>Ga0068714_10004736_pt1 | contig 14967 bp, 16 predicted proteins | sample MTBNYHSulfiMetaG_FD_62988 | JGI IMG/M metagenome (GOLD analysis project Ga0068714, IMG submission 62988) | Enrichment culture microbial communities from rom New York Harbor, USA that are MTBE-degrading - MTBE-NYH (New York Harbor Sulfidogenic)... | ecosystem: Environmental > Aquatic > Marine >... | reverse complement strand
TATCGGTGACCACCTGGTCTATTTCCCGGCGGAGGGCACTGGGGATGGACAGCGTGGTATACGTGGACATGACTCCTCTGCAACATAATGTCCTCCCTGTACTTTAAATCCTCGATGGCTTCTTATGGACATGAAAAAGAAGGAAAAATCAAAGCAGGCTATGGAAAAAGTGTGATGCCTCTTTCATGCCCCGCTTTAACCCGGTAATGTCAGTATGAATTTTGCACTACGTCTTATGTAACTTAAGCGAGAAAACCCAGACCTTTGGGTCTGGGATGAATCGCCGTGGCCGTATAAAACGCCGTTGGGCGTTTTCTTCCCCTTGAGGGGAAAGCCACGCAATTTATTGCGTGGAAGGGGTGACGAAGCACTGTATAGCAATTTTATCTAACAACATTTTGCCGAAATGTCGTGTATTTGCCCTGACATATCAACCCTCACGTAGTTCGGACGGTCTAATTACCTTTATTATTTCCCATTCCGAAGATGGTATAGCCTGAATTTCCTTTACCCACGTACCAGTAGCAACTGTTCTTTTTCCAAGTTTTTTGTGTACAAATGCTTCTTTTCTTTCGATATAAGAAGATACTCCGTGATATTTAGCCCATTTTTTGGCAACTCGTTTAGGCACTGTTTTCTGAATATAGTGTGGATTACCTTCCAATGGATTACTATGACGTTCGCCGCAAACCTCACATATGTAATCGAACATTTCAAACGATGGGTCCTCTGTCCTGGCTCGATAAATATATGTGCCTTTCCATCCCGCCTCCTTAACCGCTCGTTCATGTTTTGGTAACTCTCTACCTAAAATATTTGGCAAAGCACTTTTATGAGACATTTCTGCACCTCTCTACAACAATATCAAAGATATACTTAATTTTTGCTCGTCGCAGTAGGACGGCTACTAATACCCACTTTTTATTAATAGAAAAGGCAATATGGTACTCTCAAATTTTATAATCATAATAAGTATTCAAATATATGGATAGAAGAACTGTTTGGGTTAACTACGAATATTATACCAAAAATTGGCTAGAGAGGGCAAATAGAACCGAGAATGAAGATTATATAGATATTATAGACAAATTTATTTCTCTTTGGATTGCTTTCAATGGCTGGATGAAAAATACTTTTGGCGAAGGGGCAACAGACCGTAAATTGATTGAATATGCCATAGAGCATCCGCCTATGCAAGAAGTTTTTAGTGACCTCCAAAAAAATAATGCTGAATTTGGCGCAAGTTTAGAAAGGCTTGGCGGATATAGAATAGTTGGTACAAAAGAAAGTTTATACTTATATGATGGCTCTTTATCTTCATTATTGGAATTTTTATACCAGGTTAGATGCAATCTATTCCATGGCAGAAAGGATACAGTCGATAGAGACCTTGACATTATTAGAGACTCCTTCCAAGTGCTTATTGTATTGTTTGAAGACTATTTAAGTAAAAATGAGGGAGATTGGCATTTTTAAATTCTTTTGTTTCTGGGTAAACCCTCCCTTTATAGAAGATATTGAATAGTTAATCGTAGGTTATTTTTTTCAAGGTTTACCCAAATATAGGTGAATAAACTGACCATCTATGTTTTATCTACTTTCACCCATACTTCTAATTTTGCTCATCATCCGGGGGATTTTTGGGCGACCCGGGGAGACAGCGCCACCGGCTGGGACGGTGGACATAGGAGACCCGTGTCCCCCCGAGCCTTCACCCAGTTTAGGGCAGCGCCGGCGACATGGCACGTACCGATACCAACCTGGTGAAGTATCGCCGGCGCCTTTACCCACCGTTTTTTGTGCATGTAATACTCCATTTTCTTCTGTTAAACGTCAGCACGTGAGGCGTTGATGCTGGGGTGTTATTGCCTCGCCGGCGTATGTTTCCCCCTGTTTTCATTTCAAACGCATGGGAGGGGGTTTTACGGAGGCCAACACGGCACGGGGCGGTCATAGCCGCCCTCCCTTTACGATTTCGTTCAATTCGGCCACCTTTTTTGGCGTGAGAAGAGCCTCAAACGCCTTGTTGGCTGCCACAATGGCGTCCCGGAGGGCTTTGAGGCTGTCTTTGGTCTCCTGGGCGAAGCGGTTGTCCACCACCACATTTTCGTATAGAGTAGTGAGAGCGGCGGCCAGGCTGGAGGGGCCAGCAGACGTTTCCGTTTCCGTCTCGGACTATCCAGCCGTTGCTGTCCCTGGCCAGCGTCCACCGGCCCACCTGGAGCAGGGGACGGGCCTCCGGCCTCATGGAAGCACCCCCACAACCTGCTGGTGCTCAACATCACGCTCTTGAAGGTATTTCCCCAGGCACCCACTGCACAAGTTGCACACGACCACCGGGGAGACCCGTACCAGGCGGATTACTCCTGTTACTGACATTTTTTCCCCTTCACTATGTTGTGGAAACTGACGGATGTCGCAGGAACTCTACAAATTAGGGCACTTCACCTTTCTGTCTGGCGCAATAACTTGTGTGCAATTTTTATTGTATGATGTGCACTGCTACATGAAACTAATTTGAAAATAATGTTTTTCGGGTGTATTTATAGATAATAAAGATGTGTCCAGTAACTTAATATTGGCCAATTCTATTATGATGTAATGTCCGAGAAACTAGACATATCGACGTTAGAACAGTGGCTATGGGACTGCGCTTGTCAGATACGAGGGCCTGTTGATGCACCAAAGTATAAGGATTATATTTTGCCCCTCATTTTCATCAAGAGACTGTCTGATGTGTTTGAGGATGAGGTAACGAAGATTGCAGGTGAGTATGGTAAGGATGTCGAATTTGTTGAAAATTTACTCAAGGAAGACCATAGTCTGGTACGCTTTTATGTCCCCGAGCAAGCAAGATGGGCCACTATTGCACGGCAGAGCACGGGAATCGGGGAATATCTGACAGATGCCGTGAGACTTACGGCCAAAGAAAACCCCAAGTTGCAGGGCGTTATCGACATAAAAGATTTCAATGAAACTGCGGGGGGGCAGAGAATTGTCAGTGACGATAAACTGAAGGCGATTATTGATATTTTGAGCAGGTATCGGCTTGGATTACGGGATGTTGAACCCGATATTCTGGGGAGGGCATATGAGTACCTGTTGAGAAAGTTTGCAGAGGGGTCGGGACAGAGCGCTGGCGAGTTCTATACACCCCGAGAGGTAGCGGTTTTGATGTCGCATATTCTTAATCCTGATGAAGGCGAGGAAATCTATGACCCCTGTTGTGGTTCAGGTGGCTTGCTGATTAAATGCTACCTTCGGTTTAAAGAAAAATATGACGAAAACCCCTCTGTTGCCCCGTTGAAGTTTTTTGGGCAGGAGATTAACCCCACGACGTTTGCTATGGCGAAGATGAATGCGTTTCTGCATGACATGGAGGCAAACATTGCTATTGGCGATACCATGAATAACCCTGCGTTTCTTAACCCAGATGGTTCATTGAGGCATTTTGATATTGTCACGGCAAATCCCATGTGGAACCAAGATTTCTCGCAGACAACGTATGAGAATGATGCCTACAATCGTTTCAAGTTTGGGTTTCCCCCGTCCAGCAGTGCTGATTGGGGCTGGATACAGCACATGTTTACCTCGTTGGACAGTGAGGGGAGGCTGGCTGTGGTGCTTGATACGGGCGTGGTGTCTCGTGGCTCTGGGAATGTCGGGGCGAACAGGGAACGGGATATACGAAAAGAGTTCGTGGAGAAGGATTTCGTTGAAGCGGTTATTTTGCTTCCTGAAAATTTGTTTTATAATACCACTGCCCCCGCCGTTATTATTGTCATAAATAAGGGTAAGCCGATTGAGCGAAGAGGACAGGTATTGCTTATCAATGCATCCCACTTGTTTAAGAAGGGGCGACCCAAAAATTACCTGCCAGAGGAAACAATAGAGAAAGCATCTGAATTATATAGAGAATGGAAGGAGGAAGAAGGCATCAGCAGGGTATTACCAAAGGAAGAAGTAGCCAAAAATGACTTTAATTTAAGTCCATCAAGATATGTTTCATCCGACGGTGAGGAGGAGGTATTGCCGTTAGAGGAAGCAGTGGTCTTACTTCGAGAGGCAGAGGAAGAAAGAAAAGATGCAGATGACGAATTGAACAACATACTTGACATGTTGGGGTTATCTAAATGAGTGAAGAAGTCCCTGCTGGCTTCAAAAATACAGAAATAGGGGTAATTCCAAAGGAGTGGCATATTGAAAAAATCGGGGATTTATTTGATGTAAAACAGGGGAAACAAATTTCTTCTAAAGAAAGCAAAGAAGGTAAAAAATTACGCCCTTTTTTGAGAACATCAAATGTTTTTTGGGGGAAAATTGATACCACCAACATTGATGAGATGCCTTTTTTTGATGATAAATTTGATGAACTAAAACTACAAAAAAATGATATATTAGTTTGTGAGGGGGGAGATGTTGGGCGAACTGCTTTATGGAGAGAGGAAATTGATGAATGTGCATATCAAAATCACCTACACAGATTAAGAAGCAAACAAAAGAAAATCATTGACCATGTTTTCTTTGTTTTTTGGATGGAATTCGCAATCCAGCAAAAACGAATGTATGTGTCCAGAGCAAACCGGACTACTATTCCAAATTTATCATCTTCGAGATTGAAAAGTTTTGAGATACCAATCCCATCTTTTCTTGAACAGCAGAAAATCGCTCATGTGCTCACTGCCGTACAAGATGCGAAAGAGAAAACAGAGGCAGTCATAACGGCGACACAGGAACTCAAAAAATCAATGATGAAGTATCTTTTCACCTATGGCCCTGTGCCAATAAGTGAAGCCCCAGATGTGCCTCTAAAAGAAACAGAAATTGGGATGATACCAGAAGAATGGGAATTATTAAGATTAGATAGTATTGCCAAGACATTTAGTGGGGCAACCCCATTAAGAAGAAACGAGGAATATTACAATAACGGCAACATTTCTTGGCTTAAGTCTGGAGAATTAAATGATGGGTATATCATAAAAACAGAGGAATTTATAACTGAAAAAGCAGTAGAAGAAACTTCGGTTAAATTCGTCCCCAAAAACACCTTGTTAATCGCAATGTATGGGGCAACTGCAGGTAAAGTGGGTTTTACCACATTCGAAACCACAATAAATCAGGCCATTTGTGCTATTATCCCAAAAGAGGATTATTTTCACTCAAAATTTTACTATTATTGGATGCAATACCATAGGGAAATTCTACTACGAAAACGTTTTGGAGGCGCTCAACAAAATCTAAACCAACAAATTATTAAACAGATGCAAGTCCCTTTCCCTACTCTCGTTCAACAAAAATGTATTGCTTTAATCCTCGAAACGATTGACATGAAGATTAAGGAAGAAGAAAACAAAAAAAATGCATTGGATGGATTATTCAAATCAATGCTTATTAATCTAATGATTGGTATGATAAGGGTTAAGGATTTAGACCTCGATATTGGGTTAGAAGTGCAAGAGGAAGGTTTAAAAATGGTTGATAACCATGTTGGGAAATGAAAGAAGGGCAGTGCAAGAACCTATACTAAAGTATGCGCAAGAGGCAGGATGGGCATATGTCACGCCAGAGGAAGCACTGCAATTACGAAATGGGAAAACGGGTCTGGTATTCAGAGACATCTTCATTGAAAAAATAAAGATGTTAAACCCTGATTTCATGACTGATGACCTTGCAGAGGAACTCATCAAGAAAATTCGGAGAATTCCTGCAACTATCGAGGGCAACCTTGTGATGTGGGAGTATCTGAAGGGTTTGAGGCCCATATTTGTTCCACAAGAGAGCAGAGAGCGAAACATCACGTTTTTAGACATGGAGACCATAGAGAACAACGTCTTTCATGTCACAGATGAATTTGCCTTTTACAATGGGGTCAAGGAAGACATACCCGATATTGTATTCCTCGTTAACGGCATCCCCATCCTGATAATAGAAACGAAGGCGACGTATCTGCTCGATGGCATCGCACGAGCATTAGACCAAATCAAGCGATATCATCGTGAAATCCCCGAACTGCTGGCTATCTTGCAACTCTATACCGTTACGCATCTCATCCAGTTTTACTACAGCGCCACGTGGAACAAGTCACGGAAAAACCTGTTCAACTGGAAAGAGGAAGCAGAAGGAGACTTTGAGGCGTTGGTCAAAAAATTCATTGACAAGCAACGGCTCATCAAAATAGTACATGACTTTATCTTATTCACCCGACAGGATGACAATCTGAACAAAGTTGTTCTGCGTCCCCACCAGATGGATGCAGTGGAAAAAATCGTCGAGCGGGCAACTGATAGGGGTAAGAAACGGGGGCTAATCTGGCATACGCAAGGCTCGGGGAAGACCTATACCATGATTGTTACCGCCAAGAAAATCCTCGAGAACCCCTTGTTTGAGAACCCAACAGTCATTATGCTTGTCGATAGAAATGAACTGGAAAGTCAACTATTCGGCAACCTCAAATCGGTGGGGCTTGAATACATGGAGGTAACAGAAAGCAAAAAGCATCTGCGAGAACTCCTGCAAAACGATAAGCGGGGTTTGATTGTGTCCATGATACACAAGTTCGATGAGATGCCCCAAGACATCAATGCAAGAGAGAACATATTCGTGCTGGTGGATGAGGCGCACCGCACCACAGGTGGAAAACTGGGCAACTATCTCATGGGCGCATTGCCGAATGCCACCTATATCGGTTTCACGGGGACACCCATAGACAAGACTGCCTATGGCAAAGGCACATTCATCACATTTGGCGTTGACGACCCTCCGAAGGGCTACCTTGATAAATACAGCATAGCGCAGTCAATCGGGGATGGAACAACTGTTCCCCTGAATTACTCGCTTGCGCCCAACGAGTTGAAAGTCAAAAAAGAGACGCTTGAACGGGAATTTCTTGACATTGCCGACCTTGAGGGTGTCAGTGACATTGAAACATTGAACAAGGTGCTGGAACGGGCGGTTAACCTCAAAAACGAGTTAAAAAGCAAGGACAGAGTACAGAAAGTGGCAGACTATGTTGCCACGCATTTCAAGGACTATATTGAGCCGATGGGGTACAAGGCGTTTCTGGTCGCTGTGGACAGGGAGGCCTGCGCCCTGTATAAGGAGGCATTGGACAGGGTATTGCCAGAGGACTACTCTGCCGTTGTGTACAGCAGGGGATTTAATGACCGTCCTGAACTCGCCCGCTATCATCTGTCGGATGAGGAGGAAAAACGGATACGGAAGGCCTTCAGGAAGCCCGATGAACTACCCAAGATACTCATCGTAACAGAGAAATTGCTGACGGGGTTCGATGCGCCTATCCTCTACTGCATGTATCTGGATAAACCCATGCGAGACCATGTGTTGCTTCAGGCCATCGCTCGGGTGAACAGACCCTATGAGGACGATGAGGGACGGAAAAAACCCTGCGGGTTCGTGCTGGATTTCGTGGGCATCTTCGATAATCTGGAGAAAGCCCTTGCCTTTGATGCATCTGATATAGAGGGGGTAGTAAACGACATCCAAATGTTACGGGAGGAATTCGCTACCCTCATGGACGAAGCACGACAGACGTATTTCCCCATCATCGAGGGCAAAACGGCTGATAAAGAAGTTGAAACACTGTTAGAGTATTTCCTTGATAAAGGCAAAAGAGAGGAATTCTACACGTTTTTCAAGAAGACCTCGACTGTCTATGAAATCCTGTCTCCCGATGCCTTCCTCCGCCCCTATATCAAAGATTACGAGAAACTGGTCAGAATGTATAAGAGCGTGAGAGCCAGTTATGAGCCACGAGTAGACGTTGACAAGGAATTCGAACGGAAAACAGCGCAGTTGGTGCAACAGCACACCGAGAGCAGTGACATCGGCGACATGACAGAGGTCTATGAGATAAACGAGGATTTGTTGGCGAAAATCGAGGAAGATAAGCAATCCGATATTGAAAAAGTCTTCAACCTCATCCGTAGTATCGAGAAAAAGATTGCACGGGAGGGACATATTGACATATATCTGCTCTCCATCGGCGAGAAGGCAGAGGCCATAGCCGAACGCTTCAAGGACAGACAACAGACCACACAGCAGACACTGGAGGAATTAAAGAAACTCATCGAGGAAATGATTAGCGCCAAGCAAGAGCAGATTGAAAAAAATATGCCATCAGAGACATTCTCGGTCTACTGGATAATGAAAAAAGAAGGAGTTGACAATCCAGAGGAACACGCCAACCAGATGAAAGAAGTCTTCACTCACTATCCCCACTGGGCGAAAAGCGAGGGGCACGAACGGGAAGTGAAGCGGGGACTGTATAAGATACTGATAGGGGCAGGTGTCGAGGATACCCCGACACTCGTCAATAAAATAATGCAACTGCTCAAGAGGAAGCGCTATGGTCAATAGACATGATTTTAAACGGGAAGTCGAGCAACTGGCAGATAAGATTGGTGTCACCATCACTGAAATCCATATGCGGAAAATGAGCAGGAAATGGGCGAGTTGTTCGAGCAGGGGACGGCTCACCTATGACCCAGCGATATTGAGAAAACCCGATGAGGAGAGATACAGGATGATTATACATGAATTGCTCCACCTGCGCTACCCCAATCATGGAAAAATGTTCAAAACCATGTTGGATATTTATGTAGAAAAAGCAGTACGTGGGGACTTGTTCAACTGAAATCCATACATGGTACATTTCTTTCTGCAGATTGCTCGATGGTATTGGGCGAACAAGGTGCTTGAAATATCATGAAAAATAGTCTGATTATTTACTAATGTTCTATTCGTAATAGAAATTACTAAAAGCATGAAATTCATACATATAACGGGGAAGGTGAAGAAATGACGGAGTTGATATATGCCGTCCAAGTCAATAACTTGTATCACGGTGGACTGCGTGTTCTTGATGTAAAAATTGGTCGAACAACTAATATTAAACGGACACTAACCCAGTATAGGCGCATCGGGCGAGATATTGAACTGTTGGACTTGTGGGAGATAAATGACGACTTGACAGCATCTCAATGTGAAAAGGGTGTCCACAAAGTTGCGTCTCAATATGCTTTTGATAAGAGAAGCGAGAAGTTTATCTTCCTTCAGGACGACTATGACACATTTGCAGAGAACATTAACCTGTTGTTGAAACACACATCCAGAGATAAACTCCAGCAGAAGAAGCAACCGAAGAAGAAAAAGGTGAAAGCAGATGAATATACGGGCAAAAAACCCAAGTTCATTAAGTTTGGCGGGAAAACAACAGAGGCAAATACGTGGAGAGAGGTTGTGCAAACAGTAGCGAAGCAAATCTATGATGACGCCGATGATTTCAGTAGGGTATTCACCATTAAGGGACGTAAGAGGAATTATTTTTCAGAAGACTGTAGAGATAAGAAGGAAGGCGGAGAACTCGTCAATGCGATAGCAATACCGAATACGTCATATTGCTTTGAAGGCAATATCAGCGCTAACCATTCCATGAAACTTATACTTGAGTTGTTGGCGTTGTTTGGCTATGATGCCGACGAATTGGAAATTGGCTATAGCCGATAGAGCATGGGCTAATCATGGGAAAATATGACGCAATAAAAGCGTTGTCACGTACGCAGGCAAGAACCACTCACACCTGCAACAAATGCGGTACTCTCATTCAAGATGGGGAAGACTATTATAAGGAACACGTGGACAATAAGTTTCTTCACAGCCTGCATGCAAAGAAATTCTGTAAAGATTGTTACGATAAATTTGGAGACCAATTACTATCCCTTAAAAAGAATATTCAAGATGCAGATAATTCTAATAGGACTTTAGATGATTTTGTATAGAGAAACGATAGATTATTGAATTGTTTTGGGCGGGCAAGGGGCGCTTGGTAAAGTGTGGATGACCGCACCACCCGATATGGGGAAAGCGCCCCCTGCCCATTGCCCCGCCTACGTGTCGGGTTTGGTGGTACTATGTCTGCGGATGCCGGCATGCGGAGGGACATAGATGGCGGAAGAAAAGGATTACTGGAGATTATCTATTCAATTTCTTTTTCAGCCAATCATAGGCAGGTATAGTATACGGATTAAGCATATTGCTGTTACGTATCATGCTCTCTAAACCTTCTGCATTTGCACATTTTAAACACGCTCGAAAATCCATAACATCTACATCCCATTCTTCCTTAATAATTTTCCAGACATCAGTCTCGTAAGGGTTTTGGATACACAGTATTGGTTCTCCGGCCTCGATTTCTTCTCCGCAAACAGTGCACTTCTCCGGAATTGCTAATATAAATCCATTCCAGTTAAAATCAAAATCTACTCCCTCTGGTTTTTCAATACTCTCAACTATAGGAGTAAAAACTTTTTTAAAAAACTCTGGGTCGTGAGGGATTATCTTGATTCTATATCCAGCAGAACTTCTGTAGCAGTTAAAAAACACCTTTGCTCGATGGTGGCTATCTACAATCTTATAGCCTTGCGCTACTCTCACCAAGTCATACTCTGTCAATTCATTCCTGCATTTTTGTGCTATTTCCTTAAATATTTCCCATTGATGGGACTCAACAATATGATAGTGCTCTTCTGCATGATTTGTGGCATGAAAATCTCTATACATCGTTACCATTTTTCACCCCCATATATTTTAACTCTACAAATAAGGGCAGAGTTTTTTGGGCGACCCGGGGGTGATAAGACGGAGAAATTAGGAGCCTTGCACCCCTTTTGGTCTTTACCCGTTTAGGGGGCACCGGCGACCTGGCAAGTAGCGAAGACGAAACCTGTTGTTCCAATCGCCGGTACCATTCCCCAACTTTTATAACCAACTGTAATTTTTTCAGGGAACCCCCTGATTTTTTTCCGTTGGGCAGAGACAAGTAAAGCATGAATATACCATCCAGGTTGAAATCAACCATCAGGCAAGGGTAAGAGTTGATTTTTATGGGTGTGGAATGTCGGTTACAACCTACAAAATTGATTTTCAACAAGCGATTTAACATCCAAAAAATAAGCGTTAAATATTTAAATAATATAATATAATATAATATAATATAAAATATTTTTGTATATATTGTATAATATGCTGATGCTGGGAAATGCCACCCCACGCAAATCAACCCTCGTATCCGTTGAGGTAGCGGATTTCTATCTGTTAGAGGGCATCTTTTTTTTATTACCCCTCCAGAAGTAGCATATTGATGTGCAAACAGCAGGTTGATTTCATTCTGTCATTGTTCAGCAGACCCATATCTATGGGTCATGTTTCTCCTTCACCATAAGATGTTTTTCTAGTGTATCCAAGAAATACCGAATGGCATGGATGCAATGGGCAACCTCATCGACTAACTCCCGGCGAAAACCTTTAAAAACAAATTCTCGTCCTTTCTGTGTTATGACGTAAATCTTATCCGGGCCCAGTGTAAGATACCGTTTGTCCATTGTTTGCGGTTTGCTTTCTTTTAGTAGTCCTTGGCCTAAATAGCGTTTGATGCGCTTATGAACTGCTTGCGGGGTGATTTCTAACAATTCGGCGATTTCTGCCTGGGTCCTTCCTTGGTCAACAAACATAAATATTTTAAAGGCAATTTCGTCCATCACCACCTCCTCGGGTGCTTTTTTTCACATCCCGGGCATTATCGCTTTTCCCCAAAGGGTCAATACTCCGAATAATAAATTTTCTCCCCATAATATCTGTCCGGATAATGGCAATATGGTCTCCTACTTTAACCTGTGCCGCCACTTCCAATGGAACTTTCACACCCCCAACATGGAGGAAAAAAATTGTATCCTTACACACGTCTGTCACTTCACCGGCAACTTCCTCCCACGGCTGCAGAAAATGCGATGTCATTTAGCCCCCTCTTCTGGCTTGGATTTCTGGTTTAGTTTTTTACACATGCATTCTATCATTCTGATAGAACCAGCAGTGCAACCAAGCCAACAATGTCCACAATTCGTGTTGATAAACCACTGAAGCGCATTTTTTTGTTCTCTTTCCCAGAAATAAGACTGTATCGCTTCTCTGATAACAACAGAATACGGCTTGTCTTCTTCATTTTTTATTTTCCTTAATTGGGCTTTCATTTCTTTTGGCATGCGCAACATCAAAGGCTCCATGTTCGTCTATCACCGTGAAATATTAATACATAATGAACATTATAAATTTAAAGTGAGCATATATGCCAAAGAAGAGGATTGATGTATGGAATTTTGACGAAACCATCCCAATACTGGAAATACTCTTATACAAATCGCCTAGACCTGTGAAAAGGGAAACCATAAGGGACTATATCAACGGAAAATTAGCCAACATGATATATCCTGCTTTATTGACGAGACGATTAAATAGATTAGTGGATGAAGGACTGATAAATAAAGATAAATCTGGTTACTATTCGATAAAAGAAAAACGATGTTCTCCAATTATTCAAAATCTAATACTAAAAAAATTAAACTCTTTCAATTCTAAACAGGTTATTCCGGTATCGGTCTATGACGGCAAGATGGTACTATATGGATTAAACCCCAATTTTTCGGATGCTAATACTAATGCAAAAATTGACGACCTGAAAGACAAACTGGAAAATTGCCTCTTGGACTTATATCACATAAAAAAACAACAAATTGACAACTTCATCATGCATTTTGTCAGTAAACAAGAACCAGAACTGAAGGAGTTCCTTACCGCACCCGAACACAACCGCCTTGAAGCATTAAAGGAAAAAGCATATGAAGTCTATTTCACAGATGACAATTTAGCACTCTTGGATTTAGATAGCCTATGGGAGATTAACAATGAGCCTTCAGAAAAAAAGAAGGACAAAATCATCAATTTTTTGGATGAATTTCATGAGCGATTGCTAATGCATTTTCCGTGTGACGAACATGGATTTATAGCAATTCAACCGGACGGGTATGAAGTTTGGGAATATGGGGGCCGTATACAGAGGGCAGAACATCCAGCAGCCAAGATACTGCTAAATGCAATTCTAACCACAAAAAGAGGTAGATATGATACATTGATTGATAACCTCATTAAAGATGGCAGTCCAAAAAAAAGTATTTCAGAAGAAATGGAGCAATTGCAAAAAGTCATGGTTGAGATGTGTGCAGAAGACGGTTTAGAAAACATGGCATTTGATAACATGAAAAAACGACTGTTGGACCTGCAACAGTTAATCAGGACGATTGAATGCCCCAAGTGTTACCGCCCTATTTCTCCAAAAAATATCATTAGCACAGAGTACCCAGACGGTAAATATAAACATCTAACTGACAAGATTTACGTATACAATTGCGATTGCGGTTGTAAAATCCAGAAAACCTTTAGAGAAATCGATATTAAGAAAGTTGAAAAAGAAATGAAAATGAGGAAAAAAAAGGTATAGTACCAGCCTATTCAACACCCAACTTGGGGATGCAGGCCAGATACTCCTTCTTCAACTCCTCCATATCGATGTGGTGGTAGAGGTCCATGGCCTCCCGCCGGGCGTCGCCCCGGAGTTCCTTCACATACTCCCGTCGCATTTCTGCCCGTATGAGGTGGGTGGTGAACCAGTGGCGGCAGCAGTGAGGCGTAAAATGGTTCTCTATGTTCTTTGACGTAGGGTCATGCAGTCCCACCTTGGTAGCCCACTTGACCACCGCCTGGTACACGCCGCTGCCTGTCAAACGTTCACCTGTTTCAGAACTCACAAACAATGCCTCTGATTTCGCCAGTTCCTGCCGGCGGTCCAGCCATTTCTTAAGCACGTTAGCCGTCTCATAGTCGAAAAACACGGTCAGATTACTCCGCTTCTTGGTTGCTGCCCTGGGTATAGTCGCCGTCAATCGAACCAAATCAATGTCGTTAATATTCAGCGATACAAGTTCCCGCCTGCGCAGGCCTGTCTTGGCGAACAACAAAACCATGGCCCGGTCCCGGACGTCCATAATGGAGTTGACCAGCATGGACATCTCCTCGACACTAATCAGTTTCCGCTTCCTATCCCGAACATCATCTTTGTAGCGTTTGAGATAGCGCTTCCGTATATCGAGCACATGATTATGGGGAACAAGCCCTTCGTAGACAAGATAATCGTAAAGGGTGGAGAGAGCGGCAAAATGATTTTCAACCGTCTTGTAGGAGTGGTCAGTGTCCAAAAGGTATCCAATATAGCCCTTAAAGTCCTCCCTGCCAGCATCTCTGACCCCTCTTCCGTTCCTGGTAAGATAAGAAGTAAAAGTTCGCAGGACCGAACGGTAATGACGGATGGTGCCAGCACTCAATTGCCGTAACTGGCAGTCGCTGAAAAACCCCTTGATAACATCTTCATCATACATCATTCGTTCCATTTATATCCCTCCCTAACGGGCACAATCAGCCCATAAGCCTCCAGGTGGTCCAGTTGCTGATTGACCGCTCGCATGACATCAGTATCCCTCCGGTCGAGGTCTAAATGCACCACGATGTCATCAAAACTCACCTGTTTCCTCGTTCGCAACAGGTCAACGAGGTCTCGGTCATACTGCCGGATGCCTTCTTTTTCCTCTACAAAAAACCGGCTCATTAACTGCTTCAACTCCCGCTCCTGCTTCTCCACCAGCGCATCCAGCATCTTCACCCGTTTCTTCAACTCATTGTTTTCACCACGCAGAGCCTCCACCTCCTTCAGCAAATCAACCCGGGGCTGGTAGTCCTCATCCTCCCTTATAGCATCCTCCACACACTCGATAAAAAACTTGGACAACGACAACCCCGCCTTGTCAGCGGCCTGCTTCCACCGCTCCACCGTTTCCAACGTGGGAGCATACACATAGACCGTGCGGTCCTTAATCGTCTGGGTCTTACCTCTATCCTTGGGCATACAGGATGAACCGGTAGCAGCATAAATACTTACCGGTAAATAAGCGCTGAGGGCAGGATTTGAACCTGCGGGGGCTTGGGGCCCAGTAGCTCTCGAGGCTACCGCCTTGGTCCTGACTCGGCCACCTCAGCGTGCGAAACCTTAATAGGCGGGGTGTTTTT
>Ga0068714_10004729_pt1 | contig 14990 bp, 14 predicted proteins | sample MTBNYHSulfiMetaG_FD_62988 | JGI IMG/M metagenome (GOLD analysis project Ga0068714, IMG submission 62988) | Enrichment culture microbial communities from rom New York Harbor, USA that are MTBE-degrading - MTBE-NYH (New York Harbor Sulfidogenic)... | ecosystem: Environmental > Aquatic > Marine >... | reverse complement strand
CTCATCAGGGACGAGAAGGTGATCGACGGTTCCGGAAACGTTCGGCCGGAAGTCCTGGAAAGCATGCTGGACAAGGCCGTCAACGCGCTCATGGACACCCGGGATGCGGTCTCGGCCTGGAAACGCCTGGTTGAACCGTCCGACGTGGTGGGCATCAAGAGCAACAGGTGGTACCACCTTCGCACGCCGGAGGCGCTCGAATCCGCCATTCAGATGCGAGTGCGGGAGGCGGGCGTCCAGGAAAAAAACCTTGCCGTCGACGATCGGGGAGTCCTTCGGAACCCCGTGTTCAAGCGCTGTACCGCGCTCATCAACACCCGCCCCATGAGGACCCACTACTGGTCGGGACTCGGGACCCTTCTCAAGAACTACATCATGTTCACGCCCAGTCCTCCGGACTACCACGACAACGCCTGCGAAAACCTTGGAGCGCTCTGGCAGCTTCCTCACGTCAAGGGAAAAACCCGTCTCAACATTCTGGTCATGCTCACACCCCAGTTTCACGGGGTGGGGCCGCACAGCTTCAGCCTCGACTATGTCTGGAATTACGGGGGTCTCATCGTGAGCAGGGATGCCGTCGCAGCCGACGCGACCGGGGCGCGGATCCTCCAGGCGAAGAGGAATGATTTTTTCAAGTCACCGAGGCCGATCAGTCCGCCCCCCCATCACATCAGCGTTGCGGACGCCCGTTTCAAACTGGGAAACAGCAGGCCCGAGCACATTGAGCTGATCAAACTCGGCTGGGATGAGGGACTGTTGATCTGATGGGTTTCACTGCGTTCAACCCATCCTGCGCGCTGAAGGGAATCGAATCACGAAGCCGCGAAAGAAGACAAAAACACGACAGAAGAGGATTTCGTGTTTTTCGGTGTTTCGTGTTTTCGTGGCTGTTTTTTCGCGGAACTTTTCTCGATCTGAGTTGTCCAATTGACAATGGATGAAGGGATCAAAGAGCCTGTTTCCGGGTCCGGAGAAGATGTCCTTCTCGTCAGGGCCTTTCAGGGGGGTGACAAGGAGGCTTTTGACAGACTCGTTCTCAAGCACCAAGACCGCCTCTTCAATCTGTGTTACTGGTATCTCGGTGACTATGAGGAGGCGAACGATTCAGCCCAGGACACGTTCCTCAAAGCCTACGGCGGGCTGGGAAGATTCAGGTTCGAGTCCGCCTTTTCCACCTGGCTTTACCGCATCGCGGTGAACACGTGCAAGAACAAACTCCAATCCGCGGAGTTCAGACACAGGCACAAAAGGGTGCCCCTCGGAGGATTTGGAAATCCGGATCGCGAGGGTCCCGAGATGGATCTTGAGAACGGGAATCCCTCGCCCTCGGTACAACTGGAGCGGAAGGAGAGAAAAAGGATGGTCATGAGGGCCGTCAACGGCCTGCCTCCCGAACACAGAGAAATGATCACCCTGCGCGACATAGAAGGATTGTCCTACGAGGAGATCGCGGAAATCACGGGATTGAACCCGGGCACGGTGAAATCCCGGCTTTCACGGGCAAGACTCGATCTTGCCGGTACACTGAAGGGCATGGTCTGATGGACTGCACTCGATCAAGAGACCTCTTGAGCGAATACGCGGACGGCGCGCTGGACGCGGAAACCCGGGGGGACCTGGAAAAGCATCTCTCATCATGCGCCGGATGTCGGGAGGAGCTCTCCTCCCTGGAGACCCTGATCAGGGATCTCGGATCCCTGCCCTCTGTGAGACCTCCTGCGGACTTTCTCAGACAGGTCCACAAACGCCTGGAGCAACCCTCAAGACTGAGGCGGCTCATGAGAAGGCTCTTCTTTCCTCTCAAATTCAAGATCCCTCTCCAGCTTGCCGGGGCCGTCCTGGCGGCCCTCCTGGTTTTTTCCGTGGTCACGGTCCAGCGGCAGCCCTACAAGGTTGCGGAGGCTCCCCACCCTGAACCGGCGCGGGAAAAGCGTCAGGTCACGAGGGCCGACAAAGGGGGCGCCCCTGCCGAAAAACCGGGGCCCAAGACCGTCGGACTGAAAGACGGTCCGCGCGTCGTCGAATGGACTCTGGTCCTCGCCGGACCGGCGCCCGCTCCTCGCGGGCTCGAGCCTGCCCTTGAGGGGAGAACCTCGCAACGGGAAGTGCACGCTCCTCAGGCGGGCCTCCAGGCGGGCGATCAGGCCGATGAGGTGGCGGGCAGGGTCGATCCGGTGAAAAAGTCGATTGAGGCCTTTCAGGGGCGAGTTCTGTCGGTGGAACACGAGAATGGTCGACCGGCCTCCGTCCTGGCGGAGGTTCCTTCCGACAAGTATTCCTCGCTCTTGAATGATCTCCGCGAGCTGGGAGAAGTCCGCGTTCCGCCCCCTGCGCCTCCCAATGAAACCCAAGGCACCCTCAGGGTACGAGTGCGAATCGTTTCGGGCGAGTGATCGACTCTTACCCCTCCCCTTTGTCTCCTCCCGCGAGAGGCTGTCTCACAAGGTCATTGCCATCCCTTTTTTTGGAACTTTCTTGCTCCTCCTCCTGTCCAAAGGTTCAAAACCCGGCTAAAGGAGGACAAGAAAATGAAAACGGGAAGTCTTGCATCAGCGATTCTCATCTGTGCCCTGTTCTTCGCAGGCTCCGCCTTCGGGCAGAAAGAGCCCCAAAGCGACAGGTCCCTTTCTCCCTACTTTTTTGTGAAAAGCGACGATCCCGGGCTGGATCAACTCCCTCTCAAGTCCACCTCAGCAAAGGTTCGCATCGCCGGGGTGATCGCCGATGTGGCGGTCACTCAGATTTACAGGAACGAGGGGAAAAGGCCGCTGGAAGCCCTTTACGTCTTTCCGGCTTCCACAAGAGCGGCGGTTTACGGAATGACCATGACCGTCGGGGAGAGGACGATCACGGCAAAGATCGCCAAACGGGAGGATGCGCGCCGGGAATATGAGCAAGCCAAACAAGCAGGCCGAACCGCATCCCTTCTCGAGCAGCAAAGGCCCAATGTCTTTCAGATGAACGTGGCGAATATTCTGCCCGGAGACATGATTCAGGTCGAGCTGACATACACCGAGTTGCTCGTTCCCACCGACGGGATCTACGAGTTTTCCTACCCCGCCGTGGTCGGGCCCCGCTACTCGAATCAGGGCAACGAGGAAGGGAAATCCTCAGATGGATGGATCCAAAACCCCTACCTGCACCAGGGCGAAGCGTCCACCTACGCGTTCAACCTGGCCGTCGGCCTGTCCGCCGGACTCCCCCTTCAGGACGTGGCCTCTCCTTCCCACAGGATAAAGACCTCGTTCGGAGGGCCCGGTTTCTGCTCCATCGAGTTGGATCCCTCTGAAACAGACGGGGGCAATCGCGATTTCATCCTGAAATACCGGCTCGCCGGAAGCCGCATTCAGACCGGGCTGCTCCTCTGGGAAGGAAAGGAGGAGAACTTCTTTCTTCTCATGATCCAGCCGCCCAAGCGAGCAGCCCGGGAAGCGATCCCTCCGAGGGAATACATCTTCATCGTGGATGTGTCCGGATCCATGCACGGGTTCCCTCTGGACACTTCCAAGGAACTTCTCCGGGATCTCATCGGCCATCTCAGCCCCCGGGATCGATTCAATGTGCTCCTGTTCGCAGGGAGCTCCTCCATCATGTCCGAGTCATCCCTGCCTGCCGTTCCCGAGAATGTGAATCGCGCTGTCGCTCTCATCGACGGACAGAGAGGCGGGGGAGGGACGGAAATGGTTCCCGCGCTCCGGAGAATCCTCGCTCTTCCCAAGCAGGAGGGCTTTTCAAGGACGATCGTCATTGCCACGGACGGCTACGTTTCTGTGGAAGCAACCGCTTTTGACCTCATCCGCCACAACCTGGGAAAGGCCAACCTCTTTCCTTTCGGCATCGGCTCGAGCGTGAACCGCTTTCTCATCGAGGGGATGGCAAGGGCCGGCATGGGCGAACCCCATGTGGTGCTCAATCCGCAGGAAGCGCCCGAAAAGGCGAAAAAGTTCAGGGAACTCATCCAGTCCCCGGCCCTGACCGGCATCCGGGTCGATTTCGAGGGCTTCGAAGCTTATGATGCGGAGCCGCCTTCAATTCCCGATCTCATGGCGGATCGGCCCATCATCCTCTTCGGAAAGTATCGCGGCCGGCCGCAGGGCAACATCCACATCCGCGGCCGTCACGGAGACGAGCTTTTCCAGACCGTCGTCCGAGTGGGCGAAGCAGCACAAATGGAACAGCACTCGGCCCTCCCCTACCTCTGGGCAAGGCATCGGATCGCCCTGCTCTCGGACTTCAACCGGCTCAGCCCCCGGGATGAAAGAACCATGGAAGTCACCAACCTCGGTCTTACCTACAATCTCCTGACGGCCTACACGTCCTTCGTCGCCGTGGACACGCAAGTCCGTCTGGTGAACGGCCGGGCAGTAGCGATCAAGCAGCCCCTTCCTCTCCCTCAGGGGGTCTCGGACCTCGCCGTAGGGAAAGGAGGGATGATGATGAAGACGGCGGCTCCGGCCTCGGAGGCTTTGGCGCGAAGGGCGGACAAGGAAGGGCGCTGCCTGCAGGCCGGGGAAGAGAGCAGGCCCCTGGCGTTGAAGAGCCTCGAGGTGCCGGGCGGGGTCAATGAAAAGGGGGTGAGGGTTGAGGTCCGGAACACCCTGCGAAGCCTCAACCAGGCCTGCAGGTCGCACTTGAGGCAGGTCCCTTCTGGCAAGGAGATCAGACTGGTGTTGGAGGTCGGCGTCGACGGCAGGGTGAAAAAGGTGACCGTGGAGGGGAAACCCGAGTGGTCCGGGGACTTTGAGAGGTGCGTGAACGAAAAGCTCGCCGGACTTCTGTTCCCGTCGCTTGCGAACGCTTCCGCGGGAAAGGTTGTGCTCACCCTCGTCGTGACCTAGATCGATCTCCTTTTCCCGCTCCACTCTCCGGCACTGAGCTGCTGCGGAGGGTGGAGCTTTTCTGGTCTTGTCTCTCCCGGTGGATTTTGCTAGTGTACGGTACGCGAACAAGTTGTCATCTCGACCGCAGGACGAGATCTTTAAACTACACTCAAACACAAGATTTCTCACTTCGTTCGAAATGACATTCTGGCAAAAGAACTTCCGGTACATCACGCGAATGTCAGGTTGCCCAAACGAGAGATCGTTTTGCACGCTCGCTCGAACGCTGATGATGTAGGGGTGGGTTTGATCCCCACCCGCCCGAGGGCAGGGGCGCCATGGCCCCACTGCCCTTTTGAGAGTTTGATGGAAAGAAAGGAGTCGACATGGCGAAAAGTTATGAGGGTTTCAGCTTCAAGGAGCACCAGCGGATCGGAAAGCAGATTCTGAAACTGAGGCAGCAGGTCAAGGCGCTGGACCAGAAAGTGGCCGGCGCCTACGGGAAATCGTCAAAGCCGGCCAAGGCCGCCGAAAGAATCCTCAAGGATCTGGGACTTCTTCAGGGTGAACTCAACGACAAGGTGTGCGAGGAAAATCCGACTTCCGGCAAACTCGAACTGCTGGCCTGCTACTACCCGAAAGAGAGTTGAGTCGGGGGAGACGTCGATTTGCCTCTGGGGGCGCCGAGACTGACCATGGAGCGGATCCCCGCACTGTTTGCCTCCATCTACGAGAAAGCCTGCCGTTTGGTTGTCCGGCGATACTACCGTCGCGTGGCCGAGGAAATCGTCTCCGACTTCCGCGAAGGCTCCATGCTCGATCTCGGCACAGGTCCGGGTTACCTGCCGGTCGAAATCGCAAAGAGGGCCCCTTTCGTCACCGTGGTGGGAATCGACTTGAGCCGTCCCTTCATCAGGATGGCCAGGAAAAGAGCGTTGCAGGCCGGGCTGGCGGACAGGGTTCGATTTGAAGCGGGCAACGCGGCAAACCTCAGGTTCGAAGACGAGACCTTCGATCGGGTCATCAGCACCGGCATGCTCCACATGCTCAGGAATCCCGGCAAGGTGATATCGGAATGCCGCAGGGTGCTGAAGCCGGGCGGAGAAGCCTGGATTTATGATCCGGCCCGTGTCTCCTCCCAAATCGACAGGGCACGATGGAAAGACTCCTTCACCCTCCCTGAAAGATGGATCTATCCTTTCCTTTCACTGTACTCGCGCCTCAACCCGCCCCGTGTTTACACGAGGGAACAGCTGGTTGCCATGATCGAAGCGGCGTCCTTCCGGGATTACGCAATGGAAGAGGATGCCGGGGAGTGGAGAATCCGGCTCAAAAAATAGTCCTTCATGATTTACAGGAATCCATGGTGTGATTAGATTCTTGACACTTTCCCATACAAGGAAGAAAAGATGATCCGAAGCTTCAACGGAAAAACCCCGAAGATCGCAGAATCCGCCTACCTGAATGAGGCCTGCTACGTGATCGGGGACGTGCAAATCGGCGAGGAGTCCAATGTCTGGCCCGGCGCAGTCATTCGCGGCGATTTCGGGAAAATAGCCATTGGAAGGAACACCTCCATCGAGGACAATTGTGTCATCCATTCGGGAACGCCTTCTTCGGCCCCGGGTGACGTCGAGATCGGCGACCGGGTGATCATCGGTCACGGCGCGGTCCTGAATTGCCGAAAGATCGGAGACGCCGTCCTCGTGGGCATGAATGCCACCATCCTTCATGACGCGGAGATCGGCAGCCATTGCGTCATTGGGGCCGGATGCCTCGTTCCGCAAGGGATGAAGATCCCGGATTACTCCTTTGTGGTCGGTATTCCCGGAAAGATCAAGGGACGGCCCTCGGAGGAGCAACTGTGGTGGACCCGGGAGGGGTACAAAGAGTACGCCGAGCTCGTGAGGCGGTACAAAGCGCAGGGACTGTAAAACAAACGGGAGGAGACCTATGGAACAAGACATGAGCAAAGCGACCCGGGCGGTGCCCTGCTCGGTGGTTCTTCTGACGGTAGGCGCCAAGGACAAGCGAGACGCCATGACTGCGACGGCCATGTTTGTTGCGGAAAGCCTTCCTCTCTTGACGATCAGTCTCGCCAAGAGCAGCCTGTGCAATGAAATCATCGAGAAGACCGGAGAGTGCGGGATCAACGTGGCTTCCGTTGAACAGATCAACCTCGCTCGGCGCCTCGGCGCGGCCCACGGCAGGGATGTGGACAAGTTCACCGAGTTCGACATTCCCGTCGAGGACCCCTCGAAGATCAAGGCACCCCTGATCAAAGGATCCTGTGCAAACCTGGAGTGCAAGGTGGTCACCTCCCACCAGGCGGGTACCTACATGGTCTACATCGTGGAAGTCGTGGCTTTCAAGGTGAACGAAGGCAGGGTGCCCATGGCCTGGCACGGCAACGGCTATTTCGCGCTCGACAAGAAACTCGCTTAACCTGCTGCAAAACCATCCAAGGCGGCATGAGGACAGGACGGTGACGGGAAGGAGGAGCGCGGCATGATTGAAAAGGTGATCATCATGGGAGCCGCAGGCCGTGATTTTCACAATTTCAACGTCTATTTCAGAGACAACGACCGTTACCGCGTGGTCGCATTCACGGCCTCCCAAATCCCCGCCATTGAGAACCGGTTTTATCCCCCTGAACTCGCAGGCGGGCTCTACCCGGAGGGGGTTCCCATCTTCCCGGAGGCGGAGCTGCCGGAACTGATCCGCGAACACCGGGTCGATCTCGTCGCCCTTTCCTACAGCGACATTCCCCACGTCGAGGTGATGCACAAAGCCTCCATCGCCATGGCGAACGGGGCGGATTTCATCCTCATCGGCGCCACCTACACCATGCTCAGGTCGAAAAAACCGGTGGTCGCCGTGTGCGCCGTCAGAACGGGCTGCGGGAAATCTCAGACCACCCGCAAGGTTTGCGAGATTCTTCGGGGCCGGGGCAAAAGGGTGGTGGCGATCCGGCACCCTATGCCTTACGGGGACTTGCAAACCCAGATCGTGCAGCGATTCTCTTCCTACGAGGATTTTGAAAAACACCAGTGCACGATCGAGGAAAGGGAAGAATACGAGCCGCTTGTGGATCAGGGAATCGTCGTTTACGCAGGCGTCGATTACGCCGCGATTCTGGAAGCGGCGGAAAAGGAGGCCGACGTCATCGTCTGGGACGGCGGAAACAACGACACGCCGTTCTATTTTCCCGATGCCCACATTGTCCTCTTCGATCCTCATCGCCCGGGTCACGAACTGCTCTACCACCCCGGCGAGACCAACATGCTGATGGCGGACATCGCCGTCATCAACAAGGTCGACACCGCTTCGAAAAAAAATGTCGAAATCGTCCGGCGAAACATCCGCACCCACGCTCCCAATGCGGAAATCGTGACGGCCGAGTCTCCCGTGCTCGTCACGGAGCCGGATCGGATACGAGGGAAGCGTGTCCTGATCGTCGAGGACGGGCCGACCCTCACCCACGGGGAGATGTCCTACGGCGCAGGGGTCATTGCGGCAAGGACGTTCGGCGCAAAAGAAGTGGTCGACCCGCGCCCTTTTTCCACCGGGACGATCAAGGAGGTCTACCGCCGATACCCTCACATCGGTCCCGTGCTGCCGGCCATGGGGTACAGCAAGAACCAGATCCGTGATTTGGAACAGACCATCAACCAGGCGGATTGCGACCTGGTTCTCTTCGCCACGCCGATCCACCTCACCCGCGTCGTGTCGATGAACAAGCCGAACCTGCGGGTCCTTTACGAATACCGGGATCACGGAGAGCCCCGCCTGGAAGAAGTTCTTCTGAGGCGCTTGAAAGACCTTGGCCATCTATGATAGAAAAAGAAATTGAAAAGGCCCGAAGGCTTCATGCCGGGATGAAGGGGGATCCTTCTCTGCACGAGGAGATCGCCGAAGGTCTCGAGAAGTATCGCAGCGCCGCATCCCTGACCTTCGAACAGATGGACCGGGCCGGTGTGATCCGGGCCTGTTCCGCCTGCGCCGCCGGATCCGGAGGAAGCTGCTGCTTCCAGGGGGTTGAGGAGTGGTATGACGACGTCCTGCTTCTGATCAACCTTCTCCTCGGCGTAGCCCTGCCGGAGAAGCGCGAAGTGCCGGACGGTTGTTTCTTCGTGGGGGAAAAGGGATGCCGGCTCCTGGCAAGACATGCTTTTTGCGTCAACTACCTTTGTCCGGCTTTGAACGAGGGCCTCGACCCGGTAGAGAGGACCGAGCTTCTTTCGATCTCGGGAAATGAGCTCCTTTGCGGCTGGGAACTCGAAAAAAACCTGCGCCGCCGGTTGGAGCGGAGCGGGAAGTGAGTCGATTCTCATCACCCGAACCTGCATGACGCATCATGAAGCCTAACATGGACCCCCGGATGCATTCCGCGGAACACATCCTGAACCAAACCATGATCCGGATGTTCCAAACCGGACGCTGTTTCAGCGCCCACATCGAAAAGAAGAAGTCCAAGTGTGACTACCGCTTCGACCGCCCCCTCGAAGACGACGAGGTTCGGCGGTTGGAGGACAAGGTGAACGAAGTCATCCGGTCGGATCTGCCGGTGAATGAAAGCTTCATGGTCTGGAAGGAGGCTGAAAAGGCGTTCAACCTCGAGCGCCTCCCCGGTGAAGCGGGCGATCTCATCAGGATTGTGAAGGTGGGGGACTACGACGCCTGCCCCTGCATCGGCCCTCATGTCCTGTCCACCCGCGAAATCGGTCAATTTCGGATCGGCTCGGTGAGCTTCGAGGAAGGCGTGTTGAGGATACGCTTCAGACTGTCACCCTGAAATCTGCTGAAGCAGATTTCACACATCGCCCCTTCGGGGCTTCAATCCCGAGAGGAGGGAAAGGAGGCCGGTATGTATGATTTTCTGCTTTCTGATGATGAAAAGGCTCTGAAAGCCGAGGCGAGAAGGTTTGCGAAGGAAGACGTGCCGAGTTCGCTGATCCGCAGCATGGACGCCGACCAGATTCGCTATCCCAGAGAGTTCCTGGAAAAGGCGGCCTCCCGGAAACTGCTTGGCCTGAGGTTCGAAAGGCAATGGGGAGGGCGGGCTTCGAAGTGGACCGGCGAGGTGGCGGCCCTGGAGGAGATCGGCGTGCTGGGATCCAGCCTTTCCTGCCTCTACGCCCTCGTGAGCATCATCGGGGAAGCCGTCCACGTTTTCGGCACGGATGAACAGAAGGAAAAATATCTCAAGCCCACCCTGGAAGGAAAACTCTGCTGCGCCGAGGCTCTGACCGAACCGAGGGGCGGTTCGGACTTCTTCGGCGCCACCACCGTCGCCAGGAAAGACGGGGATCACTACATCCTGGACGGCCAGAAGCGTTTCGTGGTCGGGGCGGAAGGAGCCGACTATTTCCTCGTCTACGCCAAGACCGCACCCGACGCCCCTCCCCATCAATCCATTTCCGCTTTTCTCGTGGACAGGGATTTCGGGGTCGAGGTGAAACACGTGTACGGCCTGCTCGGTTCGAGAGGGGGCGGCACGGGCCGAATCTATTTCAAGGACGTGAGGGTGCCTGCCCGTCAACTCGTCGGTCCCGAACACGGGGGATACCTGGTCTTCAACCGCATGATGATCCCGGAGAGACTCACCACTGCCGCCGCCTGTCTGGGCATGGCCAGGTGCTCCCTGGAAGTTGCGGCCCGCTATGCCAATCGGAGAAAGGCCTTCGGGGATCTGATCAGAAAATACGAGGCCGTGAGTTTCAAGCTTGCCGACTCCCTGACGCGCCTGGACGCGGCCAGAAGCCTGGTCTATGTCACGGCTTGTCACGTGGACCAGGGAATGGATTCCAGGAGAATGGTCTCTGAAGCGAAAAAAACGTCCACGGAAATGCTCTGGTCCGTGGTGAACGACTGCATGCAGGTCATGGGCGGGATCGGCTACACCAATGTCTACCCGATTGAGCGATTTCTCAGAGACGCCCGGCTCCAGATGATCTGGACGGGAACCAACGAAATCATGAGCCTTCTCATTCAGCACGAGTTTTTCAGGGAACTGCTCGGAAAGCCGGCGGATGCGAGGAACGTCGAAATGGATGCCCTGGATGAGGAGGGAGAGGAAGAGAAAGTCTACGAATAGAGCTTGACTTGTCATGCCGGTTAGCTATTCTGGGATCGGCGGTTTCATCATTTCGCTTCTGGTCTTTAACCGGCTGAAGCCTGGATAAAGAAAGGAGGGTGAAAGCATGAGAGTCCTTCCAAAGCATATCCTGTGCGCGACCGATTTCTCGGATTTCTCCAACCATGCTATTCCTTACGGGATCGCTCTGGCCAAAGAGTTCAAGGCCAAGCTCTTCCTCTGCCATGTCATCGACCTGTCTTCGGCGGCCATCTACGGTGAGGCCGTTCTGGCGCTCGAAGAGCAACAGAAGAGGATGACAAAGTATGCCGAGGACGAAATGACGGAGCTGATGAGCAAGGAAGCCGTCGACTGGGAGCCCCTCATTGCCGTGGGCAATGCGGCCCACGAAATCGCCCGCCTCGCCGGTGAAAAGCAGGCCGACATCACGGTGGCCGCCAGCCACGGGCGGGCGGGGCTCAAGCGTCTCATCCTGGGCTCCGTCACCGAAAGGCTGATGCGAACCCTTCCCTGCCCCCTGCTGGTGGTGCGAAGCCCTGAGCGGGGATTCTTGGCGCCTGCGGATCAGGCGATCACCCTGAAGAAGATATGCGTCGGGTGTGACTTTTCTCCGGACTCGAGCCTGGCGTTTCACTATGGGCTCAGCCTCGCCCAGGAATTCCAGGCAAGCCTTCACCTCGTCCACGTCCTTCAGCCGCCCCTTTACGAGCACATGGAAAAGCCCGCAGAATCGAAGGAACCCTCGCAGAAAGAACTCAAGAACGTGCTGAAGAAGAAATTGGAGGACATGGTGCCGGAGGAAGCCCGGACCTGGTGCGAACCCGTGACCACCCTGCTCGCCGGCCAGCCTCACGAAGAGCTCACCAAGTATGCGGTGGTAAACGACATCGATCTCATTATTCTGGGCGTGCGCGGACACAGCCTCGTGGAGACCGTCTTTGTCGGTTCCACCACGGATCGGGTCATGCGCAGGGCCCCGTGCCCGGTCTTGTCCGTCCAGCCCTCAAGCAACATCGGTTAAAAAGGAGTTTTCATGAAATTCATTGAATCTCACCTTGCGAGTGCGGTCAAGCTGGACTCGCCGGCCGCGACTCGCCTTCTGTGTCAGCTCAGAAAAGCGAAATGGGCCGGGGGCAGGATCCTCTTCATCGGTTGCACGGCTTTCGGCATCATCTCCGGGGTCGGACTCTACCTCCTTGCACCCCTTTTCAGCTACTGGTTTTTCGGGAGTCTGCGTTTCTGGAAATATGCGGGTATGGGACCCCGTCTGATTGTTTACGCCTATTCCATGGCTTACCGGTACCTGAAAGGCGAATTCGCACCCGCCGTGTCTCTCACGGCTCCTCCCATGAGCAAACCCGACCTCAGGATCGTCCAAATCAATCCTGCGTGGCAGAACGGAGACTCCTGCGCCGATTGCGGCAAGTGCTGCAAGAGGATCGCCTGCCCCCTTCAGGAAAGGACGAACGGACATTGCATGGGGTATGATTCCTTCTACTGGCGTTATTTCAACTGCGGGCGATACCCGACCAGCCAGAAGGAGATCGACTGGTACGAGTGTCCGAAGTGGATCATGAAGCCGTAGGTGCGGCCTCAGGAATTTGTTTTGTCGAAATCCTTCGCTTTTCCGCCGTGGGGCTCGCCCCCGTAGAGGCGTCCGTTGCCGGTTTTGAGAAAGGCGGAAAGAGGAATCTCTTCCTGCTTCAAGAATCCTTTGCCGGGCAAAGATCCGTTGGCGACCATCTCCACCACCGCACAGGCCGCAGCCGCGGTGGTCCAGGAAATCGCGCGCCAGGGCCGGCCAGCGATTTCAACCGGGTAATAGGCCCTCACAAATTCTTCCCGGGACAGGACACCGTTGATCCATCCCTCAACCGAGGCGTGAACGTAGACCACGTCTTCGGACACCGGGGGTTTGGCATTGACCAGGATCTCTCCGGCTTTGTTCCGGTCCTGGCGCATCAAGAGCTCGTGAAAAAAGAAATTCATGAGTTTCGCGTGGCCCGGATACCGGATGGTCTTGTAGTCGAGATTTTCCACACGGCCCTTGAAGGTTTCGCACATGGTCCCCAGCCCGCCAGACGTCGTGAACGCTTCCAGCTGAACACCCTGAATCACCAGGGTCTCCATCCACTCCAGGGGGGACACCCACTTGACTTCACCGTCCTCGATGACTTCACAGTCGTTCAGGTACTCGTTCACAACCCCCTCCGGAGACCAGTTGAAGGCGTAGCCCAAAAGCCCCGTAGGGTGTTGAGGGAGCGCTCCGACGCGCAGCTTGATGCTGCGGACCCGGCTGAACTTCTCCGCCAGGGATGCGCCGACGATGGCGATGAAACCCGGCGCCAGGCCGCACTGAGGGGCCATGAGACCCCGGGCCGTCGAACTCATCCCGATGATCGCTTTTGTCGTGCGCACGTCCTCAGTGAGGTCGAAGTAGTGGATGCCCAGTTCGTGGGCGACCGAGGCAACCCCGACATTGAAGCGGTAAGGCAGGCAGGAGACGACGGCGTCGAATCCTTTCACCTTCTCCCTCACCTCTTCCGTCCTCTCGAGAGTCACCGTTTGCGTCGGATAGGGCAGATCGCGCTGATCGAGGAGATCGGCCCCCGTCACTTCGAAGCCGGTTTCATGAAGCAGGGTGGCGACCAGGGAGCCCACCTTGCCGAGGCCCAACACGAACACAGACCTGATTCTTGCGCTCATAGCAACTCCTTTTCTAAACCCTCTCTTTCGCCATGGCCCACACCTTGGGAGAGCGCCAGACCCTCGACTTGAACAGCTCCCGGTGATGGGTGAACTCCTTGGGTAGACGGTCGAAGAACAGGTCGAACAAATCCTCCTGCTCTCTCACTTCCTTGCCTCCCTCATCGCGATCCACCGACATGAGGGCATAAAACGTATCCCGTTCAAACTCCAACCCTTCCCACTGGATGTCTCGGTATCCCGGCATTATGCCGATGGGGCTCTCGATCCCGTGGCGCCGTCCGTGAACGCGGTCGATGATCCACTTCAAGACGCGCATGTTCTCCCCGAATCCGGGCCACACGTAGTTCCCTCGATCGTCACGCCGGAACCAGTTGACCCTGAAGATCCGGGGCGGGTTGGCCAGAAACCGGCCGACGTTCAGCCAGTGGTTCCAGTAGTCCGCCATATTATACCCGCAGAAGGGCAACATGGCCATGGGATCTCTTCTCACGGCCGCCTGACCTTCCGCCGCCGCCGTCGCCTCCGAACCCATGGTCGCAGCCAGGTAGACCCCGTGAGACCAGTGAAAGGCCTGGAAAACCAAAGGAACACTCTGACTCATCCGGCCTCCGAAGATCAGAGCGCTGATCGGGACACCCTCCGGATTGTCCCATTCCGGATCAAAAGAAGGGCACTGGCTGATAGGCGCCGTGAAACGCGCGTTGGGATGGGCGGCCGGGCGGGCGCAGTCCGGGGTCCAGTCCTGCCCTTTCCAGTCTATCAGGTGGGCCGGGGCTTCGTCGGTCATTCCTTCCCACCACACATCCCCGTCGTCCGTGAGGGCGACGTTCGTGAAAATGCAGTTCTTGGTCAGGGTCAACATGGCATTGGGATTGGATTTCATGGATGTACCGGGAGCCACTCCGAAAAACCCCGCCTCCGGGTTGATGGCATGCAGCCTCCCTTCAGGCCCGGGTTTGAGCCAGGCGATGTCGTCCCCGACCGTGTGGATTTTCCATCCTTCAAAGCCCTTCGGCGGCACCATCATGGCGAAGTTGGTCTTGCCGCAGGCGCTGGGAAAGGCCGCGGCCACGTAGGTTTTTTCGGCCTGGGGGTCTTCCACGCCCATGACCAGCATGTGTTCGGCCAGCCAGCCCTCGTCCTTGGCCAGAATCGAAGCGATTCGGAGGGCGAAACACTTTTTCCCCAGAAGGGCATTCCCGCCGTAACCGCTGCCATAGGAGTAAATGGCCCGCTCCTCGCGAAAGTGGGAGATGTAGATGTTGTTCGGATCACAGGGCCAGGGAACGTCTTTCTGCGCCGGCTCAAGCGGCGCGCCCACGGAATGGAGACAGCGGACAAAAAACCCCTTTTCGCCGAGCACA
>Ga0068714_10004728_pt1 | contig 14997 bp, 11 predicted proteins | sample MTBNYHSulfiMetaG_FD_62988 | JGI IMG/M metagenome (GOLD analysis project Ga0068714, IMG submission 62988) | Enrichment culture microbial communities from rom New York Harbor, USA that are MTBE-degrading - MTBE-NYH (New York Harbor Sulfidogenic)... | ecosystem: Environmental > Aquatic > Marine >... | reverse complement strand
TTGAACAAAAACCGGTTTTGCCCTACTATCAATGGCGCCGGAAAGTCATGTCTCCGTCTGGAAAAGGCTGTGCTGTAAAGTGCTCGCCGGAATGTGACGATTCCGACATTCCGGTTTGTCTTGATGGCCGCGATAGGACCGGGTGGCGCAGCGAAACGACCTCATCGCCGCGTCGGGGGTAGCGATCCCCCGGCCGCTGGAGGCATGCCTTCATCTACGCGGTGGCAGCCGCTTCGGCGGATTCCCTTTTAGTAATGTCGACTCGGCTCTCTTCCGCACCCATGGCCGGATCCGTCCAGATTCGGATCTTTACGTCGTAGCGATGCTCGAGGTTCAACAGGCTGGCCCGTTTCTGGTTCAACAGATAGTTGGCCACGTTTACGGGAAGATACACATCCACGGCCTGGATATTACCGCTGCTGATCAGCCTCCAGATCTGCCTGAAGTGGTACATGGCCGCTGATTCGGGCATTTTCAGCACGCCCTTACCACTGCAGGACGGGCATACGAGATAGGAGCGCGACTGAATCGGCAGTCCCATTTTCTGGCGCGACAGTTCCACAAGGCCGAATTTGGAGATGTTCGTGGTCCTGGTACGCGCTCGGTCTTTCTTAAGATTCTCCCGAAGGCACTTGAGCAGTTCTTTCTGGTGGCGGGATTCCCTCATGTCGATGAAATCGATTACCACCAGTCCTCCGAGATCACGCAGTCGCAGTTGACGTACGGCTTCGGCCGCAGCCTCGAGATTCGTTCGAAAGGCCGTTTCCTCGAGGTCCTGTTCCTTGGTGGCCTTGCCCGAGTTGACGTCTATCGAGATCAGGGCCTCGGTGGCCTGAATCACGATACTTCCGCCGGATTTGAGAGGAACCCGGCTTTCGTAGATGGATTCGATCTGGCGTTCGATATCGAACCTGGAAAAAAGCGGCTCCTTGCCTTTGTCCCTCTTGACCCTGTTGCGATGTCTGGGGGATATGATCTTCATAAAATCGATGGCCTTGCGAAACACTTCCTTGTCATCGATGATGATTTCGTTAATGTCCGAGGAGAAGTGGTCCCTTAAGAAACGCAGAGAAAGATCCTGTTCTTTGTAGATCAAAGCAGGAGCCTTGGCTTTCTGGCCGTGTTTTCGGATTTCACTCCAGAGCCTCATCAGGCTTTTCGCTTCGGAGATCAGGTCACGTTTGGCTTTGCCTACGGCCGCCGTGCGGATGATCACCGAAATACCCTCGGTAACCGGCATCTCCTTTAAAACCTGCTTGAGCCGATCCCGTTCTTTCTCGTCCTCGATCTTTCGAGACACCCCGCCGCTGGTCCTTCCCGGCATCAAAACCAGATAACGTCCCGCTATGCTCAGGTAGGTGGTCAACGTGGCCCTTTTTTGACCGGAAGCGTCTTTTACCACCTGGACCAACAACTCCTGGTCCGGGCTGAGCAGACGGCGGATGTTGCCTTTTTTTACGCTTTCACTATCCGTTGTTCGAAAGTATTCGGGATGGATCTCATCGATTTGCAGGAATCCGTCGTTGGTACCGCCGAAGTTGGCAAAGCAGGCCTGCAGGCTGGGTTCTATGTTGGAAATTCTTGCCTTGTAAATATTTCCTTTTAACTGTTCGGTGGAGGGGCTTTCCGTATAAAACTCTTCCAAAATACCGTTCTCGATGACGGCAAACCGGTATTCTTCCGGATCTATCGCATTAATCAGCATCTTCTTCGCCATATTCCATTCCTACTCGAAGCCGTATGCGTTCATGTCGGCGCGAGTCCGAATGCGAACGTTACACCCTGACATGTGGCGGCCGATCCCACCGGTGTTTCGGATGCAGCAAGCGCTGGACGAACTCAAAAAATTTTGGGGGTACGGTATTCCCTAAGCTACCCCGTATATATATGGAAAATTGTGGACCGCCGGCATCAATGACCGTCCTTCTTTCTCTGTTTTCGGGCCTGATGTTGTTGGGCCTGATACATGAACGTTCGGACCGAAGTCTCCCTGCCCGGCTGAAACGTCCCGTCGTACGGCGCGTCCATATAAGGGAACCTCCGGCTGCTACACAGTGGTTTCAATATGGCGGACGTCATGGTACTCGGCATGCACGTAAACGGAAACACATTGACCACGCCGTCATAGCCGTGCTCCATATACTCCATGGCCCCGGCAATGCTAAGACAGGCTTCGCCGCCTATATCAAAGCTGAAGTGACCCGTATTAACAAGCTTTTTTTCCATTATAGCAATATCATGATCCGGACGCACATCAAAGATTTTTCGGACTCTCTTGTATAGTTGACGGTGTCGATATTTCTGATAAAAGGCGTCTCCCATCCATCCGGCCAATCGTTTCAGCGAATCTCTCATACCGGTCACGTCAATGCGGCGCAAATAGAAGGAAAAAGCCTCCCGGTCCGTGCGTAATTTGTCGTACGTGGTGTAGTTGATCCACTCGGCCAGGCTTGCGTTCACGACTTCGGCGCCGTACTGCTCGAGCATGCCGATGAGGTGCTGATTCGAGCGAACGTGCGATCGCACGTAAATCTCGCCCAAAATGCCGATCAAGGGCTTTTGTGGGACGGATGGATCCACGAGATCGCCGGCTTCCAGAAAAATCTCGTCCAACGCTTTGAACATGGGTTCAAATTCGAGATTCCTGCTGTGCGTTCGAAACAGGCCAACGAGCCGTTGGTGGCCCCGCCGGATCAGTTCGTCGGCCGCACCCGGCGTATGTTCGTAGGGACGGACCCGCCAGAGCACGCGCTCCAACAGGTCTCCGATCACCATCGAGCAATAAGCGGCCTTCCGGAAGTCCCGACTCCGCGATGCATCGATCAGGTCCCCGATCATGTACGCGTTTTTGGTGGACAGACTGGCGATGCGGACGTCTTTAAACTCGAACAGCGTATCCAGTACGATGCGCTGGAATTTATTGTACATGCCGAAACGGCAGGGGCCATCCGTGTCCGGCATAAAATACACATAGTTCCCGGCGTCAAACCGCTCGCCCAGGCGTTCTTTCTCCGTGTTGAGATAGTGAAGCACGTCCCCCAGCGTTATCTGGCAAGGAAAGCATTCTTTGCCCGAAGTATACTCCTTGCCGTACGCCAAGCCATCATAGGTGGGCATTACCACGGCCGGGACACCATGACTCTGGAAAACGCCGGACAACAGATGCGAACTCAACGGGTTCATTTCCGGCAGCAGCAGCGTTTTCCCTCCCACGTTGAAGTTGCCCACGCGATTGTGGAAAATGGTGAAGTCCCGTTCCTGATGCACGTTTTCCATTCAATGCCCTTTATCTGCTGAAATCATCTATGGTAGAAAGGCGACCAGGAGAACCTTTTGAAAAAGGTTTTCCCGCACCCTTTCCAAAATTTCCAGACGGGTTGCGCCGCAGCCGGTATCCGGGGTTATCCTTTCACACTCTGCAAATCTCTGGAACAAGGTTCCCCTCATATTCTCCAATCCATTATCATGAACGGGCGGCAATGGGTCGGTGCCCTGTTTCGCTTTGTCCGGCCAACACGTTTTGAATCACATTCTTGAAAGCTTCGATGCGCGTTCGCACTCCGGCCACGGCGCTGTGCTCGTCCAGTTCCAGGATGAGATAAGGCTTTGAGCCCATCAGATATTTGTAGAAATGCTCGATAAACGAATCGGCTCCACAACTGAAATTGGTCAGATGCAGGCCGAACCAGTCCGGATTTCTCGCGATTATACGGGCGGTCTTCAGAATGCGCGCCCCCAGGCCCCAATACATGTCCGGAAAATCGGAAAGATCGATTGCGTCCGAATTACAGAAATCCATGGGAATGCCTTTAATGCCGATCTTGGACATGTTCTGGCCCAGTTTGAGGTTCAACCGCTCGTCATATAGGTTGTACGGTCTTCCGGTGACCACGATGACCAGGTCTTCCGGCTGGATGGAGGACAGGATCTTTTCTCCTTCGGCTTGAAGAGCGCTTTCGAAACGCGACTGGACTTCCTGGGCCGCAAAATAGGCCTCTCCGACCTGTTTCCGGGTACACCCCAGTTTATCCTTCATCTGAACATACAGGTCGTCGATCGTGCGGCGCTCTTCGTACTTGAAGTGGACCGACGGCGCGAGCACTTTGCTCTCGTCCAACCCCAGCGCGGCCCGAAGCATGAAATTGTTTCCCTGGACCAGCGGACAGAAATACCCTCCTTCTTCAGGTCGGGGTGTCCGCATGTTGATCATGTTCGGCAGAAACAGGTAATCCACCTGTTCTGATAGTCTCTTGACGTGGCCGTGAGACACCTTGATGGGATAGCACGTTTCCGTACTCATGGACTCGATGCCCATACGTGAAATCGCATAATCGGTCGGGGGGCTCACCACCACCCGGAAGCCCATACGATCAAAAAAATGTGTCCAAAAAACACCATGGGAAAAATAAAACAGCGCTTGTTGTATTCCGACGGTGGGCAGATCCGCATCAATCGGCTCCGTGTCCCGCTGCTTCATCAACACGGTCGATTCTGCGAGATGCCGATGGAAAATCTCGGATCTGAGGGCGAAATAATTGTCCGTTTTTTTCAGGTCCGAACGAGACGCTTCGTACCGGCCGCACTCTCCACCCCAGATGCTTTTCCGGCCGCTGAACGAATAGATCTTGAGTTTACATTGATTGTGGCAATTGGGATCTACGGTGCACACCCGCTCGGTATGAGTAAGCCGGTCCTCGATGATCTCCTCGAGGCTTCGAAACCTGGTTTCATAAGGCGCCCTCGCCATACGGTCCTTGGCAATGAGAGCGGCCCCGAAAGCTCCCATGACCTCCCGGTGTTTCGGCGTAATCAGTCCTTTTCCCAAAACTCCCTCGAATGCAGCCACAACGGCCTTGTTCAGGGAAGGTCCCCCCAAAAACATGACGCGATTTCCCACCGGCCGTTTTCCGACCACGCGGTTCAGATAGTTGTACACGATCGAGTAGGAAAGTCCGGCGATCAGATCCTTTTTTGACGCCCCTTTCTGCGCGTAGGAAACGAGGTCCGATTCCATGAACACGGTGCAGCGGTCGGCAAGCTGAATCGGATGTTCGGAAGAAAGGGCCAGGTCCTGGAACTCCGTAACAATATTGATGCGGTTCTTGTTGGCCAACTCATGGAGAAAACTTCCTGTGCCGGCGGCGCACACCTTGTTCATGTCAAAATCCAACGGGTGCGTGTCCCGGACCGAGATGTATTTCGAATCCTGCCCTCCGATCTCGAAAATGGTGTCCACTCCAGGATCCACCTCGACGGCGCCGCGGGCGTGGGCCGTGATTTCATCAATAATGACGTCCGCATCGGTGAAATCGCCCACTACATTACGACCGGAACCCGTGGTCGCGGCTCCCACTATGCGTACGTAAGGTCCCGCTTCTTCGACGACGGTTTTCATCAGGTCCTGCGTCACCTGAATCGGTTTCCCCCGTGTCTGCACATAGCGCTTGAGAACAATCCGGTTGGACGTATCGATCAGAGCGTACTTGGTGGTGGTAGACCCCACGTCGATACCCAGAAACACATCCGTCACCGATGTTGAATTGAACATGTGGGTGATGCGATTGTCCTCCGGAAACCGCGTTTTCTCAAGTTCGAGGGCGCGGGCGTAGGGGAAGGTTTTATTCTGAGTATTAATGGCCTCCTCGATTCGAGCCAGGTCCAATCCGTTGTTTTGACACCTCTTTTCCGCCAGAAGCGCCACTCCCAAAGCACCCAGGCTGGCGGCGTACGGCGGGACCACCATGTCCGGATAATAGGCGCGAAACGCGTTCACCTGGAGCTCGTTCTTGGCCATTCCCCCAATAAAGGCGATGGGCGTTTCGATGTCACGCGAAGATACGATCGTACTGATGTAATTGGCCGAGTTGCCTTCGTGCAGTCCCGCTATGATATTCTCGAGGGACTCTCCCTTATTCTGCAAATGAATCATATCCGATTTCGTGAACACGGTGCACCGGCACGCCACCTGGCTGGGAGCATCCGCTTTCAAACCCAAAGCGATAAAGTCCTTCAACACCGTTTCGATCCGTTCCGGGTTCCAGTCCGCATGCTCCTGATACATGGAAGAAGCCAGCCGTTCCGCCTGTTGGTCGATGAACGAGCCGGTCCCCGAAGCGCAGGGACCGTTCATGTTGAAGTCTCGAAGCTCCCATTCCGATCCATGGTATTCCAGCTGAAACAATGCGGTTTCCTGCCCGCCCATGGAGATGACGCTTTTCACTCCGGGCATGACGGCAACACAGCCCTCCACCTGGGCAATGGTCTCGAATTCGTAGGGAAGCAGCGCCAAATTCGCGAGCACCTGACCATGATTGCCGGTAAAGGACGTCGAGCGGATTGCGGGACCGAACCGATCGGAAAGGTCCCGGAGAAGTTCCAAAGTAACGGAATAGACCTTCCCGAAGTGACGCCGGTAGGGGGCTTCGTAAATGATACGGCGCTGTTCATCCACGACCGCAGCATTCACGCTCACCGAACCCAGGTCTATCCCAATATGCAAATCGAGGGGAGCGGGCGTTCCCATAATTCACTCACTTTTTCCCTTGTTCATGAAAGGACGAGTACCGCCGACCGGACCAATATCCGGAGATGCGGCTGAAGAAGCCTCACTCGGCCTGATAATACGACATGTCTCGATGCCAACGCTTCGCCACACGGCCGGAATGGACCAGTTCTTCCATGACGGGTCCCAGAACGTCCCGAGGTATACTCAAAGCCATCGAGATTTCGTCCAGGCCGCATGGCCGTCGTCGAATCATTCGAACGATCTCCTCCGCCGTGCCTTGCGACCCGGCGCCTTCGGCATCTCCTTTAAAGGAAGCGATGATTTCCGCACGATCACCCATGCGGTTACGGCATCGCTCCAGACAGATCCTGTCCACGGCCTGGACCCCCCGAAGGGCCGGGGGACGCTCCACCGTGTTCAACTGGATTCGGTCCGGTCCAATCTTCATCACAGCATGCCGCAAAGCTTCCAAGTCTTTCTCAGCATCGTTAAAACCTTTCACCAACAGGATTTCAAGCCAAAACGCGTTTCGGAACGATTTCCGAAGCTGCGCGAGGCCTTCAACCACTTGCGTCAGTTCCAGGCTCGGGTGGGGTTTGTTGACTTTTTGAAATGATTCATCCAGGGCGGCGTCCAGGGAAGGCACCAGCAGATCGGCTTCCATCACGGCTTCCCTCACGGGTTCACTAGAAAACAGCGTTCCATTGGTGAGGACGGCCAGGGGAACCCTCGTCATCCGTTTGATCCGCCGGATGATAAACCCCAGGTCGCGGTGCAGTGTAGGTTCCCCCGAACCGGTAATCGTCATGAAATCGAGCTTTATGTCCCTGACACTGAAAAACTCCTCGATTTCATCGAGAATTTCCTCTGCAGGAGTGTACGGCGCGATCTCCACTGTTTTGTTCGTCGTTCTTCCCACTTCACAGTAGACACAATCCAACGTACACGTTTTGCGGGGAATGATATCAATGCCCAGAGAGTATCCCAGACGTCTCGACGCCACAGGACCGAAGATTCGTTTGCCGACTTGCTGCTCTCTTGCCGGAATAGCCATGTACCCATCAACCTCGCCGCATCTGTTTGCATTCCTATAACGAAATGGTATGAATAAAATTAACCCATTGTATGAACTCCGTCAATTCATACACTGTGAAAGGCTCCCCATGCTCTTCGTGAAAAAAGTGATCGGTCCGCTTTTCTTCCCCGTTTCTCTCTGCATTGAAGTGCTGCTGGCCGGGTGGCTCCTGATCTCCTTCACAAGATTCCAGCGATCGGGCAAAATCCTGGTGCTGTTCGGCATGATCATGCTCGGCCTGTTCAGTTACGCCCCTTTCGCGGAGCGTCTCCTGGAGCCGCTGGAATATCGATACCCTGTGATTTCACAAGAAGCGGCTTCCGGATTTACGATCGCTTCAGACCCGGCGTCTCCCAAATGGATCGTGGTCCTGGGCGGGGGACACTCCTCGAACCCGGAGTTGCACCCGCTAAGCCAACTGTCTCACCCGTCTCTTGCGCGTCTTGTGGAAGGCATTCGACTCTACCGGGCAATACCGGGGGGCAAACTACTGCTGATGGGAGGAGGGATGTTCTCCGAGGAACCTGAAAGCGTAGTCATGGCCCGGGCAGCGCGGTCCTTGGGTGTCGACGAAAAAGATATCGTTATGGAGCGACATTCAACGAATACAAGAGATCAGGCCGAAGCCGCGCGGTCCATTGTTGGAGATGCTCGTTTTTTGCTGGTAACTTCAGCTTCTCACATGCCCAGGTCAATGGCGCTTTTTAAAAGGACGGGGGCCGATCCCATCCCCGCGCCTACAGGACATCTTGTTAAAATGGACCAAGGATGGGACCCCGATCGATTCGTGCCGAACGCTCGGCACCTTTTTAAGTCGGAACGGGCGCTTTACGAGTTCCTTGGCATGGGTTGGGCATGGTTTCGGGGTCAGGTGTGACACGCCGACCCACCGGAGGGCCGGCAAGCCGCGGATATTGACTTCACCGTGCACATCGTATATGTGGAACAACGTCGGAAGCTTCCAGACTCTCATCGAGATTGGAAACCCAGGCAGCCGACTCCGTTCCCGCTCGTTTTCCAACTTTTGACGAGGACGACGGCCATGGACTTCGACGATATCGCCCACCTCTACGATGACTGGTTCAAGACCCCTCTCGGGGCCTATGTGGATCTGTGGGAAAAGCGCCTTACCTGGAACGTTGCAGAACCCCGAAGAGGCGAAACCGTCCTCGATATCGGCGTGGGCACGGCCAACTACGTGTCGGACCTCCGTACGCTGGGAGTCAAGGCCTATGGCATTGATGTGAGCGTTCCGATGTTGCATGTGGCTCTGGAAAAAGCGCGCCGCGGACCCTTTTTCCTCGAGGTCACCCAGGCCCGTGCAGAAGCATTGCCTTTCAAAGACGCCTCGTTCGACCTGGTGCTGAGCGTGACCGCCCTCGAGTTTGTACCGGACCCCCACCGAGCTGTGGCGGAAATGAGGCGGGTTTGTCGTCCCGGCGGACGCATTGTGGTGTCGGTCCTGAACAAATGGAGTCTGTGGGCGGCCCGGCGCCGATTCATCTCATTTTTTAGTAGAACCATTTTTTCGGAATGCCGCTTTTACTCCGGTCCGGAGATGAAACGGCTTTTTGGCGCCGCAACGTACCACACCAGTGTATTTGCGCCTCCAAACTCTCCTGCTCCGCTGATTCCAATTTTTGCCGGACTGGAGCCGGTTCTGCAGACATGGCTCAGACCCTTTGGCGCGTATTTGATCGTCCGGGTTGACGTTTAGCCGATTCCATATTGTTCCGCTCCTGACCGTATTTCCGCAGGAAAAGTCTTTACGAGAGAAAGCCACCGTTTTTTCATACGGAGAGGAAACCCGGAGGGCATTCATGAATGTTGACGTTGAAATCGCCGTCATCGGCGGTGGTGTGGTGGGCTGTTCCGTCGCCTGGGTTTTGTCCGAGACGTTTGATAATATCTTTTTATTCGAACGCAACCCCGGCATTGGAAAAGGGGAAAACCAATCATCGCGGAATTCAGGCGTGGTGCACGCGGGCATCTATTACGACCGCGAAACCCGACCATTGAAAGCCCGTCTCTGTGTTGAAGGAAACCGCCTGCTGTATGATTTCTGTCGAAAGTACGATGTGCCTGCGGTAAGAACCGGCAAGCTCGTAGTGGCTTGCACCCAAGAGGAAGAACCGATTCTCGATTTCTACCTGGAAAGAGCCCGAGAAAACGGAGTCGATGGCTGCAGGTTGATTTCAGGTTCGGAAATCCGGAGTCTCGAACCGAATGTACGTGGGGTTTCCGCTCTGTTCGTGCCGAGTTCCGGCATCGTCGAGCCAACGGCCCTCGTCCGAAAACTGGCCGCTTTGGCGGAAAACCGCGGCGTTCAGTTCATGGTCGGAACCCGGGTAACCGGTATTGTTTCTGAATCCGATGCGTTTTGCCTTGCCATCCGGTACAAGGACGGTAACACCGATTCCTTCATCGCGCGACGCCTGGTGAACGCGGCCGGCGTAGACGCGGACTCGGTAGCTCGAATGATCGATCCGGCGTATCCGGTTACATTGGATCCCGTGCGGGGCGAATGGACCCTCTTTTATAGGAACCGGCGACCCGGATTGTTTATGAACGGCATGAACGTGTATCCGGTCCCCACCCGAGTCGACACACCACACGGCACACATTTCACTGTGGGCGTACATCTGACTCCGACCTTCGATGCAGCGGGAGGCTCCCACCTCATTGGAGACACGGTCATTGTGGGGCCGTGGCTCGGTCCGGTATCCGATTCACGCGATGTCTCAGGTAATCTCAAGCCCCCGGATTTCTTCCACCCATTTGTACATCCATTCTTCCCGGAACTGCTTAAGACCGATCTGAATCTCCATCAGACGGGAATTCAGGCTCGTCTCAGTGGATATCCGGATTTCCTGCTGCACCGGGACGCAAGGATGCCGGGCGCTGTTCACTTGTTGGGCATCGACAGTCCCGGTTTGACGGCCTGTCCTGCATTGGCCCGGGAGGTACAACGTATGATGGATCCTGAGTGAAGGCACGGATACATGGGATTTCAAAACATGATCAGTTTGGTGGGATTTCTGGTGCTGCTGCTGCTGGCGTGGCTCTCATCCTTCCATAAGCGAAGGTTTCCGGTTAGGACGGTGCTCTTCGGATGCGGCCTGCAGTTTTTCCTGGGCGCTTTTGTTTTCAGCTTCCCATTGGGCCGGGAGTTGCTGTGGACTTTGAACGGTTGGGTGATTAAACTGGTCGCTTATTCAGGGGAGGGGATTCGTTTCCTCTTCGGGCCGCTGGCCGTCGGTCCCGGGGAACCTCAGAGTCTGGGATTCATCCTGGCTGTCCAGTACTTGCCCGGCATCATCTTTTTCATGGCCCTCATGGCGCTGCTCTATCAATTGAATATTATGCCGTTCGTGGTCCGGTTGTTTTCGAAGGTCTTCGTACGACTGATGAAAACGAGCGGCGCCGAATCCCTCTCCGTGGCTTCGAACATCTTTGTGGGAGTCGAATCCGCCGGCGCCGTGCGACCTTTTCTCTCCGCCATGACCCGTTCCGAGTTGCTGACCATGCTCACCGCATGCATGTCCACTGTGGCCGGCTCCACCATGGCCATCTATGTAGGAGCACTGAAAAGCGTATTTCCCGAAATCGCGGGGCATCTCATCTCCGCATCGGTTCTCTCCGCCCCGGCCGCCATAGTGATTTCAAAAATCATAGTGCCGGAAACCGGGGCGCCCGTGACTTTAGGGATCGTTCCCCCCTCCGCAATCGAACGCAAGTCCGGTGTTCTTGAAGCGATTGTCGGAGGATCCATGGATGGCGTTAAACAAGTTGCCGCCATATCGGGGCTTCTGGTGGTGTTTCTTTCCTTTGTGGCCCTCGCGAACGGCCTATTGGACGGCGCCGTCGGTTTCATCACAGGCGGGTCCCACTCCATTTCCATCAAGACTATCCTGTCGGCCCTTTCGCTTCCGCTGGCCTGGCTGATGGGCATTTCGCCTCACGACGCCTGGAACGTGGCGGGACTCCTGGGAGAACGCATTCTGGTGACGGAGATACCGGCCTACGTGCACCTGGCTGAACTGGCCGAAGACGGCCTCACGGATCCTAGAAGCGTGGTGATCGCCTCGTACGCATTGTGCGGATTCACCCATGTAGCCAGTGCGGCCATATTCGTGGGAGGCATAGGAGCGCTGGCGCCGGATCGAATCAAAGACTTGAGCAAGCTTGGATTACTGGCGCTATGGGCTTCGGTATTGGCTACGAGTGCAACGGGCTGCGTGGCGGGTCTGTTCTATACGGGCGGTCAGGTGATGTTGGGTGGTCATTAATCCATTCGAGAAATCAACGGGCGCTCCCCAATAGGGGAACGCCCGCACGGTGGTGATCGAATGAGTACGAAACGGATGCCGTTTCTTTTACGCGGCCTCGAGCAATCCTTCCAGTTTCTTTACGATACGGCCGGGAACTAGATCTCCAATGGAATAGAGTTTTATCAGTTGGGCCGGAATCGAGATTTGTTCCGCCGCGTTCTCGATCGTTATTCCGTTCGCTTCCAGTTTCTTGATGACTTCCACGAGTTTTTCCGACTCCATGTATGTTCTCCTTTTATGATTCGAACCGCTTCTCCAATGAACATTACCCGCACACGGCTCTGTTGTCAAGTTTGGCGCGATGCCGCCATTCGAATCGTTGGCTGTACACGCGCAGGTCGCTATCCGGCTTCAAACAAAGCACCTGACGATCGTTTCCTGTCCAGCAGCCACGCTATGCTGCCTGCCAAAACAATCGAATTATGCGGTACCCGTATTTGTGAATCCTTATCGAAGCTCCATTCCGGGATTTGTATTGTATACAAAATTACTTTTTTCGTTGCGCCCACTCGAACGTCGTGCTAAAGAGGTTTGTGAATTGGGTTTTTCAATAATGTTCATCCATAGGAAAGGGGGTGAGGCACTCACAGTGGCGGAGTTCTCGTAAGAGCGAAAGGCTCCTCTACCTTTTGGTCGTCTTCGCACGGTTGCGTCCGTTCATCATATCCCGATTCTGAAGATTCGAATAATAGAGGTTATCAACAAACAGAATCAGAGGAGAATGCCATGTACGATCGAAAATGGTTGCTGGTCTCGTTGGTGTTGCTAGTCGGTTTCGCTGTGCTAGCCACCCCCTGTCTAGCCGCCCCGGCAAAACCTACACTGGACAAATGGAAACCCGCCTTCGATCCTTCTACAGCCAAATACAAATTCAAAGTTTCCAATGTATCCCACCCCGCATTGAAAGGCGTTTACGCGGGTTTCGCCATCCGTGACGAGCTGTGGAAGCGTACCGACGGGCAGATGTATCTCGAGTATTTTCCATTCTCCATGCTGGGAGGGGAAGTGGAAGTGCTCAATCAGCTTCAGATGGGAGCGATCCAGGGCATGAGCGTCTCTTCGGTAGCTTCCACCAATTTAGGACCCCGCATGGGCGTTATCAACCTGCCCTTTCTGGTCGATTCTTTCGACAAATTGGATAAATTCATCTCGAATGAGGAACTGTTTCAGCACTTTCTAGAAGGTATGGAACATCAGGGCATTATGGGTCTGGATATCACGGGATACGGGAATTACGGATGGGCCACCACCGTCCCCGTAAGAAACATCGCAGAGGCAAAGAAAGTCAAAATCCGCATCGCCGAGGCGGCGGTGAACAAGCTGACCTATCAGGCGTGGGGATTCAATCCCGTCGTAATGCCCTGGCCGGATGTGCCCACTGCCCTGCAGCGCAGCGTGATTACCGGTCTGGACCACACGCCGATGGTGTGCAACATCACCAAGAAATTCGAAGTATGCAAGTATTTCACCCAGATCAACTATGCCCAGGGACTGTTCATCTGGATTTTTAACAAAGCATGGTTCGACACCATTCCTCCCGACCTCCAAAAAGTCTTCAAGGAAGTCGTACACGACGTAAGTGCTCAAATCCGCGTGGAAACCCGGCAACAGGAGGAAGATGAAATCGCCAAGGCCAAAGAAGCCGGAGTCGAGTTCTTTCAACTCTCCGAAGCCGACACGGCGGTTTTGAAGCAACAGGCCGACTCGGTTCATCAGAAGTACGCTCCTGAAATCGGGCCGGAGTACCTGGAAAAAGTCCAAGTATTCATGGGTTATAAGTAAGTAACACGGACGAGTCCAGCGGGCAGGGGAATCTCCGGTTTCCCCTGCCTTTGTCTGCCGGAGGAGTTTTTTCCCATGCTTGGTAAGGTCATTCGCTTACTGGACAAGATACTGACGTTCTTCGAGGACTGGACTCTGTACGTTGCCGTAATGCTGGCCCTCGTATCGTTGTTCATCAACGTGATCTGCCGGTATGGGTTCAATTATCCTCTGGCCTGGTCCGAGGAACTGGTCCGAGAGGTTATCATCTACACCACCTTGATCGGATGTAGCGCGGCGGTCAAGAATCGTTCGATGATCAAAATTGACGCACTGGTTCAAATCGTTCCCCGTTTGAAAACCCCTCTGAACTATTTCAGTCACTTCTGCACGCTGGCGTTCAGCGTGTTCATGATGTATTACGGGTGGAATTTCACTGCATTGCAAGTAGCGACCCGACAGGCAACGATCATACTCCAAATTCCGCTGGTATATCTCGTCGCCATGCTTCCTTTGATGGGATTTCTCATGTTCCTTCGCACCGTCCAGGTCATTTACGAGGATGCGCTCAAAGCGAAAGAGGTCGCCCGTTGAACGTGACAAAGCGGAATTCGAGTCATCTTAGCGAAAGAAAAGGATGAACCCGGGCTTATGGAAACCAGCACCATCATAATCCTGCTCATATTGATCGGCGGTTTGGCGACCACGGTTCCCGTGTTCATGGCGCTCTTTTTTACAGGTGCATTGGGACTCGTGCTCTACACGGACTTGCCCCTGATGCTTTTGGCGCAGACCCTTTTCAGGAGTATGGACAATTTCGCCCTGGTGGTGGTGCTATTTTTTATCCTTTGCGGCAACATCATGACGTCCGGTTCCATAGTGGACAAACTCATCAAGGTGGCCAACGTTGTCGTGGGATTCCTTCCCGGTGGATTGGCCATGGCGGGCGTTTTAGCCTGTGGATTGTTCGGTGCCATCTCCGGTTCGACCGTGGCCACCGTAGTGGCCATTGGCGGGTTCATGATTCCTGCATTGATCGATAACCACTATGACGAGCGGTTTACACTGGGTATCATGAGTTCTTCACCCATACTCGGAGTCGTTATCCCGCCCAGCATTTCCATGATCCTTTACTCGATGATCAGCACGGTGTCTCTGGAAGCGCTGTTTCTCACCGGGTTCATTCCCGGAGTAATGATCATGGGCGGTTTCTGCTTGTACAGCTTCTTTTTTTGCGTACGAAGGCCGGATTTTCAACGCCGTCCCAAGCCCACGCTTCGCCAGGCGCTCGATGCATTCAAAGAGGGCTTCTGGTCTCTCATGCT
>Ga0068714_10004727_pt1 | contig 15001 bp, 9 predicted proteins | sample MTBNYHSulfiMetaG_FD_62988 | JGI IMG/M metagenome (GOLD analysis project Ga0068714, IMG submission 62988) | Enrichment culture microbial communities from rom New York Harbor, USA that are MTBE-degrading - MTBE-NYH (New York Harbor Sulfidogenic)... | ecosystem: Environmental > Aquatic > Marine >... | reverse complement strand
TATTTCACTGGAATCGGGGATACTTCCGGAGGATATGGGATGCATCAATTTCAGGCTCCCCCCCAAAGAACCCGACAGCGGCAATTACAGGCATGTTGCCATATCCCGCGATAGGGAGCCAGGAAAGCCGGTGCCCGTAAAAGGGGTCCCCGATTTCCTCTGGGGGCATGGGGGCTTTATCCAGGGAGGCTGCCTGGTCTGCGACGATGTTTTCGGAGAGACCGCAGACGTGGTTTTCATGGACGCGTGGCTTCCGGAATATTCACGGGAAACCAGGGGCAATTCGATCGTCCTTTGCCGGACCCCCGCTGCCGATAGCATCGTCAGGAATGGCATCACGGGAGGGGAGTGCCTTGCCCGGGAAATTGGAGCTGACAGGCTGGTCCTTTCGCAGGGAGAAACACTGAGGATCAAACGCCTGCTACTTGCCGGAAGGCTTGCCAGGCTCGAGGAAAAGGGTGTCACTTACCCCCGGAGAAGGGTAACACCTGACAGGAAGGTTTACAGGGATAACGAAGAATATTTCCTTCTCTGCGAAAGACTGAGAAAAGCCATAGATGACCTCCCCCTGGAGACCTTTGAGGACCTGGGTACATTCCGAAGTGCCGTGGAAAAGCTTATGGGAGAAGAAAAGAGATCCCGGGAAGGCTAACTGCCCACTGGCATGGGTTTTATCATCCAGCCCATAACTGCGGCCACGAAACAGAATGTCCCGGCTGCCATGTAGGCCCAGATGTACCCCCCCGTGCTATCAACTATGGCTCCGGCCAGTATCGGTCCCACGATACCCCCGACCCCCCAGGCTGTGAAAAGGATGCCATAGTTCAATCCCAGGTTTTTTGTCCCGTAAAAATCGCATACCGCCGATGGGTAGACAGAAAGCATGGCCCCATAGGCGAAGGTGACAACTCCGGCCCCGAAAAGGATCGTCCCGAAGGAGCGGAAAAGAGGGAAGGCAAGGAGAACGGCTCCCTGGCACAGGTAAAGGAACATCATCGTCTTCGATCTTCCGAGCCTGTCTGATATCATCCCTGCCATAGGCCTCCCTGCCGAGTTGAAGATAGCTATGGCTGCTACAAGAAGAAAGCCTATGTCCTGCCCTGTCTGGATCGAGGCGATCTTTGAAAGGTGGCCTATGACCATAAGGCCCGCCAAAGCCCCTGCCGCGAACATGACCCACATCTGAAGGAACTGCGGGGTCCTGACCATCTCCCGCCAGGTGTAGTCCCTGGAGGCAGCAGGGGTTGATGTCGTGGGACAATTAATGTGAATTATTGGATTTTCCGGTGTTTTGAGGAACTGGGCCAGGAAAACTACCACTATCATAAAAGCAATGCCAAGGGTCCTGAAGGCATTCAGGATACCGAAAGAAGAGATAAGGAACCTTGTCAGAGGGGCTATGTAAAGTGATGCCAGCCCGAACCCGGCGACCACTATTCCCGTGATAAGTCCTTTTTTTTGTGGTGGGAACCATTTTATTGCAGCCGGGGTAGTGGACGCATATCCCATACCTATGCCTGAACCCGCCAGAACCCCGAAGCCGATGACCATTCCGGTGACACTCGGGAAAAAACTGGCAATTATCAAGCCGGTCCCGACAAGGATGCCGGCGACGGTAGAAACAAGTCTGGCTCCGAACAGGTCCTGGAGCCTTCCCCCGGGGATCATCAGCAGCGCAAAGAAGAGTATGGCAAAGGTGTAGGGGAGTGATGCCTGTGTACTCGACCACCCCTGGCTCTGTGTTATGTTCCCCGCAAAGATGCTCCAGGAGTAAAGAACCCCGAAGGTCAGGTTGATCCCCGTGCCGGCCAGAACGACGATCCATCCGGTCCTGTTGTGGTTATTCAAAATACGACCTCCCAGGCAAAATATTTCGGAGTTTAGCACAAACGTCAGATCTGTCCTAATCAATAATTTTTATGTGCTATGCTAAATAAACAGCGTAAAAGAATCCAGGGCAACGGGGGGATAAAAAATGAGAAAAGCCTCAGTATTTATCGTGACGGTGATTACGTTCTGTGCTGTCATCGGGGCCGCTTCCCTTTCAGCGGAGGATGTTCAGGAGCACCCTCTTATCAGGCCTTTTCCCGGCTCAATACTCGCTCAGAACATGTCCAGATACGTTAAGTTCGATTCCTTTGATTTTCGGGTCAAGAATACGGAAACAGGGAAGATGGAGACAGCAAACATCAAGGGAGAGTATAGAAGGCTTTTGTACGAGGTTTACAAGGATAATGGGGAAAGAAACAAGGATATCTCCAAAATGGAATTTTACGAGAACTTCAAGGCTGCAGCCCTGGAGCAGGGGGGAGCAGTGCGCTACGAGGACCCCTATGCACTGGTTTTTACCCTGCCAAGGGAGGATGGGGGCGTCACCTGGTGTGAGGTCAAAACGACAACGCTGGGTCAGACCTATCTGACCATTGTGGACGAAGAACCTTTCAGGAAATCACTCACTTTCGGTCCGGCGGAGATGAAGACGGCACTGGATAAAGACGGGCGGATAATTCTTTACGATATTCTTTTCGATCACGACAAAGCCGCACTTCAGCAGTCATCAGACAAACAGCTGCAGCATATCGTCACGCTGATGATGGAGAACCCGGAACTCAGGATGGAGGTCCAGGGGCATACTGACAGCCAGGGCAGCGACGAATACAACCAGGACCTCTCCCAGAGGCGGGCAGAGACCGTAGTCGCGTACCTGAACCTTTTCGGCATAGCCGAAGATCGTCTTGAGGCAAAGGGTTACGGGGAATTGGAGCCGGTAGACACCAATGATACAGAAGAAGGAAGGGCAAAGAACCGCAGGGTAGAGCTGGTAAGGATCAAATGAACCTGGATAGGTGGTTTCCCAAAAAATAATAGGGGGAGAGGTGTTCTAAAATGCAATGGCGAAGAGGTCTCAGGCATTTGATGGTCTGGGCAGCGATCCTTCTGATGGGGGTTTCGGCCAGCGCGGCGGAATTCTCAGCCGACATGACCATTCAGAGTGCAACAGGAGGGGACCTGACGGGGCGGGTTTTTGTCAGGGGGAACGATCTCAGGCAGGAACTTGATACGCCTGTGGGGGTCCAGACCACGATCATCAACCAGGGAAAGGACGTGATGTATGTTCTGCTTCCCGGCCAGAACATGTACATGGAAATGGGCAACAGCCAGGTCACACTCGATGGGACAGAGGACTTTGAGAGCAAGTTTGCAGATAAGGGGAAGGTGACCGGTCTGGGAACGGAGACTATTGAGGGATACCTTTGCGATAAATACAAAATAGTATACGAGGATGCAAGCCTTGGGGAGGTTACCGTCTGGGTGGCCAGGGAACTGAATTATCCGTTGAAAGTTTATATGGACAACCCGAAGGACGAAGCAACGATCCTTTACAGGAATATCGAGATCGCTGAACTTGAAGATAGCTTGTTCGTGCTGCCCCCAGGGTACCAGAAATTTTCCATGTAAGGGAACCGTGTATCAGAGATCGCGACAGAAAACCGGGGACCGGATAAATGGAAGTAGTTTATCCTTATTGACAGATTGTCGACAAACGACATAATAATGGTAACTCTTTTTCAGGAAACCGGAAGGGGGTTGAAGATTGCCCAGGGAGAATCGTTTTTTTCACGAGAACCTGAACCGGAAAGTTGCCGAATACCTCCGTGAAGAGATCCTCTGGTCCGGAAGATTCAAAACGGGTCAGCACATTCAGGAGATGGATATCGCCGAACAGCTGAACATCAGCCGTGCGCCCGTCAGGGAGGCTCTTAGGGAACTTGAGCACCAGGGGCTTGTCAATTATCTCCCCAGAAGAGGCACCTTTGTCGCGACCTTTGACCACGACGATTTTCTCGAGATCGTGGACATAAGGTACATGATCGAATCAAGGGTCCTTGAGACTATAGTAGTGAACCGGAAACTTACCCCTGGCGACATCATGGAACTTCGCGGTATCGTGGATGACATGGTAGCCCTTGCAGGCAATGATGCCCCCATGGAGAACAAGGTTACTGATTTTTCAGAGAAGGATATCAGTTTTCACAAATTTATCTGGGAGAGGTCAGGGCGAAAGTGGAGTTACAAGATCCTGACCGACATGTATTACCAGCTGAGACTTGCAATGATGCAGGATATGATCATGGAGCAGGATATGAAGGTTTCCGCTGAAATGCACTACGGAATAATCGACTCACTTGAAAACAACGACCTGGAGGGGGCAAAGAAAACGCTTCTCCGGCATATTTTCACATTATGGCGGGAATCAGACCGGAATAGAGAGGTTAAAGGTGCTCTTATCGAAAGACACTTCGGTGGTGTGCTGGAGACATAAAAGTGTGTTGCCAATTATGACAGGGAGGGTTCAATATGGACGGCAAAAAGTTCGAGTACTTATCGGTCAGTGATGCTCCAAGGATAGTTGTTACACCTCCGGGGCCCAGGTCCCTTGAAATACTCAAGATGCAGGAGGATCTTGAGAGTTCCTCCGTTTCATACCCAAAGGGTATGCCCATGGCTCTCGAGCGGGGCAAAGGGGCTACGCTGGAGGATGTGGACGGCAACATCTACATTGACTGTTTTTCGGGGGCGGGGGTAATGGCACTGGGGCATGGTCACCCGGAAGTTCTGAAGGCTGCCCACGAACAGATAGACAAGATCACCCACACCCTTGATATTCCGAGCGAAACAAGGATGAAGATGGTCAAGGCCCTTCGCGGCATACTTCCGAAAGAGCTGAGCCGGGTCTTTTTCGGCGGCCCCACAGGATCTGATGCCGTTGAACAGGCAATAAAGCTTGCAAGGTTCAACACACAGCGCTACGGAATAATTGCCTTTGAGGGCGCCTATCACGGGATGACCGGTGCCTCGCTGGCTGTGACAAGCGACAGCGGGCACCGGGACGGTATCGGTCCTCTCGTGCCGGGAGTCCAGTTCATACCTTTCCCCTACAGGTACCGTAACCCCTTCGGTTGTCCGGAAGAGATGGTCGACGAATTTGCCGCCGAGAACCTGGAGCGTGTTCTTGATGACTCTCATTCGGGCTACTCCAAACCCGCAGCTGTTATTCTGGAAGCGGTGCAGGGTGAGGGCGGAACCATTATCCCTACCCCCAGATTCCTCCAGAGGGTTAGGGAGATAACAAAGGCGCATGGAGTGCTCATGATATGCGACGAGATACAGTGCGGGCTTGGACGAACAGGGAAAATGTTCGCCTTTGAGCACGCCGGGATCGTCCCCGACATCATTACGATAAGCAAGGCCCTTGGCGGAGTCGGTTTCCCGATCTCGGCAATAGCCTTCAGGGAAGAACTTAACACCATGCCTACCGGTAAAAGCATAGGGACCTTCCGCGGCAACATGGTGGCTTTTGCGGCAGGAGCTGCCGCCCTGAACTGGATGGTCGACAACCAGGTGCCTGAATACGCGGCAGAACTCGGGGAAAAGGCTATGGCACGATTCAAGGAGATTGAAAAGAACTCCAAGATTCTCGGGGAGGCCAGGGGTATCGGACTGATGATCGCCCTTGAGATAGTTGAGGACAAGAAATCAAGGAAACCGGCCACGGATCTGACAAAAATGGTAAGAAAACTGGCCCATCAGCGGGGGGTTATGATCGAGGTTGGGGGGCACCACAACAACGTGGCAAGGCTGCTGCCCCCGCTGATAATCTCTGAGGACCTCCTGATGAAGGCCGCGGACGTCCTTGAAGGAGTGCTGAAGGAATTGGAATAGGTCCTTCAGGCACCAATGAGACAGGGCTTCAGAGCGAACAAGGCCTGAAGATCATTTCACCACAGGACACAGAGAAAACGCTTGCCACAGACCACTGAACATGGACAGTGATCCCTTATGAAACGTAGTTATTGAAGGTTAACCAATGCTGCGGCGAGTTTTTCGCGAATGCGGGAGTGATGTGATCCTGACCAGTATACCTGGCCGCAGCCGGGACATCTGGTGAAACGCTCGTACATGAGCCTCGTCAGGGGTTCCAGCCTTTCTATCACGTCCCCCTTGTCCGTACGAACAAGGGGGACGTTGCATTTGGGGCACCGGGTGAACAGTTCTATCCGGTCCTTTAGCCCGAAGAAATGGATCACTTCGGCCAACTGTTCCCAGGGGTGTTGGGACCGGATGAGGTGCCCCCACAAGACCCGGTTGCGTTTCAGCAGTTCCTTGTCCCTGGTCAGAAGGATCCTTCTGTCTTTCCCGGCAACATCCGCAATTTGTGCATCCCCCCAATGAGGGTCATAAAGGGTGTCGAACCCCGTAAGCCTTAGAAGGCTGGCAAGGCGGGCCACATTAACGTCTACCACGAAGGCTGACCGGTCGAATGGTTCCGGAAAGAGAAGCGAGGGCCTGGATACGTCAACGGGGGGTTTATGGGGATGTATATCAAGCGTCTCGCCCCAATGCGGAATGTACTGGAACGACCTGTTACGGTTGCCGGAAACTATGGAACCCACTTCGGTGTGAGGTACTCCCCGGGACTCAACGAGATCCTTGACAGGCGCCAGCCGGCTCAGGTCACGACAGGGTTCCGGGAACCTGTGCAAACCGTTGAGCATATCAGCAAGATCCCCGTGAAAGATCAGCCGTACATTCATCGCGGATCATTTTCCCCTGAGGCCTGGTACTCCCGCACCGATGACAGCCTTTTCGATCTTTTCGAACCCCTGCAGTGCTGTCCCCCAGATCGTGTATTCCTTGCCGTTTTTCATTGTTACCCTGAATCCCTGGTCTCGTCTCCCCTTCTGGACGAGTAACGGCACGGTTGCCCTGAGTGAGAACAGGGAGGCAAAAGCGCTCAGCCATTTCATCCATTCAGGCATGGAATACCTGATCGTCCCCGCTTCGGCCATTTCTTCGAACCTCAGGTATTGCCGTCCCCGTATCGTGTCCATGATCATCCCTTCGGAGGTTATAATTACCTGAAGGCTTTCGTACCATGCCGCTATAACGTTGAGCGAAAGGAACAGAATTCCGAAAAGTGCCAAACATATCAGGACCGCAAGAGGCGCACCTTGCGAAACTGCCATTGCTCCCAGGAAGCACAAGAGCCCGCACATCCCGAAGCCTATAAGATCTGGCAGTATCACTGCCCTGACCCTGCCATGTCTGAGGGCTCCATCCATTTTCGGGGGCCAGGGTATCATGAAATAACCAGCCACTCCGGCAAGTAAAAGGAACAAGGCAGATACCGGGCGTGAACCCTGTGATGGAACAAGGAGCGAGATCGATGAAAAAAGTCCGGCAAACAACAGGATCCTTCTTATGGAAGCTGCCATTTTATTGCCTCCCGTGAAGTCAGTCAGGCAAAGTCCTGGTACGGTGCGGAAAACCATTGCCGGTTCTCTTTTGTGTCAATTTTATCAGAGTACGATGATGTGAAGTGCCGGTTTTCGGGAAAGCCGGGAAGAGCTTTTGGCCCGGAAATTTGTAAAGTGTTTTGATATTATCTACATAGATCCGGATCTTGACTACGAACTGGAGGTTTATCTATGGCGGGGGACGAAACCGTTTTTGGAGTTATTGGAGGCAACCTTAAACTCGGGATCTTCAAGTCGGCATACGCCGCGTTGGTTCTGACAGATCGGCGCCTTATTTACGTTTTTGTGACCAGACAGATGACAAATGACGCCATAAAAAAGGCCGGGGAAAAAGCCAAAGCTGAGGGCAAAGGGTTGTTTGGCAAGATGGGTGCTACTATGGCCGCTTCTGCAGACCTTCTGAGGAATTTTGCCTCGATGGATCCCGAGGAAGTTATGGCACTGAATCCCGAAAATTTTGCTATCCCCGTTGACAGTGTGACCAGGGCCAGACTCGACAGGATAAGCAGAAAAGACCACGAGGGAGATTACCACGGAGAGTCTATTGAACTTCACGTCGAAACTCCCCAGAGGAAGCTTAAACTTACGGTCAATTTCATGACATCGACCCCTGAGGATATTCTCAGGAGATCCCTCGGCAATAAAGTTGTTCGAGGAAAACATTACTAAAGGAGTGAACCCTGAAGATGAGATCCCATATCAGATCCCTTTTTACGAACTTCCTGGTCTTCTTTTTGACGGCGGCCTGCATCGTGTCCTTTACGGCAGGGATGTCAGACTCTTTCACTCCCCCTCCCCTGCCGGGAGAAGAGGAGCAGGGAGGCAGCGAAAATCCTCCACCTCCCCCCCCGCCTCCTGCTGTTGGCTCTTCGGAGGAGAAACTGGATCCTTCAGCCGTCCCCACTGAAAAGCCGGCTCCGAAGCCCCAGCCGAAACCGAAGCCTAAACCTAAACCACAGGAACCCCAGGTTTCTGCAGAGGAGGCTTTTAATAAGGGGATCGCATCACATGAGGCCGGAAACTTTCCTGAAGCCCTGAAATGGTTCACCCTGTCCGCAGGAAAAGGTTCCATGCCCGCCCAGTACAATCTTGCCGTAATGTACAAAATAGGGGAGGGAACTTCTCCAAACCCTGAAAAGGCCTTCGAGTGGTTCAACCGTGCTGCCATGCAGGGGGACGAGGACGCCCAGGCAGAGGTGGGACATGCCCATCTCACCGGTAACGGAACAGAGCAGAATTTCGTCCAGGCGAGGTTCTGGTTCGAGCGCGCGGCGGAAAAGAACCATGAAACAGCGGAGTTCAATCTCGGGGCTATCTACCGGGAGGGTCTTGGTGTTCCCAAAGATCCGCTTAAATCCTTTTACTGGTACGAGCGCGCAGCCCAGCACGGTGATGTCGAGGCAATGGTGAATGTAGGCGTTTTCTACGAACGGGCATGGGGGACGGTCTACAGTCCAAGAAAAGCGGTCCAGTGGTATGAAAAGGCTGCGGAAGCAGGTTCCGCTGAAGCTGTAGCCTACCTTGGTGAATGTTACGTGACCGGCAAGGGTGTTACGAAGGATATGAAGAAAGGGGTAGCTCTTCTTGAGAAGGCGGCAAAACTCGATGTGGCTTATGCGAAAAAACTGCTCTACGAGATCGACAGGAAGAAGTACCGTAAATACCGGGAGTTCGCCGATTAGCCCTTGACCGAATAAGCGCAAAACAAGGGCCGCCCTTGAGGGCGGCCCTTGTTTTGAAACGCTAGAATCTGAACGTGGAGAGAACTTTTTCGATGGTTGCCTTTGAAGCGCTCCAGCTTTTTGTCGGGACCATAATTCCAAATCCCTTCCCATTCGGCAATTTGCCGCAGTTTATTGACATTGTCTGGATCCCGCCAACTGTTGATGTGACCTGCTCGAATGTTCGGCCGCCTACCTGTATTTTGCCGACTGTCCCTTTTGAGCGTTCCTCTTTGAATGCCTTGGCTATTTCCTCGTAATTGCCGATTACGACGGATATGCCCATTTCCGGGTTGTTCATGCTTCCCTTCCAGGCAACAAGGGCATCTCCGTCCGATTGGGATATTTTTTTATTCTGCCAATCAGGGGGGACCTGGAATGATATGGGTCCTATCGAGAGCTTTTTCCAACCGTCGATATCCTTCACGCTGCCCCCCTGCGACGTCGCCTTGGATTTCGGAGCCGGTGAAGCGGTGATCCGGATGTCGCCTGCTATGAACCAGCCGTTCCCCTTGAGTTCCAGTCTGAAAGCCTTGGCACTTACCGGCGGATTCAGGGTCTTGCTGTATGACGGTATGGATTTGCCCACATTACCGTATGAGAGTTCAGACCAGTTGATGTTCGTGTTTTTCAACTGATCCACGACTATCCACTCGCCGTTCTCCTTCTGAAGTTTGAGGGTTATCGTGGAGCCCTCGGTTTTAATGTCGGTCCCGGCCCTGCCTATGTAAATTCCGCTTACCTCCTGCAGACTTCCGAAATCCTTCTGCAGCCAGTCGCTGCCGTTCTTTGAACCGTTCCAGCTTCCTCCGCTGAAGACGTCGCCCTTTGTGTTGGGGGCGTAGGTTGAACTCGTAGAAACTTTGCCCTCCAAAGGTTTCTGCTTCTGTACGGTCTGTTCCTTTGCAGGGGTTTCCTGCTTCGGTTGGGTCTGCGGTGTTTCCTCCTGTTTCTGTTCACTTTGTGCTGCCTGGGTTTTCTTCAGATCCTTGATATACTGTTCCAGTTTGCCGACGTGATCGCGTATGACGGGATCCTCCTGGATCGCCAGCCCCTCGCGGTACCTTTTCAGAGCTTCTTCGTATTTTTTTGCGTTCTGGAGCTTCGCTGCCTCTTCCCATATCTTTTCGGCCTTATCCCTTGCCCTGGCCTTTTCTGCGGCTTCTTTTGCCTGCTTCGCCCTCAGGTCCTTCAGATATTGTTCAAGTTTTGTGACATGACCCCTTACGTTCCCGTCGTCGGAGATCTCCAGCCCTTCCTTGTATTTGCCCAGGGCTTCTTCGAATTTTTCCGCTTCCTGAAGTTTTGCGGCTTCCTCCCATATCTTCTCCGCCTGGGCCCTTGCCCTGGCCTTTTCCTCCGCTTCTTTTGCTTCTTTAGCCTGCCTGGCCCTGAGTTCTTCGATGTACTTTTCGAGTTTGTCGGCATGGGCCTTGACTTTTTCATCTTCATGGACCTGCAGGCCCTCCCTGTATTTTGAAAGGGCTTCTTCGAATTTTTCTGCGGTCTGAAGGCTCGCTGCCTCATTCCAGATGGCTTCTGCCCTGGCTCTCTTATCCTCTCTATCCTTCATTTCGGCAATGAATTTTTCCAGTTTTACGACATGGTCCCTTACTCCGGGGTCATCTTTGATCTCAAGGCCTTCCCGGTATTTATCAAGGGCTTCCTCGTATTGTTTCGCGTTCTGCAGTTCGGCGGCTTTCTTCCAGATCGATTCGGCCTGTCTGGTATTCTCTCCTTCCATCCTGGCGACCTCGCTCTTTATGGCTTCGTTGCCGGGATCGAGAGCAAGGGCCTCTTTCATGGAAGAAATGGCCGAGTTGTACTGTTTGCTTCCCCAGGCATTGATGGCTGTAAGGAATTTATCCGCCGCCTGGACCTTTTCTATGGAGGTATCCACGGGAAGGGATATTGATGCCCTTCCGATCTCCTGGTTTGAGTGCTTTGCAATTACGGTTACTTCGGCGGTGCCGGTTTTCTCTCTCGATACGGTGACCGAGGTCCCGTTTTTCGAACCCTTGAAAAGAGTACCCGGATCGGCTTCCCAGGCAAAGGAAGCACCATCGACACGGGAAAGAGGTGTCGCCTTGAGCTCTATGGTCTGTTTTTCTGTGTATGTGCCGGCCGGAACGTAATCCACCTTCCCTCCAGGATGAACAATTTTTGACGGCTCAGAGCATTTCCCGATGTCGATATTCATTTCGAGAGGAGTGATCGTTATCTCTTCCTTAAGTTCCGCAAGCAGTGTCCGGGAAGATCTGTCGCTTATTTTCACGGAGTAGGTTACCGGGCCAAGGCCCTTCACCGGCCCCAGGTCGGCCGTTCTTTTCCCGTCGGAGTTCCTTGGTGACATGGGAGCCTGGCTTTTCCAGTCGAACTGGAGGAGAGACGGGTCAAGTCCAGATGGGAGTATGACCTCAAGCAGGGCATTCCCTGCCGCAGGTATTGACCCGATCTCCTTAAGAGAGAATTCGGGGACCGATACGTTGAAAGACACCTTATCAGAGCGGCCGACTATTGTCCCTTTGCTGTTCTTGACCTCCACCCGGAGGATTATCGTGCCTGGCCGGTCGGGGGTCACGCTGTTCGACCTTTCAGGACCTGAAAGTCTTGTCATGCTTATCTTCGGTGAGGCATGCCAGAATATTTTCAAGGAAGCCTTGCTGCCGCTCTTTTCCCCCCCCGGAGTGTCGGGGAACTCGACCCTTGGGGTGAACCCTGTGCCCAGTTGAACACTTTCTGGGACATCCAGCAGTTTGACCGGAAATTCAGTGGTGTTCAACACAATGGTCGCGCTGGCCGTCTTTTTCCCCTTGTCTGTGACAGTTACCGATATCGTATTTTTCCCCGGTTCCGTAGGGGTAAGAGTGGCCTTCCCCTCTTCGGCAGCAACGTTGTTGCTCCATTTCCATGTATAGGGAGCGGTGCCTCCTTCGACATCAGCAGTGATAACCGCCTGGTCGTTGACTTCGATGGTTTCCTTGTCGGCCGAAAGGGCGATCTTTAAAGGTTTTGCTATTAGTCCTGCCGGAAGGGCAACGACAGGGAAAGTAACCGAAGCCTTCCCAAGCAGTAGGCCGTCCTTGTCCCTGGCCTCAACTTCTGCTGATGCGCTGCCCGGTTCATTCCTGTAAAGTGTCGCCTCGTTGCCGATGCTTGTCGATGCCATGGATGTTCCTTCCGATGGAATCCACTTCCAACGGATATCCTTCGGGGCAGCAGGATCCTTGATCTCGACTTTCACTTTTACATGTTCGTCTGTGAAAAAGGCGTCCTTCGGTACATCCTTTAGCCCTTCGCCTTCTTTCCATTCCTTCGGGCGAGGTCCTGCCGTGCCAATTACAGAAGTTGAAAGATCGAACCCGTATACCTCGATAACAGTATTGTTCTTTGCCAGGGTCTCTCCCTTGGGGCTTCTGGCCTCGGCTTCCAGTTCGTACTTTGCCGGTTCCTCAGCCCGGAAGGAGAATTCCGTGGAATCGGCGGCCTTTGCCCCCTGTCTTCCCGATTTGCCTTTCAGGTTCCAGACGATAAAGGCGTCCTCAGGGAGGGCTGGCTTTGCGGCAGCCTTTACGGCGACTTCCTGCCCCACCATGGGTTTATCCGGCGTCACCTTGAATGAGATTTCAGGGCCGGTCACTTCTATCTCGATCCGTTCCGATTCCCCGAGGGTTTTGTCTTCGGGACCGACAGCGTATGCCCAGACAGATACAGTTCCAGGTTCAGAGAAAACGGCCATGGTTGTTCCGGTTTCCGTTTCCTGTGGGGTGAAAGCGATCTCGGTAAGGGGTTCGAAGAAGAAAAGGATCTTACCCTCAGGTTTCTCCCCCTCGATAGATGCTTTGAATTCTACAGGGGTCCCGGCAGCAACCGGCCCGGAGGCGGGAGAGATCCTCTTCAGGGCTACGGTCAGTTCCCCCTCCTTCTTGTCGGGTGCGGCCGCAGCTTCGCCGGTCGTTCGCTTCGGGTCCGGGACGATCCGGATGCTGGAAATGATGCCCCTTAGTTCGGCTAGCCCACTGTCGATATATTCTTTCAGGGCTTTTTCATCGTATTTTTCGGGGGAGCCGTTGAACATGAGGAATCCCTGGAAAGACAGGGCGACCTGCCCCTTGACCACCATGCCCTTGAGATCGACGTGCGCGCTGTAAACCCCGCTTGTGACCCGGAGGTCGCTGATAAAAGGGCCTTTCACGGACATGAACCCCTTGTAGCTGTCTATTTCGATGCTTTCCTTCTTTCCGTAAGGGCTGTTCTGGATTACCTGCTTTTCGGCCTCTTCAAGGGTGCCGTTAGGCCATGGAGTTATTTCAAGGATAAATTCGCCCTCGGTGCTCAAAGGTTCACCTTTTCCTGTTTTTCTTTTAAGGACTATCCCGTTCTCTACAGGACCGCCCTGCCAGTCCGAGGAGGCGGAGACGGAACATCCCATGGGAAGGACTTCTACTGAACGGTAACCCCTGGCAATGGTATTGGCGGGGGTCCCTTTCTGGTTTGCCTTGAGCTTCTCATAAACCTGGATGCCTATGTTCCCCTGGTTTTTTCGCAGCTCCGGTCTCGGAAGGAACTGCAGGTCAGCCTCCGGACCGTCAGTTCTGCCATCTTGAGCGTTCAGGACCGCCAAAGCGCGTATCCCGTTAGTTGAGTCAGGGTCCCAGCTGAAGGAAGGCGCAGCCTTGTCTGCAAGCTCCGGGGGCAAATTTGCTCTTACCGATATTATGTCTCCTTCCATTACTTTTGCAGGAGCCTCTAATTTTACTGTTCCCCAGGAATTTACCGCAGCATTCGCCTCTTCATTTTTATCATCTCCAGATGCTCCGGCATCTGTCTCATCTGTTTTGTCCGCGGTCTTTTCAGTTTTTTCAGCGTCTTCTTCTTTCTCTTCCTCGTCTTCAGGATCAGGCCATGCCGGATCGGTAACCTCTATGGGGCCGGCCTCTGCGGAGGCTGTGCGCCCCTTCCTGTCGGTGGCTACGACCATGAACTTCACAGACTGTCCTGAAAGCCCGGCCATGGAAGCGCTCATCACGGGGCCCACTGCGACAGGGTTGGTGCTCCAGAAACGGCCTCGCCATTCGAACCATTCGTAGCCAAGGTCTTTGTCGGGCCTGGATACCTCGAGCCTGAGGTTTTCTGTGTCTGTTACGGTCTTTGGCCAAGGGGAAAGCCTTACTGCAACCTTGCTGTCGCGGACCACCTTTATCGTTCGAGTTACCTGCCCTTCGAATATTATCCTGTCCGCCTCAGTTTGAAGAGCGTAAAGCCCAAGGTTGAAACTTTTGCCGGCGAAAGGCTCAGTATCGATAATGACCATGTCGCCGTTCCCGATAACGGTGTCGTCGAGACTCCACTGCAGGCGGAGGTCGCCACCGGCCGATCTCCCCAGGACCACGGCCCTGAAAGTGGCCCTCTCCCCTGCGGTCAACTCACTGGTCTCGGGCGTTATCATCACCCTTAACGGTCCGGCGGTCGCATTGGGGGAGACAGCGATCCTTGTCGACGATTCAGAATGATAATTATCCTTAGTCCTCGCGTATACTGAAATTTCAGCTGTTTGCCCCTCGTAGCCTCTGCCATCGAAGTAGAAGACGTTCTCGGCACTTGCCGTTACCTGCCGGCCGTTGACCGACCAGAAGTAGCGGTCGAAATTCTCACCGTTAAGGCCGAAAGATGTCGTTATTGCTGTAACGGGAAGTACCTCTCCCGGGTCGATCCTGTCCACTGGCGCGCTAAGGCCTACCACCGGCTGGGGATATTCTCCTGGGGCAAGTACTTTTACGGTTTTGACCGCCCTGACCCAGTCGGTCTTCAGGTCTTTCAGTTCCGCATATACTGCAAGTTTGTAGGTCCCCGGCTCTATGGGTTCCCATTCGACCTTTGACCCTTTCCTGTTTTTCAGGCCCTCTGTGGATCCATCGGGTTCCAGCTTCCAGTCGAACCCGGGGTTGCGGGCCTCGCGAT
>Ga0068714_10004726_pt1 | contig 15003 bp, 10 predicted proteins | sample MTBNYHSulfiMetaG_FD_62988 | JGI IMG/M metagenome (GOLD analysis project Ga0068714, IMG submission 62988) | Enrichment culture microbial communities from rom New York Harbor, USA that are MTBE-degrading - MTBE-NYH (New York Harbor Sulfidogenic)... | ecosystem: Environmental > Aquatic > Marine >... | reverse complement strand
CGCGACGAATGGCTGGCCCTTTCCATCCGGCTGCAAAACGCCGCCACCGAACGGGACGTGGTCGTTGCCCTTTACGACGTACTCTCCGACAGCCTTTACGCCACCCACATCACCATCTGGATCGGAGACGGCGACCGGGGATACGTCGCCATCTCCTCGCAATCGCCGAACCCGCACACATCCAACGCCCCGGCCATCGCCCCGAACGATCCCCTGGTGCAGTACCTCAAAACCCATCCCCACTTCTATATCGATGACAATACCGCCGACACCCCCCACCAAACCCTTGCGCTTGAAAATAAAGCCCTCTTCGAAAGCGCGGACCTCGTTCTCCTCGCCCCCCTCCAGGCCGGCGAACAACTGGTGGGCGTCATCGGGCTGGGCCGGGAGTTCACCGGGGGACGCTACGGTCAAGACGACTTCGACCTGCTCGCCGCATTAGGCACCCAAACCGCTTCGGCCCTCATGGCCGTGCGCATGGCCGAAAAACTGGCCAACGCCAGGGAGCGCCAGGCCTGGCACCGCCTCTCCGCTTTCGTGCTCCACGACATCAAAAATGCCGCCGCTATGCTCGCCCTGGTCCGGGCCAACGCCCCCGCCAACATCCACAACCCCGAGTTCCAGCAGGACATGCTCGAAGCCATGGACGACGCCCTGGCCCGCATGGGCAAAGTTCAAACCCGGCTGGACATGCTCAAAGAAGAGATCGTCCCCGAATGGACCGATGTGGAAATTGATCAATTTTTAGACGACTGCTGCAGGACAATCAACAAACGATTGAAAGGGATGGCCATTGACCTCAGTTGCCCGCCCGGGATCCACATCCAGACCGACCCCAATTTCCTCTCCCGGATCGTCGAAAACCTTCTCATCAATGCCTTCGAAGCAGGCGGCAAACCACCCGCGGCGCACGTTCGGGTCGACGCAAATCATTCCCAGCACCAAGTCACCATCTGCATCGAGGACAACGGCCCCGGCATAGACCAAGCCCTTCTGCCCGAGGCGCTCTTTCAACCCCTCAAGACCACCAAAGCCAACGGCAGCGGCATCGGCCTCTGGCAAGTCAAGCAACTGGTCACAAGCCTGAACGGCACGATTCACGCCGAAAACATTCCCTGTGGCGGCGCTGCGTTCACCATCCAGCTTCCAAAATAGCAACCGTAAACACCGTAAACTGTGATACCGCTGCACGGGATCAACCCAGAAACTCACAAACGGCTTCATCCAATGCAAGGGCTTCGCAAAAACCCCTGAATCAGGTCTTCCGTCTTCCCGGCGAACGCCGGGATCCAGTAGGCTGCACGAGTGCTCGAATCCTGGATGCCGGATCAAGCCCTGCATCCACAATCTATTTAAATTTAAATTACGGAATCCCCCGTCTGCAGTGTGTCCCGAACTTCAAACGCGGCCGGGATGACGGAAAATCCAATTTCGGACTTTGCGAGACTGTTAAATTTTTCCTATGTGGTAAAAATATTCCAACACCGGATCGCGCAAAAAAGAGGTCAGGATTATTTTGACTTTCGAAACAATATGTTTGTTTTGCATTTAATATCATGGAGTTAAATATTTCCCCTAAAATTTTCCTAAAAATATATATGTGCCGAATTAATTTACAACTTACAATAGCCCAGACACAAAAATGTCTTTTTATCCTTATATTCAACATCTTATTAAGCTGGCCTCAATATTGCTTAAAGGGTTAGCCAAGTCCCTGACAACTGAAACTGCCTGGAGGTGTATAAATGAAGGTCTTATTGCCTAGAATAGTATTATTGACGATATTGGTAGCTGGGTTAGTGACAAACGCTTATGCATTGCCAGTAGTTAACACTGGCCAGGAAACTTTTGAAGACGATACTACATATTACGGCTACTACGCAAACAGTGGCAATTTTCTTTTCACATCATATGGAGCAAATCTCCCCGGTAACAATGATGGTGATCATTTCGATGCACTATACGATTACATGCTAACTAATTATTCTGTTGAACTGGCTGCCACAGGTCAAGTTAACTATACTCCCTATGATAACAATTCCGGGACCTGGGCGGTAGTTGCCCCCGTTGAAGCCATCAGCTATTATGCGGTCAAAGCAGGTAACTATTTTGCGATGTATGAGGTTGTTCCCGCCGAAGCCACCGGCTCTTGGAGTACTTATGACATATGGGCGCTTGGGTTGCTTGAGTTGACGGGAGCCGGCGGTAACGATGGATTGCAAATCTCACACTATACTGGATACAACCCCATGCCCGCACCTGTTCCGGAGCCTGCCACCCTCCTGCTTCTCGGCAGCGGCCTCCTGGGCCTCTTGGGCGTGAGCCGCAAAAAGTTCAAGAAGTAGCCGCTATTTTCATAAGTTCAAAAACAAGAAGATCCCCGTAACACAAACCGGGGATCTTTTTTTATCGTATCGTCCTCACAACCCCATTCACGAGATGCCATGCTTCTTGATCAAATCATGCATGGTCGGCCGGCTGATCTCCAGCAGCTGCGCGGCCTGGCTGATGTTGTTCCCGCAGATCGCCAATGCCTGCCTTACCACCTTGACCTCCACCGCATCCCGCGCCTCTTTCAAGGTGGGCAGCCGTTGCGTCCCATTGTCCTCCGGCCGGTTCTCCTCCAATCCCAAATCATACGCTGACAAAATCCGGCCCCTGGTCATCCCCAAGGCCCGCCGTATCCGGTTCTGCAGCTCGCGCACGTTACCCGGCCAATGGTAAGCCGTCATGGCCGAAAGGGCGCCGGGAAGAAAAGAAACCTGGCCGCGCCTCAACGCAGCCGCCTCGGTTTGCAAAATATGGTGCGCCAGGTACAAAATATCTTCCGCCCTCTCCTTCAAGCCGGGCATACACACCGGAAAGACATTGAGCCTGAAAAAAAGATCCTCCCGAAACGCCCCCTGCTCAACCGCCGCCTCCAGGTCAACATTGGTGGCGGCGATGATACGGGCATCCACATTGAGGGTTTTTTCGCCACCCAACCGATCGATTGTCCCCTCCTGGAGAAATCTCAATATCTTAACCTGCAGCATAAGGGGCAGTTCCCCGATCTCGTCCAGGAACAGCGTGCCCCCGTCCGCCTGCTCGAAGCGCCCTGTCTTGCGTCCCACAGCGCCGGTAAACGCCCCTTTTTCATGTCCGAAAAGCTCGCTTTCCAGCAGGTTCTCGGGAATCGCCCCGCAATTGATAATCACCAAAGGACGCTTAGCCCGTCGGCTCAGCTCATGCACCGCTTGCGCGGCCATCTCCTTGCCTGTCCCGCTGGCGCCGGTGATCAACACCGGATAATCGGTGGCGCTGACATTTCGAATCTGCTTGAACAGCCCTTTCATCACCTCGGAAATCCCCAGCATACCGCAAAGGGAACCGCCCTGGTCCACCTGATATCTCAGCCGGTGATTATCCGCTTCCAAGGCATGGAGCCTGAAAGCGCGGCGCAAAATAAAATCCAGCACCTTTAAATCAACTGGTTTGGCATAAAAATCTGCCGCCCCCAGCGCGACCGCCCGCATCGCGTTCTCATGTTCTGCATTGCCAGTAGTGACAATCACTTTTGTGCTCGGAGAGACGGAGGCAATCTCTTCAAGCAATTGCAACCCCTCCTGTGCCGTATCCGGGTGCGGCGGCAGCCCAAGATCCAGCACCACGACCGGGAAGCTGCCCGAGGCCAAAAACGGTTTCGCCTGCTCCGCATCATAAGCGAGGCTGATGTCGTAATCCTCCCCAAGCCCCCACTTCAACTGCTTGGCCACAGACTTCTCATCTTCGATAATCAAAAGTTTCTGAACCATCTCATCCCACAACCGACCAAAAAGGTTAACCCGATTTTCCAGACACCATCATCATTACAATGTGATGTAAACCCTCGCAACCCCTTTCTAAGTGAACCCGATTAATGCAACGACAGCCATTGCAGGATGGATCAGGCGCAGCGGATCCGCCAACTTCTGATACTCTGCGAGAATCTCTAAACAACCTCATGAATGCACCATGCTTATACTTTCACACGAAATATGTTCCTGAAAATATTTTCCATAAAGCGATCGGAAGATGAACATATACTGTTCAACTCCCATCGCAGACTCGAAAACCATGTACATTTTTACCTACGAACTATTTCCCTGCCTGATCAATTACCCATGGCAACAGCCCTGCCGCCATCGCCAAGAATAACCTTAATCATTGTTATTATTAATTTATTGTACTTGGCAGAGTAATTGCTAAGACAACCCACAGATTGATTATCCACCTGGCTCTAACGATCACTCTCAACGAGACTTGAATAAGGATGTATCCACATGAAAAAATCTACGCTGATTCTCTTAATATTGCTTTTGCTTCTCTTTCCTGTTTGCGCATCCGCCCTGTACACCGCAGACGACATCTTAATCGCACTGACAAAGGCGACCATTGGCAACGCCACCAATTGGGTCCTTGCCACAATGGCTTCCTTCCAGAATTGCCTCGTGCAAAACCCCGCACCCGTTCCCGAGCCGGCCACCCTCCTGCTATTGGGCACGGGCCCCATCGGGCTGGCCGGGTATGGATGAAAGAAATGGTCGGCCAAGTAAACATCATCCAAAAGGAATGAACTTAACCTTTCGTGACCAATAGCTTATCTCATAAAAGAGGAAGAGCAGGGGTGATTCCACCACCCCTGCTCTTCCTCTTTTATTTTTTTTGAATTTATTGTAGCTACTTGTGGCCTCGGATAAAATCCGAGATCAGGTTTGGTGGTCGCGTAAAAGCCCGGGATCAGGTTTCCCTGCCATCCCGGCGAATGCCGGGATCCAGTATTTTCAATCTTTTCTGGATGCCGGATCGAGCCCGGCATGACGCTTATGCGACCTTTTATTAATCCATCAGCTTTTGACGGCACCTAAAAACTCTTTTGTTTCACCGCAGAGGCGCGGAGGGCGCAGAGAAAAGATTTATATTCAAATAGATACCTCTGCGAACTTTACGCCTCTGCGGTGCTTTGCGACCGCTTAGGAGGTTATCAAACTCGATGGCTTCGAAATAAGTCCGAAATCAGGTTTTACCGTCATCCCGGCGAACGCCGGGATCCAGAACATACATACATAACGGCCTGACCCCGAAACACCAAAACATCGACAACCTGACAGGGGGAAAAAAATGAGCCATTCTCAACGCCACCCAGCCATCACGATCGCTGCAACACTTTTCATCGGCCTGCTGCTGCTCAATGGATGCGCCTCGGACGAGGACAAAAAAGCGGCCCACCTGCAAAAAGGGATCGCCTATTTTGAAAAGGGCGAATTCAAAAGCGCCGAAATCGAACTGCGCAACGCCATCCAGATCGATCCCCAATATCTGGCGGCCCACCTCCAGCTGGCCGAAACCTACGTCAAGCTCGGCGATCCCAAAAGCGCGTTCCAAGAGTATTCCCGCATCGCCCAGCTCGATCCCGAAAACAGCGATGCCAACCTGAAACTGGCCACGTTTCTGCTCTTGGGCAAACAGCTCGATCAGGCAAAAATGCACGCCGAAAAGGTGCTTGCCGCATCCCCCCGGAATATCGACGCCTTGATGATCCTGGCGGCCATCAGCGACCTTTCGGACAACCCGACCGAAGCCGCCGACCTATACAAACAAGTCCTTGCCATCGACAATACCCACACCGGCGCCTACACCGGTTTGGCGCGCGCCTACGCCAAACTGGGGGATGCCGCTCAGGCCGAACACACCCTGAAAAAAGCCATCGCCGCTGCCCCCGGATCTGCCAAGCCCCACTTAACCCTGGCGGCCTTTTATGCTCAGCAGCAGCGATTTGACCTGGCCGAGCAGGCAATGAAAACGGCCATCGCCAGAGAGCCCGGCAATGCCGAGCTCCATACCACCCTGGGCAACTATTACATGTCCCGCGGCCAAACCGGCGACGCCGAAACCGCCTTCCTCGAAGCGGTCAAACTGCAGCCCAAAGAGACCAGGCCTTACCTGACCCTGGCCGCCTTTTACGAGCGCAGCCAAAAAAGCGACCAGGCAGAGGCCATGCTCAAACAAGCACTCGAGCTCAAGCCCGATGATGTCCAGGCCATGGACGCCGCGGCGCGCTTCTACCACCGCCACGACCAGAGCGACCAGGCGGCGGCCCTGATCGACAAGACGCTGGCCCTGCGCCCCGGCTACACCCCGACGCGCCTGCTGAAGAGCGAACTTCTCATCGCCCGAAAGCAATATCCCGAAGCCATCGAACTCCTGGACCGCCTGATCTCCGAAGCCCCCAATCTCGCCCCCGCACACCACCTCAAAGGCGCGGCCCTGCTCGCTAAAAACGACCTCAACCTGGCCAAGGCCGCCCTGCTCAAAGCCGAGGAACTGAACCCGCAGATGCAGTCCACCAGGCTGATGCTGGCCGACATCTTTCTCAAACAGCGCGATTTCAACTCGGCGCAGCAGTATGCCCGCGGCATCGTCGCGACCCAGTCGGACAATTTCCAGGCCAATCTCATCCTCGGCAGTGCCCTGTTAGGCCAGCAGAAAGCCGCCGAAGCCCTGCCCTGTTTCAACCAGTTGATCGCGATCGAACCGGACAACCCCATCGGCTACTACCAGATCGGAAACCTCCAGGCCGCCACAGGCGACTACCCGTCCGCACAAGCCAATTATGAAAAGGCGCTTCGAATCAACCCCAACCTCATGGATGTGTTCACCAATCTGATCCGCTCCTATGTCGCCCAGAAGCAACACGACGACGCCCTGGCCAGATGCGACCGGCAACTGCAAACCGTGGATCCAGGCACACTGCAGCGCGCCATCATACACGACCTGAAAGGCAGCTTATACGCATCTCAAAACAATATGGCCGCGGCCGAGCGCTCCTTCGAAGCCGCACTCGCCGAAAACCCCCAGTACCTGAAGCCATACTACGCCCTGGCCCGCATTTACATGGCCAGGAACCAAAGCGACAAAGCCATCGCCCAGTACCAATCCATCCTGGCCAAAAAACCCGACCAGCCGGGCGTGCGCATGCTCCTGGGCATCATCTACGAAATGCAGAATCAGCCGCAGTCGGCCGAGGAACAGTATCGCCAGGCGCTGCAGATCGATCCTGGCTTCGCCCCGGCGGCCAACAACCTGGCCTACATGCTGGCCTCCAATGACGGTGACCTCAACGAAGCCCTCAACCTGGCCCGCCTCGCCCGGGAAAAGCAGCCCGAGGATCCGTCCGTGATGGACACCCTGGGATGGGTCCTTCTCAAGCGCGGCCTGCACGACAGCGCCATCCGCGAGTTTTCGGAAAGCCTGGCCAAACTGCCCCGCAATGCCACCATCCACTATCATCTGGGGTTGGCCTACTATGAAAAACAGGAAATCGCGCTCGCCAAAAAGGCCCTGGAAACCGCCTTGAGCATCGATCAGGATTTCCAAGAGGCCGCGGCCGCCAAAAAACTACTGGCAGAAATGTAACATGAAGCACCTGTCATTCAAACTTCTGGCGCTGTGCATCCTCTTGCCACCCTTCCTCTACGCATTCAGCCTGGGCGGCCTGGAGAATCTCCTTCAGAAACGCTACCTCGTGCAGATCCAGTCCGTCTACACTGCCGGCACCTCACCATCGCTCATGGCGCGCCGCCCGCTGGAAGAAATCATCGCCGCCAACATCGACACTTACCTGGAAAAAGTCTGGCTCCGGCGGGCCGGCGTCGCGGTGCAGGTGACGGTGAGAACCGGCCAGGGCACCCCCGTCTATCCGGCAGCCTTCGCCGACCATCCGCAGGAGTGGCGCATACCAGATCCCCTGGCCCTGGCCAGCACCAACTACCAACTGCTGAGCCAGGGCCTGCAGCTGGACCTATCCGTCACCATCCCTCACAACACCCTGTTTGCCAACGCAATCCTGCTGCTGTTGACCATGGCCGCGCTGCTCACGTTATGGCATTTCTACCGTGCGAGCGCCAAGGCTGCCCAGGCCGAAGCCGACCGCAGCAAGACCGAAATCGAACGCCTGCACGGCATCAAGTCGGACTTCGAACGCCACATGGAGTCCCTTCAACAGAAGCGCACCGAACTCGAAGGCCAACTGAAACATATCCGGGATGAGCTGCAGGCCGAAAAGTCAAAGGCCGACCTCACGGAAAACGAAATGCTCGAAGAGCTGACCGCCCTGGAGGAACAGCTCCATCGTAAAGTCGATCGCCAACAGGAACTCGAAAATGAAATCAACCAACTCAGAGGCCGGCTGGAGACGAGAGACAATGAAGAGAAAAGCAACCACCTCATCAAATCCAAGCCTGCCGATTCCGCAGCCCGACGCTTCGGCACCCTTTACAAACAGCTGACCCTCAACGAACGCGCCGTCAAGGGCTTTCTCGAACTGCCGGACGACGTGAAAATAAAAGCCGAAGAGATCCTCCAGCAACTCAACTACGAACCGGACAAAGTGCTGGTCAAGCGCAAGGTGTTTGCCAAGAAAAACAGCGCCACTGTCCTCGAATCACTATTCGCCTACAAAGGCCGCATCTACTACCGTAGAACCGCCAACAAAATCGAAATCCTGGCCATCGGCACCAAGCACACCCAAACCAGGGACTTGGCTTTCCTGGAAAAAATTTAACCCACCATCCTTACCAGTCGCCCATTAATCCGAATTCCGCTTCCCCCGCCATCACGACGAACGCAGGATCCCGCTGCCCCCGTGATCCCAGCGAACGCCGGGATCCAGTAAAAAATGCCCCATATCCCTAAAATTCCAGGTACAAAGGATCCCCAATCGAGACCATCTGCCACGACAAATAGGGCAACCGGGGAAAAAACTCCCATAGGCCCCAACGCCCGCTGACCAGCATCCCGACAAGACCTCAACCGGCGGAAACTCCTGGACATAGGGCCTTAAAACAAGTGATGGTTGCAGCCGTCAATATTTTCAATATGATATAATGTGTATCAAGGCAAATCTACGAGACCCACATAGAAATGGGTAAAATTTTCCGACATACATTTAGGCGGCTTTTCAGATGAACACCTCCAGTTTTATTTTACCATAAGCTTCTTCAATTATTTCTGAAACATACATGTTACAAAAGTGAGTATAAATGCACCGTCATCTAAAAATAGCTGTCGGCATTTCTTACAACTCATGGATGAATATTTTTTAATTTATCTAATGTTTATGTATTATCAGTTGGTTATAATTTTGGCACATTTATTGTTAAGACATCATTAACAAGTCATTTGGTCTCATATTCTAAACAGGAGGAAAATTCATGAAGAAAATCGCTATGTTTTTATTCAGTTTCTTAATCATTGTTGGGCTTGCCGGCACAGCAAACGCGGTACCAATTGAAATCGGAAGTAATAGCACCCTCTCTTTAACCAGTCAGGATCCCTATGCTAATTGGTGGTTCGAATATTTAGACTATGATTATAAAGCAATAGCGACCCCAGAATTTGATTTGGCGGTAGGTGCCGATGAACAGATAAGCTTTTTTGAAGTCTATATATGGGCAGCAAATAGTGAAGGGATAGCAAATGTTTCAATCGATTTCGACCTTCCGATAGATTCCAACGTACTTGGAAGCGGCAATTATCAAGTTGCTGGACTTATTAATATTGCAGTAGGAACGTTGACCTGGGATAATGTGCTAAACATTGCCTATGGGGAAGGCGGCACAGGGATGCTGACGCTGGCACTAAATGATCTTAGCGGAATAAACCTTGGCTGCCCCGTTTATATTAGTGGGACGTTGACGAACGCAAACGCCCCAGTCCCCGAACCGGCTACCATGCTCCTCCTCGGCACCGGACTCCTCGGGATGGTTGTAATCGGCCGCAAACGTTTGAAAAAGTAACCCCGAGACAGCTCCAGCAAACCTGAGAAATGAATATACCCTGAACCAACAAAAAACCCCCGAGGACTTACTCCCCGGGGGTTTAAAATTTTCCACCATCTAACAAAGATTCGAAATGAAAACCTTGCATGTATGAATTTGTAGGGTGGATCAAGCGAAGCGGATCCACCACCTTCACCAATAACCTTTTATCCCTCCAATCAAAGATGCTACCAATTTAAAATAAGTGCATCACCACAAGGCCACTGCCACCTCACAATCAAGAAGGGTCCCCATGCAATCATCTACACATAGCGGCAATGGAAACCAAAACAGCCTAACCCAAGAAAAAAGCCCCCAATACCTCGCTGAAAAACCATGGATCCCCTATGCGATGCCATTTATCCTCTTCCTACTCCTTACCGCACCAGTCAAATATTTCCCCATTTACGTCCCTTACTTCTACATCGCAAAAACCATACTGGTCGCCTACCTTCTCTGGCATTGGCGCCATGCATATTCCGCCGATATCTTCCCCAGAATTAAACCTGCAGAATACCTCCTTTCCATTGCCGCCGGATTAGTCGTACTCATCCTCTGGATCACACCCGAGGACATTCTGCCGAAAATTGGCGCACCCTCCGGTTTCAATCCATATTCATTCCAATGGCCAGCCGCCGCCACCGTCGGCCTGATCGCCTTTCGTTTGGCTGGCGCCGCAATAGTAGTGCCTATAATGGAAGAACTGTTCTGGCGCTCCTTTATCATGCGTTATGCCATCAATCCCGACTTCCGCAAAGTCCCTCTTGGCACCTTTTCTCTGTTTTCCTTTGCAGCTGTTGTTATCCTGTTCGGATTGGAACATTACCGGGTTATCCAGGGTATACTAGCCGGCATCATCTACACCCTACTCGTCATCCGACACAAAAGCCTCCGGGGCTGCATCCTTGCGCATGGCGTTACCAATTTAGGATTGGGCATCTACGTCCTTTTCACGGGAAAATGGCTTTTCTGGTAAAACTTCTTAGAATTAAAACACCTTGTCCACAAATATTGCCCCATCCATCAATCTTGACAGTTTCAATCAGCCAAAAAAATGTGCCCCAACCCCTGCGAGCGTCTGAAATAGTCTCAAGATACTTATGGCCTATCGCCTTTCATATCTGCTTCCCACCCTGCTAATCTGGCCATCATCCACCAAAAGGCCTTGGCTTTCAAATCGCAATTAAGGGATCTGGAATGCGCACATTCGTAAGATTCGCAACTCCCTGGATGGCTTGCGCACCATTCATCGGCCCAGTTGTTTCTTTGATTATCATCTCTATAGTAGCATCCGTCATCTGCAGACCTATTTAGAAGATAACGGCCATCCGGGTCATAGCTTTCGATATCCGCGAAATCAAACAAAACTTTATTATTCTGTGTGCAGTAATTCCTAATTTGATTATTCCTGAGGTTCAAATTTCCTTTTCCACCCGTCCCATCCAAATGGCCAGTCATATAAACGAATACAACATCCGGAAATTCATTTTCCAGTTCACTCATCGAATCCAGATAGGTTTCTATGTCTTGGCTGGTGGCGGAAGAGACCTGACCGCACCATGACCACATGACGACGTTTACATCGCCCCATGAATGAAGGTATTCACGCGTTCGCGCACTCCATGCCACCCGGTTAGGATTTCCCAAATCACCACTGGGTTCGCGATCAAAGATGGTGAGCTTTTTTCCAAAGTCCGAATTGCCATATGAATAAAGTGAATTTGAACGATATAAACGTTCCATGCCACTGATGAGTTGACTGCCATGGGACGTATGTCCATACGCAACACGCAGATTTTTTTTGGCCCGTTCGATCCACTCATTAGGGATCTTCTCAATATCAGTGCAAGCGTGATCTATAATGATTGGGACTTGCCGAGCATTGGCAGGGTTGAAGGACTTGGCCTGATTCCCGCACGAAATCAACAAAACAGACAGCCAGTATAGGATAAAAATGGTTTTCTTCTGCATTGAAAACACCTTTCTCGATAGGCATTGTTGTCAACGACCCCTAACATAGTCGCTGGTGAAAAAGCCCGTTTTCAATTCACGGGCGTTAACAACAAGGGTTTTCCAAACCGTGCTGAGTTCTGGGACATAAAGGGCTTCTTTCAAGGGTGGTAATTCATCCTCGGAAGTGCCTTTCCACTTTTTCTCAAAACCTGAATCAACTGCCGACATTGTTCGCCCCAGGCAGTACCCATGGCCCGCGGTTTGAGGACCTGTAATCCACCTACCTTGCTCTGCCAGTCGAGTGTCGATAAGAGACATCTTCCAATCGCTCTTTAGAACCCGAGCATGCCCGTTGGAAAAAGGTTCAATCGAGAAAATAGAAATTCCCGAAAATCCTCTTCCTTTAGGGTGGCCCCAAATCGATGTGCGTGGCCGTCACGGTACGACACGCACATCCACTATTGCCGGATGATTAACCCCACTCGGTCGATCGTTCCGACCTGCGAGAAGCGCAGGAGGTTGACCTTAAAGAACAGGGGAAATTTCCCCTTGCAGTTCTCGAAATCTGAAAAAATAAAAAGTAGATAACGCTATCAATAGTTACAGCACATCTGCAAGGCCATTTTTCACGGACACCACCCATAAGACCTTATGGCTTGGTCCACCATATGAATTTTATTACACACAACATAGGAAGTTTCCTTGAGTACTACACAATCTATAGGTCGTCGAGGCTGTCACCCACCGGATATCTATCCGTATTATCAATGTATTTCATTTCTCTTCATTTGGCACATGCCTTGCTTTATTCTCGGTAACGGAACTGTGCAGAGTATGGCTGAAATTCAATATCTAAGGAGATGAGATGAAGAAAGCATTATGTTACACAATGGTTTTGATGTTTTTATTCGCAGGGCATGCATTCGCCCTCCAATTCAGCTCAACCGGATCAGTAAATTACAATTACAATGATTCATGGGATCCAGATTCACTTACAGGCATTGCTCAATTCTTTTTCACTATTGAGACACCCGGCGTCGAAGTGGATCATGTCACCCTTGAGTTCGAAAATGACATCTTCAATTTGGCCGAACTGAATTCAACCGATTTCACCGTTCTCGCTCCATTAGACTGGCAGACCTCCTTGATATTTGTAGATAATCAGCCAGGCACTGACGATGCTAAAGCCTCAATCAGTTTCGGGGACACCATGGCAACATCATTGAACGATCCTATTATCATAGAAGTTGCTTATACGCTTCTAAACGCAGAAATGTATAACAACGCAATCGGAGATGGATGGGAATGGGACGAAGGACAAGCATGGGGTCTGTCATATTCGCTTGGCAATTCCAATATCAGTGGCCTGGAAGAAATTTTGACCTCTTATCATGTCTCTACTGGCTCGACCGCACCAGTTCCCGAACCGGCCACGATGCTCCTTTTTGGTGCCGGGTTATTGGGAATAGGCTTTTTAAAGCGTAAACGAAGTAGCAAAAATTATAATGCGCTATAATTCCTTTATAGGATGATTAACGAAAGATACCCCCGACGGCTAACCGGTCGGGGGTTTCTCAAAGCAAGTACACAAAATTTAGTTGCAAAATAAGAATGGTGAGGAACATCGAGGGAAAAGACTGCGGTTATCCACAAAACCCAAGTGATAAAAAATCTGGCTTGGTGTGACCGTATCTATCTGCTGTGGATAACCGCGTTCTAAATTTGCCGATTGAACTATTATTATGATCCTTCATTGTGCTCCATTTCCCGAAAGGACGCAGCACTCATCAGCCCCAATATCCCGGCCATTTTCTGGCCTCGCCTGCAAGTCGAAATCATCGTCGCACACACCCGGTGATAGATGGGCGCCTTTATCGATTGCCACTGCTGCGTTATCCGAGAGGTGGAGATTGCCCCCAACTCCATCCAGGAAGATCGAGAGCGGCTGTCCACTCAGGTTGTTGGATGAAATAGCGGAAGCACCGTTACGCGCCATCAAACTATGCGACACCAAATTGTTAATTAAAACAGCTTTGGTGTTTGAAAAGCGCCACTCGATGGCCGCAAACGGATTTTTGGTAAATGCTACCGTGTTGTGCACGACCACTGGATTGCAGGCCTGGGCCAGGGCGATGCCCCCATCTACTCCGGAAGCGGAGGAAAATAGTGCTTCCAGGCCTGCAAATATGAAGTTATTTCGAATAATACCTTCGTAGTGGTCCACATAACCACCATTACCACATGGGACATCAGGATAAGTTCGCCCCTTACCATTTTCAACAAGCCCGAACCCAATACCGCGGGCGTTGTCGATGAGAAGATTTCGTTCCACCAGGGTTGCCCGACTACCTGTCCAGAAATGGATAGCATGCTGGGAAAGCCCTTGTTCGCACCAAAAACCTTGGATGGTATTGTCCCTGATAACCCAGCCCTTGCTGTAATGCGCATCGATGCCGCCGGTGTAGCAACGCCCGTTGATCTCTGTGACTTTGGCTCGGCCGGCGTCCGTCAGTTCAAGGGTCGAACAAGCCACCAATCCATTATCGGTGTAAAAGCGTCTATTCGAATGGGGGTTGATCTTGATGGCTTGCTGCCCCGGATCGACGATGTGCACATTATAAATCGTTGTTCTGAGGGTGTCGCCGTTATCGGATGAAACCACGTGAATCGGATGGGTTCTCGCCCGCATGATGGTGATATCCGCAATCGTCACATCGGATGCAGCAATGGTGAGGATTTCCGAACCCTTGTAGTTATTATCCAGGATTACTTTACGGCGATCACCGTTTTTAGAGCGCAAAGTGATACCTGGCGTATCGATCAATAAATAGTATCCATAGCGCCCCAGGTTGTAGCTACCGTCGGCGATGAGAATGGTGGTCCCCGTCGGTGCGAAATTCACAGCCTTGTATAGCGCCTTTTCGCTCGACACGCTCACAGTAGAGCCGCCAAGCCTGGGAAGTAACGGACAAGCGCCGTCTAAACCGGCAGCCATTGAAGCTGAAGCCTGCAAAGCGGCACAGGTCAATAGCAAAAAGGCCAAATACCTTCTGATTGTCATCTTCATGGCTCAGCCAGCCTCTCTTGTCGCTTTGAGACCTTTGCACAACCACCCTCCCCAGCCGTGCGCGCTACTTGGGGTGGTCGCATTTTTTACTTCTATCTCGCTTAAAAAATTCGTATAAATACTACTTTAACTCGCTTATCTTATTGT
>Ga0068714_10004725_pt1 | contig 15003 bp, 14 predicted proteins | sample MTBNYHSulfiMetaG_FD_62988 | JGI IMG/M metagenome (GOLD analysis project Ga0068714, IMG submission 62988) | Enrichment culture microbial communities from rom New York Harbor, USA that are MTBE-degrading - MTBE-NYH (New York Harbor Sulfidogenic)... | ecosystem: Environmental > Aquatic > Marine >... | reverse complement strand
AAATAAGAGGCGATAGCAGATATGTTTTCCAAAAAATATAAAAATCTGGATGAATTACTTCATTTCATCGAGGAGAATATAGATCTAGAACATCAAAAAGAAGTGGAAAGATTACATGTAAAGGTCAATCAATTTGAGCCAGTCCCTTTTTTACCTCTCTCCCTATTACCCGAAGGTGGCGATTTTTTTCAGTACGATGAAGCCAGTAATTTATTCCCCTATCAGGAGACTTTTACTGATCCGGAAAAGATGATGTACAATGAACTGATAAAGACTGTCTTTGCTGGCAGCATCTACAGCAGTATACAGATGAAGGATTATTTTCCTCTGCAGATCAGAAGCAATCACGGAATAGGGATTATCGCTTCCATGTTTGGTATGGAAACGAAAATACTCAACGATATGCTGCCTTTTGTCATCCCCATTCAGGAAAAAGATGAACTGAAAAAAATATTGAAACGTGGAATTCCTGATTTTAAAGCAGGTTTAGGCCAAAGAGTATATGATACCCATCAATTTTACCATGAAAAATTACAAGAGTATCCTAAATGTGCCAGGGGAATTAAAATTACCCACCCTGATATGCAGGGACCTTTTGATATCGCCCATCAAATCATCGGGTCAGATATATTTCTCTTGTTATATGATCAAAAAGAATTGATGCATGAATTATTGGAATTAATTACCGATACTTATCTTCAATACCGGAAATTCATAGAAGATTATTATCATTTAAATGATCAAGCAGATGAAGAGATGATTTATATTCACGGAGATATCTGTTACGGAAAAGTAGTCCTTAAGGATGATACTCCCCAGGTTTCTTTGTCTCCGAAAATGTATGAAGAATTTAGTTGGCAGTATAATCAGCAGATATTTGATGAATTTAAAGGAACCTATCATTGTTGTGGCAGAATCAATGACCATATTTATACACTACTGGATCAAAATCAAAATGTACAGGGAATCAATTATGGCAATCCGGAATATCATGACTTCAAAGAAATATATAGAAAAAACAACGGGAAAAGAGCTATCTACACGTGGGGATGGAATCAGAATTATTCTTATCTGAAACAATTGTTGGAGGATAAAGATATTAAAACGGGAATAACGCTGGCCTGTAAGGTAAAAGATATTGAAGAAGGAAAGCGTATTATAGGAGAATACTTAAATATATATGCCTAGAGGATTTTCAAGTTGTATATTAGACCAATTGGGAATTAATTAGAAAGACATAACAGAAGGTGTAAAATTCTAGATGAGATAGCATGGAGTTAAACTTCATATGCTCTGATTAATTCTTTAATTGGCTTATGTTTATTTGGACTTCACGGAATTATAAATATGTCCATTAGAAGGAATTTCAGAAGCAGTAAAAGCTTATCTAAATAGCTGAGATTACAGTGATTTTTGCTGTAATTATTGACTATCTATGACACTATGATTACCTGAAAGATCAATTTGCAAAATATATTATACTATAGATCTATTTAGTTAAAAATGATTCTATGGAGGGAGATGTAATGGTTATGAAAGCATTAGTCAAATATAGCGAAGAGGCCTATGAGTTAAGAGAAGTAGAAGTTCCCATGCCCCGAACAGGCGAGGTTCTGATACAGATAAAAGCAACTGCTATTTGTGGTACCGATATCCAGCTTCTAAGCGGTAAATATATAGGGAAAAAACCGGTTCCTATTCCCATTATCCCCGGTCATGAAGGTACGGGTATCATCGCAGATATCGGTAAAGAAGTAAAATCCTTTAAAGTAGGAGATCGGGTTGTCTTTGAACCTTTACAGGGCTGTGGACGTTGTCTTGATTGTAAATTAGACAATAAGAATATGTGCCAAGATTGGGAGCATTTAGGTCTCACCTGTGATGGAACTTTTGCTGAATATATTGTCGTTTCCCAGGATGCAGTTCATCTGTTACCCCAAAATGTTTCTTTTCAAAACGCTTCTTGTTTAGAACCTATTGGATTAACTGTTCGGTCATTAGAACATTTAAATCCCGTGCTTGGGGAAAGGGCAGTCATTATTGGTCCCGGGAAAATCGGACTCTTTCATTTGCAGGCTTTAAAAGCATCAGGAGTCACGGAAATTTTTGTCATCGGTCTCGATAGAGATAAAAAAAGATTTGAGATTGCTGAAAAATTAGGAGCCAGTGTAATCATCAACGGGAGTAAGGAAGACCCCATAAAAAGGGTAATAGATTTAACCAAAGGCAGAGGCTTAGACCTGGTCGTTGAGACTGCTCACTCACCAAAATGTTTTTCCATGGCTATAGATTTAGCCGGTCCAAAAGCAAGAGTTTCTACTTTCGGACTTTATCCGGAAGCCACCATTGCACCTTTAACCATCATAAGAAAGGGGTTAACTATTTGCGGAGATGTGGCACTGTTAACGAGACATTTTATCCGGGCAATACGTTGGGTGGAAATTGGAAAAGTTCTTGCTGAACCTGTTATCACCAGGAGTTTTTCTTTAGAACAAGCTGAAGAGGCAATCAGGGTCTTTAAGGAAGGTAGTGAGGGTGCGATAATATTTGAAAATTAGAGGAGGTTTCCATGAGTAATACAAAACTTGCTATATTAGGACTTTCACATGGCTATAAATTTGTCAAACGGTTGATGAATTGCAATTATGCCAAACTAATTGCAGTGGCAGATCTATCTATCGAGAGAGCTCTGAAATCTTACAGCGTAGATGAATCGGAAGTGAATGAGAAAGCAAAATTAATGGATTCTGATGTCAAAATATTCCGGGATTATAAAGATCTGTTAAGAGAGATGGACGGAATGATAGATGGTGTGATTGCTGCCTTGCCCAATGATTTACATGTAGAAGTCACAGAAGAAGCTGCCAGATATGGAATTCCCTTACTGCTGGAAAAACCCATCGCTTCGACCATCCCTGAGGGAGAAAAAATAGTTGAAATTGTAAACCAGTCAAATATCAAATTCATGGTCGGACATCATCGACGGTTTTCAAAACTGGTAAACCGGGCTAGAGATGCAGTGCAACAGGGAGAATTGGGAGAAATCATCGGAGCCAATGTTCTCTGGGTTGGTAAAAAGCCGGATGATTATTTTGATCACTCATGGAGAATCCATAAAACATACGGCGGTCCGCTTTTAATTAATACTATTCATGATGTTGATGACCTTCGTTATATTATTGGGGATATCGATAAAGTCCAGGCGTATACTACCAATCAATGCAGGGGAAATGAAGTGGAAGATACAGGTGCCATAAATATTCAATTTAAAAACAGAGCCCTGGCTACCATATTTTTAACAGACAATTGTCCCTCTCCCTGGTTTTATGAAGCCTGTACGCGGGAGTATTCTTTCTTCTATCCCAGTCATTTTGATTGTTATTATTTCTTTGGCAAAAAAGCCAGTCTTGCTTTTCCTTCCATGACATTGTTCTCATATGAAAAGGAATTCGGTGAAGGTTGGCATAGGCCTTTAAAACGACAGACTCTTTTAGTAGACCGTTTTGATGTTCTGGAAGAAGAATTAAAGCACTTTTGTGCATTAATCAAGGGAAACGAAAAATCAAAAATGACTGCACAGGATGCCCTGGAAACACTTCGGGTGATAGATGCCATTAAAAAATCTTCCGAAAGCGAGAAAAGCATCAATTTATAGTTAGTCATACTACCGACTAATCAAGAAATAACACTTTTATCTGAATAAAACTTTTTGAAGAATATTTTTCGCATTTTTTTCAATATTTCTATTGACATAAGTTAAAATTTATGTTAGTTTATCTTTTAACATAATTAATTAAGAGGTAATCAATCAGATGCTAAGGAAACAGAGCCAAAAAATATATAACTATAACTTTTATTATTTCTATTTTATTGGCGATGTTTATGCCTTAGTATCGTAACATAAACAGACATTAACAAATCAGATACCATAGGCATGAACATCGAGGATGCCTATGGTATCTTTATATGTGGGAAACATGTAAAGGGCTATAGGTTTTTTTATTACCTGTAGCCCTTTTTTATTTTCTTTCATTTTATAGGATGGAGAAAAGGTAAGGAGATGAGAGATATGCTGGTAAGGGGAATAAGAGGGGCAACTACGGTAAGTAAAAATAATAAAGAATCCATATTGGCAGAGACCAGGGAATTATTGCTTGTCTTGCAGAAAGTAAATGCTTTTGAAACCGTAGATATTGTTAGTGTTTTTTTTAGTATGACGTCTGACTTAACTGCTGCTTTTCCGGCAGCAGCAGCACGTCAGCTTGGTTGGAATCAAGTTCCTCTTTTTGATATGCAGGAAATCGAGGTTCCAAAAAGTTTGCCAAAATGTATTCGCATATTAATCCAGGTAAATTGCCAAAAAAGCCAACAAGAAATAAAACATTGTTATTTAAAAGATGCAAAAATACTAAGAAAAGATTTGATTGAAGAGGCCTTAAATTTAAAGGAGAGTGAGTTTAAATGATTATTGTGATAAATGGTAAAACCAGCAATGCTCATGTAGAAAAAGTAATACAGAGGTTACATGAAATGGGTCATGAAGTAGACATCTCTCGGGGAGAAAGGCGGATTGTCTTAGGAGTAATCGGAGATGTAAAAAATTTAACTTCTGTTCCTTTTTACGCTTTTGATGGCGTGGAGGAAGTGATTCGTGTTGAAAAACCCTACAAATTAGCTAGCAAGGAATTTAAGAGTTCCACTACTACAATCAAAATAAAGAATGTAGCCATCGGCGGCAAAGAGGTGGTGATAATGGCTGGACCATGTGTAGTAGAAAATGAAAAACAGATATTTGAGACAGCACAAAAAGTGAAAGCCGCCGGAGCAAAGATATTAAGAGGAGGAGCCTTTAAACCCCGAACCTCTCCTTATAGTTTTCAGGGATTAGAGGAAGAAGGTTTAAAGTTATTAGCTCAGGCTGGGGCGGAGACAGGTTTACTGGTGGTAACTGAGGTTATGTCGGCTAACCAGATTGAGCTGGTAGGTAAATATACAGATATTTTCCAAGTAGGAGCCCGCAATATGCAAAATTTTGTACTATTGAAGGAATTGGGTAAAGTTAATAAACCAGTATTATTAAAAAGAGGAATGTCAGCGACCATAGAAGAACTATTATTATCAGCAGAATATATTTTATCTGAAGGGAATAAAAAGGTTATATTATGTGAGAGAGGTATTCGTACTTTCGAAAATTATACCCGTAATACTCTGGATCTAAGTGCCATCCCTGCAATTAAAGAATTAAGTCACTTACCGGTCATTGTAGATCCCAGCCATGCTACCGGCAGGTGGAGGTTGGTAAGTCCAATGGCTAAGGCGGCTATAGCAGCTGGAGCCGATGGTCTCATTATTGAAGTACATCCTAACCCGGAGGTATCGTTTAGCGATGGTGCGCAATCATTGAATTTTAAGCATTTCGAAGATCTAATATTAGAAGTTAAACAAATAGCCCAGGCAGTTGGCAGGAGTGTGGATTAAAGGTATATCCCTGTTTAGAAAGGAACACCTTAATTGAAGACGGTTATAGAAGGTTTAAAAGAAAGAATCATTCGGGGAACTGTAACGGTTCCGGGTGATAAATCAATTACTCATCGTGCTATTATCTTGGGTTCAATTGCCCGGGGAGAATCAAATATTCATAATTTTTTGGACGGTTTGGACTGTAAAAATACCATGGTATGTATGCAATCTTTGGGTGTTCAAATTGAAAAAGTTAACCCTTCTCTTTTAAGAATAATAGGGGTAGGTTTGCATGGCTTACAGGCATCACAGGATGTTCTTGATGTGGGTAATTCCGGAACAACCATGAGATTGTTATCCGGACTGTTAAGTGGGCAAAATTTTTGCAGTGAAATAGACGGAGATGATTCAATACGAAAAAGGCCCATGAAAAGGATTATAGAGCCGCTATCCTTAATGAATGCACAGATTAAAGGATTATTTAATGTTCATTTTGCACCACTAAATATTATTGGAAGTCCGTTACGTGGGATTGATTACACCTTACCGGTAGCCAGTGCACAGGTCAAGTCAGCTCTTCTTTTGGCCGGTCTATATGCCAGTGGAGAAACCATTGTCAGGGAACCAGAGGTTACCAGGGATCATACTGAGAGAATGTTGGAACTAATGCAAGGCGATATTCATGTTTGTCCCGATCATAAAGTCAGGATAAGATCAGGGGAAAATTTAACAGGAACAGATATCCATATTCCGGGAGACATTTCATCTGCTGCTTATTTCCTGGCAGCCGGGTGTGCCAAAGAAGGAGCAGAAATAGTTGTAAAGAATGTTGGCATTAATCCTACCCGTGTTGGGTTTCTGGATGTATTAATGAAAATGGGAGCCAGTGTGGAGTTGTTAAATAAAAAAAATGTTTCCAATGAGCCCAGGGCTGATATAAGAATCAAAGGAGCTTTGTTGAGAGGCATTCTTATTGACAAAGAAATGATTGCCAGTGTTATAGATGAGTTACCTTTGGTAGCTGTGGTTGCCACACAAGCCAAGGGAGAAACAATAATCCAAGATGCCCGCGAACTGCGGGTAAAAGAAACTGATAGGATAAAGGCAATTGTGGATGGTTTATCCCGGATGGGTGCAAAGATCATAGAAAGGAATGATGGTTTTGAAGTGTTTGGACCGGTAGACTTAAGAGGAAGTACAGTAAACAGCTATAATGACCATCGTATTGCCATGTCCCTGGCAATTGCAGCTTCTTATGCTGAGGGCAAAACAGTCATTCAGGAAACTCAGTGTATGGATGTTTCTTATCCGGAATTTATGCAAGCATATTCTGAAATAACAAAAAAATTAATTGAATGAGGCATGAGGAGAAAACCGATGAAGATCAAAAACTCGATCATTGGTTTATTGGGTGAACATATTGAAAATAGCCTTTCACCTTTTATACATCAACATTTTATTCGTTATTATTCTTTGAATTATTATTATTTCCCTTTCCAGATATTAGCCCATGACCTAAAAACAGCCATAATGGGGATTAAAGCATTAGGAATTAAGGGACTGAATGTCACCATTCCTTTTAAAGAAAGTTCAATAGAATTTATGGATTTTATTGATTCATCGGCAACAAAAATCGGAGCAATTAACACTATAGTGGGGCATAATAATCAATTGCATGGCTACAATACTGACTGGATAGGGTTTAAATTGCCCTTGGTAAAAGATAGCGGAATTGAGCTGGCTAATAAAAAAGCGGTTGTGCTGGGAGCCGGGGGGACAGCAAGAGCTGTGATATTTGCTTTAGGGGAAGAGGGATGTTCTAAAATATCAATTTTCAATCGAACCTATTTGCATGCTCTGGAAATAAAAAGAAATTTTGAAGAATTTTTCTCTCATTGTCCGATAAAAATATTTTCATATCATGACCAGGCTATACAGAAAGAGATTAATGATGCGGATTTACTGGTCAATACTACACCATTAGGCAGCTGGTATTACCCTGATCAGAATCCTTTACCAGAGCAGATTAAATTTTCATCCCGGCTAATTGTTTATGATCTCATTTATTGCCCGGATAGAACTCCGTTACTGAAAAAGGCCGGAAATAATGGCAATATAGTGCTAAATGGTAAGCCAATGTTGGTATATCAGGCAGCCGAAAGTTTTTATTTGTGGACCGGCATACAACCTGACCGGGAAATAATAACCCGGATATTAGATGAAATATAAAAGAAGTTTGGTTTAAATTTTTGAGAGAGGTAAATAGAAGATGTTACGCTTTTTAGATTCAGGTGAATCGCATGGGAAATGTCTGTTGGGTATTATTGAGGGTTTGCCGGAAGGTCTTGTTTTAAATGAGGAAAAAATTAATCAAGAATTAAGGAGAAGACAGGGTGGATACGGAAGAGGAGATAGGATGGAAATTGAACAGGACCGTATCGAAATATTATCGGGAATCGTCTCAGGTAGGACCATAGGAAGTCCAATTGGGTTGATGATAAAAAATAAGGATTGGAAAAATCAGGTAAACGTAGATCAGGAAGCCCTGACAATCCCCAGGCCGGGGCATGCTGACCTTGCCGGGGTACTAAAATATGGACTGAATAACTATCGTCCTATTTTAGAAAGGGCAAGTGCCCGTAAGACCGCCATGCGGGTGGCAATCGGTTCTATAGCTCGCCAATTATTGGAATATTTTTCCATTGGTAGCTATAGCCGGATCATTCGTATTGGTAAAATAGCAATCGGAAATAGTATCGGTGAAACAATTGAGAAGCAGAGTGGTGATATCAAAGATCGGACTAACCAATCACCGGTATACTGTCCGGATTTAGAGGTTTCTGAAGAAATGTGCCGGGAAATTGATCGGGCAAAAAAGGATGGAGATTCATTAGGTGGTCAGTTTGAAGTTGTGGTGTACAATGTACCGGTAGGTTTGGGAAGTCATGTTTTTTGGGATAGACGGATTGATGCTCGTATTGCCGGGGCAGTGATGAGTATTCCCAGTGTGAAAGCAGTAGAAATTGGAGCAGGAATTAGAAGTTCAGAAAGCAGAGGTTCTAAAGTTCAGGACTCTATCTACTATAAGAAAAGTCTGAATGAAAAGCATACTGGAGAGAATTATTATCGGAAAAAGAATTGGGCCGGTGGAATAGAGGGTGGCATAACTAATGGAGAAGAAATTGTTGTTCGTGTTTATGTTAAACCGATTCCTACCCTGCTTCAGCCTCTTTCCTCGGTTGATTTGAGAACCAAAAAAGAAACAAAAGCAAATTATCAACGATCCGATACCTGTGCTGTCCCTGCTGTTAGTGTTGTCGGAGAATCTGTTATTAATTGGGAGCTTGCCGCTGCTTTTATTGAAAAATTCGGTGGAGATTCTATTGATGAAATTAAATCCAATTATAAACATTATCGGGAGAGGTTACAAAAATGTTAAATCGAAATATTTTTATTACTGGTTTTATGGGCACAGGTAAGAGCTCTGTTGCCCAATCTCTCTCATGCCAAACTGGGAAAACATGGTTAGACATGGATAGCATCATTGAAAATAGGAAAAAAACATCTATTGCTAAAATTTTTAATACTAAAGGTGAAGCTTATTTTCGCAAAATCGAAAAAGAGCTTTTACATGAGATAATAACTCAGCAGGATTTGGTTGTGGCAACCGGAGGAGGAACTCTCCTTGATGAAGAAAATTATCTATTAGTTCGGGAAAAAGGAATTGTTATTCTCTTATGGGCAAGACCGGAAGTGATTTTTAAGAGATTGAGCAAAGAAAATTCACGACCATTATTATCAGGAGAAAATAAAAGGGAAAAAATTCTTTACTTGCTGAATAAGAGAAAAAAACTATACAATCGTTTTGTTCACCGCATTGATACATCCGATCTTGTCATTGAACAAGTGGCAAATGAGGTACTAAAAATCTGTCGGGAAGGATAAAAATGAAAATAATAACAATGCAGTTTGAAAAAAAGTATGACTGTAAGATGATAACAGGTCATGGCATATTATCAGATATCAAAAAATATCTTATCCCTTTATTATCGGGAAAGGAAGCTGTGCTTATTACTAATCCCCTGGTTAAAAAACTATATGGCGAAAGATTGGTTCATGAATTATCCGGACAGGGATTTGTTGTTAATATGATTGAGGTTCCGGACGGTGAAAAAAGCAAAAGCCTTCCTGTTGCTGAATATATATTTGACCGTTTATTGGAGCTAAAAATTAATCGTTCAACTACATTAATTACCCTGGGTGGTGGTGTGATTGGTGATCTGGGAGGTTTTGTTGCTGCCACATTTATGAGGGGAATTCCCCTGATCCATATACCCACCACACTTTTAGCACAAATTGATAGTAGTATCGGAGGGAAGGTGGCTATTGATCATTTCAGAGCAAAGAATATCATAGGTAGTTTTTATCAACCCATTGCTATCCTGGCTGATCCGGAGGTACTGCAAAGTTTGCCGGTTGAACATTTAAAAAACGGGATTGTTGAAGCAATCAAAATTGCCATTATTGGTTCTGCCTCTTTTTTTCATTGGTTGGATCAAAATATGAATGATATATTGCAAAAAAATAGGGAAGCATTGAATATCCTGGTAAATAAGGCCATACAATTAAAAAGAGATATTATTCTTCAAGATCCCTGGGAGAAAAAAGAAAGACACTATTTGAATTTGGGACATAGTATTGGCCATGCCCTGGAAACAATTAATTGCTATGACAATTTAAGTCATGGTGAAGCAGTAGCCTTGGGTATGTTAATCGAGACTAAAATAGCCCATAATAGAGAAATGTGTTCCGAAGAGTTTGAAGAGAAAATTAAACAAATACTATCATTACTGCTTTCTTCTCTGCCATTCCTAAACAAGCAGCAATTATTGAATAAATATATTCAAAATATAGACTACAACCAGTTTTGGGAAACCTTAACTTTAGATAAAAAGAACTACCGGGGGAGAATGACATTTATTTTGCCTGAAGCCCTTGGGAAAGTTAGCCTGATTGATAATATAAAGCAGGAAGAAGTACAAAAATCTTTCGAAGAATTTAAAAAGGAAAAGGAGTGGATATTATGTTAAAGATAGGAATAATTAATGGACCAAATTTAAATATGCTCGGAAAAAGGGATCAAAATATTTACGGCAATCTAACCTTAGAAGAAATGAATCAAAAAATAGAATCTTTTGCCAAAGAGGAAAATATTGAACTTACTATAAGACAGTCGAACTCTGAGGGAGATATCATTGATGCAATTCAAGACTTTTCTTCCCAGGCGGACGGTTTAATTATCAATCCGGCAGCCTATACGCATTATAGTTATGCTATTGCCGATGCGCTGGGAGACTGTTCAATTCCAAAGATTGAAGTTCATCTTTCTGATATATATTCTCGGGAAGATTTCAGAAGGAAATCAGTGACTGCTTCCGCTTGTACAGAACAGATTGCCGGATTTGGATATGAGGGTTATATTCTCGCAATCTATGCTTTAAAGGATTTGATTAAGAATACATCAGAAAAGATTAAATAATATAAATATTTTCTTTATTGGTCTTGTTTTTCACACTATACTTGGCAAGAAAAGTCATGACCGGTTGTTTAGTTGAAAATCAGATATTTTGCCAAATATTAATGTTTATTTTTATTAATGAGTACATAAATAGCTGCAGGTTAATTTAATCGCATAAAAGGAGAAAAAAATGGAAGGAGAAAGTGATTTTAGCTTTAACAGTATAACTATCATTGGCGTAGGTCTAATCGGGGGATCACTTGGATTAGCTTTAAAAGAAAAGAAACCTGACTTTATAATTACCGGAATTGACAAAAAAGAAATAATCGAAAAGGCAATTATCCGAGGTGCTATCGATGAGGGCACAATCAATCTGGAAGAAGGTATAAAGGAAGCAGATGTAATAATTTTAGCTACTCCGGTAAAAAAAATTTTGGATTTATTGTCCCAAATTAATCCCTTTCTCAAAAAGGGATGTCTGGTAACAGATACCGGCAGTACTAAAACTCAGATTGTAATGGAGGCAAATAAAGTGTTATCTAAAGATATAAATTTTATTGGCGGGCATCCCATGGCCGGTTCGGAAAGAGGCGGAATAGAATATGCCCATCCTGATTTATTTAACAGAAAACCTTATATTGTGATTCCCAGGACTGGAAACAGTAAATTTGCTGCTTTGAAAATGTCTTCTTTTATAAATCAGATTGGTGCCATTGAAATAAGTATGGAAGCGGCCGAGCATGACCGTGCAGTTGCTATAATCAGTCATCTGCCTCAATTGATTTCAGTAATGATGACCAATATGCTGGGTTCATTGGTAGAAGAAAAGGATAATGAACAGTACTTCAGGATAAGTGGAAATGTGTTTAACGAAATGACCCGGGTAGCTAACAGCCCCTTTTCGATATGGCAGGATATCTACCAAACCAATGCTGAATGGACAATAGTATTCATTGAAGAATTAGAAAATCTACTGGAGAAGGCTAAAGAGAAAATAACCAGAAATCCTGCTGAATTGGAAGAAGATTTTAAGAAAGCAAGGTATTTTAAAGAAAAGATATTACAGATGATTAAATAAAAAATTTTAGGAATCTACCGGAAAAAATAAAAAGGAGTTTGTATCAATGGATGAAAGTAATGATTGTGATTATGGAAAAAATAAATCAGTTGCTCTGCAAGGTGAGATAGGCTCGTTTAGCGAGATGGCTGCAATGCAATATTTTGGGTCTTCTGTAGATATATTATCCTGCGATAGTTTTGAAAAGGTTTCTGGAGAAGTTAAAGCAGGTAGAGCGCATTACGCCATTTTACCTATTGAAAATTCACAAACCGGAGGAATTAATAATGTACATGATCTGTTGTTAAGCGAAAACCTGTTTGCTATTGGTGAAGTAATTCTGAAGATCGAACATTGCCTCATTTCCCATCATCATATCCGAATGGAACAAATTGAGAAAATTTATTCTCATCCCCAGGCTCTAGCTCAATGTGAGAAATATCTATTACGAAATTTTCCTGACTCTCAGATTATTCCGGTATATGATACCGCCGGTAGCATCAAGCAAATAAAAGAGTCGGGAGATTTAAAGGCAGCAGGAATTGCCGGTCGAAGAGCTGCTACTTATTATGGAATGAAAATCATGGAAAGTGGTATTGAGGATAACCCTTCCAATTATACCCGTTTTCTAGTTTTTTGCCCTGATATCATAGCTAACAAATTGAACAATAAAACATCGATTATTTTTGCCGTGGTTAGTGTTCCGGGTGCCATTTATAAGTGCTTAAAAGAATTTGCGATAAGGGATATCAACCTGAGCAGATTGGAATCAAGGCCCAGCAGAGTAAAGCCATGGGAATATGTTTTTTACATGGATTTTGAAAAAGGGTTACAGGAGAAAGTTACCCAGGAAGCTCTGGAGGCTTTGAAAGAGTGTACCACTTTTATCAAAACCATCGGGACCTATCAATCTCAATCAAGTGTACTTGATTCTGCTAAAAAACATCTGCAAGAAATAAATAAAGACAAGTAATCGTATCAACAGCAATCGATTCTTAATCTGAAATCATAATAAATTATAATCGTATTATTTGGTTTCATTCTATTTTTTTTAACTGCTCTTTTTCTTTCTTGTTTAGCAATAATGAGAGTAAATCAAACATAGATTTTTTATCATAAATGTTGTATGATAGTAAAATCATAATTATTTAAGTTCTATTTTGCTAAAAATCATTGTTTTTAATCAAATTAACACCATAGAGCATAAGAGGAGGCCAGAAAATTAATGAAGTCCAGCAAAATCAATAATAACAAAGAGAATGATAATAAAGAATCGGTTAATTTTATTCAAGCTATTATAGACCGGGACAAAGAAAATAACAAATATGGCGGGCGAATTCATCTTCGTTTCCCGCCGGAGCCTAATGGTTATTTACATATCGGTCATGCCAAATCGATATGTCTGAATTTTGGCCTGGCAGAAAAAAACAATGGTTTGTGTAACCTTCGCTTTGATGATACCAATCCTTCCAGGGAGGACATAGAGTATATCGAATCTATTATCAGGGATGTTCGCTGGCTGGGATTTGACTGGGATGATCGCCTTTACTATGCCTCCGATTATTTTGAGAGAATGGTTCAGGATGCTGAATTATTAATTAAAGAGGGCAAAGCCTATGTGTGTGATTTAAACCCTGATGAAATTAGAGAATACCGGGGGACCTTTACTAAACCGGGGAAGGAAAGTCCTTACCGAAATCGCTCAGTTGAGGAAAATTTGGCCTTATTTAAACGTATGAAGGAAGGGGATTTTGGGGATGGATCCAAAGTGCTCCGGGCAAAAATTGATATGAATTCCTCAAATTTAAACATGAGAGATCCTATTTTTTACCGTATTGTGAAAAAATCCCATCATAGAACAGGAGATGAATGGTGTATCTATCCCATGTATGATTACGCCCATCCTCTGGAAGATTATTATGAAGGAATTACCCATTCTGTCTGTACCCTGGAATTTGAAGATCATCGTCCTTTATATGATTGGATACTCCATCAGCTGCATTTTCAAGAAGTACCTCAGCAGATCGAGTTTGCCAGACTGAACCTGACCAATACGGTGATGAGCAAGAGAAAATTGCGTATCCTGGTAGAAGAGGGTTATGTAACAGGATGGGATGATCCTCGTTTGCCGACTATCTCCGGTTTGCGACGCAGGGGTTATACACCTCAGGCAATCAGAAATTTTTGTGACCGTATCGGAGTGGCAAAGACAAACAGTGTTGTGGATATTCGTTTTCTGGAGCATTGCATCAGAGAGGATTTAAATAAAAATGCACCAAGAGTGATGGCTGTATTGAATCCTTTAAAATTAATTATTGATAATTATCCGGAGGATATGGTAGAGGAACTTGATAGTGAAAATAATCCTGAGGATACCTCAGCCGGAAGCCGAAAAATACCTTTTTCTAAAATATTATTCATTGAAAGAGAAGACTTTCATGAAAATCCACCCCCAAAATATTTCCGTTTAACACCCGGGAGTGAAGTCAGATTAAAGAATGCCTATATTATTAAATGTCACAGTTTTCTACGAGATGAAATAACCGGCCAGATTAACGAAGTTCATTCTACTTATGACCCTGAGACCAGAAGCGGACGGCAAGGAGCTAAACGAAAAGTGAAAGGTACCTTGCATTGGGTTTCTGCCAAACATGCTCTGAAGGCTGAGGTAAGATTATACGATAGTCTCTTACTGAATGATCAGGAGAATCAAGCCGAAGGAGAAAGAGAACATTTTATCAATCAGTTAAACCCGAAATCTTTGGAAATTTTACAAGATTGTTTAGTAGAACCCAGCCTGGTAAATGCTGTTGAAGGTACTAAATATCAGTTTATGCGCAAAGGATATTATTGCGTCGATCCTGATTCGAAACCGGGGAAAATGGTCTTCAACCGTATCGTATCCTTGCGAGACAGCTGGGAGAAAATAGTGAAAATAAACCAGAGTGACAAAAAATAGGCCGGGTAT
>Ga0068714_10004722_pt1 | contig 15007 bp, 13 predicted proteins | sample MTBNYHSulfiMetaG_FD_62988 | JGI IMG/M metagenome (GOLD analysis project Ga0068714, IMG submission 62988) | Enrichment culture microbial communities from rom New York Harbor, USA that are MTBE-degrading - MTBE-NYH (New York Harbor Sulfidogenic)... | ecosystem: Environmental > Aquatic > Marine >... | reverse complement strand
GGCGCGCGGGCGACGGCGGCCGCCACGCGAGACTCGGGCACGCCGGCGACGGACTCGCCGCTCACGGGTCGCCGCGCATCCCACGACACGGTGCGCGGGGGCCGTGCGCCGGGCGGATGGAGCACGACCGGTGCAGCGTGTAGCATCGTCGAGGCCCCCCTGACCCGCGAGAGGAGCACCGTATGCAATTCCGCAGCTTCGGCCGGCTCGACTACGCGCCCTCCGCGCTGGGCTTCGGCGCCATGCGCCTGCCGGTGGTCGACGGCGCCCACGACCGCATCGACCGCGAGGCCGCGCGCGAGCTGCTGGTGCGGGCCGTCGAGGGCGGCGTGAACTACGTCGACACGGCCTACAACTACCACGGCGGCACCAGCGAGGAGTGGCTCGGCTGGGCCCTGCGCGGCGGGCTGCGCGAGCGCGTCAAGATCGCGACCAAGCTCCCGAGCTGGAAGGTCGAGCACGCCGACGACTTCGACCGCCTCCTCGACGAGCAGCTCGAGCGTCTCGGCACCGGCATCGACTTCTACCTGCTGCACTCGCTCGACGAGGACACGTGGCGCGACAACGTGCTGGCCCACAACGTGCTGGGAGCGGCCGAGCGGGCTCTCGCCGACGGCCGCATCGGCCACTTCGGCTTCTCCTTCCACGACCGCTACGAGGTCTTCGAGCTCATCCTCGGCGGCACCGACCTGTGGGAGTTCTGCCAGATCCAGTACAACTTCATGGACGAGGAGCACCAGGCGGGGCGCCGCGGGCTCGAGCTCGCCGCCGGCCGCGGCCTGGCCGTCGTCGTCATGGAGCCGCTGCGCGGCGGACAGCTGGCGCGGCCGACCCCGGCCGCGGCGGAGGCGTGGGCGGCCGGCCTCGCGGAGCTCCGCTCCGCCGGCCGCCGGCCGCCCGAGTCGCCCGTCGAGTGGGCCCTCCGCTGGCTCTGGGACCAGCCCGAGGTGGCGCTCCTGCTCAGCGGCATGAGCACCCTCGAGCAGGTCGAGCAGAACCTGCGCCATGCGGGTCGCGCCGGCATCGGAGTGATGACGCCCGAGGAGCAAACGGTCATCGCCCGCGTTCGGGCGGCCTACCGCGAGTCGACGCCGATCCCCTGCACCGGCTGCAAATACTGTCTGCCGTGCCCGAACAAGGTCGCGATCCCCGACATCCTCGCCCTCTACAACGACGCCGTGGCCTACGCCGACGTCGAGGGCGCCCGCACCCGGTACACGTGGCTCGACGAGGAGACGCGCGCCCAGTCCTGCACCGCCTGCGGCGAGTGCGAGGACCGCTGCCCCCAGGGCATCGCCATCGCCGGCTGGCTCGAGAAGGCGCAGGGCTTCCTCGCCGTCAGCGAGGACGGAGGCGGCTGAGTCCGACTGCGAGTCGGTGCCGGCCACCCCCGCGTGCCGGCCGCCCCGAGTGCCGGCCGCCCCTCGCGTGCCGGCCGCGCCTGGCGTGCCGGCCGCCCCGAGTGCCGGCCGCCCCTCGCGTGCCCGCCGCGCCTGGCGTACCGGCGGCCCTCGGGCGCCGGCCGCCGCCGTAGGCAGGCCGGCGGTCGCCTCAGCCGCGCCCGTCGAGCACGCGCTCGAGGCGGGGGATGAGCGGTGGCAGGTCGCCCTGCACCGTCTCCCAGAGGATCGCCGTGTCGACCCCGAAGTACTGGTGCACGACCACGTTGCGCACGGCGCGCAGCGTGTCCCACGGGACTTCGGGATGGCGGGCCACCACCTCGTCGGGGATCCAGCGCACCGACTCGCCCATCGTCGTGAGGTTGCGGAGGACGGCGTCTCTCGTGCGGCGGTCGGCGAGGAACTCCTCGTACGTCATCCCGTCGGTGTACTCGGCGATCGCCGCGATCGCCTCGAGGATGTCGCGGACGCGGAAGCGCCAGTCGCGGAAGCGGATGCGCACCTCGCGCTCCCAGGCCGCCGCCGGCGGGATCGTCCAGGGCGGGCGAGAGGGCGGCTGGGAGCCGGATGCCCGGCCGCCGCTCACAGGACCTTCACCGCCTCGCCGAGGATCTGCTCGCGCATCTCGGGGCGCAGGGCGTCGGGGGTGGCCAGGTCGATGCGCGTGCCGAGCACGTCGCTGAGGAAGCGCTGAAGGCCGACGAAGGTGAAGAGGCCGACGGGGACGTCGGGGTCGAACTCGACCAGCAGGTCGACATCGCTGTGCTCGTGGGCCTCGTCGCGCGCCGTCGAGCCGAAGAGCGAGAGGTGGCGCACGTGAAACGCGGCCAGCTTGCTGCGGTTGCGCGTCAGGCGGCGGATGGTCTCGCGGCGGGTCACGCGATCATTCTAGCGAACGCGGGCGGCGGCGGCCTTCTGCGCCCGCGGCCCGTCCTCGGCCGATGCCGCCGCGCGCCGCACTGGCCGCCGGCCCCGCCGTCACCCTATGCCGCCGCGCGCCGCACTGGCCGCCGGCCCCGGTGTCACCCTATGCCGCCGCGCGCGGCGCGCAGGTCACGCAGGAACGGCTTGTAAAGGAAGCTCGCCTCATCGAGCGCGCAGAGCCGCTCGAACATGGGCACCGTGACCGTGAAGGCGAGCACGTCGCGAGGGAGCTGGTCGCGCATCGCGACGTCGGTCGCGCCGATGACGGCCTGCGGCCGCTCGAGGTCGTCGAAGGTGGCGACCAGCTGCCCGCAGCCCGAGCTGAACGGCGCGCCGACCGGCGGCGGGTCGCCCCAGGCGTGGTGGTAGTAGGCGCCGATCTGCAGCACGCTCAGCTGGTCGGGGTTCACCCAGAAGGTGACGCTGCGCAGGTACCCGAAGAGGTCGGTCTTGAGCGGCACGATGAGGATGTGCTCGTGCTCGGGCCGATACACGGGCGAGTCGTCGAACCACCCGGCCATGAGCTCGCGGGAGGCGCGCAGGCCCTCGTCGCCCCAGAGGAAGTCGATGTAGTCGTCGCGGCTGCGCGTGACCACACCGCAGAGCGCGCGGCCGGCGCCGCCGCAGCCGAAGCGCTCGGGGGTGAGGTGCAGGGTCTTGCCCTCGAGCCAGGGCGCCCAGAAGTCGAAGACGCAGCGCCCGCCGTCGCGCCCGCCGCCCGGCTCGACGAGCGGCGCGAACGGCGCCGGGTCGGGCGCGTCGTAAAGGCCGATGAGGGGCCGCTTCAGCTCGAGGGCGGCGAGCAGTGCCGCCGGGTCGGGTCGCCGTTCGGCTCGTGGCGCGCTCATCTCGTCCTCCCGTCGTCGTCCCGCGGGCCTCGCCGCGACGCCCTCCTGCGGCGAGCTCCCGTGTCGTCCGGCCGCGACTCCAGCTCCGGCCCGTTTCGTCCGGCCGTGACTTCGGTCCCACCTCGTGTCGTGCAGCCGGGATCTCAGCCCCGCACCCCGTATCGTGCAGCCGGGACTTCAGCCCGGAACCCGTCTCGTCCTGCCGCATTCTAGCCCCCTGGAGCCTCGGGCGGATGCGAGCGTGTGAGTGCGTGCCCTCCGTCGTCTAGAATCGGGGCCGTGAGAACGGCCCGCCTCTCCAAGTCGCGCATCACCGCCGGTCTGCAGTGCCCGCGTCGCCTGTGGCTCAGCGTCCATCAGCCTCAGCTCGAGGTCTACTCGCCCGACGTGCAGCGCCGCTTCGCCGCGGGGGCCGACCTGGGCGAGGTGGCCCGGGGGCTGTACCCGGGGGGCACGCTGGTCGGCGAGGGCGTGCCGCTCAGCCAGGCGCTGCGCGAGACCGAGGCCGCGCTGGCACGCCCCGGCGACGTGGTCCTGTACGAGGCGACCTTCCGTCACGCCGGCGTGCTCGTGCGCGCCGACATCCTCGAGCGCCGCGACGGGCGCGTGCGCATGGTCGAGGTCAAGTCGTCCACCCGCCTCAAGGAGCATCACCTGCCCGACGTCGCGATCCAGGCCTGGACGATCGAGGGCGCCGGCCTGCCGCTCGACGTCGTCAACGTGGCCGTCATCGACACGGACTACGTGTACCAGGGCGGGGGAGACTACCGCGGCCTGCTCAAGGAGATCCCGGTGGCCGACCAGGTGCGGCCGCTGCTCGCCAAGCTCCCGGGGTGGGTGCGCGGCCTCCAGGAAGTGCTCGCCGGAGGTCTGCCCGTCATCGCCACCGGGGCGCAGTGCCGGCGCCCCTTCGAGTGCCCCTTCCTCCCCTGGTGCGAGGAGCGCGAGGGGCGGGCGCCGCGGGCGGCCGTCGTGCCACCGCCGCCCGAGCCGCCCGACCCAGCCCTCGGCATCGTCGACGAGCGTGCGGCGCACTACCTCGCCGAGCTGCCGTACCCGCGCCTCTACCTCGACTTCGAGACCGTGCAGTTCGCGGTGCCGGTGTGGGCCGGCACGAAGCCGTATCAGCAGCTCGTCTTCCAGTGGTCGCTGCACGTCGAGCGCGAGCCGGGGGTGCTCGAGCACCGCGCCTTCCTCGACACCAGCGGGGGGCCGCCGAGCCGGGCGGCCGCCGAAGCCCTCGTCGAGGCGGCCGGCGCCGCGGGCCCGATCTTCGTGTACCACGACTTCGAGAAGTGGCGGCTCCTCGAGCTCGCGCAGATGGAGCGCGACCTGGCGCCGGCCCTCGAGGGCGTCATGGGCCGGCTGGTCGACCTCTACCGGCTCACGCGCGAACACTACGAGCACCCGGCGCTGCACGGCTCGTACTCGTTGAAGAACGTGCTCCCGACCGTCGACCCCCTGCTCGATCACGCCCTGCTCGAGGAGGTGCGCGACGGGCTCTCCGCCCAGGCCGCCTTCCATGAGGCCATCGCCCCCGACACGCCGGCCGAGCGCCGCGACGAGCTGCGCGCCGGCCTGCTCGAGTACTGCGGTCTCGACACCCTCGCCCTGGTGCGCCTCGCGCATCGGCTCGAAGGCCGCCGCTGAGCCCCGGCGACGGCCGAGCGACGGCCACGCCGAACAAGCGCCGCGCCCGACGGAGGGCTGCGGCCGACAGAAGGCCGCAGCCGATCGAGCGCCGCGGCCCGAGACACCGTCCCTGAGGAGGGCCAGATGAAAGTGGTCGCGTTCAACGGCAGCGCCCGTGCCGACGGCAACACGGCGATCATGTTGCGCGCGGTGCTCGACGAGATCGCCGCGGCGGGCATCGAGACCGAGCTCGTGCAGCTGGCCGGCAAACGCTTCGCGGGCTGCACCGCCTGCCTGAAGTGCGCGGAGACGAAGGACAACCGCTGCTCGGGCCTCAAGGACGACGGCCTCAACTCCTGTATCGAGCACATGCTGGAGGCGCAGGCCATCATCCTCGGCTCGCCGACCTACTACGCCAACTGCACGGCGACGATGCAGGCGCTGATGGAGCGCGCCGGGTACGCGACGCGCAAGAGCGGCAACCCGCTGGCGCGCAAGCTCGGCGCCGCCGTGGTCGTCGCCCGCCGGGCCGGCGCGATCCACGCCTTCGACTCGATCAACCACTGGTTCCAGATCAACGAGATGCTCGTCGTCGGCTCGAGCTACTGGAACCTCGGCATCGGCCGCGAGCCAGGCGACGTGGAAGGCGACGCCGAGGGGCTCGAGACGATGCGTACCCTGGGCAGGAACATGGCCTGGGCGCTGCAGCGGCTGTACGGGTAGGCGGGGACGGCGCGGGGCGCCGCACGTCTCGCGGCGCGCAGGGGTCGCCGGCATCGGGCGGCGCGGCGCTTTCGCCGCGCCGCCCGATGGGCGATACTACCGGGACACGATGGCTCGGATCCCCGACAACGCCAGGTCCTTCCTCGGCGGCTTCGTGACGACGCTGCTCTTCGTCGCCGTCATCGTCGCCGGGCTCGCCGGCGTCTTCCTGCTGGTGGGCTACCTCGCCGGTCCCGTCGGCGGGTGAGCGAGGCGCCGCCGAGGGTGCCGGCCGGCGCGACCGCCGGCGCGCGCCGCGTGGCGCGCGCCGGCGGTCCGCATCGACGGGGGCGCCTGAGACCACGGAGATGACGCCGCCGCCCCGGTCGTGAGCGGGGCGGCGTCCGAGAAGGAGGTGCGCGCGTGGCGCGCTACAGGGAGCGGCTCTACACCGACTGGAAGCGGACCTTCCTCCAGGTCGCGTTCTTCGCGGCCATGGTCCTCTTCGCGATCTTCGTCATCGAGCCGCGCCGCGGCTACATCTGGGCCGTCCTCTTCGTCGTCGGCGGCAGCTGGATCATGGCCGGGCTCTTCCTGCGCCAGAACGCGTACCGCTGCGGCAACTGCAAGCGGGTCTTCCGACCGCCGACCTCGGTCAACTTCGTGACGCCCTCGGCGGTCGGCAGGAACCGCGACGGGACCTACTACAGCTACAAGACGCTGACCTGCCCGTACTGCGGCACGCGCGGCAAGGCGCGCGTCGTCACCAAGGGGCAGCTGCGCAAAGAGGGCGACCTGCTCGGCGACCGCAAGCTGAAGCGCGGGTAGTCCCCGAGGGACCCGGCAGCGGGGAAGGCGGTCGCCGTGGAGCTCCCCGACCGGCCCTTGAGCGACGGCGTGATCGGCCTGGCGCCCGCCGGGCCCGACGACGCCGCCGACGTGGCCGCCGCCGTGCCCCCGGGGGAGCCCGGAGCCTGGGAGCCGACACCCGGACCGTACACGCCCGCGCAGGCGCGGCGCATCCTCGACCGCTGGGAGCGGGGTCGGCGGCGCGGGTCCCGTGCCGCGCTCACCGTGCGCGCGGCCGGGGACGGGCGCTTCCTCGGGGCGATCGTCGTGATGGCCGGCACGCCGGAACGCCCGCTGGACGCGACGGCGCGGGCGGCGCTCGAGATCGCCTGGTGGGTGGCGCCCACGGCGCGCGGCGCCGGCGTCGCGACGCGCGCCGCGACGCTGGTCGCGGACTGGGCGCGGCACACGCCGGCGGTCGAGCTGCTCTGGGCCGAGATCGACCCTGCGAACGTGGTCTCCCGGCGGGTGGCGCTCGCCGCCGGCTTCGCCGCCGGCGAGCGCCTCGAGCGGGAGCGCGGGACGGTCGACGTGTTCAGGATGGTGACGGCGGCGTAGCCGGGAGCGTGCCGGACCCGCCGGCGCCGGCGGCGGGCGCCGCGTCGAGGGGCGTCTCGGTCGCATCCGGCGCCGCGTCGAGGGGCGTCTCGGCCGTATCCGGCGTCGCCGCGGGGCTCCCCGTCCCGAACACGGCGCCGAGGCGCAGCAGCTCGCGCTCGGCGACGGCGGCGACCTCGGGCGGTGCGGCGTGGACCACGCGCGCGGGCGGGAGGCTCGCGAGGAAGTCGCGGCCGTAGGGCATGCCGGCGACGCGCGGGTCGAGCACGACCACGACGCCGACGTCGCTCTCGGTGCGGATGAGGCGCCCGAACCCCTGCCTGAACCTGAGGACCGCCTCGGGCAGGTAGAAGCTGCGGAACCAGTCGCGCCCGCTCGTCTCGCAGTGCCGGCGGCGTGCCTGGAAGAGAGGGTCCTGGCGCGGGAAGGGCAGTTTCGCGATGACGAGGCAGACGAGCGTCTCGCCGGGGAAGTCCTGCCCCGTCCACAGCGTGTCGAGGCCGAGGAGGACGGTGCCGGGGTGGGCGCGGAACTCCTCGGCGAGGGCGCTGGCGCTGCCGTGGAGGCCCTGGGCCAGCACCAGCACGCCGTCGTCCTCGACGTACGGCCCGACCTCGGCCGCCACGCGCTCCATCTCGCGCCGGTTGGTGAAGAGGGCGAGCGTGCGGCCGCCGGTCACGGCGGCGAGCCGGCGGAGCCGGTCGGCCTGCCGCGCCGGCAGCTCGTCGCGGTCGTAGCGCCCGGGGTCGCGCTCGAGGACGAGCACGGCCTGGCGCTCGTAGTCGAACGGCGAGGCGAAGACGCGCTCCTCGACGCCGAGGTCGCCGCCGAGGCCGAGGACGTCGCGCAGGTAGGCGAAGGAGCCGGCGACGGTGAGCGTCGCGCTCGTCAGCACGGCGCCGCGCACGCGCTCCCAGAGCTCGGCGCGGAGCCTGTCGGCGACCGAGAGCGGCGTGCGCGCGAGGCGCCAACCGCGGCGCGCGCGGAGCGCGGCCGCGCCCGGAGCCTCGAGCTCGGCCCACACGACCTGGGCCGTGTCGTCGACGTCGCCCGCCGCGGCGACGAGCTCGGCCGCTGCGCTCGCCGTCTCGAGGGCGCCGAGCACGGCGGCCGCCTCGGGGTGCTCGGGGTCGAGCGCCCCGGCGGCCGCGCCGAGGCCCAGAGCGAGCTCGCCGAGCGCGCCCGCGAGCGCCTCGGCGGCGGCGGCGAAGGCGTCCCAGGCCGGCTGCTCGCGGAGGCCCGGCGTGAGCCAGACGGTCGGCGCGTAGCCGGGTTGCCGCCCCCCGCGCGGGCCGCCGCCCTCGTCGGCGAGACGCGCCAGGGCGGCGAGCGTGACGCCGAGGTCGTCGCACAGCGGCGCGATGCGCCGCACGGCGGCGTCGACCGCGTCCGCGCCCGCCGCGAGGGTGCGTCCGTCGTCGGGCTCGGCGTGGCGCGCGGCGGCGCGCAGCCGGCCCGCCAGCGCGCGCTGGCGACCCTTGCCGCGGAGCTCGGCCAGCAGGGCGTCGAGCGTGAGGGCGTCGATCTCGGCTCCGTAGGCCGACAGGGCCTCACCGTGCAGCAGGTGGGCTTCGTCGATGACCAGGTCGGCGAACGGCGGCAGGGTGTCAGGGCCTGTGAGGAGCAGGGCGTGGTTCACGCAGACGAGGTGGGCCGCCTCGGCCCGGCTGCGCGCCACCCGCCAGTGGCAGTGGCGTCGCGCCGGGCAGCGGCGGCCCAGGCACGCCGCGCGCGAGGAGCGCAGCTCGCGGGCCAGCCCGGCGAGCGCGGGCAGCTCGCGCGAGGCGCGGTAGGGAAGGGCGGAGAGGTCGACCTCGCCGCGGCGCGCACGCCCGACGAGGTAGGCGAGGGCGAGCAGGCGGTCGCGGTCGGGCAGGGCGCCGGCCTCGGCGCGCATGGCCTCGTCGAGCCGGCGCCGGCAGATGTAGTTCTCGCGCCCCATGAGGGTCGCCCAGCGCCAGCCGGGCGGCAGGCCCTCGGCGACCAGCGGCAGCTCGTGCGCGGCGAGCTGGCGCTGCAGCGCCTTGGTCTTGGTGCTGACCACGACGCGCTCGCCCTCGGCGGCGCTGCGGAAGGCTGCCGGCACCAGGTAGGCGAGGCTCTTGCCCATGCCCGTGCCGGCCTCGTAGAGGCCGATGCCGCCGCCTGCGACGACGCCGGCGACGGCCTCGGCGAGCTGCGTCTGGCCGGGCCGCCGGCGGAAGCCGGGGAGACGGCCGGCGAGGCCCTCGTCGAACTCGCCGCGCCATGCGCCGGCCTCGCAGGGCAGCAGCGGCAGGCGCTCTCCGGCCGCCGGCGCCGGCTCGGCGACGAGCGGCGGCGGCGCCTCGTCCGGCTTGACGCCGACCGCGTCGAGGAGTGGCAGCGGGCCCCACGAGGCGCGCGTGAGCAGCGTGCGCTCTTCGCTCGGGAGTCCGGCGGCGCGCGCGCAGAGGCGCGCGAGCAGGGCGGCCGTGGTCTCGGCGTCGGCGAGGGCGCGGTGCGTCGGCGCCGGCAGACCGAGCTCGACGGCGAGCACGGCGAGGGCGTGACGGTCGAGCTCGGGGTAGAGGAAGAGCGCCGCCTCGAGGGTGTCGAGCCAGCCGCCGCCGAGGGGAGGCAGGCCGTCGCGTCGCGCGCCCTCCTCGAGGTGGGCCCTGTCGAAAGCGATGTTGTGCCCCACGGCGACGGCGTCGCCGACGAACGACCGCAGGCCCTCGTACGCCTCGGCGAACGAGGGCGCCCCGTGGAGCTCGGCGTCGCCGAGGCCGGTGAGGCGCTGGACCGACAGCGGGACCGGCGCCCCGGGGGCGACCAGGGTCGAGAAGCGGTCGACGACGGCGAGACCGGCGTCGAGGCGCACGGCGGCGAGGTCGATGACGCGGTCGCGCCGCGGGTCGAGGCCGGTCGTCTCGGTGTCGAGGACGACGAGATCGGGGGGCGTGCGGGGCATCCGCCCGAGGATAGCAGACGGCGCGGCGCGCCTCGTGGCGCTGCAGGGTGACGCTGGTGTCGCGGCCCCGTTCGAGGCCGGGGGGGCGGAGCCGAGGGCGGCGCCGCGCGGGCGCCGGGCGCCGGCGGGCGGCGCGGCGCCGTCAGTCGGACGGCAGCCGGCCGAGCGCGTCGGCTGCCGCGGCGGCGACGAGGCCGAGCAGCTCGGCCTGGCCCTCCGTGGCGTCGTCGGCCAACGTGAGCGTGAGCACGAGACGGTCGTCGCCGCAGGGCGCCGAGGCGACGACGACGTGGGCCGAGTCGGTCTGCGTCGTGTGCCCGCGGGCGCCATCGTCGGCGGCGACGCCCGAGGCGCCCGCGCTCAGGGCTCCGCAGCTCGCGACGCAGGAGAGCCCGCCGAGGGCGCGCGCGCCGATGGCCGCCGCCTCCTGCAGGACGTCGGCGGCGTCGGTCCGCGCCATGAGCCGGGGGTAGGCCTCGGTCACGCGCTCGAGCGCCGAGCGCAGCGTGAGCGTGTGGGCGTCGCACTCGCGCAGCCGGGCGAAGACCTTGGCGTTGTGCATGGCCACGGCCGCCTGGCCGGCGACCGCCCGCGCGAGGCGCATCTCCTGGCGGCTGAAGCGGCGCTCGCGGTGGTGGTCGAGGACCTCGATCAGTCCGATGGCGCGGTCCTGGTAGACCATCGGCAGGATGAGCAGGCACTTGTCGCCGTCGCGGCGCATGATCGCGACCTCGGCGGCGTCGGCGTGCGGGTCGCTCACGTTGATGGTGATGGGCTCGTGCTCCTCGAGGGCGCGTTTGGCCATGGGGAACTGCTGCACCGTGTACGTCATCGAGTCGGGCACCCTGTTGCCGAGGTCGTCGTAATCGGCGAGGACCTGCACCCGGCGCGTCTCGGGGTCGTACTCGGAGATGGCGCAGAAGTGACACTCGAGAAGACCGGTCATCTGACGCGCGACCTCGCGCAGGAGGTCGTGGAGGTCGAGCTGGCTGCTGACGACGATCGCGGTGTTCACGAGCGTCTCGAGTTCGCGCTCGCGCGCGAGGCGGGCGGCGAGGTGGTTGCGCCCGCCGATCAGGTGGGTGAGCTCGTCGATGTCCTCCTGCTTGATGCGCCGGTGGCCGCCGGCCGTGCGCGTGCACGGCAGGAACCCCGAGGCGGTCCAGCGGCGGATGGTGTGCGGCGACACGCCCAGGCGGCGCGCGGCGAGCTGTACGCTGAGATACATCCTCCGCAACCTACCGGGACGCCCGGCGGGAGTCAACTACGAGCAAGTTTGCCTGTCGCGCCGGGCGAAGTTTGCCGAAGCATGGACGCTGGCGAAAAGACCTGCACAGAGCGGATGATGAGGGTGTCCGGCACGAGCGCGCGGCGGCGCGGTTTGCCGGACCCCCCTCCGTCGCCGACGGAAGGCCTCAGGGCCCGTCTGGCGAGGCGAAGGGCCCGCGACACCGGGAGTCACGTCGCGGGCCCTTCGGCGTTCGGGCCCCGGGCGCCGCGCGCCGCAGCGGTCGGCGAGGGGACGGTCGCGCCGCAGCGGTCGGGACGAGCGCTGCGCGCGGCAGCGGTCGGGAGGGACGCCGCGTGCGGCGGCGGTCAGGAGGGGCGCCGCGCGGCGAAGGCCGCGGCCGCCGAGGCGACCAGCGTGAGCAGCTCGGCCTGGCCCTCGCCGGGCGGGTCGGCGAGCGTCACGGCGAGCGTCATGTCGGAGACCCCGGTCGCGTCGCGGGCGACGACGAGACTGGCCGGGCTCGCGGCGTCGCCCTCGGCCGGCGCCGCCGTGCGCTCGCCGAAGGCGCCGGCCGTCACGCCGCCGAGGCTCGCCACGCAGGAGATCGCGCGGAGACCGCGGCAGACGGCGTCGGCCACGGCCTGCAGGACGCCCTCGGGACCGTCGGCGGCGACGATCGCCGGCACGCCGCCGGTGAGCGCCGCGAGGGCCTCGCGCAGCAGGCCGATGTCGTGGTCGCCGCGGCGCCGCTCGGCGAAGAGCGCCGCGTTGTGCAGGGCCACGGCGGCCTGGCCGGTGATGGCGTCGCACAGGCGGAGCTCCTGCCGCGAGTACGTGCGCGAGCGCTTCTGGTCGACGATCTCGACCAGGCCGACGGACTCGCCCTGGTAGAGCAGCGGCGCCATGAGCAGGCTGCGGTCGCCGTCGCGGCGCATGACCGCGACCTCGGCGGCGTCGGCCTGCGGGTCGTCGACGTTGACGACGACGGTCGTCTGGTCCTCGAGGACCTTGCGGGTGAGCGGGAAGTCGGCCAGCTTGTACGGCCCCTGGTCGGGCAGGCGCTGGCCGAAGTGGTCGTACTCGGCCAGCGTGGTCACCGAGTCGGTCTCGGGGTCGTACGAGGAGATGGCGCAGAAGTGACAGTCGAGCAGGCTCGTCATGCGGTGCGCGATCTCGGCCAGCAGGTCGGTGACGTCGAGCCTGGTGGCCAGGGCGATCGAGGTGTTCACGAGCACGTCGAGCTCGCGCTCGCGGGCCATCTGCGCGGCGAGGTGGTTGCTGTTGCCGATCGCCCGCGCGAGGTCGTCGATGTCGCGCTCGTCGATGCGGCGGTGGCCGCCGGCCGTGCGCGTGCAGGGCAGGAAGCCGGTGCCCGTCCACCGCCGCACGGTGACGGGCGACACGCCGAGGCGGCGGGCCGCCTGCTGCACGCTGAGATACATGCGGCGACCGTAGTGCAGGTGCCGGCGGTCGTCAAGTTCCGGAAACTTCCCGTGCTCGCCGTGAGCAACTTCGAGAAGGAAAGTGGGCTGGAAATCTGAGGTTTAACTCTGAGAGAATTGCACGGATCGAGCAAGCGGCCGCGCAAGTTCACGCGGGCCGGGCAACGGAGTGGTCCCTCGGGGAGCGTGGGAGTCATGCGGGTCCTTCAACTTGGTGTGGGTTCGGTCGGCGAGGTGAACGCGCGCGTCGCGGCGCGCGAGCCCGCCGTCGAGAAGATCGTGCTGGCGGACGTCGACGAGGCGCGGCTGGCGGCAGTCGAGGCGCGCCTCCCGGAGGGCAGGGCGGAGTCCCTGACGCTCGACGTCGGCGACCGCGAGGCCCTCGTGCGCGCGGCCCGGGGCGTCGACTTCGTCCTCAACGCGCTGCCGCCGCGCTTCGACCTCGAGATCATGGACGCCTGCCTCGCCGGCGGCAGCCACTACCTCGACATGGCGACCGGCGGGCCGCGCGAGGTCACCGGCACGGCCGACCTCGACGAGCAGCTCGCCCTCGACGACGAGTTCAAGCGCCGCGACCTCGCCGCCCTCGTGTCGTTCGGCATCGACCCGGGGGCCAGCGACGTGTTCGCGCGCGCCCTCTACGACGACTTCGACACCGTCGAGTCGCTGCGCGTGCTCGACGGCGACAACGGTGTGATCGAGGGCTACGACCTCGCCTGCTCGTTCTCGCCGGAGACGATGATCGAGGAGTGCCTGCTGCCGCCCCTGGTCTACCGCGACGGCGAGTTCGCACGCAACGAGCCGGTGTCGGAGCCGCACGCGTTCGAGTTCGACTTCCCGGCGCCCGTGGGGCCCCTGCGCGTGTGGAACGTCGACCACGAGGAGGCGCAGCTGATGCCGGCCCGGCTGGCCGGCAAGGGGCTGTGCCAGGCCGACTTCCACATCGCCCTGCCCGACGAGTTCGTCGACATGCTGCGCGTCTTCCACACGGTGGGGCTCAATCGCCGCGCCCCGGTCGACATCGGCGGCGTCGAGGTATCGCCGCTCGACGTGGTCGTGGCGCTGTTCCCCAAGCCGGTCGAGCTGGCCGGGCACATCCACGGCGCGGTGTGCGTGGGGACGTTGTGCACGGGCACGATCGACGGGCGGCGGACGGCGCGCTACATGTACCAGATCACCTCGCACGACGACGCCTGGCGCGACCACGGCGTGCAGGGCACCGGCTACCAGACCGGGGCCGCGGCGGCCTGCGCCGTGACGCTCTTCGCCCGCGGCGAGGTGCCGCAGCGCGGCGTGGTGCCGCCGGAGGCGCTCGCGCCGCGTCCCTTCATCGCCGAGATGGAGCGCTTCGGGCTGCCGGTCGGCGTCGTCGACCTCGAGCCCGACACGCTGCCGCCGGTCTGACCCGGGGCGGGCCTGCGGGCCGCGGCGAGGTCTCGAGCCCGAGCGGACGGAGCGGGGCGGGCGGAGCGGGGCGGGCGCGCCGGCGGCGCGCCCGCCCCGCATCCCGCCGCCGCGCGCCCCTCGCCCCGCCGCCACGCCCCGCCCCGCCGCCGCGCGCCCCGCGGCCCCACGCCCCGCCGCCGCGCCCCGCCGCTGCGGCTCGCCGCCGCCCGCGGCCTCGGATAGCATGAGGCGAGCGGGCGCTCCCACGGAGGGCGGCGCGCCCGCGGCGCGCGCGACGGCCGCCCCGGCAGCACGGCCGTCCGGCCCGCGACACCGACCCCGAGGAGCGACCCTTGTCGTCACGACGCTCGCAGCTGCGGCGCTACCTGCGCGAGTACCCGCGCCAGTTCTGGGTGCTCGTGCTGGGCGTGTTCGTGTACGTCGCCGCGGCGGCGCTCGCCTTCCCCTACGAGGGCATCTACCTGCACCGCGAGCTCGGCGCCTCGATGACCATGGTGGGGCTGCTCTTCGGCCTCGTGCCGCTGCCCTTCTACCTGCTCGGCGTGGTCGGGGGCCGGCTCACCGACACCTTCGGGCGTCGTCCCATGCTCGTGCTGTCGCTCGCGTCGGGCATCATCTGGTTCGTCGGGTTCGCCTTCGCCGACGCCGCCTGGCAGGTCGCCGTCCTCGTCGCCATCGAGAGCGCCTTCGGCTGGCCGCTCTTCCAGACGGCGAGCAACGCCATGGTCGCCGACCTCATCCCACTGCGGCGCCGGCAGGAGGCGTACAGCATCACGCGCGTGGCGATGAACGTCGGCGTGGTGCTGGGGCCGGCGGCGGCGGGCCTCGCGCTGGGCTGGGGCGTCAGCTTCCGCGACCTGTTCCTCGCCGCCGCCGCCGGCATCCTGGGCATCGCCGTCCTCATGCTCCTGTGGATCCGCGAGAGCCGGCCGGCGAGCGCGCTGGCCGGCACCTCCGGGGCCGAGGGCGGACGCGGCGGCTACCGCGTCGTCTTCCGCGACCGCGGCTTCCTGCTCTTCTGCGCCGTCGCCGTGCTGCCGGTGTTCTGCTTCGGCAACTTCGGGTCCATCTTCTCCGTCTAC
>Ga0068714_10004721_pt1 | contig 15011 bp, 20 predicted proteins | sample MTBNYHSulfiMetaG_FD_62988 | JGI IMG/M metagenome (GOLD analysis project Ga0068714, IMG submission 62988) | Enrichment culture microbial communities from rom New York Harbor, USA that are MTBE-degrading - MTBE-NYH (New York Harbor Sulfidogenic)... | ecosystem: Environmental > Aquatic > Marine >... | reverse complement strand
ACCGGGATATCAGGGATAGAAAACTCTGGATAAGTCAAACCCGCGCCGGGGTAAGCCCGACGGACAAACAGGAGTAATGCCTAGTTGCAGGAATCGGTGTTAACATGTTCTTGGCGATGAGACCCTGAGCGTAGCGAAGAATCTCGATTGTAGCGCGTATTTACACAACTAAGGAGTAGCGGCGCTCTTTCTTAGCCTTCCCTCATGAGTTGCCGGGCAATGGTCATCCGCTGCATCTCAGAGGTGCCCTCGTATATTTCCGTAATCTTGGCATCACGGAAGTAGCGCTCCAGAGGATAATCTTTGGTATAACCGTAGCCCCCGTATATCTGAATGGCCTTGGTGGTGACAAACATGGCCATTTCAGCGGCAAAGACCTTGGCCATAGACGACTCTTTTACGAAAGGCAAACCGCTATCTTTGAGATAGGCTGCCCGATGAGTTAGCAGCCTGGCGGCATCAATCTGTGTTGCCATATCAGCCAGCATCCACTGGATAGCCTGAAAACTGGCAATGGCCTGGCCAAATTGCTGGCGCTCCTGGGCATAGGACAAAGCCTTTTCAAAGGCACCCTGGGCAATTCCTACCGCCTGCGCTGCAATTCCTATCCGGCTGGCATCTATCGTGCTCAGGGCGATTCTAAAGCCCATCCCTTCATTACCCAACCGATTGGCCTCAGGCACAAAGCAGTCGTCAAAGACCAGCTCGGCGGTAGAGGACGCCCTTATCCCCATCTTATGCTCCAATTTGCCCACCGAGAAGCCAGGAGCACCCTTTTCAACAATAAAACTGGTGACACCTCGATAGCCCAGCGACCTATCAACGCTGGCAAATGTAACAATAATGTCAGCTTCAGCACCATTGGTGATAAAAAGCTTGTTTCCGTTAAGCACATAGCCGCCATTTTTACGGGTGGCCGTGGTCTCCATAGAAGCCACATCGCTGCCCGCTCCAGCTTCAGTCAGGCCAAAAGCACCCAACTTTTCGCCTCTCAGGAGCGGCACGAGATATTGCTGCTTTTGTTCCTCACTGCCAAAGGTATATAGCGGGTAACCGGTCAGCTCGCTGGTGACAATCAGAATGACAGAGGTGGCGGCGCAAACACGGGCTATCTCCTCAAACATGATTGCCTGCTCCATAGCTCCACCACCGCTACCCCCATACTCCTCAGGAAAGCCGGTGCCGGTCAGCCCTATTTCGGCCGCCTTCTGCACACTTTCAGCGGGAAATCGGCACTCCTCGTCTATCTCGGCAGCAATCGGCTCAAGCTCTTTGTTGGCAAATTCCCGCACCATCGTCCTCAGCATCTTCTGCTCTTCAGTCAGTGAAAAATCCATCTTTTACCTCTCACGATTCTCAGCAATATTTACAATCAGGGCAGCTGCCGACTGAGGGCTGATTTTTCTCTGCACGAGGTCGTCTATCATCCTGGTCAGGTAATCTTTGTCCATACTCTCAAGGTAGTTCCTGAGCGAGCTTTCCACCGCCCACACCAGTTCCAGTTCGGCCCTGACTCTACGGCGCTTCTCCATCTGCCCGCTGGAAACAAGAAACTCCTTATGTTTCAGAATTCCTTCGGCTAGCTGCTCGGTACCGGTATCATAAATGGCCTCGGTCAGGACGATACATGGCTGCCAGTCACCGGGACGACCGGTCTTCATCTTGAGCATAAGCTCCAGCGCACTCCTGACACTAGCCGCACCTTCCCTGTCTGCCTTATTGATAACAAAGATGTCAGCCGCTTCCAGAATGCCGGCCTTCATCATCTGCACTTCGTCTCCCATACCCGGAGTCAGGACAATAATAGAGGTATCAGCCACCTTGGCAATATCCACCTCCCCCTGCCCCGAGCCCACCGCCTCGACAAAGATGATGTCCTTGCCCATAGCATCCATAACGTGAACGGTGTTTACTGTGGCCTTGGCCAGGCCCCCCTTCCAACCCCTGGTGGCCAGACTACGGATAAAAACATCCCCATCTGTGCCGTAGGTCTGCATCCTCAATCTATCCCCCAGCAGCGCCCCACCGCTGAAAGGGCTGGTCGGGTCGATGGCCACAACACCCACCTTCATATCCCGCCGCCGGAAGACGCCGATGAGGTTGCCCAGGAGCGTGCTTTTACCAGCGCCAGGAGCACCGGCGACACCAACAATATAGGCCCGCCCGGTATGGAGATAGACGCTCTCCAGTGCCTCAAAAGCATCGGCTAATTCATCCTCAATGCCTCTAATTAATTTAGCTGCGGTTCGAACATCTCCGTCCAGGACCTTCTTTATCAGTTCTGATTCCATGCTTAATACAGGCAAAACTAAACTTGCCGCCTTATCCTCCCTTCGCCATTTTCAGATATACTTCAGGGCTCAGTCACCAGCCGAGTGTCTAACCTTTCTTACCCCCGTATTGTTCACGCAGTATTCGCTTGAGAACCTTACCCATCGGGTTACGCGGTAGCGTATCAATAAAAACCACCGACCTCGGCCTCTTATAGCTGGCCAATTTACCACGGCAGTACTCCATTATTTCTTCAGCCGTGGCCGACTTTCCTTCTTTGAGCACCACGATACACACCGGCACCTCACCCCAGTCTTCATCAGGAACACCGATTACCGCCGCCTCATCAATGGCAGGGTGAGAATGCAGCACGCCTTCCACCTCCTCAGGGGAGATATTCTCTCCTGCCCGGATAATCATGTCGGTAGCCCGGCCCGCCAGGAAGAAGTAGCCATCTTCGTCCATGTAGCCCATGTCACCGGTATGAACCCAGCCATCCTTATCAATGGTCTTTTCTGTTTTCTCCTTGTCCTGCCAGTAGCCCGCCATTACTCTGGGGCCTCTGGCTACAATTTCGCCCACCTCCCCTGGCGAAAGCTCTTTACCCTCCTCGTCAATCACCTTCATCTCCACATCAGACATGGGCTTACCAATAGAGGAAAGTCTCTTTAGCTTCTTCTCCCTCTCCTCTTCCGTCCCGCTAATCACGTGGTCCGCAGTGGACAGCGAAGTTATGGTCGATGCCGTCTCTGTCTGCCCAAAAGCATTGATGAAGCCAACCCCGGGGAAGACCTCAATAGCCCGTTTAATAACCTCAAGAGGCATCGGGGCAGCACCGTAGGTGATAACTCGCAAACTGCTCAGGTCATGCTTGCTGAATTCGGGATGATCCAGCAGTTGTTTGAGCATGGTGGGCACCATCATCGCCCGGTTTACCTTCTCCGTCTCCACTAACTCCATCCATTCCCTGGGGTCAAACTGTCGCTCCATGACCAGGGTTCGACCGCCGTAAGTTGCCGCCATCATCGCCTGAATCCCGGCCACATGATAGAGAGGCACGGTGAGGATATTCTTCTCCTCCATCTCAGGGTCAGCCGGGGTTACGTTCTCCATGACATAGATAGCAAAGCTATTGTGCGTTAGCATGACCCCCTTGGGGAAGCCGGTAGTGCCGGCGGTATACATCAGAATGGTGGTATCGTCATCATAAATCTCGCCGATTACTTCATCATCAGATGAAGACGAGAGCAAATCTTCATAATAGAGCATACCTTCGTGTGGATTATCAAGAGAGATGTAGTTTTTCACCGTATTTAGCTCAGGCTTTATCGAGTTCACCAGGTCAGCATAGCGCTCACCTGCCAGCAGGGTATGAATCCCGGCAGTATTAATCATATAGGTAAGCTCATCCCCCTTGGCCCTGAAGTTCAGGGGTACGTAAATAGCGGCCAGCTTGGCTACGGCAAAGTAGACTTCCACACAATGGTTGGCATTGACCTGGAGCAGAGCTACTCTGTCGCCCCTCTGTACACCCAGGTTAGCCAGGGCATTGCCCAGCCGGTTCACCCGCTCATTAAGCTGGCTGTAGGTAAACCTCTGTCCTTCAAAGACAATGGCCGCCCTGTCCGGGCAGATGGCACTGGCTATGATGAGAAACTCCGTGGTATTCATGCTACTACCTCCTCTTTACTTAACTTTAATTCCTGTCCCATAACGAGGCCGCTAAAGTCTCTCCAAGCCTGGCCTCGAGCTCCAATCCCTGCTCCAGGCTCAGGTCGAGCCCCCGGGTAACAGCTTGCTTAGCATAGCTTATTGTCAGCGGGTTGTAAACCCCGATGCTACTGGCTATCCGTTCCGCCGTCGGTAGCAAATCCTGTCTCGATACTACGTGATTAACCAGCTTCAGCCGACGTGCTTCCTCAGCCTCAACCCAGCGACCACTGAGCAGCATTTCCATGGCCTGAGCTCTGCTTACTACCCTGGGCAAGGTCTGAGTACCACCAGCGGCCGGAATGATGCCCAGTCCCATCTCCGGAACACCAAACCGGGCATCTTCTGAAGCCACCCTGATATCACAGCACAGCGCCATCTCTATTCCTGAGCCCAGCACATAACCGTGAAGGGCAGCAATCAACGGCTTGGTAATACCCAGGAAAAGCCCCCAGACATCACGCTCCCAGCGTACCTGCCGGGCAATCACCGGAGAGGGTGCGGTGAGAAATTCGGTCAGGTCAGCACCGGCACAGAAGGCCTTCTCCCCGGCACCACTAAGGATGCCAACTCTAATATCCGGGTCATCCCTGAGCGCCGCCAACACCTGGTAAAGCTCGTCCCTCATCCGTATATTATAGACATTTAAGGCTTGCGGGCGGTTGAGGGTAATATAGCCAATCCCGTTACGTTTTTCGAAGATAACCGTTTCAAAGGCATCCATCGCGATTGCTTATTTACCTCACCCCGTATTTCAAAGATATTACGACCCCTGATACTTTTCCTTCAAACTTTTAGCGAATTCTTCGGCTTGTTTAAAGTCTTCGGCATTAGGCCTTCCTTTGTTTTGCAGGCCAAAAAGTCTAGCCAGGAACCACGTATTATATGCTCGACAATAAAATTTCCCAACAATATCAAATCCCTTTTCTAGCAACAGCTTTTCCATGGGTTTGAATGGTATTTCCTTGTGGCCACCTGTAGCGAATAGAAACGCCCTTTTGTGGTCAAAAATAGGCAGTTCGTTAACAAAATTCCGAAGCCTTTTATAAAATCTGTTATAATAAATTCCTGAACCAAAACCGATTAAATCATACTCTGGAAGAGTGCTTACATCCACCTCTTCTGGTTCCAATAATGTTGCATCAAGAAGTTCGGCCATTACTTTAGCAATCCTTTTGGTATTTTCATGCGACACTGAAACATAAATGATTAGTATTTTCACATTTAGCCTCCTCCTTAATTACTATTCCATCTCAATCCGTCTTTAAGGAGAGAGGGGGAAGCATTGGTTCTGAAGGGGGCTCCACCTCCCCACACTTCTCTGATACCTATTGCCCTTTAAATCGGGGAGGTCTCTTCTCTAAGAAGGCTTTAATGCCTTCCGTCCTGTCGGCTGTGGTATGCAACAGGAAATAGAGGTCAGCCTCCAGACGGAGCCCCTGCTCCAGGGTCAAATCCAGCCCTTTATTGACCGCCTCCTTAAGGTATCTCAAAGCAATTGGTGCTTTAGCGGCTATGCTCCGGGCTAAAGCCTCTGCCTCCCGGGCCAGGTCTGACTGAGGAACCACCTTGCTGACCAGCCCTATTTCCAGTGCTTCCCCGGCACTGATTGTCGCTGCGGTCAGAATCAATTCCAGGGCCTTGCCCCGACCAATGAGGCGGGGTAATCGCTGCGTGCCACCATCCATCGGGATAAGTCCCAGCGTTACCTGGGGGAAACCAAATTGTGCCTGCCCGGCAGCCAGCCTGATATCACAGCTTAAAGCCAGCTCCAGCCCCTGCCCCAGGGCGCCGCCATTAATGGCGGCGATAGTCGGCCGGTCGATACTGGCCACAGCGGCGGCAGCTTTTGTCCCGGCTAAAACTGAAGGGTCTGAGAGCGTGTCTCCAGCCTGGAGCAACTTCTCCAGTTCACTACCACCACAGAAAGCCTTGTCTCCCGTCCCGGTAATTACCACCACGTAAATATTATCATCCTGATTTATCCCGCGGCAAACCTCCTCCAGTTCCTGGGCCAGCCGCTGGTTAATAATATTGTCCACCTCAGGCCGATTGAGAGTTACGTGGGCAACATGTTCCTGCTGACTGTAGAGAATAGTAGAATAGACCATAGACTGAGCTTCCTGTTCCGGTAGATTACCAAGGGTCGCCAAAGAAAAGCAAATCTATCATAGCCAACATTAACTCAATCGTCAAGGCTTTATGCCAGAAGAAATATCAGGCCAGCATGAGGTGAACCCGGCTGACCGGCAATCAGCCCATCATTCGAGCTGCACCAGTTGCGCTTCTACCGTACCAGAGCCCACGGTCAGCAGTCCCACCGTACCAAGCTTGGGCACATAATTGGGCAGGGTAGCGCTACCAGGATTAACCAGAAGGACGTCCTTGTAACGCTCTATATTGGCGAAGTGGCTATGACCGAAAACAGCCACATGGGGAGGGTCTTCAAGGCATTCACCGTTACGCCTGAAATATTGTGAATCTTCCTGCGGATTGAACAGCCCGTAACGCGGCTTGATGTGAGACAGCCAGAGAGTAATCCCATCGAGGTGCAGGGTATGCTCTTTCATCATCCGCGTATCATCGCCCAGGTCTGCCTCCATATCATCATCGCCCCAAGCAGCCATCACCGGTGCTATCGACTCCAGTTCATCCAGCACGGTAGAAATCCAGATATCGCCGGCATGCAGAATAAGGTCGACACCGCTAAAAGCACTCTTCACCTGGGGAGGAAGGGTTTCACCCGGAAAGGCAATGTGAGTATCTGAAATCAGTCCAATAAGCACTGCTCTACGCTACTATATTATGGGCGGCTCTGTCAACTGTCCGCACTGAACCGGCAAATATCGTGCAGGCAACATTGCTGACAGAGAGGGCAATTACGGCACACGCCCTTGCCCAGGCAGACCAGGAGGGCATGAAATTCATTGAAAAGCTGAACATCGGGGGGCAGGTTATCCATAAAGAGGGCCTGATAGGCAGCATAGCTGTTACTATCCGGGGCCAGCCCGATGCGGCTGATAATACGGCGAGTATAGGCGTCAATGACAAAAACTGGCTTATTTGCCGCATACAGGATGATGGAATCGGCGGTCTCCTCTCCAATACCATAGACAGAAAGAAGCTCCTCCCTAAGCTGCTCGGCGCTACCGGCAAAGAGCTTATCGAGGTCATCCTGGTAGTGCTCTCCCATCCAGTTAACCAGGGACTTGAGCTTGCGCGCCTTAACATTGTAGTAAATACAAGGGTGGATAAGGGTCGCAATTTCAGGCAGGCTCAAGCTCCGTAACACCTGAGGGGATAGTGCCTCAGCCGCTTTCAGATTGGTGATGGCCTTCTCCACATTCAGCCAGGCGGCGGACTGAGTAAGGATGGCACCCACCATGACCTCAAAAGGTTCTTCGGCCGGCCACCAATGTTGAGGCCCATAGGCACCCATGAGACGGTGGTAAATATTTTGCAGCTGTTGACCTATCGCTCTGGTATCCACTGGGGTGCTCTGGCACCATCTACCAAATCAGCGACGGGGATATAGGGTTTGATATCAATTACCGGCGTGCCATCAAGAGCATCGAGGCCCCTGACCCCTAATATGTTACCCCGGCGGTAGATTAATCTAACTGTAGTCTCGCCTATCCGATTCGGCCGGTTGGGGGTGCGGGTGGCGAAGAGCCCGGTCAGGGGAAGTTCCTGTTTACGCATGGGGTGAATCTTAAGCGGCATCTCTTCCTCACCGAGCCGGTGCATCCAAAAGAGGACAATGATGTGAGAAAAACCTTCCAGCCCGTCCAGGGCCTCGGTCAGGCGGGGGTGAATAATAATCTCAGAATGAAGCTCCGTCCACCAGTCACCCTGGCCTGAAGGCCGTTCCTTGACCTCATTTCTAACAATACCAATAGCCTTAATGGTCATAGTAGGAATCTCACTGGTCATTTCTTCACCTGCCACTGAACACTATAATAACATACTTATAAAGACTGCCCAAAAGAGACTATTTTGTGACCTATCCCCCTGACCCCCTTCCCTTACTTATTGGTTAAGGGAAGGGGGAGTGTAGTAAGAGAGGGGCTTCGCCCCTCTCTAAAAGTTCTTCCCCCTCTCCTTGAGAAGGAGAGGGGGATTAAGGGGGTGAGGTAGATAAACCATCTCTAAAAAGTCCTTTGACTGACAATTTTATTCAAGATTGACCCATACTAGTAAAAGGCATAGACTATCTGAAAAAGCAACTTACCCAATGTGAGGGGGGAGATAAAAGTGGATTTATCACAGGCTGAGCAACTTTTCAAAAAATATTACGACAAGCTCATCTGGGAGACTATATGGGCACGCGCCCACCTAAAATTGTGGGAACGCCTTGAAAGCTACAGGACTAGCTACCTTAAAGAACTGAAACAGGCTCCACACTTCTTCAACCTTACCATGAAAGCACACCTCGATGATGCACTTCTGACTCTCTCTAGAATTTTAGATAAAAGCAAGGGAGACCCTTTAACTATCTGGAAGTTTCTTAACTTCATAGAGCAAAACAAAGAAATATTCTCTGTTAAATCCCATATCCCGATAACGCCGAAAGTAATTCAAGAGGACGAGCAGAAACTTGAAAACTTAAAGGAAACGATGGATAGTCTAAAGGGGTGGAGAGATAATGTGCTTGCACACAATGACCGCCAATTCTACCTAAAGGGCAAAGTTATCTCCGAAGAGTATCATCTGCAACGACAGCAGCTACAAGAGGTTATTGACACGCTCTTCAAAATTCTTAATAGATATTCCCATGCCTATAATTCCTCTATCTGGCGTGAAAAAGCCCTTGGCGAGGATGATGTTCAAAATGTGATGGATTTTATCCGCTTCCACATCCAAGAACGGAAAAAGCAGATAGAAGAACTTAGAAGGCAAGCTCATGATAAGAAATAACTCGATAAAATTCGGGGACTTTACCGCTTGGTGTATTGTGGTGCTTTGCGCGCCCGCTTGAGACCGGGCTTCTTTCGCTCCTTGACCCGCGAATCCCTGGTCAGCATCTTGTTCTGGCGCAGCGCCGGCTTAAGGCTGGCATCAACCTCCACCAGGGCGCGGGCAATACCATGAGCGATGGCACCAGCCTGCCCTGTTACGCCACCACCCTCTACTTTGACGGTGACATTATACTTACCCAGAGTATCGGTAAGCAGCAGAGGCTTTTTTATTATCTCACGGTGCGCCACGCGAGGAAATCGCTCCTCATAAGGAGTACCATTGACAATAATGGCACCACTGCCCTTGGCCAACAGCCTCACCTGAGCGATGGCTGTCTTGCGGCGGCCAGTCTTCTGGAAGTAAGCCTGTTTGTTCAAAGAATCTCCTTTTTCTAACCAGCTAGGATTCCGGCTCCTCAGCCCCAACTGAGGCAGCCTGTATTTGACCTTGATATGGGTGGGCATCGCCGGCATAAACCCTGAGCCTCTTCATCATACCGGCCTCCAGCCGGTTGTGGGGCAACATACCTCTGACCGCATGCTCAATTACCCTGGTAGGCCGGGTCTGCATCATTTTCTCCAGGCTTACGCTTTTCAGCCCGCCGGGATAACCGGAATGACGGTAATATAGCTTCTGTTTCATCTTGTTACCGGTAACACGAACCTTCTCAGCATTAATCACGACCACAAAATCGCCCACATCGAGGTGACGGCAGAATACCGGTTTGTGCTTGCCCATGAGTAGATTCGCGACCTGAGTCGCCACCTTGCCCAGGACCTGGTCTGTGGCATCAATAAGATGCCACGCCCGTTGAATATCAGAAGGCTTGGTGCTAAAGGTTTTCATCATCTCTCTTCCTCAAAGGGGCGCGGATAGTTTACCTGCATTAAACACAGCCCGCGGGCAGGAGCCGCTGGCCCTCCCAAGCCCAGCTTTTTCGCCCCCAGTATACTATAAAATTCATCAATGCTCACCCTGCCCAGCCCGACCCTGACCAGAGCCCCGACCGTATTGCGTACCTGATGCGGCAGGAAGGAATTGGCCACTATATTGAAAATAACCAACTCCCCATCCCGGCTCACCTCAGCCCGATATACCCGCCGTACGGTACTCTTCAGGCTCACCCCGAGGTCACTGGCAAAGGAGGCAAAGTCATGCTCACCAACCAGAGCCAGACAGGCCTGGTTCATTACCTCAATATCCAGATGTCCTTTAACCAGGTAAGAAAAGCTACTCTTGAGCGGTGAGCGTGTCTGACTATTCAGTATATAGTAGTTATACTCACGACTCACTGCCTGCCGTCTCACGCTAAAGGAATCCCTTACTTCATGCGCTTCCTTAACCGCAATATCCCCGGGCAAGTAGTAATTCAGCCCGTTAACAAAGGTCTCCCTGGAACGAGACGAACTGGTCTTGAAGCTGACCACCTGCCCCCTGGCGTGAACCCCGGCATCTGTCCGGCTGGCCGCCGTCACCCTTATTCTTTCGCCCGTCAGCTTCGTCAGTGCTTTCTCCAGCTCACCCTGAATCGTGGGCAAACTGGCCTGCAATTGAAAGCCATGGTAGCGGGTACCATTATACTCCACAATCAATACCATCCTGGTAGTGGTCGCCACACTGAACACCGACTCTATATCTAAGTTAACCGCAGTAACTCCCATTTACTTCACCAGTTCCAGCCGGACCATGACCGCGCCGTCACCCAACCGGGGACCCAGTTTAGTAATACGGGTATAGCCCCCACGGCGGTCAGTATATCTCTGCGCCAGCTCACTAAATACCTTCTCGACAACTTTCTTATCAAAAATAAACGATACTGCCTGGCGTCGAGAGTGAAGGTCACCCTTCTTGCCCAGAGTAATCATCTTCTCAGCCTGGCCACGTACCCGTTTCGCTCTAGCCTCAGTAGTGGTAATCTGCCCGTAATCAAGAAGGTCCGTCACCAAGTTACGGTACAATGCCCTTCTATAATCGGAAGTCTTACCGGTTTTGCCTTCAACTGCTTTAAGACCCATGCTAATCTACCTCATCAGCTTCATCATGTTCGCCAGGTTCCTCCTCTTCCTCCCCACCCTTTTTAGCCAGAGAGAGCCCCAACCCCGCCAGACGTTCCTCTATCTCCCGTCTAGATTTTTGCCCAAAATTACGCAGCGCCATCAGTTCTCTCTCTTCTTTACCGATTAGCTCACCCACAGTAGCGATGCCGCCACGCCTCAGGCAGTTCAGAGTACGTACTGACAGGTTCATCTGCTCCACAGGCATGTTATACAACTCATCAGCAATATGCGGGCGGCTGGGCTCCGCTACCTCCTCAACCGCAGCGATGCGGGTATAATTGACAAAGGGGGATAGCTGCTCGGTGAGAATTTCAGCACTGGTGCTGATTGCATCTGCCGGCGATATAGTGCCATCCGTCCAGACCTCCAGATACAGACGCTCACGGCTGGTCTCCTGGCCAATATGAACAGGCTCAACACTGAAATTAATCTTACGCATCGGGGTAAAGATGGCATCTACTGGAATTACCCCTACAATGAGATTATCGCTCGATTCAGCCTCCCGGTATCCCTTGGACAGTTCCACGTCAAACTCGACATAGAGCTTGGCTTCAGGAGAGTCCAGGGTAGCTAAATAAAGCTCGGGATTCGCAATTTCAAAGTCAGCCGAAGGGTTAATATCCGCCGCCGTAACCCGTCCTTCACCCTGCACATCCAGTATTAACCTGCCGGGCTGACCAGTAATAGGCTTTATCCTCAGCGCTTTAACATTGAGAAGAAACTCAATGGTATCTTCCTTGACATAAGGTATGGTAGAGAATTCGTGGTGAATTCCCTCGATTCTCACCCTGGTGACAGCAGCTCCCTGAAGCTGCCCGAGCAGCACCCGCCGCAGAGCATTCCCCAGAGTAACGCCAAAGCCCTTATCTAACGGCTCAGCGACAAATCGTCCAAAGTTATCTCTACTTTCAACACACTCAATCTTAGGCACTACGAGATGGGACAAAACACAACCTCCTTACCGTGAGTAATACTCAACTACAGCCTTTCCATCCAACGTAGTATCAACCTCATCAGGGGTAGGCAAAGATACAACCCTACCCACCAGGTTCTGCCTGTCCAGGCTCAACCAGCTGACCAGAGACCTGGCTTCGATGCTCTGTGCCACCTGCTTGAAGTACTCGTTTTTAGTGCTACTTTCCTTCCAGCCAATGGTATCACCCTCTTTAACCAGACACGAGGGTATATTAGTTTTACGCCCATTGAGCACAACATGTCCGTGCTGAACTAACTGCCGGGCCTGCGCACGGGAATCAGCGAAGCCCAAGCGATAGACCACATTATCGAGCCGCCTCTCCAGCATGACGAGTAGATTGTCGCCGGTAATACCTGCCTGCCGCTCCGCCATGCCAAAATAGCGCCGGAACTGTCTTTCCAGCATCCCGTAGGTATAGCGAACCTTCTGCTTCTCGACTAACTGAAGACCACGGTCAGAGACCCTGCGCCGGCGACCTGAAGGTCTCGACCGCTTATCCATGGCACATTTAGGCGTGAGACATCTGTCGCCCTTAAGCATCAACTTCTCATTGCAACGGCGACACAACTTACAAACCGAATCTGTATATCTGGCCATTTTCTACCTCATACCCGCCTTCGCTTGGGTGGACGACAGCCGTTATGCGGGATAGGAGTTACATCGGTGATACTGGTAATGTAAAGACCCGAACTCTGCAGCGAACGAATGGCTGCTTCACGTCCACTACCCGGCCCCTTGACATAAACCTCCACCTGGCGCAACCCGTGCTCCATAGCTTTCCTGGCTGCGTCACGGGCGGCTAACTGAGCCGCATAGGGGGTGCCTTTGCGCGAACCCTTGAACCCGGCCGTCCCCGAGCTTCCCCAGGCAATTACATTGCCCTGAGGGTCAGTGAGAGTCACGATAGTATTATTAAAAGTGGACTGGATATAGGCCTTTCCGGAAGGAACAGCCTTCCGTTCTCGCCTTCTCCGCCCGGCTCGCTTCTTTTGTGGCATCTTTTACTCCTTAAATAGCCTGATAAAGAATGTCATCTTTCAGAACTAGATTACTTCTTGGACACGCCACGCCTCTTACCCCGGCCAGCCACTGTTTTACGAGTACCACGCCTGGTACGGGCATTGGTTCGTGTATTCTGCCCTCTGACCGGCAGGTTATAGCGGTGACGACTACCCCGATAGCTACCAATCTCCATAAGGCGTTTGATATTGAAATTGACCTCTTTCCTCAGTTCCCCCTCAACCTTATACTGCCGGTCAATAATCTCCCGCAGTCGGTTAACCTCCTCTTCGGTAAGTGCATCTGTCTTAACTTCAGCACTGACATCAGCCTGAGCCAGAATCTTCCTGCTCAAAGTGGGCCCGATGCCATAGATATACTGTAGCGCCACCCAGATTTGCTTGTTGCGTGGTATATCAATTCCAGCGATACGTGCCATCCATTCCCTCCTTACCCAGCAGTATATTATCCCTGCCGCTGCTTGTGTTTAGGGTTAGAACAAATGACCCTTACCACCCCTCGGCGCTTTATCACCTTACACTTATCACATCTAACTTTAACTGAAGCTCTAACCTTCATAATACAAACACCCGCAAATCCTTACTTAAGACGATAGGTTATCCTGCCCCGGCCCAGGTCATAGGGCGAAAGCTCAACCAAAACCTTATCGCCAGGTAAGATTTTAATATAATGCAACCTTATCTTGCCGGAAATGTGAGCCAGCACCTTGTGCCCATTAGGCAACTCAACACGGAACATGGCATTCGGCAATGCTTCAAGCACTTCTCCCTCAACCTCAATAGTATCTTTCTTAGTCATAGACATTTCTTTATAGCGCAGTCAGCACCTCTGGCTCGCCATCAGTAACCGCAATAGTATGTTCAAAGTGTGCGGAAAGACTGCCATCAATAGTTGAAACTGTCCAGTTATTATCGCCAACCCTAGTGTGCCAATCCCCGATGTTCACCATCGGCTCAAGGGCAAGGGTCATGCCTTTCTTCAACACCGGCCCCTGTCCCGGCAGACCGAAGTTAGGTATCTGGGGCTCTTCATGCATCTGCCGCCCGATACCATGCCCCGTATACTCACGTACCACTGAATATCCCCTCGACTCAGCGTACTGTTGAATGGTAGAAGAAATATCCCCCAACCTGGCCCCCGGACGAGCCGCCGCAATACCAGCCTTCAGGGCACCCTCAGTGGTTTCCACCAGCTGCTGCGCTTCCGGACTAATACTACCCACACCCACTGTTAGGGCGGCATCACCCTGAAAACCCTTAAAAATGGCACCAAAATCAAGAGATACAATATCGCCTTCTTGCAGGACCCTCTTGCCCGGAATGCCGTGAACTATCTCATCATTAACGGACACGCAGAGAGTAGCTGGAAAGCCCCTGTATCCCTTAAAGGAAGGTTTGGCACCCAGCCTTTCTACCTCTCTGGCCGCGATAACATCAAGTTCTTCAGTTTTCATCCCCGGTCTCACCTGTAACTTCAGTACCTCCAGTACGGCAGCAACAATCCTGCCCGCTTCACGCATGGTCGCCACTTCCTGGTCGGACTTGATAACTATACTCATACCTCTTTCGACTGAAGAGACCCCCTAACGTAGAGCCTCCACTATTCTCCCCGCTACCTCATCCACGCTCCCCTCTCCAGCCACCTCTAACAGCCTGTCCGCCCGCGTGTAATAATCAATAAGGGGAGCCGTTTCAGCAAAATAGACCTCAAGACGCTTTTTCACTGTTTCCACGGTATCGTCAGCACGCTGGTAGAGCTCGCCTCCGCACCGGTCGCACTTACCCCGAACCCTGGGTGGAGAATTTACCTCATGATAGGGTGCCTGGCATTGACGGCAAATCCAGCGCCCGCCGAGCCTGTCCAGCAACTCCTTCTCAGAAACCTTGATATAGACCACCTTATCAATGGCCTTACCCTGCTCAGCCAGAGCTTTATCCAGAGCCTCGGCCTGCTTCAGATTGCGGGGAAAGCCGTCAAAAATCACCCCTGACTCACAATCGGGAGCCGCAATTCGCTCC
>Ga0068714_10004720_pt1 | contig 15017 bp, 10 predicted proteins | sample MTBNYHSulfiMetaG_FD_62988 | JGI IMG/M metagenome (GOLD analysis project Ga0068714, IMG submission 62988) | Enrichment culture microbial communities from rom New York Harbor, USA that are MTBE-degrading - MTBE-NYH (New York Harbor Sulfidogenic)... | ecosystem: Environmental > Aquatic > Marine >... | reverse complement strand
GAAGAGGTTCTCCAGAGCGGCTGGATGCAGACCTCTCCGACGGCTCCGAGCTACCATGAGTTCACGGTTACCAGCGGCTTTGAGGATCTGAACAACAACTTCGGCAACTTTGAGCTTGGCCGCATTGAAGGCTATAAGTTCGAAGATGCTAATATCAACGGTGTTGACGATGCCGAAGTGCGTCTTGATGGATGGACTATTGAGCTATACGTTGACGACGGCGACGGCATCTTTGAGCCGGGCGTTGGTGCGGGTCTCGACGGCAACCCGATAGACACTGCTGTGACGGGCGACGGAGTATGGGCCGACGGTTACTACGAGTTCACGGACCTTGGGCCGGGGTCGTACTGGGTACGAGAAGTCATTACCGACCATGTCGGTTACTACCAGACGACTGTAAACCCGGGCCTGATCACGATGACCAGCGGTGCAGAGTGGATGCCAGGCACGCCCACTACCGAAGAGCCTCACAGGGATCCTGGGCTGGCATTCGGCAACTACCTGCCGCAGATGAACGCCCGGACACCCGGCTTCTGGTCGAATAAGAACGGCGCAGCAGAGATACAAAGGATGATAGGCGAGGGCATCGATGTCTGGGGAATCCTGGGCGGGCTGCACCTCCGCAATGCGGACGGCAGCAACTTTGACCCAACCAGTACCAGCCAGCTCTCGGCTTGGCTGCGAGACCGCGATGCCAAGAACATGGCTTTCCAGCTCTCGGGGCATTTGGCGGCCATGCAGCTGAACGTCTTGGCCGGCTTCGTGAACGAGGGCGACACGATACTGGTCGACGGTAGCCCCGTGACCATAGGCGACCTTATGGACCAGGCCGAGGACCTGCTTACAAACTATCCGGTTGTCGGCAAGCAGCATCCTAAGCGGTCCGAGATGGCTCTAGTGAAGAGCGCTCTTGATGCAGCCAATAACAACCAGACATGGTTTGTCAGCGCCAGCACGATGACGACCCTTGGGATCACAAGCTCGCAGCTGGGCTACAACCTCCAGACCAACTTCCTCTGGGTGCTGTGATGTTGTGATAGGGCGGATTTGCGAGGTTTCTCAGGACGCCTCCCTTTGAGGGGAGGCGTCTTTTTTTATGCTATCCCGGAATGCTATTATATGATGCACTCCACCGGGCGGGCGTGGTTTTCATTTGTCTCATGCTCCTGCATCCGGTATACTCCGCTCTAACCATGTACTCGTATAATCGTAGACCCTGAGCTCATAATCCGTGAGCTTCTCGGAGCCCGATAATTGAACATTGTCGTCCTTCTAAAACAAGTGCCGGACATCTCGAATATACCGGCGGACGCGTGGAACCATGAGACCGGCACGCTCAAACGGGCCATGCTCGATAATGTGCTGAATCCGTTCGACTTTCATGCCATCACATGCGCATGCAGACTGAGAGATTCGCTGCCAGGCGGGGCGCGGGTGGTGTGTCTTACGATGGGCATAAAGACAGCATCAGAGATTCTCTTGGATGCGATGTCGCGCGGCGCTGATGAAGGGATACTTCTTACAGACCCTGTCTTTGCGGGCGCAGATACATCCGCGACTGCAAGGACTCTTGCTCTTGCCATTCGGAAGATCGAACGAGAACTTTTTGACGGTAACCGTGAATACCTTGTCGTGGCTGGCATGCAGTCGGTTGATGGTGATACTGCACAGGTGCCGGGTCAGGTGTCCGAGGCGCTGGGAGTTGACCTTGTGGCCTATGTGGCGGGTGTTGACTATGGGAAGAGTCCAGCTTTCAGACGCATTACCAGCAGCGGCCTGCAGGCGGTCCAGCTGACTCGCTATCCGGCAGTGCTCACAATGACCGATTGCACCGAGCCGCTGTATCCCTCTTTTGCGCGCTGCCGCAGGGTGCGCACGCGGCCGGATGCCTTCAGGGTATGGACGGCAGAGGACCTCAATGCTGATGCCGAGGCGGTCGGGGGCAAAGGGTCGTGGACACAGGTCGTACGGATATTCTCGCCACTGCAGGAGGGTCGGAACTGCCGGTATGCCAGGGATGCTGCGGAATTGGTGTCTCTGATGACGGACGCACTTCAGAAGACTGCAAAACCAGCGTCACATGATCACCCGGGTACGACCTCCAGGCCTGAGAAGCCTGCCTACAGCGGCCCCGTACTTGTGTATGCGGAGAGGTCTCAAGACGGCTTGGCGCCTGTGGTCTACGAGCTTCTGTCAGAGGCTCGCGGTTTGGCGGCTGTGTTGGGCGAGACAGTCGGCGCAGTTCTGGTCGGCGCACGCAGCGAAGTGCTGTCGAGAGAGCTTATTGCGCGTGGGGCAGACAGCGTCTATTATGTTGTCGACAGCCAGGCGGCAAGCAACGATTCAATGGCTCTCTGCAGTGCTGTGGCAGATGTCGTTAACAAATATGAGCCGCAGATAATGCTTTTCGGCGCGACACCTCACGGCAGGGAGCTTGCGCCTCGCGTCGCATACGCCACTGCGTCAGGTCTTACGGCTGACTGCACGCATCTATCAATTGGCGACCACGGCGGCAAGGAGGCCGTCCTTCTGCAGACGCGTCCTGCGCTGGGGGGCAATATCATGGCGACAATCGTCAGCAAATCATGCCGTACGCAGATGGCAACTGTACGACCTGGCGTTTTCGTGCCTGCTGTTCATGATGCACAGAGGAAAGGAAGTGTTGTTGAGCACAAGTGCGCTATAAGAACCGGCAGCCTTAAAGTCATCTCGGCGGATGCGCCGCTGCCAAAGACAGAACTGGTCACTGCTGAGCTGATCGTAACCGGCGGTGCAGGCATGCACAGTGTAGGTAATTTCGAAAGGTATTTGCGTCCATTGGCTGCTGCGCTCGGAGAGCGATTCTCGCTGAGAGCCACAGTAGGGGCGTCACGACGGGCTGTTGAGCATTCCTACGCACGGCGGGAAATGCAGGTCGGCCAGACGGGCCAGACCGTGGGGCCGGCGATGTACGTGGCGATAGGTGTCTCAGGAGCAGTTCAGCATATCTCGGCCATCCAGAAGTCCAGGGTCATCGTCGCGATCAATCCGGACCCGAAGGCGCCTATCTTCAGAACGGCCGATGTGGGCATAGTGGGCAAAGCTGAGACTGTCATACCGAGGATGCTGGAAGTCCTGGAAAGTAAGGTCCATGGCGAATGAAGTTGACATCCTGATAGTCGGCGCAGGGCCAGCGGGGTTGGCTGCAGCAATCAAGATCTGTGAGCATGCCAAGGCCTCCGGCAGAGCAGTGAGTGTCGCCGTCGTGGACAAGTCGCCCAAGGCCGGCTATCACTGCCTCTCAGGCGCCAACTTCGAGGTAGATTGCCTGGATGAACTGGTGCCAGGCTGGCGGGATGAACACAGTGACTTCATAAGGCAGGTACTCGGGCAGAAAGTCGCCCGACATGACACGTACTTCCTTACTCGCACGAGGGCACTTCACATCCCGTCGCCACTTGTGCCTGGTACAAGCCGCAGGGACAGGAACTGCACGATTTCCATCGCCGATCTTGCCGCATGGATGGCCGATAAGGCGACGCAACTGGGTGCGGAGGTTTACTATGGATTCGCCGCCAAAGAGCCCGTTATCGACAACGGAGCGATCAAGGGTGTGGTACTACGCGAGCGAGGGATAGACCGTGACGGCAATCGCAAGGGCAACTATCTTGCGCCGGAGACAGTGCGGGCAAAGGTCACGATACTTGCTGACGGGGTCTGCGGTCCTGTATCAGCGAAAGTGATCGAGGTGTTTGAGCTGGACAGGGGCCGGAATCCGCAGGTCTTTTCTATTGGGCTCAAACAGCTGCTGAAGCTACCGAACCGGGATCATCATGGCATCAACAAGGTGCTGCACACCTTCGGTTACCCTCTGAAATGGAATGTGTTTGGCGGAGGTTTTCTATATGATATGGGTGCTGCCGAGGTGGCAGTGGGCCTTGTCATGGGTCTTGACTGGCGATACTACGATCTGAACCCGCAGCAGGAACTCGAACTTTTCAAGCGTCATCCTCTGATCGCGCAGGCGCTTGAAGGCGGCGAGATCGTGACTGCAGGGGCCAAGATGATACCGGAAGGGGGGTTCTATTCGATGCCGAAGCTATATGCTCCCGGCGTACTGCTGGCGGGCGACGCAGCCGGGATGGTGAATCTGCTGAAATTGAAGGGTATTCACCTGGCAATAAGCTCGGGCATGTCAGCGGGCGAGGTTGCTTTCAGAGCATTGCTCTCGGGTGACATTTCTGATGAGGCACTCTGCGAATACCCCAGGTTGCTTGAGGACAAGGGCGTATTCCGCGAGCTCCGCACTGCAAGAAATATGCGGCAGTGCTTTACCACTCCATTTGGCTTGTTGGTGGGAGCTCCAATGACAATGGTACAGGGGTTTATTCCACTACGGCTGGGCATCGGAGACGACAGGTCGTCAACAAAACACGTCAGCATCAGGCGGAGCTATGGTGCGCCGTTTGACAGGAAGACGTTCGCCGCCCGGTCAGGGACAATGCATGATGAGAATCTTCTGTCGCACATAAGTATACGAGAAGACAGGGAGTGTCTCGAATGCATGGAACAGATAGGAGGGCCGTGTGCGAAGTTCTGCCCTGCGGAGGTCTATAGCTTCCGTGATGACATGAGCGGCATAGCCATAAGCTCGACAGACTGTCTGCACTGCCGAACATGTGCGATCAAGTGTCCCAAAGATAACATCGACTGGCAGACGCCTGAGGGCGGTTTCGGGCCACGGTTCAGGCACATGTGAAGCATACGAGTTCAGATGCCCGGCGGCCTCCACAGGTCGGAAGCTGCTAACAACGTGAGGGAGAGGGTCGCCGTCGGAGACAAACGAGATTGAAGCGTGACAATGCGACAATCCGTGTAGGTACATCCGGCTGGCACTATGGCCACTGGGCTGGGACGTTCTACCCGGAATCGTTGCCGAAGAAGGCATGGCTTGACCACTATGCCTCACACTTTGATACTGTGGAGCTCAATAATACGTTCTACCATCTGCCGCGCGAGACGACAGTAGCCAACTGGGCTACCCAGTCGCCGAAGGGATTTCTCTTTGCGGTCAAGGCCAGCCGCTACATCACCCACATCAAGCGTCTGAAAGACACCGGTGACGCACTGCAGCTTCTCCATGAGAGGGTAACACCACTTAAGCGCAAACTCGGGCCCATCCTTTTCCAGTTGCCGCCGAGTATGCGCAAGGACTTGGCCCTGCTCGAAGATTTTGCTGGCGGCCTGCCCGCGTCAGTGCTCAATGTCTTTGAATTCCGGCACAAGAGCTGGTTCTCAGATGACCTCTTTGAACTGATGGAGCGGCTCGGGCTGGCATTCTGCGTGCACGATTGGGCCACAGTACACACACCAAGGGTGCGGACAGGGGATATCGTATATATCCGCTTTCACGGGCCGACCGGCCGGTATGGTGGATGCTATTCAGACGAGGACCTTGCCGGCTGGGCCGAATGGATCTCAGGTCAGGTGCGCACGACGCGGGGCGTCTTCGTCTACTTCAATAACGACGCCCAGGGGTTCGCCCTGAGAAATGCCGCGACTCTTCTGCGGATGCTGGGCACAGAATGAGGTTGAGCGGGTGGCAGCCGAGTGGTAGAATACCCCACCTGCGCCGTGCAAAACTGCTTTGGCGGCTGACCGTTCGTGTTATTGAGTGAAAAACCTGAATGAGCCTGAGAATCGAGCCGCCGCAGGCGGTAGCAGATGTACTTGCGGCTGAGTCCGTGGATATGGAGGGGTTGCTTCTCTGCACCAACACTGACATTGACAGCCTCGGTACGTACAAACCTCAGTGGCTGCTGGTGAACAAAGACGGACTATGGGTGATCTCGGATGCGAAGGAGCCAGCCATACTCACCCATCTGGCATTCAAGGATGTCACGGAATTTCGCTGCCAGGCGACCATCGGCTCCGGGCTGCTGCAGGCCAGGACGGACGGTGTATTCGTCGATGTGCTGCGATACAGCAACAGGTACAGTGACCGTTTCAGTAAGGTAGCCCGCAAGCTGGACAGATTCCTCAAGGGCGAACCCATAGTCGTTCATCCTGAGGACAATATAGACCCGCGACGGTGCCCTTCTTGCGGGCTTATGCTCCAGTTCATGGGTGATACATGCCCGCGATGTGTAAACAAGGGCGCAGTGTTATCCAGGATGTGGCGGCTCATGCGACCCTACGGGACCGCCGTAGCGATGGTAATGGGCCTTCTGATTATCGGTATAGGTCTCGACCTTGTAGGCCCGCAACTTACCAGGTACCTCGTCGATAATGTGCTGCCCGGAAGCAAGGAGGCTGCCCAGCAGTTCCAGAACGATCCTGTTCGGCTCTGGCAACATGTCAAGATGCTACTGGCCGTGGTAGGTGTGCTTGCGTGCGTCCAGGTCTGTCGGATGGCCGTGAACATGATCAATGGAAGGCTCGGCAGCCGGATAGGGACCTCCATCACCGCCGACATGAGAGGCAGGCTCGTCGAACACCTGCAGAAGCTCTCAGTGGCGTTCTATGACAGGCAGCAGGTGGGTTCGCTCGTTGGACGTGTCGCCTATGATACCGAGGCACTACACGGTTTCGTGAACCAGCTTACCAGCGGTTTTCTGTTCCAGCTCATAATGATCGTTGGCGTCGGCGCGATGATGTTCACGATAAACGTGAAGCTTGCCTTCTTTACGCTGATACCCGCGCCGCTGGTGATAACCGGCAGTGTTGTGTTCTGGCGATACATCTATCCTCGCTACTACAAGGTGTGGGATGCAAACAGCAAACAAGCAGGTATGCTTTCGGGTGTGCTTTCCGGCATACGCGTTGTCAAGGCCTTCAGCCAGGAAAAGGCCGAGGTTCAGAGATTCAGCTCGGCAAGCAACTATCTGAGGGATTCGAGGCGGGGCGTGGACTACGCTGTGAGTATGTTCAACCCTACGATGGGCATTATCTTCCAGCTGGGTGGATGGATAGTATGGTATGTCGGCGGGCGTGACGTGATTGGTGGCGACATGACTCTCGGTGAGCTCATGGCCTTCTTCGGGTATCTGGCGATGTTTTATCACCCGCTGGGGATGCTTTCGCAATTTACTAACTGGCTCACTCAATTCGTTACACAGGCGCATCGGATATTTGAGATACTCGATACACCCGTTGAGATAATGGATCCTAAGAGCCCCATCTCTGTCAAGCCGATGATGGGGCAACTGGCTTTTGAGAAGGTCTCCTTTGGCTATAACAGGCACTCGCGCGTACTTGATGAGGTGGATCTGCAAATTGATGCGGGCGAAATGATTGGCATCGTCGGGCGTAGCGGTTCTGGCAAAACAACGCTGGTGAATCTGCTGTGCCGTTTCTATGACGTGGATGAAGGGGCCGTAAGGATAGACGGCGTTGATGTGCGCAACATCAACCTAGATGAGCTGCGCAGCCAGATAGGAGTGGTTCTGCAGGAGCCGTTCCTCTTCCGGGGCAGTATATGGGAGAACGTGACGTATGGAAAGCCCGATGCCAGCGTTGAGGAAGTGATATGTGCCGCCAAGGCCGGTAATTGCCATGACTTCATCATGCGGACAGCTCACGGCTATGATACATGGGTGGGAGAGCGGGGAGCCGGTCTCTCCGGCGGCGAGAGACAGAGAATCGGCATCGCTCGTGTACTGCTGACCGACCCGCGAGTTCTTATTCTCGACGAAGCGACTAGCAGTGTCGATGCGGAAAGCGAAGCAGCGATACAGGATGCGCTGGCGGAGGTCATTAGAGGAAGGACCACGATCGCAATTGCCCATAGGCTAAGTACCTTGCGACGGGCCAATCGCATCGTTGTGGTTGACCAGGGCAAGGTCGCGGAAAGCGGCACGCATGCCGAGCTTCTTGAAAAAGACGGAATCTATGCGCGGCTGGTACGGATCCAGGGCCAGAAACATATGCCTACGGTCGAGATGTTGAGCGTTGAGGCTGAGATGGCGAAGGATGCAAATGAGTCAGCGGCTACCGCCACACGATTGCCGCCGCTCAAAGGGCATCATCCGAGATGGCTATCGCCGGAAAATGCTGTGGTGCATCTGGGCAGCCTCAATGCCCTGCATGTCACGGTCAAGGATGAAGCCATATACGGCGGCGTGTTTGCCGTCCGTTGCATGCCGGTGCGCTATCCCCGGCACTTCATCTCTCTCAGGTACCACGACCAGAAGAAGCATGAGGTAGAAGTCGGCCTGATAAGGGATATCGACCAGTGGGATGAGCGGACCAGGAAACTGGTGGACGAATCGCTGCTGAAGCGCTATTTTGTCCATGCCATAACAGCGATACACAGCATCGCGCTTTTCAATGGGTACCTGAGTTTCAGCGTAGATACCGACCTGGGCCCCGTTGAATTCATGATGCGATGGCAGGGCGACAAGGCCCACAATTACGGCGCGCACGGCAGGATGCTGATCGACACTGATGAAAACCGTTACCTGATTACCGATCTGCAGCAGCTCAGCGAGCCGGAACGACGCCTTTTCCTGAGATACATATACTGGTGATCGCGTTTTGACTGCACAAATACGGGTAATAGGACGTCCGTTATATGGAAGGTTTCAATGGCTTTGTTGGTAAGATTGAAGGAGCTGCGAATGTATATGAACAGAAACGTGCGAAAGGCCGCGCTGACTGTTGCTGTCGCGTCTATCGCCGCCATGGTCTGCGGCGCCGCACCTAGAAAAATGTGGTGGGTTGAGCCGGGCCAAGGCCGAACTCTTGTGTATCAGAAGGATGACCAGGGCAATCGTGTCCCCGATTTCTCCTACTGCGGGTATATGGGCGGGGGCGTGGCCATTCCTGATGCGGCGGTCAAAGCGGTCGTGACACCGGTGAAGGGTGATGCGACTGCGAGGTTGCAGGCTGCCATAGACTACGTGACAAGTCTGCCGGCGGACGAAAAGGGTATTAAAGGTGCCGTGCTCGTGAAGAAGGGCACCTATGAGGTCGGTTCGCAACTGGTAATATCGGGCAGCGGTGTCGTGCTGCGCGGCGAGGGCATGGACGCAACGACCATCGTCGCCACCGGCCATGACAGACGGATGCTGATACGCGTGCTGGGCAAGCCCGATATCACGATCGACAGGACCATCGACGTCACTGACCAGTACGTTCCTGTCGGTGCATACAGCTTCTCTGTTAGCGATGCCAATAGTCTGAAAACCGGCGATATGATTCTCATAACGCGTCCATCGTCGGTAGCGTGGCTGGCTGCCTTGTCGGAAGGTACGCGCCGTACCGAGCAATCTCAGTGGTGGCGGCCGGGCTCGCGTGACATTATCTGGGACCGCGTCATCACAAAGATTGACGGCAACAGACTGACTGTCGATGCGCCGATAACGACGGCCATCGAAATGCGTTTCGGCGGCGCCACGGTAAGCAAATACGACTGGCCCGACAGGGTCAGTCAGGCCGGTGTAGAGAATCTCACCCTCGACACGTCCTATGACAAAGGCAATCCTGTCGACGAGGCGCATGCCTGGGTGGGCATCACCATGGAGAACACCGCGAATGCCTGGGTTCGCCAGGTAGCCTTCAAGCACTTCTCCGGTGGAGCTGTCCAGATATGGGAGACCTGCAAGCATGTCACGGTGGAAGACTGCAAGAGCACAGAGCCTGTCTCTGAAAACGGCGGTTTCAGACGCCACACCTTCCTCACAGGTGGCCAGATGACGCTTTTCCTCCGATGCTGGAGCGAGAACGGCCGGCATGACTTTACCACGTGGTACTGTGCCGCCGGGCCAAATGCGTTCGTCTGGTGTCAGGCGAAGAACGCGCTGGAAGACTCCGGCCCCATGTTCAGCTGGGCAAGCGGTGTTCTCTTCGATAACGTCAAGATCGATGGTGCCCGCCTCAGCCTGACCAACCGGATGATACAGAACGCCGGCGTCGGCTGGGCTGCCGCCAACTGCATGCTCTGGAACTGCACTTCTGCAGAGATGAACTGCTGGAACCCGCCGACTGCCCACAACTGGGCGAATGGCTGCTGGTCACGATTCATCGGAGATGGCGAATGGGGCGAGGTCAACGATTACTCCAGCATACGCTCGCTTTATCAGCAGCAGCTTGCTGAGCGCCTCGGTGGCGATGCCGCGCGGCACATCTACGGAATAGAATACCCCGGCGGCAGCACCAGCCCTACATACGAGATGAACGAACAGATGGTCGCCGCCTCGAATGCTCCTGCCGAACAGGTCATCGATCTGGTCAACGAGGCTTCAAGGCGCAATCCCATCCCCGCAGATAGTGACGATGTCGAGAGCATCGACAAGGTACTCGGATCGCATCCGGAGCTGGTGAAGGCAGGACCCTCGCGCACGGTTAGACCCCTGAAACTTGAGAATGGCTGGCTGACCGTAGAGGGCAGCATCGCCACAGGCAGCATGGCTCAGCCTCTCTGGTGGCGGGGGAATACGCCACCAACTCCTGAGGATATCAGCCGCCCCGGCGTTGTCCGCTTTGTGCCCGGCAGGATAGGCCCGGGTTACACCGATGACCTCGAACAGGTGACCGACACCATGGTCTCTCGCGGCCAGCGCATACTGAACTACCACTATGCCCTCTGGCAGGAGCGTCGCCGTGACGACCATGAGCGCATACGCCGCATGGATGGCGACGTCTGGCCGCCGTTCTACGAGCTGCCGTTTGCCCGGAGCGGCCAGGGCACGATGTGGAACGGTTTGTCCAAGTATGACCTGACCAAATACGACAAATGGTACTGGCTGCGCATGAAACAATTCGCCGACCTGTGCGACACAAAAGGCCTGGTGGTATTCAACCAGAATTACTTCCAGCACAACATCATCGAGGCCGGTGCTCACTGGGCCGATTTCCCGTGGCGCTCAGCCAACAACATCAACAACACCGGCTTCCCCGAGCCGCCGCCCTATGTCGCCAACGACAAGCGCGTCGTTCAATCTCACCTCTTTTATGATGTCAATCAGCCCGTCCGCCGCGAGCTTCACAAGGCCTATATCCGCCAGTGCCTCAGCGCCTTCGCCGACAACTCCAACGTTATACAATTCACCAGCGAGGAATTCACCGGCCCGCTCCACTTCGTCCAGTTCTGGCTCGATGTCATTGCCGAGTGGGAAAAGGAGACGGGCAAACATCCGCTCATCGCCCTTAGCTGCACCAAGGATGTTCAGGATGCCATCCTCGCCGACCCAGTCCGCAGCAAAGTCGTTGATATCATCGACATCAAGTACTGGTACTACCAGAACGACGGTACTCCCTATGCCCCCAAGGGTGGCCTGAATCTCGCTCCTCGCCAGCACGCGCGGATCCTGAAGCCCAAGCCATCCTCATTTGGCCAGGTCGCCCGGGCTGTCAATGAATACCGCGCGAAGTACCCCGGCAAGGCCGTCATCTACTCCGCCGATGGGGGCAATCCTCTCGCTGTGCTCATGGCCGGTGGCTCTCTGGCTGAGTTCCGTGACTTCTTTAACCCCGCGCTGATGAAAGCCATCGCTACTATGCAGCCCTTGAGCCTCCGGCAAACCGGAGGTGAGCTGATTCTGGCTAATCCCGGCAAGGAGTACCTCGTGTACTGCCCGCGAGATGTCACCACACTTGACATGACCGATGCCGGTGGTGCATTTGCCCTCAAATGGGTAGATATGCAGGGCACTGCTGTCGATGGCGGCACCATCGAGGGTGGTAGCAAGACGGTCGAGCTCAGACCTCCGACAGAACGGACGCTTCTGGCGTGGCTTGTGAAAAAGTGATCTCAAGGACTGATTGAAAGGCCTGATATGACAAAGAACGCACTCCTTTCGATACTGCTGTGCGCTGCGGCGATCGGCAGTGGCTGCAGGGCGACCGAGCCGGCTTCACAGGCGACCGCTACCTCAACGGCTGTCTCTGCCTCAACGGCTGCAGATGTGCCGAGTCTCTTTATTGTGGGCGATTCGACGGTCAAGAACAAGCTGCCCAAGGCCGGATGGGGCGACTACGTGGCGCCGTATTTCGACACCGAGCGTATTCATGTCCACAACAGGGCCATCGGCGGCCGCAGCAGTAGAAGCTTCATCGAAGAAGGCAGATGGCAGAGGGTCCTCGACGAGCTCAAGCCCGGCGACTTCGTCCTCGTGCAGATGGGGCACAACGATAGCTCCTTCAACAAACCTGAGCGATACTCCCTCAAGGGCATCGGCGACGAAACAAAAGACGCCAACGACCCGAAGACCGGCAAACCTGTCACGATACACACCTACGGCTGGTATCTCCGCAAGTATGTCGCCGACACAGAGACCAGAGGCGCAACCCTCATCTTCGTCACCCCCGTTCTCCGCAACTCATGGAGCGCTGACGGTTCTAACAAGAACGACTTTGCCGCCTATGCCGGGTGGATGCGCCAGATCGCACAGGAGGAGAAGGTGCCGCTGCTCGATCTTAACAGAATCCTGATGAAGCGGTACGGCGAGCTTGGCAAGGAGAAGGTGTCTTCCGAGTTCTTCGATGAAGGCGACAACACCCACACCAATCTCGTCGGGGCTGAGGAGACCGCTGTTTGCATCATTGCCGGATTGAGGAATCTGAGAGATTGTGGTATTGGCAAGTATCTTCGTGAGTAACTCGGACTTTCTTGTACCATCATGGAATAGGAGTCGTCTTATGCGGATTGGGAGTATTATCATGGTCCTTGCAGCCACAGCGATGGTGACTGGCAGTGGAGCATATGCCTCGAATGGGAATAGCAGCGCCAAGGACTTTGTTCCTGCCAGGTCGCCCGATATCCCCGTCAGGAAGTGGGGCATCGACAAGCGCCATCCCGACCCAGTCGTCAGGGACCCCAATCTGGTCAGCCTCATCATCATCGGCGATTCAACTGTCAAGAATATGGACAAGGGCAAGGCCGGCTGGGGCGACCATATCGCGTCGTTATTCGACACCGGCAGAATAAACATCGTGAACTGGGCCCTGGGCGGCCGCAGCAGCCGCAGCTTTATCGAAGAAGGCAGGTGGGATGCCGCTCTCGCGCAGACTAAGAAGGGCGACTTCATACTGCTGCAGCTCGGACACAATGACTCCAAGGTGCTCGGTGACCGTGGCACGATAAAGGGCATCGGCGACGAGACACAGGACGTCGCCCAGAAGGACAGCAACAGCGTTGTGACGGTACACTCCTACGGATGGTATCTGAGGCAATATGTCGCCGATGCGCGAGCCAAAGGGGCCACTATAATATTCTGTACTCCGGTGCCGCGGAATTCCTTCGATGACAGCGGCAGGATGCGCGGCAGCCTGGGTGACTATTCCGGCTGGATGAAAGAGATCGCCCGGCAGGAAAACGTGCTGCTCCTGGACCTCAACGCTATTGTGATAAAGCACTACAATGAGATTGGCCGCGAGAAGGTGGGTGCCGAGTTATTCGCCCAGAAGGATGGCACGCATACCAGCCTTGAAGGCGCAAAGGCCAACGCCTCGTACGTCGTCGAGGGGCTCAACGGTCTCAAGGATCTGGAGCTTAACAAATACTTGAAAGCCGACTAAACCACTCGCGCTCGGACGGCAAGTGACTGCTCCTGCCGCTCTTGTCGCCCGTGCGAAGCTGCTATTGCTGTACCTCGGATGGAGCCTGCAGCTCGACCGCCTCTTCTGCGGCGCGCACCTTCACAGACTCCTTCTTGCAGGGGTGCGGGATCTTTGCCTCCCCGCGAAGATACCATGACCTGCCCGTCCACTTATCGAGCTGATAGACCTTGAAGTCACCCTGCGCTTGTGCGGTCACTACCTCATAACGGTCTGCTGCCAGCCACAGACAGAACGCGATTAGAAAGGTCACGCAAATGAAGAATGTACAGACAACTTTTCCCATGGTCTACTCCTTACAGTTTCCGGTTTGCTGTTACGCACCAGCCTACCACCGCAGCCCAGCCCTGTAAAGGTCATTTCCATCTTCCGCAAAGAACAGTGCCGTCGCAGCATCTTCGTCTTCAACGTTGGTCGGACATCCTGCCCGTCAGACAAAAATGGTGTCAGGTACCGTTTCTTTCCATGATTCTCTGACCATCTTGAATAGCTGATGGTCGGAATGACAACGGTGTCAGGTACCGTTTCCTTCCCCCACTGCTTTCAGCCTCTCACGCAGTTCCCACAGCGCATTGCGATTGCTATCCCACTTCAGCAACCGTCGGGCCTCATCGTACGATACCCACCGCATCTCTGTATGTTCATCGGAGAGAACAATCTCGTCATCCGTCGCATCTACCGCGAAGCAATACTCGGGTATGACATGGACCTCCGGCCCCCATGCCTCGGCATCCGCAAAGGCATGCTTCGGCACCGTGTTACAAGAGTCAAGCTTCATAAGGCCTCTGCCGGCAAGCCCTGTTTCCTCACTGATCTCGCGCTGGGCCGCCTGCACTGGCGTCTCCTTATCCTCACCGCCACCAGCCACGAACTGCCACCACCCGGTATCTCGCCGCCTCAGTACGGCAAATTCATATCCTCTCTCGCTCCGCCGAAACGGAATGACCAGTACCTGAAACGGTGCTCTCATGGCTGTTTCAAGTCAATAACAATGCCTCTTGCCTTGATGGTCTCAAGATTATCGCCAATCAGTTCGAATCTGCTGCCTTTGAACAGTAGCTCTTGAGGACCTTCCTCTCCTGCAACGAATCCAACCGTCGCAAGGAAGCTCTCCTGAGCAGGGTCTGGCTGTCCTTCGAATCTTACGTGAAGATGCCACAGACCTCGCCCCTTGTTAAAGTCCTTATCTGACTCGAACTTCACGATGGACCAATACGTTCTGCGTCCACTCTCCAACACAGCTCGGATATGCCCCGTCACGGGTTCGATCTGTGCGATAGCCTTCTTTGATATACTGTCAATGCTCATTGGATTAGCCTTGAAAGAAACGGTGTCAGGTACCGTTTCTTTCATCCTTGCGTGGGCGTCCCATGGGCCGCAGCGTCGCCCCAAGACAAAGTCTGTCAGCCGCTTCCCTTACCCACGTCTCACTGCCAAAGGGCGATCCTCGCCGCATACTCAAATTCAGCCGCTCAGCCATC
>Ga0068714_10004719_pt1 | contig 15017 bp, 14 predicted proteins | sample MTBNYHSulfiMetaG_FD_62988 | JGI IMG/M metagenome (GOLD analysis project Ga0068714, IMG submission 62988) | Enrichment culture microbial communities from rom New York Harbor, USA that are MTBE-degrading - MTBE-NYH (New York Harbor Sulfidogenic)... | ecosystem: Environmental > Aquatic > Marine >... | reverse complement strand
GTGGTGTGGGACATCGGGGAGCCCGCGGAACTCGCTTACGGCGTCGCCTTCAACCCCTGCCGCCAGGTGATCAGGCACGGTGTAACGGCGAGATCAAACAATATCGCTTGCCCGCAGTTTTAAAAAGAATGACGAGACCGCCGGGTGTCGCGATGACAGGCCGAGGCTTTACTCCGAGCAGATGAGGATGACTCATCCGGCCGAATTCCCTTCCTGGACGATCGGACACCCGATGGCTGAGCAGGCAGCCATGGAGCCCAGGGCATTCTCCACTTTGTCAAAGCCGCTTTTCTTCAGGATCGTCGCAGCGATGATGGCCCGCATGCCGCTTCCGCAGAAGGTCACCACCGGACGATCCTTCGGCACTCGATCGAGCTTCCCGGGCAGCTCCCCCAAGTAGATGTGAACGGCCCCCGGAAGTTTCCCCCGGCGCACTTCGCTCGTTTTGCGAACGTCCAACAAGGTGAATTCCTCTTTCGCTTCGATCCTCCCGACCAGATCCTTGGCGTGAACGGAAGGAATGGTCTCGTAGTTCCTGCCGCTGGTTTCCCAAGCGAAAAGACCCTCTTCAAGAAACCCCGCAATACGGTCGTAGCCGAGTCGCAGGAGGAATCGAACCGCTTTCTCTGATTCTCCGAAATCATGAAGAACCATGACAATGTCCCGGTCATAAGGCAGAAACCAGCCGGCAAAAGAGGGGATCATTTCCAGCGGGATCCCGAGGCTGCCCGGAATGAGAGCTCCACCGATCGCTTCGGGGCTCCTTGTATCCAGGATCAAGGCCCCCTGCTTCACCTTGGCTTCGAACTCGTCTGCATCCAGCGGGAATGTCATTGGGGTACCGCGCAGAGGGGCCGCTGTCCCCTCCAGGTTGTATTTTTCCATTTGCCTGAAATACGGCGGCTGATCATGATGCTCACTGATTTTGTGTTTAATGAAAGCGTCGCGGTCCGTCTTGCGGAGGGCCGGGTTGAAGCGCTTTTCGTATCCCAGCGTGGAGAATTCTCTTTCCGACATGCTTTCCCCGCACACAGAGCCTGCACCGTGGGCGGGAAACAGGATCACATGGTCTCCCAGGGGCAGCAGTTTCGAGAAAAGGCTGTCGTAGAGAAGTCCGGCAACCTCTTCCGCGCGATCGGGGAAGAAGTCCGTCCGACCCACGTCCCCGACAAACAACGCATCCCCGGTGAAGACGCCTATCGGCTCGTCGCCGGAGCTGCGATCGAATAGAACGATTGAAAGGCTTTCGAAGGTGTGCCCCGGCGTCTCCAGAACCTTCAAGACGAGATCGCCAAGTTCAAATTCTTCACCCTCACCCGCCGGCAGGCCGTATTGAAATTCAAGATGCTTCCCGTGATAGATCTTGGCTCCCGTCAGCTCGGACAGTTCCTTCGATCCGATGACGTAGTCTTCGTTTCTGTGGGTCTCGAAAATATATTTGATCCTGGCCCCGTGGCCAAGGGCTTTCTGCGCATAGATCCGGCAATCCCTGCGGGGATCGATGACGGCCGCCTTGTCGCCGTGACCTATGAGATACGACAGGTGAGCCAGGCCTTCAGAGCGAATGATTTCGAGGAACATGCTGCTCGGCATAAGAGTCTCCTTCCTTTGAGTCTGTTATTGTTTTCCGGACTTCCAGACTACTGGACCTTAAAGGGGGATCAAATGGGTGAAATTGTGTATTTTGGAGTGTTCTTCTAAGTAGTTCCTTCCGAGGGATCCTTGCTGACCGGTTGAGGATATGCGCTTTTGTAGATCCCCAACCCTAGGATCGGCGGCATTTCGTGAGTATCGGATTGCACGCAAGTTGAGGAATGCGAGCGAAATGCCGAAGGTTCCCGCTGACCAGTTCGAGGTTGTGATAAACGGCCGTCGCCGCAATCTGAAGATCCGCATCTGCGAGCATTTGTCCGGACTCCTCCAGTTGGGCAGATAGGAATCCGCACACCTCCGCAACGGCCGCATCATAGGGCAGGACGGTCACGGCCGGCAACACCCTTTGCCGGATATTGACCAGATGGCGCTCCCTGGCGGAAGAGCGAAAAGCTCCCCGGTACAGTTCCCCGATAACCACCGCGCTCGTAAACTGATCTTCAAGCGGGATGCCCTTGAGCCATTCCACGTAGACCGGCGAAGGCCTCGGACGCAACAATTCCGATATGGCGTCTGTGTCGAAGAGATAGGCCATCGCACCGCCTAATCGAGAACAGGGTGCCTGCGGGATTTCGTGCGTTTCGAACGCCCCAGAAGGCGAACCAGATCTTCAGATCCCTTCCAGCCGCCGGCCAAACTGGCCAGACCCCCTCGCGGACCAGCCTTCTTCAGGCGTTCCACATGCTCAAGGATCTCCGCAGGGACCAGGGCGGCGACCGCCTTTCCATGTCGCGTGATCAGGACGGAATGTCCCTTCTCCACTTCGCGGATGCAGTCTGAGAGATGGGTCTTGGCTTCCACAATGGAAAGATTTCTAGCCATGGCTGCCCTCCTGGCCGGTTTTCTGTAAAATGGTCATTTAAACTATACTGGCCACTTTTAAAGATGTCAAGCCTGCTGGCCGTGGAGAAACTTCTTGACAAGTTGTCAAGAACCCCGCTATCCTGAGCGTGTTTTAGGAGGTTCCCATGGAAATCATCACCGTTGGGGAATTGAAAGCCCGGTTTTCAGAAATACTGGAACAGGTGAAGAAGGGACAGGAAATCGTCATCAGCTATGGAAAACAACGAAAGAAAGTCGCCGTCCTCATCCCCTACAACAGGTTCAAAGGCAAACCCCAAAGAAAACTCGGGTTGTTGAAAGGCCGGGCCTCGTGCCGTATCCGCGACGACTTCAAGATGACTGACGAAGAGATGCTGAACCCATGAAGCTTCTTCTCGACACCCACAGCTTCCTGTGGTCCCTCTTTGCCCCCGACAAGCTCAGTAAGCGGGCTCGCAGCGCCATCCTGGATCCGGAAAACGAAGTTCTGGTGAGCGTCGTAACCTTCTGGGAAATATCCCTCAAGTACGCACTCGGAAAAATCGAAATCAAAGGCTTGAGTCCCGAAGACCTGCCTGCCGCTGCAAAAGAGGCGTTTTTTGAGATCATCCCCCTGGACCCTCCCGAAGCGGCCGGCTTTCACACACTGCCCCGGTTGAGTCACAAGGATCCGTTTGATCGCCTGATCATATGGCAGGCCATCCAAAGAGGCCTCCTTCTCATTTCAGCAGATCGACATTTCATCGAATACCAGGAGTACGGGCTGAAACTCCTGTGGTGAACGCCGAGGCAAAAGGCTGTTTTCCGACGAGCCCTAGCTGATCGGCCCCACCTTCCTTTCAACCTTGTTTAGCAGAACACCCTCCCGGATGAGCCCGACGACTTGCTCGATGTCCGGGGAGAGCGGGCGGTCCTTGTCGAGGTGGGGAACCGCGTTTCTGATCACTCGGTAGGCTGCCAGGGTCCCCTCCCCCGGCTTCATGTTGGTGAAAAGATCGAGGGCCTGGGCCGCGCAGAGCAACTCGATGGCGAGCACGCTTTCCGAGTTCCTCACGATCTCCCTGGCCTTGCGCGCGGAAATCGTGCCCATGGAGACGTGGTCTTCCTTGTTGGCCGAAGTGGGAATGGAATCCACGCAGGCAGGATGGCAGAGAATCTTGTTTTCGGAAACAAGGGATGCGGCCGTGTACTGGGCGATCATGAACCCGGAATTCAGCCCGCCGTGATCGACGAGAAAAGCCGGCAGGCCGCTCAGGAACGGATTGACCAGCCTCTCCACCCTCCGCTCCGAAATGCCCGCGATCTCCGAGACGGCCATGCAGAGGAAGTCCAGAGCCAGGGCGACCGGCTGGCCGTGGAAGTTCCCCCCGAGAAGAAAATCCTGCGCCTCAGGGAAAATCAAAGGGTTGCCCGTCGATGCGTTCATCTCCGTCTCGATCACTTTCTTCGCGTACGCGACGGCATCCTTGCTCGCCCCGTGGACCTGGGGTGAACACCGGAGCGTGTAGGCATCCTGGACCCGGGAACAGTCCTTGTGGGAGCTGATGATTTCGCTGTTTCTCGTCAGCCTCTCCAGGTTGTCCGCTGCAGCCGCCTGGCCGGGATGAGGCCTGAGTTTGTGAATCCTTTGATTGAACTCGGTCCTGCTTCCCATGAGCACCTCGAGGCTCATGGCCGCGGCAACATCGGCCACCTTGGAAAGACGGAGGGCGTCGTGGGTTGCCAGCCCGCCGATGGCGGTCATCACCTGGGTTCCGTTGATCAGGGCGACCCCTTCCCCGGCTTCGAGCCGGAGAGGCTCCAGACCGCACCGGCTCAGGGCCTCTCCGCCCTTCAGGCGCTCCCCCTGATAAAAAGCCTCGCCCAGGCCGATCAACACCAGGCCGAGGTGGGCCAGGGGCGCAAGATCCCCGCTGGCTCCCACAGAGCCCTTCTCCGGCACCACCGGGTAGATCCCTCGATTCAGGAACTCGACCAGGCGTTCCACGCTCTGAAGCCGAATGCCCGAGTTCCCTCTTGCAAGGTCCTTGGCGCGAAGGGCCATGACGGCCCTGATCGTCTCATCGTCCAGAACAGGGCCGACGCCTGCGGCATGGCTCATCAGCAGGTTTTGCTGGAGTTGCCGGGTCTCCTTCTTTGAAATGACCACGTCGCTGAGAGCCCCGATTCCGGTCGTCATGCCGTAAACGACCCTTTCCTCCCGGACCCACTGCTCGACGAGCTCCCTCGCTTCGGAAATCTTCTTCTTGGCCGGCTTCGAGAGCCGCACCTTGGCCCCTTTTCTCGCAACGGCCACCAGATCTTCGAGGGTCATTCCATCCGCTCCCAGGGTAATCCCTTTCATGGCACGTCCACCTCTCTCACAGTCTTGGGGGGAGATAATCCACTGCTCTTCCTTGCAGGTACTCTCTTTTCTACACTACGCCATCCTTTTAATCCAGAATAGCAATAAAAATGGAATACAGGGGGTCCACCGTGGCACGGTTCACAGGGATAGGCGAGTCTTAGAGAAAACCGATCGGTTACTTTTGCAAGAACAGAGGATCACTTCCCCCACATTTGATCGGGGAGAAAAGTCGCGATTTGGGGAAAAGCCGTAATCAAGACAATCGCCAGAAAGGCGGCGATCAGGAAAGGCCAAATGCCTCGGAAAATGGTCGTCAGCGGCACATCGGAGGCAGCGCCCTTTAGGACAAACACATTCAGTCCCACGGGAGGCGTGATAAGCCCGACCTCCAGCACAATGACCATGAGGACGCCGAACCAGATGGGGTCGTACTTCAGGGCTTCAATGACCGGGAAAAGGATGGGCACAGTCAAAATCATGATCGCGTAGCAGTCCATAACGCAGCCCAGGGCGACATACACGAAAATGATAGCTGCGAGGATCAGCGTTCTGGGCAGGGCCAGGTTGGCCGTGAAGTCCGCGAGCTGCATGGGGAGCTTAGTGAGCCCGAGAAATGAGGAAAAGATATTGGCACCGATGATGATGAGGAAGATCATGGCCGTCGTCTTCCCGGTGTCCATCAGGCTTTGCAGGAGGGCACTGAACTTGAGTTTTCCTTTCAACAGTACAAAGACAAATGCCCCGAAAGCTCCGACTCCCGCTGCTTCAGTGGGGGTGAATACGCCCAGGTAGATTCCACCCATAACGATAAAAAACAGGAGCAGCATCCCCCAGGTGTCACCAAGGGACTTGATGCGCAGCTTCCAGGAGGTCTTCGGCCCGCAAGGCCCCATGGCAGGAGTAATCCTGCACTGGACATAGATGACGAGGATGAACAAAGCGGCCAGCATGAACCCTGGCAGAAACCCCGCCATGAAGAGCTTGCCGATGGATTGCTCCGTCAGGATCCCGTAAAGCACGAATCCGATGCTTGGGGGAATGAGAATTCCAAGGGTGCCGCCCGCCGCCACACATCCGGTGGCAAGCCTCGAATCGTATTGGTACTTCTTCATTTCAGGAATCGCCACCATTCCCATCGTGGCTCCGGTCGCGAGAGAAGACCCGCACACTGCCGCGAACCCGGAGCAGGCCACGATAGTGGCCATCGCCAGCCCCCCCCGAAAATGGCCCATCCACGCATAGACGCTTCTGTAGATATCCGCGCTGATTCCTGAAAGAAAGGCGAACTGCCCCATGAGCACGAAGAGCGGGATCACGCTCAGGGTGTAGGATGATCCCTCCGCGAGGGGAGTAATCCCCAAGATGTTGATTCCCGCCGGCACTCCGACCAGAAAGCATAACCCAAGGAAACCCACCAGGGCCATGGCTATTCCGATATACATTCTCAGGGCCAAAAGGAGGAAGAGAAGACCAATTCCAAGTATGCCGACAACTTCAGAACTCATAGGGTATCGCTTTCATTTCTGCTCGCAAACAGTCTGACGAGATCCGCGAAATATTGGATGCACATCACCGCACACCCAAAGGCGAGAAAAAACACAAAGGGATAGGCAGGAACCTTTAAATTCGGCGAAGCCCCTCCGACCGCCATCAATTCCAAGGCTCTCCGGACCCCCATCCAGGTAATAAGAACCATAAGGAAGAGACAGACCGTGTGGTTGAACAGGTCGATCCACACCTGGACCCTGTCTGAAAACTGTGCGACGAGCAGCTCGACAGCGACATGGGCCTTGTTGGATTGGGCATAGGCTAGAAAGGAGAAGATGAGGATCAGTACGAGAAATTCCGTCATCTCGAAAACGCCCAAAATCGGAGAATTGAACAGGTAACGGCCGGCCACATCCAGGGTGGTCAGAATCATCATGAAAAAGAGCGCGGCTGCTCCAACGTAGGCCAACCACGAACTGAGAGAGTCCAATGTCTTCAACAGGCGCTTTCTGTTCATTCCTCTTCAGTCCCCGTTCGCAAGCACAGATTGATGGCTTCGTAAACGCTCATGAATTTTTACGACGGTCACCCCCCGCCCATGAAAATGTAGGGTCGGCACAGTGGCTGACCCTACATTTTCATGGGCGGGGGCGGCCAATGATTCGGCCATGAGCGTTTACGAGTCTGACACAGACTAATTTTCCTGCAAGTACTGAAGTACTGTTTCTAGAACGGCTTTGCCCGGAAGACCTTTGGCCTCCATGTTCTTAACCCACTGGTCCCTGAGAGGCAGGGTAAGGTCTTTAAGTTTCTCCATGTCTGCGGGTGAAAACTCGATGACCTCGATGCCTTTTTTCAGCGCCTGCTGCTTGAAAGGCTCATCCGTCTCGTCGTAGACTTTTCCGCACCACACGGACAGGGCCATGCCGCTGTTTTGATCAATCACTTTCTGCACGTCCGGCGGCAGGGACTCCCACTTGTTCTTGTTCATGACCACCATCATTGTCATGGTATAGCAGTCGGCCATGGTGGCATATTTTGTCAGGTCGTCCAGCTTGAAGATGCCGAGACCTTCCCAGGGTACGACGGTTCCGTCCACGACGCCTCTTTCCAGGGCGGTGTAGGTCTCCGTAACGGGAGTGGTCACCGGAACCGCACCGAAAATCTTGAGGGCTTCCGTCACATAAGGGTTGGCGGTCCTAATTTTCATGCCTTTGAAATCCTCAATTGTTCGAATGGGTTTCTTCACGGTGTGGAAATCTCCTCCCGGATGGCAGAAAAGGGCCAGGACTTTTACCCTATCGTATTCTTTCCGGAATTCGGGGAATTTTTCATAGGTTTTCCACATGGCCCTCGACGTTTTTGTGGCCGTCGGGGTCATGAAAGGCAAGCTGAACACCTCGGTCATGGGGAAACGTCCGGGCGTGTAATCGTGGAGGATATAGATCATATCGGCAATGCCTTTTTCGGCCAGGTCATAATGGTCCGGGGTCTTGCCCAGCGCGCCGCCCGGGAAAAAGGTCACCTTGACCTGTCCATTGGTTTCCTTGCTGATCTTTTCAGCCCAAGGTTCGAAGACCTTCACCTGCATCGTGTGTTTAGGTGAAAAGGCATGGGCGAATTTCAATTCAATGGTTTTGGCCGCAGCCATGTTAAAAGAGACAAGCAAGAAGGAACACGCGACACTAAGAAAGATAGCAATCTTCAGTACACTTCTCTTCATCATCAGAACCTCCATGAATTTTCCGTGTGCTACCACTTTTCTTAAAACACCCTCAGCAATACTCATGGCAGCAAATACAATGCCATGGTCCAAAAACCGGGATGAGACCAAAAACACCCGAAAAAAAGGGCGAAACCATGGAAAAGGATGACATAACGCCCAGAACGGTTCTGAGTGATATGTCAAAGTTTTTTACAGGATGTAAACAAACGCGCCCCGCATAGGAGTGATTTCACCCGGTTTAGTTTCCCCTTAAATCCCTCTTCTGGATTTTTCCCGCCGGGGTCCTTGGCAGATCCTCCACAATGACGAATTCCTTTGGGACCTTGAAAGGGGAAAGGTGCTGTTTCAAGAACATCCTGAGCGCCTTCTCATCAATTCTTTTTCCCGGCTTCGGGATTATGTAGGCCGTCACTTTTTCGCCCCACTCCTTGTCCGGCATACCAACCACGGCACACTCCTGCACCTCCGCCCTCTTGTAGATGACTTCCTCCACCTCCTTTGGGTAAACGTTCTCTCCTCCGGTTATAATCATGTCCTTGATTCGATCGACGATATAGTAATAGCCCTCGTCATCGGTCTGTCCAACATCGCCCGACCGGAACCAGCCGCGTTCCCAGAATGCGGAGGCGGTCCCTTCGGGGTTGTCCAGGTAGCCTCTCATGATATTCGGGCCCCGGACACAGATTTCACCCTTTTCGCCGCGGCCCACTAGGTTTCCTGATTCATCCCTGAGCTGGATTTCCACGCCCGGCACTTCCGTGCCGATCGATCCGATGACGTGGCGGTAATAGTGGTTGTACGTGACGGTCGGGGCCGCCTCCGTCATCCCATAACCTTCGTAAATGGATAATCCGGTTCGTTCTCTCCATTGCCTGACCGTCTCCGCGGCCATGCTTGCGGCAGCCGAGAAGCAGTAGCGCACCGCGCCGAGCCTCTCTTTGAGGCGATCCAGGGTCAACAGGCGAACGTAGACGGTAGGAACCGCAAACAGCTTGGTAACCCTCCCCTTTTTCACCACATCCAAAACCTTGTCCTGATCGAAGGCAGGGAGCAGTTCCAGGCAGCCTGCACTCAAAATCGTGGCATTCATGATGTGCATCTGTCCGAAAACATGGTTAAAGGGCAGGAAACACAGGGCCGTGTCGTTTTCCGTTGAGCGCTCGTTGAAAATAACCGTGTGGATCGCCGCGTTGATGTTTTCGTGGCTGAGCATGACGCCCTTGGGGGTACCCGTTGTTCCACCCGTGTAGAGAACGACAGCCGTGTCGCTCCGCTCCCTTTCTACCGAAGTGAAGGACGACGAACCCTCGGCCAGTAGCTCCTCGAAAGTGACATCACCGCCTGGACAGACGATCTTTTCCATGACTCCCGCTTTCTTGAGATCCTCCAGATCAGACAGCTTTTCTTCAGCCGCCAGAAGAATTCTCGGCCGGGAGTGCCCCATCAGCAACTGCATTTCTTCTTTCTTGAGCAAGGGGGAATAGGTCACGGCCACCGCCCCGGCCTTCAGCGCTCCGAAATAGAAGCTGAGCCACGCTGAGGAATTGGGCAAAAAGAGGCCGACGCGATCGCCTGCTTTGATTCCCATCCGCAGAAGGGATAATGCAACCTTGTTGGCCCGAGCGTTCAGTTCGGCATAGGAGACTACCGAACCCGACTCACTGACTGCCGGACGACTTCCGAAATAAAACGCACTCTTTTCCAGGTTTCTAGCTAGATTCACTTTTTTACCTCCACGGAAATACCCTTCAGTCAGATGCGCCGCCTATCCGGCGTCGAAGGATATTGTCGCCGTTTTCCTCCCTCTGCAACTGAAAAAAAGGGACCCCTCAGGTCACCTCATACATTGTTATAATGACTTCGCTCGCGCGCCGCTCCCCGGTCCCGATCGCAAGAATGCCATTCAGCCATTCGTAGTTCCGAGCCCCTGTCTCGAACCTCGGGCTCGTGCGAAAATAGTACTCTGCCGGGTCGACGGTATCGCCCGAGAAAAGCCTTTCCATGACTTCCTTGGGTCCGTGGCGCAGGCCCCAGTTTATGACATAGATCAAGGCGCCGTCACCCGTCTTCAACGTGTATCTCGCCTCCACTTCCGTGACCCCGTCCCGTCGGATGAATTGCCAATCCGCGCCGCCGGGAAGAATAGTCCCCGACAAGCGCGGACCGGAGAAAGATCCTCCCATGATGTTGATGATTCTCCTTTCTCCGTAGGGGGAGGGTCCAACCTGCAGAGCACTCTCAATCTGAACGCTCGAGGTGTACAAGAAGCGAAGGGCGGGTTTTGTGGAAACTCGTTGAATCTTCTTGGCGCTAATCCTCATCGCTTTTTCACCTGTTCCCTGATGAAGTTTACGTAGTCCCGGCCCGGCAGGCCCTTTTCTTCCGCGGCCTTGATGTAGTCTTCCATCACAGGCTGGACCGCTTCCGCCCATCGTGCACTTTCCTGATCGGAGAGTTTGATCGTCTTGTTCCCGAGGCTTTCACTGAACTGGCGTCCCTCGGCATCGCTCGCATCCCAGGCTTCTCCTGTTTTCCTGGTCCACTCCATACTGATTTTTTCGATCGTCTCCCGGACATCTTTGGGCAGGGAATTCCATTTATCCCAATTCATCGCCACAAAAAATCCCTGCGTGTATCCGATGCTGTAACAGTCTATCGTGTATTTGATTACCTCGGCTTGCTTCCACCCTTTGAGAACTTCCACGGGAGACCATGTTGCCTCGGCAACACCCTTTTGCAGGGCCTCGTACACGCCTCCCTGTGGTAAGGAGACCGGAACAGCCCCGAGCGCCTTTGAAACCAGCGCGCTCGTTCCAGTGGACCGGATCTTCAACCCTCTCAAATCCTCCATTTTCTCCACCGGCTTTTTGCTGTGGAGAAGCCCGGGGCCGTGAGCGAAGAGGTAAAGGATCTTCACCTGATCGAAGTCCTTGAATTTGAACTTGCCATAAAAATCATTGATGACCTGTGTCGCCACAACTCCACTGGGGTATCCCATCGGCAAATCAATTGCCTCAATGGACGGAAAGCGCCCCTGGGTATACGCGAACACCGACATCCCCACGTCCGCGATGCCCTTTGTCACACCATCGTAGATCTCCGGCCCTTTCAGCAAGGCACCTCCCGGAAAATGCGTGAACTTTACCTTGCCCATCGTGCGTTTTTCAATTTCGTTCCCCCAGTCTATCCCGAGCTTCGCCTGAACGTGCGTGGGTGGAAAGAAATTGGCGTAGCTGAGTTGAATCGTTTTCGTGGCCCCGTGTGCGGAAGAAAAAAACACACCAGCAAACAAAGCACAAACCGAGATGAAACAAACCTTGATTCTTTTCATTCCTTAACCCCCCTTTGACTGTTCGTTTAGAATCTCTGCTTTCTGTGCATCTACTGGGCTGCTTAGCCGCCTTTCTTGGCTTGAGCAAAGAGCGTACCAAAGTAAACACTGCAATATATTCGGAAGCTTAGCCCTTATAATGAAGTGGCCGCTCAATCTAACCGGTCACTTTTGACCAGCGGTCAGCCCGACTCTAAAGCCCCTCTCCGGATATCCCAATTCGAGGGCGGTAGGACAGCTCACACTTCCTGCCTCCTCGCCTTCTCGCTGTCTTTGCAAAGAGACCGGATGAAACCTGACGCACTCATGATTGCCGGAATTCAGGAGAAACAGCAGCTTGCTCCAGAGAACGAATCGATTTTAGAACCACGTGAGGCGAGCAACGAGAGCTGTCGGACACCATCGGCACGCTCATTGCATAGGAGTGTTCCTGTTTTTCCGAAGCCTCCTCGACAGTGTCGAGAGGCTGATCCCGAGCTCATGGGCCGTCTGTTCCAGGGTTTGACAGCGCGATAGCGCGCTTTCGATCACTTTCCGTTCGCAATTCTTCAGTTCATCTTTGAGCGAAGCAAATTTTTTCCCAAACCCGTTCCCTTGATCCGAGGCCGCTCGGAGTTTTTTGGGCAGATGTTTGAGTTGGATGGTTTCCTCATCGCTGACGACGACCAACTGTTCCATGAGGTTTGCCAATTCTCGAACATTTCCCGGCCATCGATAGGTGCACAGGTGCTCCACAGCATCCTTGTCGAGGCGCAGTTTCGATTTGTATTTCTTGTTGTATTTCTGCAGGTAGTGCATCAGGAGAAACGGAATATCTTCTTTCCTTTCTCTGAGGGGAGGAATTGTCAAGGGCACCACGTTGAGCCGGTAATAGAGCGCCTCCCTGAAGGTTCCCGCCTGAACCATTTTTTCCAGGTCCTGGTTGGTCGCTGCTATAATTCTCACGTCGATCCCTTTCGGCCGGGTGCCTCCAACCCTGGTCACTTCCTGATCCTGGATCACGGAAAGGAGCTTCACTTGCAGCGCTGACGGTAAATCGGCGATTTCGTCCAGAAAGAGGGTACCTCTGTCTGCGATCTCGAAATAGCCGGGTTTTCCATCTCTCCTTGCCCCGGTGAAAGCCCCGGCTTCATATCCGAACAGTTCGGATTCGAGAAGTTCTCGAGGAATGGCGCCGCAGTTAATCTTCACGAATGTGCCGGTTTCGGCTCTGGCGCTCGCTTCGTGGATAATCCGTGCGACAAGCTCCTTCCCCACTCCGGATTCTCCTAGGAGTAGAACGGTTGCATCCACCCTGGCCACCCTATAAGCCGTCTCGGTGATCTCTTTCATGAGCTTGCTGTGAGCCACAAACTGGGACTTTGCCGCGTGTAGCTGCCTCATTTCATGAAGCTCCAGCAGGTATTTGGAAACGAGCTTTTGGGACTGTTCGTATTTCTCCTTCAGTTCGTTCAGTTCCGTAATATCCCTCAGGTTGCAGTAGATTCTAGAGATCTTGCCGTTTCGGTCGAATACCGGCACCCCTGTGCTGAGCACCTGACGCCCAGCCATCGTGTTGATGATCACGGTTTGGGCTTTACCGGTCTCCATAACTTTCAAAGAAGCAGCCGTATCGCTGACCCCTTCCCTGACGAGATCGCTGGTCTTCCGTCCTAGGATTTCAGAGTTCCTCAACCCCATAACCCTTTCGAAAGCCGGGTTGAGCAACAAGAGCCTGCTGTCTCCACCCACGACGGCGAAGGCATCATAGGAGTTGTTGATCATGCCCATCAGATCCTGATTCAGGGCCTCGAGTTCCGACATCCTTGCATGCAGGTCTTCCGTGAGCTTGCGCTTGGCGAGTGGCGACGCTTCGCCCTTGATGCTTCTGCTTCCCACAACTCGGGGGGTTTTGACCTTTTCGGTCAGGCTTGATTGGGCCTTCTCGAGACGCTTTTTCGACATCGTCGTTCCACGGTTCTTCATGTCCAGTGACCTTCGCTGTTCGCTTCCTACAAATCCTCCTGTTTCGAAATCACTATATCAGAATTATTCAGATGGTCAAGTTTGACGGTCAGAATTGACTTTTGCGCCTGAGAGGTTTCCGGTGAAGGTTATCGTCCTAGGCGTGCGGCAGGGACTCGGCACAGTCGAGGTTTCGTTCAGCCTTCGCTCATTCCCCATTATCCCTGTTGGCCGGGCCGAGGCCCAAATCCGAAAGGACCCTTCCGACAAACGCCATCCCGTCCGGTTTGTAGGCAGGCAGGACCCACGGCATCTCCTGCAGGGTCTTCAGGATAGAGGGAAGGAGGTCGAAGGGGATCGATATCATTTGCCGGCCCTCGGGAAAGAGTCTTCTGCGCCTCATGCCGTGTCCGAGGCCCGTCACGCTGTAATTCAGCTTCCCGTTCAGGTAGGGATAAATGTAGGTCCAGGCGCAACCGATGGCCGCGGTGAATTTGCTTTCCCAGACTTCGCCGGTTCTGTAGCTCAAGGCCCGCAGCAGGATTTCGGTCTGACCGGTATCGGCCAGGAGGATCAACAGGTCCGGGTCAAAAGAAAGCTCGCTCAGGGGCGAAAAAGCGACATAGTGGACAATTCCTCGACCGATTCTGGGGAGATGAAGATAAAGCCGGCTCGCCGAACGGGGCTCTTCGAAGATCTGCAGTCCCGCGCCGAATTGCCCGCTGATAAAAGGTTCCGGGGAATCCGCCTGGCCCAGGACATACAGACCCGCCTCGCAGGCATGATTGTCCGCATCCGCGAAAAACGCCTCCCCCTTCTGCGCCTCCCTGAGCATCTCGCAGAGGGCCATCTTGCCGGCCAGCCTTTTGATCGTGTCCGGTCGTTTGGGCAAAAACTTGACGGCCACAGGAGGGACGTCAAAGGCAAACCTCTCCAAAACGGCTAGATCCTTCTTGGTAAGGTTCATTATAGCCTCCTGTTCTTAAAGAATGTGAACTGCGCGGTCCGAGGGCTCCGGGTCTACCTCGCCTTGAAGACTACGACGTCGACCAGGAAGGAGCCATAAATGCCCATCTGCTGCTCGATCGCCTAGGAAACCAGGTCGGGAAGGAATGTGGCGATCTTCGGGAAAACCATAAGGATGATGGCCAGCAGAATGAGAGCTCCCAGAAAGGGAAAGATCCCTCGAAAGATTTTTTCCAGCGGAATTTCCGGCGCGATCCCTTTGATCACGAACACATTGACGCCCACCGGCGGCGAAATGACCCCCATCTCTCCGACCAGCACGATCATCACACCAAACCAGATCGGATCGAATCCCAGCCTTTCCACGATGGGATAGAAAATAGGGATGGTCACCACGATCATGGCCATTGCATCCATGAAAAAGCCGCCGACAAAGTAGATGACGAGCAACACACCCATCACGGCCATGGGCGGAAGCGGCAGATTTTCGACCCACTCGGCCAGTGCAAACGGGATATTGGATATGGCGAGAAAGTGCCCGAACACCGTGGCGCCTGCCAGGATGAAGAGCACCATGCAGGCTGTGCGAAGTCCGTCCTTCGCCGAATCCAAGATAATTTTCAGATCCGCCTTTCCGCGGCACAAGCCGATCACCAATGCCCCGCTGGCCCCAACGGCTCCGGCCTGTGTCGGGCTGAACCACCCAAGAAAAAGCCCGCCGATGGCGAGGGAAAACAAGA
>Ga0068714_10004718_pt1 | contig 15018 bp, 9 predicted proteins | sample MTBNYHSulfiMetaG_FD_62988 | JGI IMG/M metagenome (GOLD analysis project Ga0068714, IMG submission 62988) | Enrichment culture microbial communities from rom New York Harbor, USA that are MTBE-degrading - MTBE-NYH (New York Harbor Sulfidogenic)... | ecosystem: Environmental > Aquatic > Marine >... | reverse complement strand
CTGTGTCCCGGGCCTCTACGCCGCCGGGGACACCTCCCTGGTGGCCCGGGGGCACCTGACCGGGGCCTTTGTCTTCGGCGAGATCGCCGCCGAGATGGCCACCGAGTACGCCGCCGCCGCCCCGCCGGTGGAGGTGGAGACCCCCCAGGTGGAGGCGGTCCGGCGGGACCAGGCGACCAAGCTCTCCCAGGGGGGCAACAAGGTCCCCATCGAGGAGTTCGAGTACAAGGTCCGCCGGATCATCAACGACTACGTGGCCCCGCCCAAGAACCAGTACAAGCTGGACCGGGCCCTGTGGTGGATGGACCGCTTCCAAAAGGAGCTGGTCGACCTGGTCCGGATCGGCGACATCCACGATCTCTTCAAGGCCTACGAGGTGGAGAACATCATCCGCTGCGCCCGGCTCAGCGCCCTGGCCTCCAAGGAGCGGCGGGAGAGCCGCTGGGGGCCCTGGCACTTCCGCTCCGACTTTCCCGACCCCAGCCCCGAGTGGCTCAAGCACATCGTCCTCTCCCGGGGCGACTCGCCGGACGAGGTCAGGATCTCCCACCGGGAGATCAGCCGGCTGGAAGGGGGGGAGTGATGTCGAGAATCAACCTCCTGGAGAGCCTGACCGACAACATCGTCATCGACCGGGCCAAGTGCGTCTCCTGCGGCGTCTGCGTGGAGACCTGCATCCTGGACAACCTCCGCCTCCAGCTCTCCCCCTGCCGCCGGGCCTGCCCCCTGGAGCTCAACTGCCAGGGCTACGTCCAGCTCATCGCCCGGGGCCGGGAGGCCGAGGCCCTGGAGATGGTCCGGGACAAGCTGCCCTTTCCCGGAATCCTGGGGCGGATCTGCTCCCAGCCCTGCGAGAGGGCCTGCCACCTGGGCCGGCTGGACGGCCAGCCGGTGGCTATCAAGGCCCTCAAGCGCTACCTGGCCGCCGGGGAGAAGGAGCCGGCGTCCCCGCCCTCGCCGGCGGCCGGGACCGGGGCCCGGGTGGCCGTGGTGGGCTCGGGGCCGGCCGGGCTCATGGCCGCCCACGACTTGGCCCTGGCTGGCCACCTGGTGGAGGTCTTCGAGGCCGAGGCAGCCCCCGGGGGGATGCTCCGGTGGGCCATCCCCGAGTTCCGCCTGCCCCTGGAGGTGGTGGAGCGGGAGATCGGGCTTCTAGAAGCCCTGGGGGTCCGCTTCACCTGCGGGGTGGCCGTGGGCCGGGAGAGGACCCTGGACCAGCTTCAGGCCTCCTTCGGGGCGGTCATCGTGGCCGCCGGCTGCCCGGAGCCGGTCCGGCTGGAGGTGGAGGGCCGGGACCTGGCCGGGGTTCAGACCGGGCTGGACCTCCTCCGGGCGGTCAGGGCCGGGAAGACCCCGGACCTGGGGAGCAGGGTGGTGGTCATCGGCGGGGGCAACGTGGCCCTGGACCTGGCCGAGACGGCGCTCCGGCTGGGCGCCCCGGAGGTCCGCCTGGTCTGCCTGGAATCCCCGGGGGAGATGCCGGCCCTGCCCGGCGCCCTGGAGGGGGCTTTGAACCTGGGCCTCCGGCTGGACTGCTCCTGGGGTCCGGTCCGCTTCCTCGGCCGGGAAGGACGGGTCAGCGGGGTGGAGCTCAGGCGCTGCCTGTCGGTCTTTGATCATAGCGGGGCCTTCAACCCCGTCTTCGACCCGGCCGACCTCCGGACCATCCAGGCCGACACGGTCCTGGTGGCCGTTGGCCAGCGGCCCGGCCAAGAGGTCTACCAGGGCGCGAACCTGGCCGGGAACCAGGGCCCGAAGGTGGACGGCCTGACCCTCCAGAGCCGGAAGGAGAAGGTTTTCATCGCCGGCGACTGCCTGACCGGTCCCGGCACGGTGGTCGAGGCCATGGCCTCGGGCCGGCGGGCGGCCGAGTCGGTGGACCGGTTCTTGAGGGGGGAGCACCTGAGCTACGGCCGGGCCTACCCCGGGCCGGTGGAGACGGATTTCCCGATCGAGGCCGGCTCCGCCCCCCCGGCCCCCCGGGTGGCCCTCCCGGCCCGGGCCTGGCGGGGCCCGGGCGACTTGGAGGAGGCCGAGGCAGACCTGGACCGGGCCGCGGCCCGGCAGGAGGCCGAGCGGTGCCTCTCCTGCGGCCTGCCCTTCGGCAAGTTCAGGACCTGCTGGTTCTGCCTGCCCTGCGAGGTGGAGTGCCCCGAGGAGGCCCTCCGGGTGGAGGTACCCTATCTCCTGAGCTGACCGGAGCTGAAGCCGGGGACGGCCCCCTGGGGCCGTCCCCGGCACCCTCCAATCAACCAAACGTGGTCCCCCTCCCCCCGGTCCGGACCCACCATTCCAGACCCGGGCGGCGTATCTCTCCGGCTCAGGCCCCAACCCAGGCCTGCCCGGCCCAATCCACCATCCCGATCTCCGGTCACAACGAAGACTTGGGTTAATTCGCCCCTTTCCCTCGAACCGGCTCCCTCCGGCCCCTCGCCCCCCTTTGGGGGGAGAGGTCAGGGTGAGGGGGGGGCCGATACCAGGTGGGATCGCTTTATGTGCTCTCGGACCCCACCCCTGACCCGACTGATTTATCCATTTCCGGTCGGTCCTTGACCGCCCTCCGGGGGCTGACCTATGCTGCAACCTACGGGCCTTTCCGGCCCGCCGGGGTTAGGGGAGAACGGTTCCATGCTCATCAAAGCCGGCGGCTACGACAAGGTCTGCCAAAGCTTCAAATGGCGGATCCCGGAGCGCTACAACATCGGCCTGGACGTCTGCGACAAGTGGGCCCAGGGGCCGGACCGGACCGCCCTGATCCACCTCACCGGGTCCGGGGAGGTGGTCCGCTACGGCTTCGGGAAGCTGAAGGAGCTCTCCGACCGGCTGGCCAACGGGCTTAAGTATCTGGGCCTGGCCCGGGGTGACCGGGTGGGGATCCTCCTCCCCCAGGGCCCGGAGACGGCCCTGACCCACCTGGCGGCCTACAAGCTGGGCGGGGTGGCCGTGCCCCTGTTCACCCTCTTCGGGGCCGAGGCCCTGGCCTTCCGTCTGGGGGACTCCGGGGCCAGGATGGTGGTCACCGACCAGGAGAACCTGCCCAAGGTTTTGGAGATAAAGGACCGCCTCCCGGAGCTGGAGGTCATCGTCGCCCTGGGCGGCGGGCCCGAGGGGGTGGCCGACTTCGGGGAGCTGGTCCAGGGGGGCTCGCCGGAGCTCAAGCCCGCGGCCACCTTGGCCGACGACCCGGCCCTGATCATCTACACCTCCGGGACCACCGGCCCGCCCAAGGGGGCCCTCCACGCCCACCGGGTCCTGCCCGGCCACCTCCCCGGGGTGGAGCTGCCCCACGGCTTCCCGCCCCAGGCGGGCGACCTTTTCTGGACCCCGGCCGACTGGGCCTGGATCGGGGGGCTGATGGACGTCCTCTTTCCGGCCTGGAGCCTGGGGGTCCCGGTCCTGGCCTTCCGGGCGGCCAAGTTCGACCCGGAGGAGGCCTACTCCCTCATGGCCCGCTTCAAGGTGGCCAACGTCTTCATGCCGGCCACGGCCCTGAAGCTCCTCCGCCAGGTCCCCAGCCCCCGGGAGCGCTTCGACCTCCGCCTCCGCTCCCTGGCCAGCGGCGGGGAGACCCTGGGGACCGAGCTTCTGGATTGGGGCCGGGAGGAGCTGGGGGTGGAGATCAACGAGTTCTACGGCCAGACCGAGGCCAACCTCCTGGTGTCCAACTGCGCCGAGATAATGGAGATCCGGCCGGGGTCCATGGGCCGGGCCGTGCCCGGCCACACCCTGGCCGTGGTGGACCGGGAGGGCCGGGAGCTTGAGCCCGGGGAGCTGGGCCCTGGGGAGTTGGGCCAAGTTGCGGTCAAAAGACCCGACCCGGTCATGTTCCTGGGCTATTGGAACAACCCCGAGGCCACCCGGGCCAAGTTCGCCGGGGACTGGCTCCTCACCGGCGACCAGGCCCGGCGGGACGGGGATGGTTACTTCTGGTTCGTCGGCCGGGACGACGACGTGATCACCAGCGCCGGGTACCGGATCGGCCCGGGCGAGGTGGAGGACTGCCTCAGCCGCCACCCGGCGGTCAAGCTGGCCGCGGTCATCGGCCGGCCCGACCCGGTCAGGACCCAGATCGTCAAGGCCTTCGTCGTGCTCAAGGAGGGGGTCGAGCCGGGGCCGGACCTGGCCAGGGAGATCCAGGAGTTCGTCAAGACCAGGCTGGCCGCCCACGAGTACCCCCGGGAGGTGGAGTTCATCGACGAGCTGCCGGTGACGGCCACGGGCAAGATCAAGCGGCTGGAGCTGAAAAAACGGGAGCTGGAGAAGGACAAGGGCCGAAAGGGCGGGGGGTGAGACCGGGCCTGCCGTTAGCTGAAAATAGGCGATGAACGAACTCACTTCAGGGCCGCTCCGGTGGCTGCTCCTCTTGGCCGTCCTCACCTCTCCGGCCCATCCCTCCCCGGGCCGGGCGGCCGAGGTGCCGCCGGCCGGGCCAACAGCCCTGGTCAACGTCAACCTGATTCCCATGACCGGGGAAAAGATCCTCCCTCATCAAACGGTCCTCACCGATCAGGGCCGGATCGTCGGCCTGGGACCGGCCGAAGGGGCGAAGGTCCCGGAGGGGGCCAGGGTCATAGAAGGCCAGGGCGGTTTTCTCATGCCCGGCCTGGCCGACATGCACGTCCACCTCCGGGACGATTGGCCGGTCCCCCAGCTCAACCTCTACCTGGCCCACGGGGTGACCACGGTCCGGGACCTGGACGGACGGCCGGACATGCTCAGGTGGCGGGAGGAGATCAGGGCCGGGAAGCGGGCCGGCCCCCATATCTACGCCTCCTGTCCCACCATCCGGGGCTTTGAGGACCGGCCCTCGGAGCTGGTGGGCCGGCGCGTCCCGGGCGGTTACGACTGCCTCAAGCTCTACTCCTTTTTCTCCCGGCCCGGCTTTGAGCGGACCATGGCCCGGGCCAAAAAGGAGGGCTGGTACACCGTGGGCCATCTCCCCATCGCCCCGGGCCTGGAGGGTGCGATCGCGGCCGGGATGGACGAGATCGCCCATCTGGAGGAGCTGTCCTGGGAGTTCTTCGACTTCGATCGCCAGGCTGAGAGGGAACCCTTGGAGTGGTACCGCTACCTGGTCACCCTGGCCGCCGGGCTGAGGGAGAACCACCCCGATCCTGATTCCGATTATGTCCGGCGGCGGCTGGCCAGGGTGGTGGACCGGGTCAAGGCGGCCGGCCTAAGAGTCTGCACCACCCTGGCGGTCAATGAGACCGTCTCCCTGAAGCTGACCCGGCCCCGGTCTTTCCTGGACCGGGAGGAGAGCAGGTATCTCCCGGCCGGGTTCAAGAGGGCCTTCCGGGCCGGCCAAGACAAGCACCAGCTTATCTTCGCCGACCATTACGACCTGGCCCCGGTGATCGTGACCTGGCTGAAGATGCTGGCCGGGCGGCTCCACCGGGCCGGGGTGGACCTGGTCCTGGGCACCGACGCCGGCCCCGGCGGCCTGGGGATCGTCCCCGGCTTCTCCCTTCTGGATGAGCTTGAGCTGATGGTCGACTCTAACTTAAGCCCCTATGAGGCCATCGCCGCCGCCACCAGGCGGGCCTCGGAGACGGCCGCAGCCATGACCGGAGCCGACCAGTTCGGGACGGTGGAGGTGGGCAAGCGGGCCGACTTGATCCTGCTTCCGGCCAACCCCCTGGATGACCTGGCCCACCTCCGGCAGAGGCTGGGGGTGATGGCCGCCGGGCGGTGGTATGAAAGGTCGGAGCTGGAGAGGATGATCGCCCTTCCCCCCTCGGCCGGGCGGGCGGATGACATCAGATAAAGGGAACTCCACCATGAAGCTCTGGCAGAACCTGAAGATCTCGATTTTAATCACCGCCGGGCTGTGGCTGATCTACCTGGTGGACCTGGTTCTCCCCTGGGACCTGAGGGGGCTGGGCATCCGGCCCAGGACCGCCGGGGGGCTGTGGGGATTGATTCTGGCCCCCCTCCTCCACGTGGGGCCCCGCCACCTGGCGGCCAACTCCGGGGCCCTGATCGTCCTCCTGACCGTCTCCCTGTGCCTGGGCCGGGCTCTGACCTGGCTGGCCCTGGCCGTCATCGTCCTGGCCGGGGGCCTGGCGGTCTGGGCCCTGGCCCCGGCCGGGACCGTCCACCTGGGGGCCAGCGGGGCCGTCTTCGGGCTGGTGGGCTTCCTCCTCTTCTCGGGGGTCCTCCGCCGGGACTGGCGGTCCCTGGCCGCCTCCCTGGCCGTCCTTCTCCTTTACGGCGGGGTTCTCTTCAGCCTCCTGGAGGTGAGACCCGGGGTGAGCTGGTCCAGCCACTTCTTCGGCTTCTTGGCCGGTCTCCTGGCCGCCTGGCTGTTACGGCCCAAAGCCCAGGAGGTCCGGTCCTGAAACCCTATGGCGGATCAGCTTTAGCCCAACCCGCCACCTCGTCCAGGGCCACCACTCGGTACCGGCTTTGAGCGCGACTCCAGAGCCTCCGGCATTACCCAATCAAACCAAACTTATTTTGTCGTTGCTGGGAACCTCAAGGCGGCGCGGCAATCTGGGCCGACCATCTTTGGCACTGGGGAAGACTCCCTCGCCCCCATGGAGGGGGGAGAGGGTCGGGGTTAGGGGGAATAAGGCTATTATTTCAAAATGTTGAAGGCGGTGTCTGGGCCACGCCCCCGACACCGCCGAGGCCACCATTCAGTTCGACCGTGAAGGTTGGGTTAGCTGAGCGTAACCCAACCTTCCACCTCCCCGCCTCCCGGCTCAGTCCTTGGGGCTGGTCCGCCAGGGGGGCTTGATCTCCCTCAGTATCTCCGGGGTCAGGCTGACCATCAGCCACTCGTTGATGTAGACCGAGCCGTCCAGGACCAGCCCGTCCACCTGGGCCGTGATGGCCGCCCAGTCGGTCAGCCACCAGACCTTGGTCAGGCCGAAGGTCCAGTGGTTGGGGGCCCGGTAGAAGGGATCCCCGTCCTCGGTCAGGAAGTCCTTGCCCACCCAGGCGTTGCCCCACAGCCGGAAGCCCCACTTCTCGGCAAAGAGCCCCACCAGGACCCCGTCGCCGGTCAGGGTCTCCTCCTCGGCCCGGTCGGGGATGACGTGGGAGTGGAGCCAGAAGGCCTGGAGCCCGGCCCTCTCCAGCCAGGGCAGGGGAAGGTTGAGCTCGCCGCCCAGGGCCAGGGAGAGGTCGTCGCTGACCGGCTCCCCGGCGCTGAAGAGCTGGCCGCCGCGGTGGATCCAGTGGAACTGGGCCTGGAGGCTGGTCCAGCCCACCTGGGCCTTGGCCAGGGTCCCCACGTCGAACTTCTCCCGTTGGGCCTCGGTGTTGATGGCCTGCCAGTTTATCCAGGCCCGGCCGGAGAGCCATCTCCAGGCCCCGAAGACCTCGAACCCGGTCTCGGTGGGCCGCTCCTCGTAGCGCAGGGTGTCGTCGAAGAGGGCGTCCAAAAAGGCGTGACCGTCCAGGTCCAGGTTGCCGAAGGTCAGGGAGAACCTCTGGTTGGGCTGGTAGCGGAACTGGCCGTAGAACTCGGCCTCCTCCAGCTCGTCGTCGCCGTCGCCGAAGGTCCGGCCCAAAAAGGCCCCGGCGGCCAGGCGGATGTGGGAGGAGGACTTGTAGACCGCCCCCACGGTCAGGAACTCGCCGAAGATGGTCCGCCCCTCCCGGTACTTGGTGGCCTCGCCGGACAGCTCCAGGTTGATGAAGAAGGAGCGGGAGTCGATGAAGGCTCCCACCGAGTCGTTCTTGTCTTCGGTCTTGTCCTGGGCCGCGGCCCAGGGACCGCCGGCCAGGATCAGGAAGGCCGTTAACAGGAGGGCGGGGGCCATCCGCCCCCGGCGGGGCTCCCTTTCTCCGCTTACTCTCAGAGGCTGGAACGGTCCGCTCACGGGCCGCCTCCTTTCCGGGCAGGGCATATTCAGGGTGGCCGGGACTGTTTCCAAAAGGATTTCGTCGCGAGGTCGAGCATGTTTTTCGGATGCCAGGCGGCAGGTCCAAAAAGCCCGGAGGCGTGGTAGAGCCACGTCGAGAACTTTTTGGGCCTGACAACGCCGCAGACGGAAAACAAAGCCGACCGCAGCAGAAAGCATTTTGGAAGCAGCCCCGAGTGTAGCAACGGCCCTCCCGGCAGTCAACGCCGGGGAGATTTGAAGGCAAAAGGGCCGGCCGAGTCACCCCGGCCGGCCCGGTCTGGAGGCGGTCAAAGGGTGGTCAGCCTATCGGATAGCACTCCTTGTCGATGATCTTGGCCGCGATCTTCCGCTTGGCGGCGATGGAGTCCACCGGCTGGTTCTTGGTGAACTTGCGCAGGGCCATGAGCTGGGTCCGGAGCATGTCCCCCTCCTCCACGTGGGCCAGAACCTGCTTGCCCCAGAACTCGACCTTGGGCAGGGTGTCGTCCAGGTAGGCCTGGACCGCGGCGATGTGGAGCTCGGCCGCCTCCTCCCCGTCCCGGTCGATCTTCTTCCGGGCCCGCAGCAGCCCCGACTCCATGGCCCACAGCTCGATGCACATGTCGGCCAGCCGGGCCAGGACCTCCTGCTCGTTTATCAGCTTGTCCAAGTACTTCTGGGCCGCCACCCCGGCCACCAGGATGATCGCCTTGCGGGTCATCTCCATCATGTGGCTCTGGAAGCCCAGGGGCCCCTCGGGGATCTCGGCCATGAGGGGGGAGAAGGTCATCACCTCCGAGGCCAGGGCCTGGGCCGCGCCCATGAGGGGGATCTGGTTCTTCATGGCCCGCTTCATGATCGTCCCCGGGACCAGGAGCCGGTTGACCTCGTTGGTCCCCTCGAAGATCCGGTTGATCCGGGCGTCGCGGTAGGCCAGCTCGGCCGGGTACTCGCAGGAGTAGCCGTAGCCGCCCAGGATCTGGACCCACTCGTCGACGATGAAGTCGATCACCTCCGAGCCGTAGACCTTGTTGGCGCAGCACTCGATGGAGTACTCCTCGATGGCCTTGACCGCCTTCAGGTCATGCTCCGGGTCCTTGGGATCGATGGCCTCCAGGGCGGCGTCGATCAGGGCCGCGGTCCGGTAGATGGTCGACTCCAGCATGTAGGTCTTGATGAACATGTCGGCCAGCTTCTCCTGGATCATCCCGAAGCCGGCGATGGGCTGGTTGAACTGGATCCGTCCCTTGGCGTACTTGACCGCCTCGGAGAGGGCCATCTTGGCTCCCCCGATGCAGGCCGCGGCCAGCTTGTGGCGGCCGATGTCCAGGACGTTGAAGGCGATCTTGTGGCCCTTGCCCACCTGGCCCAGAACATTGCCCACCGGGACCTTGACGTCCTCGAAAAGGACCGTGGTGGTTGAGGAGCCGTTGATCCCCAGCTTGTGCTCCTCCGCCCCGGTGGAGATCCCCTCCATGGTCCGCTCCACCACGAAGCCGGTGAAGTCCTGGCCGTCAACCTTGGCAAAGACGATGAATGTGTCGGCCCAGCCGCCGTTGGTGATGAACATCTTCTCGCCGTTGAGGATGTAGTGCTGGCCGTCCGGGGAGAGGACCGCCTTGGTCTTGGCGTTGAGGGCGTCGGAGCCGGCCCCGGACTCGGTCAGGGCAAAGGCCCCGATCCACTCCCCGCTGGCCAGCTTGGGGAGGTACTTGGCTTTCAGCTCCTCGGTCCCGAAGTAGACCAGGGGCAGGGTCCCGATCCCGGTGTGGGCCCCCTGGGTCACGGCGAAGGAGCCGCCGGCCCCGATGGCCTCGGTGACGCAGGAGGTGGAGACCTCGTCCAGCCCCAGGCCGCCGTAGGCCTCGGGCACGGCCGTGGAGAGGAGCCCCAGCTCGCCGGCCTTGAGCATCAGCTTCCGGGAGAGCTCGGCGTCCTTCTCCTCTATCTTGGCGAAGTTGGGCTTGAGCTCGCCCAGGACGAAGTCCCAGGTGGTCTGGAGGATCATCCTGTGCTCGTCGCTGAAGTCCTCGGGGGTAAAGACCTCCTCCGGCCGGCGGGCCTCCAGGACGAAGCTGCCGCCCTTGATCAACTCAGCCATTTTTTTATCTCCTCCTCGTAATTTCTAGGGACGTTCGAAGACCGCCGCCGCGCCCATGCCGAAGCCGATGCACATGGAGACCAACCCCCAGTTGACCTTCCGGGCCTCCATCTCGTAAAGAAGCTGGGTGGTCAGCTTGGCCCCGGTGCAGCCCAGGGGGTGACCCAGGGCGATGGCCCCGCCGTTGACGTTGGTTATCTCCGGGTTGATCCCCAGGTCCCGGATGCAGGCCAGGGCCTGGGAGGCGAAGGCCTCGTTGAGCTCGATCAGCTCCATCTCCGAAAGCTTCTTGCCGGCCTTGGCCAGGGCCTTGGGGATGGCCTTGATGGGGCCTAAGCCCATGAACTCGTTCTCCACCCCGGCCACGGCAAAGGAGCGGAAGATACCCTTGATTGGCAGGCCCAGAGACTCGGCCTTCTCCCGGGACATGAGCATCACCGCCGCCGCCCCGTCCGAGGTCTGGGAGGAGTTGGCCGCGGTGACCGTGCCGCCCGGCTTGAAGGCCGGCTTCAGGTGGGAGACCGACTCCAGGGTAACCCCGAACCGAACCCCCTCGTCCACCTCGAAGACCTCGGTCTCGATCACCGGCCGGCCCTTCTTGTCCTGGCCGGGAGCCCTGATCTCCAGGGGCACGATCTGGTCCTTGAACCGGCCCGTCTCGATGGCCGCCTGGGCCTTGTTCATGGAGGCCACCCCGAAGAGGTCCTGCTCCTCCCGGCTTAAGGAGTAGCGCTCGGCCACGTTCTCGGCGGTCAGCCCCATGGGCTCGTAGGCCCCGGGCCGCTCGTGGGCCAGGACCGGGTCCACGGACATGATCGAGCCGCCCATGGGGATCAGGGACATGGACTCGATCCCCCCGGCCACGACCACCTCCTGCATCCCCGACATGATGGCCATGGCCCCCACGGCGATGGCGTTGAGCCCCGAGGAGCAGAACCGGTTGAGGGTGCACCCGGGGATGTCGTCGGGCAGGCCGGCCTTGTTGACGATGACCCGGCCGATGTTGAGCCCCTGCTGGGCCTCGGGGAAGGTGCAGCCCATGACCACGTCGTCGATCTCTCCGACCTCCAGGCCCGGGGTCCGGTTGATGACCTCCTTGAGGACCGCCACCCCCATCTCCTCGGGCCGGGTCAGGCGGAGCTTGCCCTTGGGGGCCTTGCCCACCGCGGTTCTGACGGCGGCGACGATGACCGCTTCCTTCATCCTAAACCTCCTTATCAAAGCCCTTGGCCGCGTCTTGAGGAACCGGCTCTAAACCTAGTTCCGGAGCGGCTTGCCGGTCTTGAGCATGTGGGCCATCCGGGCCTGGGTCCGGTGGTCGCCGCACAGCGAGACAAAGGCCTCCCGTTCCAGGTCCAGGAGATAGCCCTCGCTGACCTCGGTCTCGGGCAGGACCTCCCCGCCGGTCAGGACCCAGGCCAGCTTGTTGGCCACCACCTGGTCGTAGTCGGTGATGTACCCGGCCTTGTGCATGGTGTAGAGGGCGTACTCGATGACCGCCCGGCCGTCCACGCCCATGACCCGGATCTTTTTGGGCCGGGGCGGCTGGTAGCCCTCCAGGGCCATGGCCAGGACGGTCTGCTTGGCGTCGTGGATCAGGTAGTCCCGGTTGATGGTCACCTTGTCCGTGGGCCTGAAGAAGCCCATGGCCTGGGCCTCCTTGGCCGAGGTGGCCACCTTGGCCAGGGCGATGGTCTCGAAGGCCCGGGCCACGAAGGGGGTCAGCTCGATCTGCTTGGGGTAGAGGCCGCCCTTGGCCACGGGGAAGAGGCCCTCGGTGTTGCGCAGGAGCATCTCCTTGCAGCCTCCGCCGGCTGGGATGACCCCCACCCCCACCTCCACCAGGCCGATGTAGGTCTCGGCCGCGGCCCTGACCCGGTCGGCCCCCAGGCAGACCTCGCAGCCGCCGCCCAGGGCCATCCCGGCCGGGGCGGCCACCACCGGCTTGTCCAGGTACTTGAGGCCCATGATGGCCTCCTGGAGGCCCCGGACCAGGAAGTCCAGCTCGTCCCACTCCTCCTCCTGGGCGGTGAAAAGGACCAGGGCCAGGTTGGCCCCCACCGAGAAGTTGTCGCCGTGGTTGGCGATGACCAGGCCCTGGAAGTCCCGGGAGACGATCCCGGCCGCCTCCCGCATCATGGTCCCGATCTCCACCCCCAGGGAGTTCATCTTGGTGTGGAACTCCAGGCCGGCCACCCCGTCGCCCAGGTCGATCAGGGAGGCCCCGGGGTTGGTCTTGATGACCTTCTCCCTGTCCTTGAGGGACTTGAGGAGGATCATCTCCGGCCGGCGGGGGATCTCCCGGTAGTCCCCGGCCTCCCGGTCGTAGTAGTACTCCACCCCCTTCTCCCACTTGTAGAAGGAGCCGAAGCCTTTCTCGATCATGGTCTTGACCCAGGCCGGGGGTTTAAGCCCCTCCTCCTCCATCCGGGCCACCGATTTTTTAAGGCCCACCGCGTCCCACTGCTCGAAGGGCCCCATCCGCCAGGCGAAGCCGGAGCGCAGGGCCTTGTCCAGGCTCTCCACGGTCCCGGTGATCTCGCCCAGCCGGTTGGCGGCGTAGATGAAGGTGTGGGCCAGGCTGTCCCAGGTGAAGCGGCCGGCCTTGTCCTTGGCCCAGGCCAGGGCCTTGATCTTGTGTTTAAGCTCGGGAAGCTGCTTGACCTGGGCCAGGCTGGCCAGCTTGGGTTTCTCCGAGGCCCGGTACTCCAGGGTCTCCGGGTCCAGGACGAAGATGGCCTTCTGGCCCGCCTCGTCCTTGCCCTTCTTGTAGAACCCGGCCTTGGTCTTGTCCCCCAGGAGCTTCTTCTCGACCATGGCCTTGAGGAACTTGGGGGGGTCGAAGACCTCCCGCTGCTCGTCGTCCGGGCAGCCGTCATAGACGTTGGAGGCGGTGTGGAGGAGGACGTCCAGGCCCACCAGGTCCACGGTCCTCAAGGTGGCCATCCGGTGTCCCACCACCGAGCCGGTCAGGGCGTCGATCTCCTCGAAGCTCAGCCCCGAGTCGGCCAGGTGGTGGAAGAGGTGCATCACCGCAAAGGTCCCGATCCGGTTGGCGATGAAGTTGGGGGTGTCGGCGCAGACGACCGCGTCCTTGCCCAGGACCTTCTCGCAGAAGTCGGTGACGAAGCCGACCACCTCCGGGTCGGTCCTGGGTCCGGGGACGATCTCCAAGAGCTTCATGTAGCGGGGGGGGTTGAAGAAGTGGGTCCCGATGAAGTTCCTCTGGAACTCCTCCGGCAGGCCCTCGGCCATGTCCCTGATGGGCAGGCCGGAGGTGTTGGAGGTGACAATGCAGCCCGGCTTGAGGTGGGGGATGATCCTCTCGAAGAGGGTCCGCTTGATGTCCAGCCGCTCCACCACCACCTCGACCGCCAGGTCGCAGCCGGCCAGCCAGTCCAGGTTGTCCTCGAAGTTGCCGACGGTGATCAGCTCGGCGTCGTCCTTGAGGTAGAAGGCGGCCGGCTTGGCCTTCAGGGCCGCCTTTAAGCCCAGGTGGCCGAGCTTGTTGCGGAAGGCGGGGGTGGACTCGTCCCAGCCCTTTTTCCGGTCGTCCTCGCCCAGCTTGGGGGGGACGATATCCAGGAGATAGGTGGGCAGGCCGACGTTGGCCATGTGGGCGGCGATGGTGGCCCCCATCACACCGGCCCCCAGAACGGCCACTCTTTCGATGCGGCGGCTCATCAGCGTCCTCCTTGTGGATTTTCGACCGGGGGTGAAGCTTCGGCCGGCGGTTCGGTGCCGGGCCGATTGTTTCAGGCGCAAAATGAATGACTATTCATTCATAGAAAAGAATTACCACCCCCCCGGAGGAATTGTCAAGGCAAAAATGAATTGTGGTTCAGTTTCGCCTGGTGATGGTCTGGGGGCTGGGCTTCGGGCCGGGTTGGAGGGTATTATCCTAGGCGGGCGGGCCGGGAGAAGGTTGAGGGTGATCATCCAGGGGCCGGCCCCAGGGCCGCTCCGGCCTTCCCCGGAGGAGGTATTCTTTTGTTGAGCCGGGAGGAACCATGATCCCACCGATCCAGATTCTGGGCCCGGGCCGGATGGGCGTCGGGCTGGCCACGGCCGTGCTCCTGTCCGGGACCGGGCAGCGGGTGACCCTGATCGATCTTAAAGAGCGGCCGCCGGGCCGGGAGAGGGCCGCCCTGGACAAGGCCAGGCAGGAGATCGCCTCCAACCTGGCCCTGATGGCCGAGCTGGGCCGGACCGAGGTGGGTCCGGAGGAGCTCCTCTCCGGCCTGAGCTTAAGCCGCGACTGGGGGGAGCCTCTGGAGGGGGAGGCCTTCATTTTCGAGGCCCTGCCGGAGAAGGCCGAGCTGAAGCGCTCTCTCCTGGCCGAGCTGGCCCCCCGGATGGGCCCGGAGACCATCGTCGCCTCCACCACCTCGACCCTGGACCTGGGCACCCTGGCCCGGGGTTTTCCCCGGGCCGGGGACCTGATCATCACCCACTGGCTCAACCCGGCCTTCATCATCCCCCTGGTGGAGGTGGCCCGGACCGGGGAGACCGGGCCGGAGACCGTCCGGCGGACCACCCGGCTTTTGACCCGGCTGGGCAAGATCCCGGTGGTTCTCAACGACAGCCCCGGGTTCATCGTTCCCCGGATCCAGACCGCGGCCATGAACGAGGCGGTCCGCATCCTGGAGGAGGGGGTGGCCTCCGCGGCCGAGATCGACACGGCCATCAAGGCCGGGTTCGGTTTCCGCCTGGCCGTCCTGGGGCTCTTGGAGTTCATCGATCTGGGCGGCCTGGACATCCTCTACTACGCCGGAAAGTACCTGGCCGCGGCCCTTGGCCAGCCCCACCTCCAACCCCCGGCCCTGATCAGGGAGAAGATGGACTCCAACCAGACCGGTCCCCGGACCGGCCAGGGGATCTTCGATTACTCCGGGGTGGAGGTGGAGGAGATGTTCCGGAAGCGCTACCGGGGCTTTGTGGAGCTTCTGGAGGCCATCCGCCGCTCGCCGGACCTCGGCTTCCAGGGCGGAATTGAGGATCGCGGCCCGGCCGGGGATGATCGGACCGAGTCTTGAAAGATCAAAGCGGAAGGGGCTAATTCACGACCTAAAGGCCCTCCTC
>Ga0068714_10004717_pt1 | contig 15019 bp, 16 predicted proteins | sample MTBNYHSulfiMetaG_FD_62988 | JGI IMG/M metagenome (GOLD analysis project Ga0068714, IMG submission 62988) | Enrichment culture microbial communities from rom New York Harbor, USA that are MTBE-degrading - MTBE-NYH (New York Harbor Sulfidogenic)... | ecosystem: Environmental > Aquatic > Marine >... | reverse complement strand
GCGATGTTCTCCTGCTCCCGATACACAGGAACGACGATCGAAAAGCGCGGCCCCCCCGGCATTCCCGCTACCCCGGCAGCACCCAGAGGCGTTCCGGGGGCAGGCGCAGGCACATGCTCCCGCCTTCCAGGTTGCGCTCCGGGGCCGCCTCGGCAATCACGTCCCACTCGGCTCCGTCCACCTCCACCCGGAATCGGGTGTGGGTGCCCATGTAGATCTGCCGGCGCACCGGGGCTTCGAAGCAGTTGTCGCGCTGCTGCCCCGCCGCGCCCGGCTCGCGGCGCCCCTTCACCTCCACCGCTTCGGGGCGGATGGTGAGCACGACCTCTCCCTCCGGTTCCCCGGCGCAGCAGTCGAAGCTTCCGACCCGGGTCTCCACCCGCCCCCCCTGCCTTCGCCCTCGGAGGAAATTCCGGCACCCGAAGAACTCGGCCACGCGACGGCTCGCCGGACGCTCGTAGAACAGGTGGGCGGGACCGTACTGCTGCAGGCGTCCCTCGAACATGAGCGCCACCCTGTCGGCCAGCAGCACGGCCTCCTGCTGGTCGTGGGTCACGAAGATCGTGGTCAGTTCGAGCTCCTTGTGAGTGAAGAGGATCAGCTCCCTCATCTCGTCGCGCAGGTGGGCATCCAGGTTTGACAGGGGTTCGTCCAGGAGAAGCACCCGGGGCTCCACCACCAGGGCCCGGGCCAGGGCCACCCGCTGCTTCTGCCCCCCGGACAGCTGATGCGGCCTGCGCCTCTCCAGGCCTTGCAGCTTGAGCTTCCGCACCATCCCGGCCACCCGCCGGCCCGTCTCGCTCGCCTCCACCTTCCGCATCCGCAGGCCGAAGGCGATGTTCTCCTCCACGCTCATGTAGGGAAAGAGCAGGTAGTTCTGAAACACCATCACCGCGCCGCGGCGCTCCGGGGGCACATCGGTCACCGGACGGGCGTCGAAGAGGATGGCCCCGGAGGTGGGCCGCAGGAGCCCGGCAATCATCTTCAGCACCGTAGTCTTTCCGCACCCCGAGGGCCCCAGAAGGGCCACCAGCTCGCCGGCGGCCACCTCCAGGTCGAGGGCGTGAACCGCCGCCTCGGAAGCCCCGCGGTAGCTCTTGGCCAGTCCTTCAAGGGTGACCGAGGTCATAGGCGTCCGAAGCCTCCCATGGCCGCGGACTCTCCCGAAAGGAAGCGCGAGGTGGCCAGGAGAATCAGAACTGCAGGCGCCAGGAACACGATGCTCAGTGCGGCGGTCACGGCGTTGTCCCCGGCCCCGGCGAAAGAGAACAGCAGGACAGGCAGGGTGATGACCCGCCCGCCGCCGATCAGGACCGTCAGGATGTACTGGCTCCAGGAAATCAGAAACACGAACAGCGCGCCGGTAATGACTCCCGGCATGATTGCCGGAAGGGTCACATGAACGAAAGTGCGCAGGCGGCTTGCCCCGAGGCTCAGAGCCTGCTCCTCGTACTGCCCATCGTAGTTGGCGAACACCCCGGACATCACGAGAACCATGTATGGAAGGGTGGGCAGCAGGTGAGCCAGGCACACTCCGATCAGGGTGTCGACCAGGGCCAGACGGATGAACAGCACGTGGATACCCATGATCACCGCCAGCCCAGGCACGATGATGGGCGCGAAAACCAGGAACTCCGCCAGCGCCTTGCCGCGGAAAGCCGAGGTCCCCAGCACCCGACCGGCCGGCACTCCCAGGGCCACGTCCACCGCGGTCACGATCAGGGCGATGGCCGCGCTGTTGCCCAGGGCCGCCGAGACCCTGGAGGCGGGGGACAGCACGTACCGCCATGCCCGCCAGCTCGCCTCGGGCGGGAGCAGCGCGGGGAAGAACCATTTCTGGCTGACGGACCACGCCAGAAGCGGCACCAGCGGCAAAACCACCCCCATGAGGATCCCGGCCACCACCGCCCAGCGCAGGACCCTGACGCACCCCGGGCAGCCGCCAAGCTCCCCCACGTCCCGGACCGTCCCACGGCGGCGCTTCACGGCCGCACCCCCATCAACCGGCGAGTCAGCCGGCGATACGCCGTGACCAGCAGCAGCACGAACAGGGCGATCAGGATGCTCATGGCCATGGCCTGGGGCCGGGCATTCAGGTCCACGTCGATGTACAACCGGTAGGAGAGCACCGAGAGCATGGATGGGAAGCTCTTGCCCAGCAGGTACGGCACCTCGAAGGCCCCAAAGACGTAGGCGAAGATGATGATGGACCCGGGCAGGATGCCCGGGAGAATCAGCGGCAGGAGCACGTGCCGGAAGGTCTGCCAGCGCCCGGCTCCGAGGGTCCTGGCCTGCTCTTCGTAGTCCTCTCCCAGGGACTGGAGTACCGCCAGGGCGATGAGCCCGATGAACGGGACCTCCTTCCACACGTACACCAGGATGATTCCGATGCCCAGGTCGTCGAACACGAGAATCGGGAACTGCGACGACTCCCGGATCCACCCCAGGGCGTGGGCCGCCCGGGCCAGCAGCCCGCTCTGGGAGATCAGGAGCAGGAAACCGACGGCGATTACCAGGTGCGGGACCGTCAGGGGCAGCTGGTACACGAAGGAAACCAGCTTCTTGCCGCGAAAGCGCTTGCGCAGGGTCAGGGCGGTGACCACGGCCAGGGCCACGGCCGCCACGGTGGAGGCGACGGAGACGAAGATCGTGAGGCCCAGGGACCTCGCGAAGCCGGGGCGGGCCACGAGCTCCGCGTAGGCCCGGAGGCTGAAACCCCGCTCGCCGATGATGGGCATGTATCCGAGGCTCTGGGAAAGCCCGAGAACCAGTCCGCCGGCGAAGATGAAACCGATGACGACCAGGGCCGGGGCCAGCATGAGGGCAACGGTCAGGGAGCGGTTCAGAGTCTGGTCTCCCGAATCGGTGATTGCGCTCGCTCACACACTACACAAAACCGGGCCGCGAGAAAAGGGCGCCTCGACACCCCGGCGGCGGCTACCGGGAGGCCAGCTGCTGCTGCGTGTGGCTGTACGAGCCGGCCGCCCCGAAGGAGTAGATCTTGAGCCGGTAGCTCCCGCTGGCTCCGGCGTCGTAGGACCCCGCCAGGACGCGGTACTCCCCCGCCTGTTCGGCGAACAGGTCGAGCCTGGAGATGTGGGTCAGGTCGTTGAAGTCGTCGTTGAGGAGGTAGAAGCCCCCGGGCCCCTCCACGATCAGCAGGGTGTCGAGATCCGACGAGGTCATCTCCACGACGATGTGCTCGCCCGCTTCCAGGTACAGGGGGTGCTCCTCGAAGTATCCGTACTCCTCCAGCTCCCCGTCGGCCTCGTCCAGGAACCCCGAGAGCTCCCGCACCGCCGCCCGGCCGCCGAGAAACACCCTGAGGGTGTAGCTGCCGGTCTCCCCGCTCAGATAGGAGGTGGCGTAGATCTGGTAGACCCCCGGGCTCCCGGCGATGGTGTCGATCCGGCTCTCGGTCTCGCTCAGGTAGTCGTCGTTGACCTCCGTCGCCCCCTGGGGAGGCTTCACGGCCAGAAAAGAGTCGAACTCCTCGCTGTGCATGCTCACCAGGATGCGCTGGTTGGCCTGCGCCCGGAGAGTGTATGTGTCGTAGTGCTCGCCCTTGATCGACACCGGGTCGCCGGCCTCCAGGGCGCCGCTGTGAGTCTCCAACAGCTGCAGGCGCTCGCGATTGATGACCAGGCGATACTCCCCCTCCTCGCCTTCCTCGTAGGAGGTCACCTTGACCCGCCATTCCCCTCGACTCTCGACCAGGACGTCCAGCCGGGCGTCGTTGTTCTCCCCGTAGTCGTCGTTTTCCAGCTCCGTCCCGTCCGGAGCCTCCAGCAGGAGGTAGGCGTCGAAGTCCTCGGAGGACAGGGTGACGACCAGCCGGTCCCCGGCGGAGAGCTGCAGCGGGTACGTGTCGAAGTACTTCCCGAGCTTGGCGTCTCCCGGGCCGAGGGCTCCGGAATGGACGATGGTCTGGGCGGGCACCGCCGGTGCCGCAAGTACGACCAGAAGAAGGATCAGCCCCGGTAGAACCAATCGCCAGCCGCCGTTTGCCTGCTTCATGACCTGCCCCTCAATCAAGCGAGTGTTCCGTGTCCGTCGACCAGTATATCGCCCCGGCGGCGGGATTTCAGGAAGAAGACCCGCCCGCCCCCGGGGAACCCCTTCGGGCTGCGAGGGCGGCCGCTAACTCTTCGATGACCGGGAACTCCTCGAAATAGGGGCGGTTGGCGGGGTTGGTGAAGAACTCGTCGAGAGTCCGGACGCCGGACTGCTCGTACTCCCAGGCCTGGATGATCATCTCCAGCTTGTCGGCGGCCCGCACCAGGCGGGCTTCCCGGGTCGTGCCGGCGGAGAACTCCCGCCAGAGAGCCTCGTACCCGGGGTCTCCCAGCGGTTCCAGCAGATCCCGAACAGCCCGGTCCTCCGCCTGGTCCTTCACGGATTCGCCGAGCCAGCGCCCGGCGGTGTAGGGGATGTCCCCGAGACGGGCTTCCCCGAGCTCGTGGAGCACGGCCATGCGGAGCACCCGCCCGGCATCCAGGCTCTCCCCCGCCTTCAGGAGATCGTCCGCCAGGAGCATGCTGAGCAGGGTCACCCGGTAGCTGTGGTCGGCGATGCTTTCGGCGCCCCGGACGCCCCGGAGCAACCAGCCGGACCTGCGGAGGTTCTTGAGGGCGCCGGCTTCGCGGACAAGACGGAGAATGGCCTCGCTGCGTGTCATTGGCCGAGGATAGGCTGCCGCCCCGCCGCCGGTCAAGGGCGGGACAAGACTCCGGCGGTGTCTACTCCAGGGGGGCCTCGTCTTCGGCCTCCTTGCGCCCGGCCCGGCGGTCTATCGCGGGAGCGCCGAAGGCGAAGAAGGCGATCAGCAGGTTCATCAGGATCAACCAGACCGGCGCGCGCAACTCGCCGATGCGAACCCAGTACAGGTTGATGGCGATCCAGGGCAGCAGCCCCAGGATCAGGAACAGCAGCCGAAGGCGTCGCTTCGGCCTCGTCACCAGCGTGCTCATCTGCACCTCCCGTTCCCTGACCAGGGGCGCGTTCCCTTGAACTCGCCCGGCTCCGCTCCCCGGGTGAAGGCCGGCGGCGGAGCCAGCAGGCGCCTGATTCAGGGGCACCTTCTCGTCGCTACAGTGAGCTGCCGGTACCGGTTCGAGGCGTCGCCGCCTTTAGCGTTCGGGTCAGGGTTCTGTAGCACAGAGAAGCACTCGAGCCGACAACACTGACAGAACATACCACGGAAGCCTCGACGCGGGCAACCACGGGCGGGCACACACCGCCGGACCTGATCCGGTCTTGGGCGTTCCGGCCCGGGACTACTGCAGCTCCCGGGCCCTTCGCTCCATGTCGAGGATCAGCCGTTCCAGGACACCCACCGAACCCGGCGCTCCCGCCCGGATCTCCTCGGGCCCCGGGATATCCGTCTGGGTGTATCGGACGATCGCCTGGTGCGCCCGGTCGGCCAGGGACGAGCCGACGGTCTCATTGATGTAGTTGATCACCAGCTTCTTGCTGGTGTTGGTCAGCTCGGCCGCCGTGATGTGCTCGATGACCCGATAGACCGAGTTCAGGAAGGGCAACTGGTTCACGCTTCGCTCCTTGCCACCAGTGTGACGGATCGGCGGCTCCTGAACAAGCGCCGCTTCCTGCACCGGGTGCTACTTCTGCAGGACGTTGGCCACCCACCCCTTCTCGATCGCCTCGAGCCAGGCCGCCTGGAGCTCCGGGATCTTGTGGGTCGTCAACACCTCCGGCGGCAGGACCGCAGCAGGGCGCGGCAGGGAGTCGAATCTCGCCCGCCACTCCCCCGGGAGCTTCGAAATGCTCAGCACCGGGAGGTCCCCCCACACCTCGGGCCGGGCCTTCTCGTACTGGGTCGCCGGGTCGAGGAGCAGGTTGGCCACCACCATGGCCCCCGCCTTGCTCGAGGAGTTGAAGGGGATGGCCACGTAATGGGTGTTGCCGATCGTGCCCGAGTCGAAGACGAAGGTCCTGGCGCTCTCCGGGTAGCGCCCCTGGGCGATCAGGCTGGCGGCTCCCGCAGGGTTGTACGACACGTCGAAGAGCACCTCGCCGTTGGCAAACAGCTCCTGCAGGGCCGTCTGGCTCTCCGGGTAGGTCCTGCCCTGGCGCCAGAGGTAGGGCTCGATCTCGTTCAGCAGCTTCCAGGTCCTGGGGGCGACCTCGTCGAAGAGCTCCTGGTCAAAGGGACCCAGCAGCCGTTCATACCCGCCGGCGGCGTGGTAGAACAGGTGACGGACGAACACCGACCCGGTGAAGTCCGGTGGCGCCGGGTAGGTGAACCGCCCCGGGTTCGACCGGATCCAGCTCAGGAGTCCCTCTACGGTGGTCGGCGCCTCCGGGACCTTTGCCGAATCGTGGATCATCACCACCTGGGCCGACCCGTAAGGGGACTCGTAGCCTTCCACCGGAAAGCCGAAGTCGTTGGCCACGGCGGGGTCTGAGGCGTTCACGTACTGCATGTTCGGCAGCCGCTCCGCGTAGGGCCCGAAGAGCAGGTCCGCCTGGCGCATGGTGCGGAAGTTTTCGCCGTTGATCCACATCAGATCCACCGAGCCTCCGCTCGTGCGCCCGGCCTGCTTCTCCCCGAGGACCTTGTTGACGAAGGTGGTGGCGTCGGTGACCGGCACCACTTTCAGAAGCACCCCGTACTCCTCGGCCAGACGCCCGGCCACGTAGCCGTTGACGAAGCGGTTGATCAGGTCCGAGCCGCCCCACATGTACCAGTACACCGTCTGTGCCCGGGCTTCCGCCTCGATCTCCTCCCAGCTCATGGAGCCGAAGCGCCCCTCGAAGCTGTCGACGGCCCCGCTCTCCCGGCGCCCGCCCGCCCAGGCCCCCGGGGCAGCCAGAGCCGCAACGATCGCGGCGCCCAGGATCCTTTTCCATCCGTGTGCTTTCATGTCCGTTCCTCCAGTGGTGCGCATTAGAAGGGCTCAGGCAACGGGAATCTTACCCCTCCCGAGCAGGAACCTGGCCGGGCCCTCAGTCGAGGAAACAGTCCATGTCGTTCAGGTAGCTCCGGATCTTCTCGAAGGTGGCGGGGTTGCGGAGGCTCCGTTCTTCCCGGGTGTACTCGTAGTAGGCCATGTAGCACCAGCTCAGGGCACGGAGGAGAATCGTGCGCTCGAGCAGCCTGGTCTTTTCGAAGAGAGCCTTGAGATCCTCCGACAGGGAAAGAGCCTCGTTGTACGTCCTCAGGAACTGCAGCTTCTCTTGCTCGGAGTACACGTAGTCGCTCTTCCAGAGGGTGGTCGTCGGCACCAGAAAATGCCCCAGGTCCTGGTACCGGGAAGAGACCACGGCTTTTTCCCAGTCCACCAGGAACGCCCTGTCGCTCTGATCGTCGACCAGGAAATTCCCGGAGTTGACCTCGGTGTTGACGATGCACGGCGCCTCGCCGCCGAAGAGCTCCCGGGTGGCGTCCCCCAGCTCCACGATGCGCTCGTGGTAGCGTAGAAGGCGGGTCTTGTGGCTTCGCAGCGGATGCCCCGGGTAGCGATGAATGAGCCCGTAGCTTTCCCGGGCAATGGCGTGCACGGGGTCTTCCTGCACGATCAGCCCTTCGGGCAACGGCACCGAGTGCACGCTGGCCAGTACCCGGGCGGCCCGATCCCGATCCTGCGGGTAGACCAGGCTCCGCCCCGGAAGGTACTGCATCAGCAAGACCCCTCTGCCCAGACCGTCGGCCTGGGGTTCGCAGAACAGGGGCCGGGGCGTCACCTTCGACGGTTCCACGGCTCTGAGCACCTGGAACTCGTACTCGATCTGGTTCTCCAGGCCCAGCTGGCTGCCGTGGTTGACCCGCAGGACGAACTGCCCCGCCCGGCCCCGGACCAGGAAGTTCTCGTTGTACTCCCCGGCGGCCAGGAACTGGACGCTCTCCAGCTCCTCGACCCAGCCTCGCCGCAGCAGGAACTCCCGGACCTGCCCGCCCTGGGTCATCGCCGCCCCTTCTGCGCCCGGGCCATCACAGAGCCTCGTAGAGCTCCCGGAAGCGCTCCATGCGCTTGCGGTTGACCCCCAGGTCCGAGTAGCCCAGCCGGGACGCGGAGCGAAAATGAACCGTACGAGTGGCGTCCTCCAGCAGGAGCTCCACGTCGTCCACGAAGCCCAGGAGGGTGCGGTACTCCACGTGCAGATAGGTGTCCGATCGCCGCACGATCCGGGAGCGCTTCATCCCCCCGATCACGCCCAGGAGGGCCCCCATCGTGGCTCTCCTGGCCGCCAGGACGCTCTGGCCCGCCTCTTCGCCCTCGCCCTTGTAGGCCAGCGGCGCGATGCGGTGCTCGGGATCGGCAGCCTGGGTGGACACGCAGTTCGGGGAGCTCGGACAGGGGAGGAGGCCGCTCCGGGATTGCGAGTCCCGCGGCGGTCCGGTGCTGCAGGCGGCCAGCAGCACCGAGCCGAACACGAGTGCCGTTGCCTTTCCGTTCATCCTCACCTCCTCTTCCCGGCGGCGAACAGGCTGTCCTCGAGTCCTGGATTCAGGCGGTAGCCCGAATAGCGGTCTTCGATGGTCAGGGTCCGGTCGGCCAGGGTCACGATGACGCTGACCCGCAGCCGCATGTCCATGACAAAGTGTGCCGGGAGCCAGTACCCCTCCACCGGGGCAAAGCGTATCCTCATGGAGAGCTCCTTCAGCACGCCGGGGAGCTCCGAGGGTGTCATCTCCACCAGGAGGGGCTGGTAGTCAGTCTGGGAGACCAGGGCCGTGCCGTCCATGCGGCTCTGGTCGGGCTCCGTGGGGCTGAAGGCGATCCGCCACACGGCCTGCCCCTCGTAGCCGGTCTCCCCGAGAAGCGTGAACCGATACAGGCCGGCCGCTTCGGAGCTGAAGGGGCTCACGAATCCGCCGCCGCTGCCCTGCCCCCGGCCTCCCCCGCGCCGCTGCTTGGCCAGCTCCCGCTCCATCTCCGCCTCGCTCAGCGGGCGGCCGTCGACCGTCATGGAGAGATACTCGTTGTGAATGAGGTCGGGCTGGCGCGTGTACACCCGGCGCAGGGAGACGGTCTCCTGCTCGATCTCCGTCCGGGTCGAATCGGTCCACTCCACCACCCGGGCTTCGGCCGTGTACGCCATCTCCCGGATCACGGCCTCACGCACGGCTTCCGCCCTCCGCATCCGGGCGAGTATCTCTTCGAGCCCCGGCTCGGCGTGGCCCAGCGGCGCGAACACCGCGCAGGCCAGGAACACCACTATCCCTCGCAGCATGAAATGAATGTACCAGCCTGCCCGCGGAGGGTCAAAACAATTTGACAGCCCCCGAATAGGCGCTACACTGATGGCCATGGAAACACCCGCCCTGAAACCCGCGGTCGTCGTGAGCGCCTGCCTCGGCTTCCGCAGCTGTCGGTACAACGGGCAGACCGTGCCCCATCCCTTCGTGGAGCGCCTGCGCGCGTTCGTCGAGTTCCGGCCCGTCTGCCCGGAGGTGGAAATCGGCCTCGGGGTGCCCCGGGACCCCATCCGGGTCGTGGAGCAGGGGGGCGCCAGGCTCCTGATCCAGCCCGCAACGGGACGGGAGGTCTCCGCGGAGATGCGGGCCTTCAGCGGCCGCTTCCTCGCCGGGCTGGAGGGGGTCGACGGCTTCATCCTCAAGAACCGCTCCCCCTCCTGCGGGATCGGTGACGTCAAGATCTACCAGGGCACCGACCCCGGGGCTTCCTCGACCCGGGGCACCGGCCTCTTCGGCGAGGAGCTCCTGGCCCGCTTTCCCGGCTACCCGGTGGAGGACGAGGGGAGGCTCAACAACTTCACCCTCCGGGAGCACTTCCTGACCCAGCTGTACGCCCTCACGGAGTTCCGTCTGGCCCGGCAGAACCCGAGCATCCAGTCCCTGATCGCCTACCACACCCGGCAGAAGATGCAGCTCCTGGGCTACAACCAGGCCCGCTCGCGAGAATTGGGCAGGGTGGTGGCGGCGTACCGGCGCGGCGACATCACCCCCATCCTGGGGGAATACGAAGCTCACCTGCGCCAGGCCCTGGCCAAGCCGCCGCGCTACACCTCGATCATCAACGTTCTGCTCCATGCCTTCGGCGGGCTGTCCAAGGGCCTCAGCCCACGGGAGCGCCAGTTCTTCCTCAACACGATCGAAGAATACCGGGACGAGCGGGTGCCGCTGAGCGTGCCGGTGCGCATCCTGGAGGCCTGGGCCCTGCGCCTGGACAACCGCTACCTTCTGGGGCAGAGCTTCCTGACCCCCTATCCGAGGGCGCTCACGGAGATCACGGACTCGGGGAAGGGGCGAAAGCTCTAGGGCGTCTCCCCGCACACCCCCAAAGGTCCCCGAGGAGCCTTTTTTCTTGCCGGACCGCCGGGTTCCTCGTTACCATAAGAGTGTACCCGACACCGCGACTGCTTCTCTGCCAACGGAGGGGGCGGCGAAGGCGCCGGAAAACGACAAGGAGAAAGAGACATGAAAAAAAGAAACGCAAGTTTGTGGATCCTGCTGGTCCTGGCCCTGGCGGCGGCCCCAGCAGTATTCGCGGCCCCGACGTCCGGCACGGCGAACCCCGCCGGTCTCGAGGGCTTCTACACCAGCCCGGACAGCTTCTGGGGCTTCCAGTCCCACGTGGAGCTGGGCTTCCTGGGGTTCTTCTACCACAAGATCCAGTTCGGAACGACCGCGAGCGGCAACGACTACTTCGACTACGTGGCCGCCGGCGGCCAGAACGTCTGGTTCCCCTTCCAGCGCATCAGCGGGGACATCTTCATCGGCCCCCGGCACCGGATCGTGCTGCTGTACCAGCCCATCGACGTGCGCACGGAAGTCTACCTGAGCCAGAGCGTGCAGATCAATGGCGAGACCTTCGACGCGGGGGAGCCTCTGCAGCTTCGCTACGGCTTCGATTTCTACCGCCTGAGCTACCTCTACGACTTCCTGGCGGACCCGCGGAACGAGCTGGCGATCGGCGCCTCCCTGCAGATCCGGGACGCCGTGATCACCTTCTACCAGCCCGCGGACCCCACCGGCGCCACCGAGGAAGCCAAGATCCGCGACCAGAGCAACGTCGGCCCGGTCCCGGCCCTGAAGTTCCGGGCCAAGTACTACGTGAGTCCCCGCTTCTGGCTGGGCACCGAGATCGACGGAATCTACGCCGCCGGCCGGGGCTTCGTGGGCTCCACGGACGTGGAATCCGGCTTCGTCGGCGCCATTCTCGACGCCTCCCTGCGGGCCGGGTTCAGCCCCCGGGACTACCTGGACGCCTTCCTGAACCTGCGCTACATCGGAGGGGGCGCCGAGGGGACCTCAACGGATTACGTGGGCCCCGGCGACGGGTACACCAAGAACTGGCTCCACGCCTTCAGCGTCTCTCTGGGCGTGACCCTGAGGTAAGCGAGGCGGCTGTGCTCCCTGACGCAGGGCGCGCAGCCGCTTCCGTGAGTGGATGGGGGAGGAGCCACCGTGCCGGAACAGAGCTTCCTGTCCCCGGCGGCTCGCTCCCGGCCGCTGAACCGCGAGCCGGAGCGGGCCGGGGACTACGTCCTGTACTGGATGCAGGCCTCCCAGCGCGTCCTGGAGAATCCCGCCCTGGAGTACGCCGTGGAGCGGGCCAACGCGCTCTGCCTCCCGGTGCTGGTCGGCTTCGGCCTGACCACGGACGTCCCGGGCGCAGCCCTGCGGCACTACGCCTTCATGATGGAGGGCCTTGCGGAGACGGCGCGGGAGCTCAAGCGCCGGGGCCTGCGCCTGGCCCTGCTCCGGGGAGCCCCGGACGACGCGGCCCTGGCCCTCGGGGGCCGGGCGGCCCTGGTCGTCACCGACCGGGGGTACCTCCGCCGGCACCGGGCCTGGCGGGCCAGGGTCGCGGCGGAGGCCCCCTGCGCGGTCGTGCAGGTGGAGGCAAACTCGGTGGTACCCGTGGAGGCAGCCTCGCCCAAGAACGAATGGGCCGCCGCCACCTTCCGCCCGAGGATCCGTCGCGCCCTGGAGCCCTACCTGGCCCAGACCCAGACTCGTGAGCTCCGGCGGGATTCCCTGGGCCTCGAGCTGGACCTGCCGACCCTGACCGCGGGACCGGAGCTTCTCGCGGGGCCGGGAATCGAGCCCCGGCCGGGGCCGGTCACCCCCTGGTTTCAGGGCGGTACAGCGGAAGCCCTCCGCAGGCTCCACCGCTTCACCGCCGGGCCCCTGAGGGAGTACCACACCCGGCGCAACGACCCCGGCCTGGAGCTCCAGTCGGGCCTGAGCCCGTACCTGCACTTCGGGCAGATCTCTCCGCTCACCGTGGCCCTTGCCGTGCGGGACGCCGCCGGGGTGCCCGAAGAGGCCCGGGACGCCTTCCTGGAAGAGCTCATCGTGCGCCGGGAGCTGTCCTTCAACTACGCAAGCTACGAGGAGCGCTACGACCGCTACGAGGCCCTGCCGGATTGGGCCCGCCGGACCCTGGCCGAGCACCGGAAGGACCCGCGCCCGTACCTGTACGACCCCCAGGAGTTGGACTCCGGCTCGACCCACGACCCCTACTGGAACGCCGCGATGAGGGAGATGCGGATCACCGGCTCCATGCACGGCTACATGCGCATGTACTGGGGCAAGAAGATCCTCGAGTGGAGCCCGAGCCCGGAGCAGGGCTTCGCGGCGCTCCTGACCCTGAACGACCGCTACTTCCTGGACGGCAGGGACCCGAACTCCTATGCCGGAGCGGCCTGGTGCTTCGGCAAGCACGACCGCCCCTGGCAGGAACGCCCGGTGTTCGGGAAGGTGCGCAGCATGACTGCGGGGGGGCTCCGGCGGAAGTTCGACATGGAGACCTACCTGCGTCGGGTCGACGCGCTGACCCCGCAGGACTGAGGTCTACTCCATCCCCACCTGCCCGCGGGAGATCCGCTCCCGGGCTTCCTCCACCGCCTCACCAAGCGCCTCCCGGATGGGAGTGTAGCGGATGCCCAGCTCCCGTTCCGCCTTGCTGCCGTCGAAGAGCAGGGAGCCTCGAAACTGGGTCCGGATCAGGTCCAGGGGCAGAAGCGGCGGCCTGCCGGTGAGCCGCGCCCAGGCGGTCAGGAGTCGCGACAGCAGCAGGGTGGCGCCCCGGCCGAGGGTTTTCCCAGGCACGGGCACCCCGGAGAGCTCGCTGATCAGGGCGAAGTACTGCCCCGTGCTCAGCCGCTCCCGGCCCACCAGATAGGCTTCGCCCTCGTTTCCGCTTTTCTGCGCGGCCTGGACGATCGCCTCGGCGGCGTCCTGGACATGCACATAGGTGAAGAGGTTCTCGCTGTGGATCATGACCGGGATGCCGCCGCGGACGAACCTCTCGATCTGCATTACGGCCTTGGGGTCTCCCCGGCCGACCACTGCGGCCAGATACACCACGGTCAGGGGAAGCCCGTGCCGGGCCTGCAGCTCCCTGGCCAGGAGGTCCCCGTCGAACTTCGAACGGGCATAGTCGCTCACGTGCGGCCCCGGAGGGCTGGATTCCCGGAAAGGCATCTGCCCGGGAAAGCCGTAGGCCATGACCGTGCTCACGTGCACGACCTTCGCCACCCCGGCCTTCAGCGCCTCGGTCATGAGGTTCCTCGTACCCTCGACGTTGATGCGATAGTAGGGGCTGGCCCTCCGACCCGGGGACACCTGCCCGGGCGAGTACGGAATCCGCTCCCAGAAGGAATTGAGCCCGGCGCAGTTCAGGAGCCAGTCGCAGCCCTCCAGGGCCGGCCTCAGGGAGGCCGGGTCAGACAGATCCCCGGTATGGACCCGAACATCCGGAAAACTCTCGCGCAGAGAGGCGGCCGCCCGCTCCCGGCGCACGAGGCAGTGCACGTCATGGGAAGCTCCCCGGAGGCGAGCCACCACCGCCCCTCCCACGAAGCCGCTGGCGCCGGTCACCAGGATCCTCTTGCCCTTCACGCTCCTGCCCCCTCCCCGGACCGTCCCCCCAAAGGTAAGCCGCGCACGGTATTCACACCGCCCTCCTGTGCTCTACTATAGCCCAGCCTCACCCTCGGAGGATACCATCGATGATCCGACTGGGACTGGCCTGTATCTTCCGGGAGCAGCCGATCCGCTTCCGCCGGGCGACCGCCGCCCGGGTGGGCCGGTCCAGCCGCCCGGAGCAGCTGGCCACGCTCGCCGCCCTCTGCCTGGGGAACGCCGAGGCGCTTCTGCAGGCGCTCGCCTACTGCCGGGACCACGGCATCGGAGACTTTCGGATCAACAGCCAGATCCTGCCCCTGGCCACGCATCCCGAGCTGGGCTACCGCCTGGCCGATCTGCCCGGGTACGGGGAAATCGAGGAGGCCTTCCGTCGATGCGCCTCCATGGCCTCCGAGCACGGTCTTCGGACCACCTTCCACCCCGATCAGTTCGTCCTGCTCTCCTCGCCCTCCGAGGAGGTGACCCGCAACAGCCTCGAGGAGCTGCGCTACCAGGCCGATGTGGCCGAGATCGTCGGCAGCGACGTCATCAACCTCCACGGAGGAGGCGCCTACGGCGACAGGGCGGCGGCCCTGTCCCGGCTGCGGCGGCGCATCGAGGCGCTCCCGGACCGTATCCGCCGCCGCCTGACCCTGGAAAACGACGATCGGCTCTACACCCCCGAGGAGCTGCTCTGCGTGTGCGCCGACACCGGGGTCCCCCTGGTCTACGACGTGCATCATCACCGCTGCCTTCCGGACGGGCTTTCCGTGGAAGAAACCACCGCCCGGACCCTGGCCACCTGGGACCGGGAGCCCCTGTTTCATCTCTCCAGTCCCCGGGGCGGGTGGGGGGCGCCCGACCCGCGGCCTCACGATGAATACATCGACCCGGCGGACGTGCCCGAGTCGTGGCTCTCTCTGGGACGCGAGCGCTCCATCACGATCGAGATCGAAGCCAAGGCCAAGGAGCTGGCCGTCCTCCGACTGATGGCGGCCATGGAGGGTCGGGCGAAGCCTTGACGCCCCGGGGGATTGCCCCTAAGGTCGTAGGATACCCGGGCTCTGGAGCCGAGCGAATGAATGCTGCCTTCTTCCGCATCTGTTTCATCTGCCTGTTCTGCGTGCTCACCGGGATGCGCGTGTACTACAAGCTGCGGGCCGGGTTCTTGCGGGAACG
>Ga0068714_10004715_pt1 | contig 15019 bp, 11 predicted proteins | sample MTBNYHSulfiMetaG_FD_62988 | JGI IMG/M metagenome (GOLD analysis project Ga0068714, IMG submission 62988) | Enrichment culture microbial communities from rom New York Harbor, USA that are MTBE-degrading - MTBE-NYH (New York Harbor Sulfidogenic)... | ecosystem: Environmental > Aquatic > Marine >... | reverse complement strand
CAGAAGGACTTCCTTGGGAATCTCCGCGGCTGCGGCGTAGAATTGCCCGACGAACGCGCTTAGCATCTCGCCCTGAGCACTGCCTTCGGTTCCTTTCAGCCAGTAGGTCTCGCGTCCCACGAGCCTGCCCCGGCGAAAGAAGAACACCTGGGCACACGCTTCGACGGGATCCTGGGCGACCGTGATTACGTCCCGGTCCACCAGTGACTTGGTGGCCACCCGCTGCCGCTCGATGATCGAGCCCAAAGCCCTGAGTTGATCGCGGTATATGGCCGCCCGTTCGAAATCCAGCGACCCCGCCGCGCGCTCCATCTGCCGTTCGAGGCGGCCGGCTACCTCTTCCGCGCGTCCGGAGAAGAACATGATCAGGCCGTCAATCACCTCGCGGTATTCGGTGGCCGGGAGCCTGCCCAGGCACGGCGCCAGACATCGCCCGATGAAGTGGTTCAGGCACGGCCTCGGGCGCGGAATCACGCGCTTGCAGCTTCTGTAGGGAAAGACCTTCCGGATGGTCCGGAGCGTCTCGCGCAGCAGCTTGGTTCGAGTGAAGGGCCCGAAGTACCGCGCCCCATCCTGTTCTCTGGTGCGAACCAACGTCACGCTGGGGAACTCCTCGTCGAGGCCTATCCGGAGGTACGGGTACTGCTTGTCGTCCCGCAGCCTCACGTTGTACGGCGGGTGGTGGCGCTTGATAAGGTTGCTCTCCAGGATCAGGGCCTCGACCGGGGATTCCGTCACGATGTGGTCGAGACCCGCGACCTCGGACATCATCGCCTCCTTGCGGGGTCCGAGGTCCCGGGATGCCTGGAAGTAGGAACGCACCCGCTGGCGCAGGGACTGAGCCTTGCCGACGTACAAAGCGTTACCTTGGGAGTCAAGAAACTGGTACACGCCAGGCCTGTCGGGCAGCAGGTCGACCTGCTTTCCGAGGTTAGAAAAGCGGAGGTCAGGAGCGTCCGTCATTCATGCCGCCCTCGCTGCCGGCCTTCATGACCCGGCGGGAGCCGGCGCCCAAGGCGTCAACCTGCCCGATCTCCGTGCGGGCGAGTACTTTGCGCAGGTACAGGCCTGTATACGAACCCTGGCACTTGCATACGTCCTCCGGCGTGCCCTCGGCGACCACCCATCCTCCCAGTTCGCCGCCCTCCGGGCCGAGGTCGATGACCCAGTCCGCGCACTTCACCACTTCAAGATTGTGCTCGATGACCAGGACCGTGTCCCCTGCTTCGACCAGTCGCTGCAGGACTTCGAGCAGCTTCTGGATATCGGCCATGTGCAGCCCGGTCGTGGGCTCGTCGAGGATGTACAGCGTGCGGCCGTTGCTCCGCCGCGAAAGCTCGGTGGCAAGCTTGACCCTCTGGGCCTCGCCGCCCGAGAGGGTTGTTGCGGGCTGGCCCAGCCTTATGTACCCAAGACCAACGTGGTTGAGAGTCTCGAGTTTCCTCCGGCAGGACGGTACGTTGCGGAAGAACGCATGCGCCTCCTCGACCGTCATATCCAGGATATCCGCGATGTTCTTGCCCTTGTAGCGGACCTCCAGGGTATCGCGGTTATAGCGCTTGCCGTGGCAGACCTCGCAGGGCACGTAGACGTCGGGCAGAAAGTGCATCTCGATCTTGATTATGCCGTCTCCCTTACAGGCCTCGCATCTCCCGCCCCGCACGTTGAAGGAAAACCTGCCCGGCCTGTAGCCCCTCATCCGGGCCTCCTGCGTCCTCGCCATAAGTTCTCGTATCGGGGTGAAAAGCCCGGTATAGGTTGCCGGATTCGAGCGCGGAGTCCTGCCTATCGGCGACTGGTCAACGTTGACGACCTTGTCCAACAACTCCAGGCCGTCTATACCGTCGTGCTGTCCGGGCCTCGTGTGGGCACGGTTGAGCTCGGCGGCAAGCCTGTTATAGATGATGTCATTCACCAGCGACGACTTGCCCGACCCGGAAACGCCGGTCACGCACGCCATTACGTTGAGGGGTATCGTCACGTCGATGCGCTTAAGATTGTGCTCGGCCGCTCCCCGGATGACCAGTTGCTTGCCAGGCGATCGAGCGCGCCTGGCGGGAACCGGTATGGTCTTTGCCCCGGCAAGGTACTGGCCTGTGACGGACTCCCCGCAGAGCTGAATCTCCTCCACGGTTCCCTGGGCCACTATCCGGCCGCCGTGCTCGCCCGCTCCGGGTCCGATGTCTATGACGTGGTCCGCGGAGCGGATGGTTTCCTCATCGTGCTCGACGACTATGACGGTGTTGCCCAGGTCGCGGAGACGCTCGAGGGTGGCCAGAAGACGCCGGTTGTCGCGCTGGTGCAGACCGATGCTGGGCTCGTCCAGGATGTAGAGGACTCCCACCAGGCTGGAACCGACCTGAGTGGCCAGCCTGATGCGCTGCGATTCGCCGCCTGCGAGCGTGCCCGCGGGGCGGTCCAGCGTGAGGTAGTCAAGCCCCACGTTTTCCATGAAACCGAGCCTCTCCGATATTTCCTTGACCACCTGAGCCGCAATAGCCTGCTCGCGGTCGCTGAGCTCAAGGCTCTGGAAGAACGCCAGGGCTTCGCGTACGGACATGGCGGTGACTTCGCTGATCGACTTGCCGCCTACGGTCACCGCGAGGGCCTCGGGGCGCAGCCGCGCCCCCTTGCAGGCGGGACACGGCCTGCTGGACATGTACTCCTCGATCTCCAGGCGGGCGGACTCGGAGTTCGATTGCTTGTACCTGCGGGCGAGGTTGTTGACCACGCCCTCGAACCGCGTCTCGTGGACGCGAACCCGGCCCCAGGGGTTCTGGTACCGGAAGCGGATGCGTTCTTTCGGCGCTCCGTAGAGGAGCACTGTTCTCTGGTGCTCGGTGAGTTGGCCTACGGGGGCCTCGGTACTGAAACCGAAATGGGCCGCCACGGCCTCAAGAAGCTGGGGATAGTAAGTGCTAGACCCCTTGCTCCACGGGACCACCGCTCCCTCGGATATCGACTTGCCGTCGTCCGGAATCACCAGCTCGGGGTCTATCTCCATGTTGGAGCCGAGGCCACCGCACTCCGGGCAGGCTCCGAACGGGCTGTTGAACGAGAACATGCGCGGGGTGAGCTCCTCGATGGAGATGCCGCACTCCGGACAGGCGTAGTTCTGGGAGAAGAGCATCTCGCCGGCTCCCTCCACGTCCACGAGGGCTAGCCCGCCGCTCAACTTGACGGACGTCTCCAGCGAATCGGAGAGCCTCTTTTCGAGCCCCGGCCTCATGATCAACCTGTCAACTACCACTTCGATGGTGTGTTTTCTGTTTCTCTCCAGCTTAGGCGCCTCGGATATCTCGTACACCGTCCCGTTCACCCTGACCCGGACGTAGCCGTCGCGCTGGAGATCCCCGAGGACCCGCTCGTGCTCGCCCTTGCGCCCGCGCACGACCGGCGCCAGTACCTGCATCCGGGAGTCTACGGGGAGAGTCATCAGGCTGTCGACCATCTGCTGGATCGTCTGCTGGGTTATCGGCCGGCCGCACTTCGGGCAGTGCGGATGCCCTACCCTTGCGAACAGCAATCGCAGGTAATCATAGATTTCCGTAACCGTCCCGACCGTGGACCGGGGGTTGCGGCTCGCGGCCTTTTGGTCTATGGAAATCGCCGGCGACAATCCCTCGATGTAGTCCACATCCGGCTTGTCCATCCGCCCCAGAAACTGCCGCGCATATGCCGACAGCGACTCAACGTAGCGGCGTTGCCCTTCGGCAAAGATGGTGTCAAACGCAAGGGAGGACTTCCCCGAACCTGACAGCCCGGTGATGACCACAAGCTCGTTGCGGGGTATCTCGATGTCGATGTTCTTGAGATTGTGCTCCCTTGCGCCCTTGACGAAAATGCTGTCCCTTGACATGTGCCCTCTGTCCGGGGCCCGCAGGCCGTCCGGCTCCCGGTCCCCCTCCGCGACGTTAGCTGTTTCCCTCCGAAAAACCCTCATGCCTTGCGCCGCGATCGTCCGCCCTCCGTCCGTTTCCGGACAGGGCCGCCTCCGGTGCGTTCCTCGAGCTCAAAGATCATGTCCCTGAGGTCGGCGGCATACTCAAACTCCAGGCGTTTCGCTGCGCCCTCCATCTCCTTGCGCAACCTCTCTATAGTCTCCGGGATATCCCGCCGCGAGAGCTGGCGCAGGTCTTTTGGCAAGAGCTCGATGGCCTTGCTCTTAGCCCTCGTCGCCTCGATGACGTCCCGGACTTGCTTCTGCACCGACTCGGGGGTGATCCCCCGGGACTCATTGTACTGAACCTGTTTCTCGCGGCGGCGGCTGGTTTCATCGATCGCCCGGCGCATCGAGTCGGTGACCTCGTCGGCGTACATAACGACCTTACCATGCACGTTCCGTGCCGCCCGGCCGGCGGTCTGAATCAGCGCGGTTTCCGAACGCAGGTAACCCTCTTTGTCGGCGTCGAGGATCGCGACCAGCGAAACCTCCGGCAGATCAAGGCCCTCGCGGAGGAGGTTGATGCCGACGAGCACGTCGAAAACACCCAGCCGCAGGTCCCTGAGGATCTCCATCCGCTCCAGCGTCTTGATCTCCGAATGCAGGTAACGAACCGCGATGCCGGTCTCCCGGAGGTAGTCCGCAAGGTCCTCGGCCATCTTCTTGGTGAGGGTGGTGACCAGCGTGCGCTCCCCGGCCTCGACCCGGCCCCTGACTTCGCCGATCAGGTCGTCAATCTGCCCCTTGGTGGGGCGTATCTCGATGCAGGGGTCCAAGAGCCCGGTTGGACGGACGATCTGCTCCACGACCCTCCGGGCCTCGCGCGACTCGTAGGGCCCGGGGGTCGCGGACACGTAGATAACCTGGTTCACGCGCTGCTCAAACTCCGCGAACGTCAAGGGGCGGTTGTCGTAGGCCGAGGGGAGCCGGAAACCGTACTCCACCAGAGCGTTCTTGCGGGACCTGTCACCGGCGTACATCGCATGGAGCTGGGGAATCGTCTGGTGCGACTCGTCGATGATCAGCAGGAAGTCCTTTGGAAAGAAGTCGAACAGCGTATACGGCGCCTCGCCCGGCCGGCGCCCGCTGAGATGGCGCGAGTAGTTCTCTATGCCGTGGCAATAGCCCGCCTCTCTGAGCATTTCAAGGTCATACCTCGTGCGCTGCTCCAAGCGCTGGGCCTCAAGGAGCTTGCCGTCCCGCCGAAACTCGGCCAGCCGCTCCTCCAGCTCGGACTCGATGCTCTCCAGCGAGCGCTTGAGCTTGTCCTGATCGATGACGTAGTGGGTTGCCGGGTAGATCGCTACGTGGTTGCGTTCGGCGAGGACCTCTCCGGTGAGCACGTCGATTTCCGTGATCCTCTCGATCCGGTCGCCAAGGAACTCCACCCTCACGGCCCTCTCTGTGTACCCGGCCGGGTAGACCTCCAGGACGTCGCCGCGGACGCGAAAGGTCCCTCGGGTGAAGGCTATGTCGTTGCGCTGGTACTGGATCTCGACGAGCCTGCGGAGCACCTGGTCCCGGTCCTTCGTCAGGCCCACGCGCAGGGACGCCACCAGCGAGCTGTACTCCTCCGGCGACCCGAGGCTGAAGATGCAGCTGACGCTAGCGACCACCAGTGCGTCGCGGCGCTCGAAGAGGCTCATCGTAGCGCTGTGCCGCAGCTTGTCAATCTCGTCGTTGATCATCGCGTCTTTCTCGATGTAGGTGTCGGTCTGGGGGATGTAGGCTTCCGGCTGGTAGTAGTCGTAGTAGCTGACGAAGTACTCCACAGAGCTGTCCGGCAAAAAAGCCTTGAACTCGCTGCACAACTGGGCGGCGAGCGTCTTGTTGTGGGCGATGACCAGGGTCGGCCGCTGGACCTGGGCGACCACGTTGGCGATGGTGAAAGTCTTGCCGGAGCCGGTGACGCCCAGCAAGACCTGCGCCCGCTCCCCCGCGTTTATGCCGTCCACGAGGCTGGCGATAGCCTCCGGCTGATCTCCCGCCGGGGCAAAGTCGCTCTTAAGCGTGAATCGCCCTTGTTCGAAGCCAGTTGGCAGCCCTATCTCCTCCTCCGGCAAACGCATTGTACCACGCCAGGTACACTGTAGCTTTGCCTCCGTGGAAACCCGGCCGCCGGCGCCGCCAGGGAGCGAAGCACGCCGCGGCGGCAGTCAGATGGCGAACTTATGTTCGCCCACGGATAAATGATAGCCTAGAGATTGGGGAAGAGCAACTCCCAGTTCAGTCCCGCCGGCCGCGCTTTCTCCGGGCAAGCAGTCCTCGCAGGAACGAACAGGCGGGCACGTGGCTGCGTATCTCGACCTGGGGAGGAGCGTCTTCGGGGGGCAGAGGAATCAGGCCGAGCAGCGGCTGCTCGCTCTGTCCGCCGCCCGTCGTATCGACGAGGGTGGTCCGTTCTGCCGTTCCGCGCCGGTACCGGACCTCCACAGGCGAGGATGCCTGGGCCAGAACCTCCGCTACTGTTGCGGCATCGGCCGTGGGGACCCCCGCAACCTCCAAGAGCACGTCCCCGGGGCGGAGTCCGGCCCGTAGCGCGCCTCCGCCGGGCAACGTGTCCATCACGGTAAGCCCATCCGGGGCCCGTTCGAGTGCCGGCGCCGCTCGAAACTCGCCCCGTGACCCGAGCCGGATCACAGCCTCGTGCCCCAGCGGTCCCCAAAGCGCGGCCAACCATACGAGCGGGGAATAGCGGGAGGCGGCAACAGACAGGATCGCGAGGATCACGCTGTACGCGAGAAGCGCCAAGGCGCTGCGCCTGGCCTTGTCAGCGGGCTTGAACCGCGTGGCCAGGTCTGAGTAGCCGAGGACCGCCGCCACGGGAAACAGCGTGAAAACGGCCTCTGGCTGGGCGGCCACATCCGGCGGCGGAGCAACCAGCGGCCACCATGACGGCATCTCCATCAGCCCTTCGCGAGAGGCGCCGGGCGGCAGGGTAACGACAAACAGCAGCAGGAGGGGCAGCGGCCAAAATGCCTGGAGGGCGAAACCCGGACGGGTTCGCCCTCCGCCCGGCGCCCGGATTACCAACGGCGTCGCACAGGATGCCCCTCGCAGAAAGATCAGGACGCTTTCGGTCACGTGCAGCACGGCCACGAGTGCCATCAGGGACGGGACGTGCACCTTGGGCCATCCGAACAGGAGGAAACTTACCGAAACCAGCCCGCCGGCGTACGAAAAGCACATCAGCCTGGGATTTATGGCCATCAGGAGCAAGGCCAACGGCAGAAGCCAGTAGATTCCCGTCCCGCTGAGGCTGGCTCCAAGGAAGGCCATTATCAGGCTTGCAAGCAGCCCTCCAAACAGCCCGTAGCCGACCGAGATGAGCACGTGACGGAAGACCTGGTTCTTGTTGACCCCGTATATCCTGCGCTCGGTCTCGGCGACCCTGCGGTACTGGTAGGCCACCAGCGCTACAATGATCCAGAAAAACGGAAATGCGAGCGGGCTCGTCACCAGCCCCGGGACGCCTGCGACGACCATCCGCAGGAGCTCCAGTATCTCCCTCATGGCGACGCCGTCAGATGGCCGCGGGCAAGCTCGAGAGCCCTGTGCAGCTGGATGTTGCGGGCATCCTCAGGATCATCCAGGACAATGCGGGGATCTCCGGGCGCGGTCGCGAGGTTCTCGACGACGACGTCCGGCACGATACCTCCTCCGCCCTGCTGGTCACGGTTGATATCGCGTCCGCTCGGCGTCAAGTACCGGGCTGTCGTCAGCTTCAGGCCTCCCCCGTCGGGAAGCCTGAACACCTCCTGTACGAGCGCCTTTCCGAACGTCCGCGTCCCAACGAGAACGCCGGCTCCACGGTCCTGGATAGCTCCTGCGACTATCTCCGCGGCGCTGGCGGTGGCGCCGTTGACCAGCGTTATTAGCGGCAGCCCGAGCCCGGCTCCGGACACCCTGTGGACCTCCTCGCGGCCGTCGCGGTACGTCGTCGTTACCACGACTCCCTCGGGGACTAAGAACCCTGCCACTTCGACGCAACGGTCCAATAGCCCGCCCGGGTCGTCCCGAAGGTCCAGGATCAGCACCTTCATCCCTTCCCGCCTGAGCGCCTCCAGAGAAGCACGCGCGTCGTAGGCGGTATCTTCACGGAAGGCTGAGATCTGGAGATAGCCGATCCCCGGCTCCAAGATCTTGTGCTGAACCGTCTTGAGCTCGATCAACTCGCGGACTATGCGGACGTCGAAGGGCTGGGGTACGCCGTCCCGGCGGATGGTCAGGACTACCGCGGTGCCCGCCTCGCCGCGTATTACCTCCGAGGCCTCCTGAACCGGCCAGCCAATGATGCTCTGGCCGTCGACGGCAACGATCTTGTCCATCGGCAGGATCCCCTCACGGTAAGCCGGCGTGTCCTTGATGGGGGCAATGACTATGACGTATCCGTCCTGGCCCGTAATCTCGATCCCCACGCCCGAGTACTTGCCGCTAATGTTGCTGGTCTGGAAACGCTCGTACTCGTCCCTGTCGAGGTACACGGAGTAAGGGTCGCCAAGGGAATCCACCATCCCCGCGGTGGCGCCTCTGACCAGGTCCGCTATGTCCGAAGCCCGGCCCTCGTCGACGAATTGCTGCTGTATCCGCGCCAGAACCTCGAAGAAGGCCTGCGTTTCCGGGGTCCCGCTCGGCAACTCGCCGCGTGCGTGGAGCCACGGAACACGGCCGGTGGCGATCATGTAGGTCCCGGCGTTCGAAAGGACCAACAGGACAATAACCGTTACCAGGAGGACCTTACGCCTCATGACTCACCCACCTATCAGCTTAAAAGCACAGTCCAATAATACTATGCTCTTTATTGTTACTGGCCGCCAGGAGATTTGTTCCCCGCCCACGATATGGCGCCGCGCGCTACTTGGGCAGCCAGTTGAGCGGGTTGACGGGGGTGCCGTTGTCCCGCACTTCAAAGTGCAGATGCGGCCCGGTACTGAGGCCGGTGCTGCCGACCAGCCCGATCAACTCGCCGCGGGCCACGGTCTGGCCGACCGAGACTTTGATTGAGGAGAGGTGCGCGTATAGCGTCCAGATGCCTCCACCGTGATCCACCATGATGCAATTGCCGTATCCGCCCAGGACTCCTGCACTCCGCACTATGCCCCACTCCGCCGAGGTGACCCTAGCCCCCATGCCGGCCCCGATGTCAATGCCGGTATGCTGGCGGTACGTCCGGAGGATGGGGTGGAACCTGGGGCCGAAATAGGAGGTTATGCGCCTCACCGTCGTCGGCCAGGCAAGCGACTTCGGCCTCGTGCCCCACGGGGCCAACCGGCGGATCTCCTGTTCGAGCTGCCGCGAGGTTTCCTCCAGCTCGTCCAGGGACCGCTCGTACAGCTCGCGGTCCTCTCTGACCTTTGCCAGGTACCTCTCTTTGACCGACTGCTGGTATTCGATGCTTGCCTTCTGGGCGGAGGCCTTGTCGCGGAGGCTCAACGCCTGGAGTCGCTTCTGTTCAAGGTCCAGCTTGCGGTCCTCAACCTGCTGCCGCTCCTCTTGGACAGCAACCATTAACTCCCGGTCCTTGGAGACCAGCTGCCTCAGGAGGTCAAACCTGTTGAGGAAGTCGCTGAAGCTGGTGGATCCGAGCAAGACCTGCAGGTACCCGACTGTCCCGGCCTCGTAGACGGCCCTCACCCTGCGGCCCAGATAATCCTGTCTTTCGGCGAGCCGCTCCTCGGCGTCGGCGAGTTCGATCTCCGCTCTGCGGATGAGGCTTTGGAGGTACGAAAGGTCATTTTCCAGCCGTCTCAGCTGGGCCCGTGTTTTCTCAAGCTGGCTCTCGATCTTAGCCAGGTCCGACAAGACCTGCCCTTCCTGTTTCTTGGTCGTGCTGAGGCGCTTGAGTATGTCCTCCATTTCCTGCTGCAGGCGCTGGAGCTCCTGCTGTAGCTCCTCAAGCTCGGAGGCGGCCGCTCGCTGCGGAGACACGGCGAGGACGGTGCTTCCCGCAAGAACGGTGACCAGGAGACATATGAGCATGTGCCGGACGGTCAGATGCGACATCCGACCCCACCCCCGTTCTTGCGGCCCGCCGCCGGCCCGCATGTTCAGTCCCTCAGCCACCTGCGTAGCGCAAGCAGCGCACCGACCGCGCCCGTGGTGGCCCCGGTAACGATGACAGCCGGACCCACCCAGCCCATCGTCGCCCTCACGGTCAGGACCGGTAGAAACACCAGATTGAGGGCCGCGAAGCGCGCCGCCCAGGCATAGGCAGCAGTCACGGTGACGGCCGCCAGGGCGGCCCCGGCGCTCGCCAGGATGAGCCCCTCAAAGATGAACGGCCAGCGGATCACGGCATCCGTTGCGCCGACGAGCCGCATGATCGCGATCTCCTCCCGCCGTGCGAAGACGCTGAGCCGGATCGAGTTCTGAATCAGAAACAGAGTCGCTACGCCGAGCAACCCGGCCAGGGCCAAGATTCCGATCCGCAAGAGGCGGGTGACCGAAAGAAGCCTGGCCACCAGCTCTTTTCCATAACTAACTTCGGAGACGCAAGGGTCGTCCTTGACCGCCTCCACCACAGCCGCGACGGAAGTGCCGTCCTTTATGCCGACCTCGAGGGCATCGCGCAACGGGTTGAAATCCTCGATCCCGTCAAGGAGGGCCGCGTTTTCTCCGAACGCCTCGCGGAGGCGCTCGAGGGCCTGCTCCTTGGAGACGAAGACGACCTCTCCGACCCCCTCGATCTGGGACACCGACGACGCGAGCTCATCCCGCTGTTCGGCCGTCACGCCGTCGGCAAGGAATAGCGAAACCTGCAACTGCCTCTCGACGTAATCCGCGAGATGGGCCAGATTGGCGGCCCCGAGAAGGAAGATGGCGAGGACCAGCATCGCAATCCCCGCGGTCGCCGCGGTAGCGATGCTCAGGAATCCGTTGCGGCGCATCCCCTTGCCGGCTTCGCGCAGGCAATACCCTATCAGCCACACGTCAGCCCGCGCCTCCCCGGGGAGAGAGCGACCCGTCGTAGCCGGAGCGCTCCTCGTCGCTAACGACACGTCCCCGCTCAAGGCGGATCACTCTGGCCCTGAAAACGTCGACTATGGGTTTGGCGTGCGTGGCGACCAGGACGGTTGTGCCCAACAGGCTGATCTCGACGAGGTGCCGCATCAGACTGGCGCCTGCCTCGGGATCGAGGTTGCCCGTCGGCTCGTCCGCCAGGAGGATCTTCGGCGAGTTGGCCAGAGCCCTGGCCAAAGAGACGCGCTGCTGCTCGCCCCCTGAGAGCTCGTCGGGGTAAGACCGCTGCTTTGAGCGCAGCCCGACAACGTCAAGAACCTGAGCGACGCGCTTGCGGGTCTCGGACCTGGCCAGACCGGTGACCTCCAGCGCAAAGGCCACGTTCTCGTGCACGTTTCTCCGGGGCAGCAGCTTGAAGTCCTGAAAGACGACCCCGATGTTCCGCCGCAAGAAGGGAATGGCGGACCGGCGCATGGTGCCGAGGTTTCGCCCGTCCACTATCACCGAGCCCTTTGTCGGCAGGTCGGCACGGTAGATGAGCCTGAGAAGGGTTGACTTCCCTGCGCCGCTCGGACCGACGACGAAGGCAAACTCGCCCTTCCCGATGAACAGGTCGACCTCTGATAGCGCCCGCACGCGATTGTCAAAGACCTTGCTTACATCGTGGAACTCGATCAAAGCGCCACCGCCGGATCGGGAGTCGCCTGCAAAGAGCCCCAGCCCGCGGGATCCATGCCCGGCGAAACGCTCGTTTTCGACAGTGGCCCCGGTTTTCCTGCCTGCTGTACCGCATTTCGACTTGGATGGCGAAATTTACCGGTCAGCCGCGACTCCTGGAGAAGCATCGGGCGGGAGACACTGAAGCCCCGGCGGCATTGCCGGGGCTCCAGTGGAGATTGGGTTCAGCGGAGCGGACGGCCCTTGGCGGCGACCGCCCTTCTCACGGCTTCGAGGATGTCGACCGGGGTAAGCCGGCACTCCTTCAGCAGCGACCCGGGATCGCCGGATTCACCAAAGCGGTCCAGGAGCCCGATCCGGACGACCGGTACCGGGCACTCCTCCGCGGTCGCCTCGGCTACCGCCGAACCGAGCCCACCGATGACCGTGTGCTCCTCGGCGGTGACCAGGGCGCCCGTGCGCCTCGCCGCGGCTACCACCGCGCCCGCGTCCAACGGCTTCACGCTGTAGGCGTCAAGAACACCAACGTCCAACCCTTCCTCTGAAGCCAGGTAGGCCGCCTCGACGGCTTGAGCGACCATCACGCCGCAGGCGACGACGACGGCGTCCCTTCCCGGCATCAAGAGCGAGCTTCCGCCGATCCGGAACTCATCGCAAGGGAAGCCCCCGGCCCCGTAGATCAGCGGGACGGCGGCACGACCCAGCCTGATGTAGACCGGTCCCTCGTGGTCCAGGGTTTCCTTGACCAGGCTGGCCGTTGCCACGCCGTCCGCCGGGACCAGTACGCACATGTGGGGCAGGGCCCGCATCACGGCGATGTCCTCAATGGCCTGGTGGGAGGAGCCGTCCGCGCCGACAGTGACTCCGGCGTGGCTCCCCGCCAGCCTGACGTTCAGGGCCGGGTAGGCGACGCTCTGCCGTACCTGCTCGAAAGCCCGTCCGGTGATGAATACGGCAAACGAGCTCGCGAAAGGCATCTTGCCGGCGGCCGCCAGGCCCGCGGCCATCCCCACCATGTTCTGCTCCGCGATCCCCACGTTGAAAAACCGCTCGGGGAAGGCTGCGCCGAACTTGGCGGACTTGGTCGACGCCGATAGGTCGGCATCCAGCGCGACCACCTCGGGACGGGCTCGTCCGGCCTCAACGAGCGCATCGCCGTAGGCGTCCCTCGTGGCCTGGCGGGGGAGCGTGCTGAGATCCGGGCGTTTCATCTGGCATCACCTCGCTTCCCGGGGCGCCCTTCGCCAAGATCTTCGAGCGCGCGCTCGACCTGTTCGGCGGTCGGCGCCTTGCCGTGCCATTCAGCCCGGCCCTCCATGAAAGAGACCCCTTTGCCCTTGACCGTGTGGCAGATGATCATCGTCGGCCGCCCGGACGTCATCCGTGCTTCGTCCAGGGCACGGAGCAGCTCGGCGATGCTATGGCCGTCAACCTCGATCACCTTCCAGCCGAAAGCGGACCAGCGCGCTTCCAGGGGCTCGACCGACATCACCTTCTCCACCGGGCCGTCGATCTGCAGGCCGTTGTGGTCGATCAGAGCCGTCAGGTTGTCCAGCCGGAAGTGGGCCGCCGCCGCTGCCGCTTCCCACACCTGGCCTTCCTGGGTTTCGCCGTCTCCGAGCAGGCAGTACACGCGCCACCCGGACTTGTCGAGTTTCGCCGCCGCCGCCATTCCGCAGGCCACGGAAAGCCCTTGTCCGAGAGAGCCGGTGGAAGCCTCGATGCCCGGGGCGGACCTCATGTGTGGGTGTCCCTGGAGAGGCGAACCTAGCTGCCTGAGAGTATCGAGGGTTTCCCGCGGGAAAAAGCCTCGCAAGGCTAAGGCCGCATATAACACCGGCGCGGCGTGTCCCTTGGACAGCACAAACCTGTCGCGTTCGGGCCAGCCGGGACGGTTGGGATCGATCCTCAGGACCCTGAAGTACAGGCAGGCCATAATGTCGGCCGACGAAAGGGACCCGCCGGGATGCCCCGATCCGGCCCTGGCGGTCATCCGCACGATCTCGACTCGCAGCTGCCGGGCCTTCTCCGCGAGCGCGGCAACGTCGGACGACGCGGCCTGTGGCGGGACTTCGCGTTTCATTGGGGGCTCACTCCTGTCGCGTTGTTTGCTGCAATGCCACCCGGGCCTAGCGGCGGATTCCGAGGCGCATGGCCAGCACGCGAGCAACGAACGACGGCAAGACCAGGGCCCTGCGCCCTCTCGTGCCTGGTGCGGACAGCAGCCTGAAAAGCCATTCAAGATTGGCCTGCCGGATCCAGGCCGGGGCCCGCCGGACGAAACCTGCTAATACGTCAAGTGTCCCGCCACAGGCGATGCCCACTGCTCCGGGCACGGACTGGATGTTCTCGGCCAGCCACAGCTCCTGCTTGGGGTGTCCCATCCCGGCAAGCACCAGCCGGGGCCCGGCCCTGACCACCGCGGCCAAGACCTCGGGTTCGCCGGCCTTGTCAAAGTAGCCGTGATGCGCCCCGGCCGTCCTCAGCCCGGGCCAGAGTTCCGCGGCGCGGCGGGCAGCCCCTGCAGCCACGCCCGGCAGACCCCCCAGAAAAAAAACCGGCAGCCCTTCCTCGGCGCACAGGGAAAGGACTGCCGAAACCAGGTCAATCCCGTGGACCCTGTCAAGCGCGGGACCACCCAGCACGCGGCTCGCCCAGATGAGCCCGATCCCGTCGGCTACGCTCAGCGACGCGCCGGCCATTACCGGAAGCAGGCTTGGATTCCTCCAGGTCGAGTAGACGATCTCCGGGTTGGGCGTCGCCACCCAACCTCCGGTCTGGTGCTCCAGCATAGCCCGCACGCAGGCCACGGCGCCGTCGAAGCCCACCGCGTCAACCGGCACGCCGAGGCGAGTCCACCGCGGTGCTCGTGGAAAGAAGGTCTCCCCGGTGCTACCGTTGACCATCATCGGCTGGGAGGCCAACCTGCCCTACTTCAGCGTGTGCGGCCCGCGCACCATCACGTACAAGGCTGTCTCGGCGAGTATTCCCCTTCCGTCGGTGCGGGGTATGACCAGCAGGTGGTTGAGTGCGACCCGCTCGCCCTGAGCCAAATCTTTCCCTGCCGTGACATCGCAGACGCCGCCCTGAGGACTGGCAACGGCCCGGGCCGTGCCGCTCCTGACTATGATCTCCGTCCCCCCGTTGCCCTCAAGCTTCTGCCCGGGGCTCAACTGGAGGACGACGAGTGAGAAGAACTGATCGACGTAGCTCTGGGTGACGAGTGGATCGGCATCGGACCCGGGAACGATGGTCGCCGCGCTGCCGCGCTGCCCAACCAGAAAGCCGGCCGCGAAAACGCAGATCGCCAGCCCAACTACGAGCGTCCGTCCGATCCTCCTGGACCTGACCGCACGCCCGTTTGCCATTTACCTCACCTCACTGGGGTCTGGGCCTCGATGACCAGCCAGCCCTCTTGTAGCTTGACCTCCTTCAGGA
>Ga0068714_10004714_pt1 | contig 15019 bp, 11 predicted proteins | sample MTBNYHSulfiMetaG_FD_62988 | JGI IMG/M metagenome (GOLD analysis project Ga0068714, IMG submission 62988) | Enrichment culture microbial communities from rom New York Harbor, USA that are MTBE-degrading - MTBE-NYH (New York Harbor Sulfidogenic)... | ecosystem: Environmental > Aquatic > Marine >... | reverse complement strand
GATGCAGCAGGCGCACAGTGATCGGAGCGATAACCGGGAGACTGTATACCAGAAAGCCTTCAAGCATTACCGAATGAGTACCGGTAGCTCCGGCTACCATACCGCCCAGCAGGAAGGCGAGAAATACCTCGTGCGGCAAGGATTGCCCGGGAAACAGGAAGATGCCTGCAGAACCTAGCACAATCCCGGAGGCAAACAATCCGGCAATGAAAAGAGCGGTCCAGCGCTGGATTTCTGAGGTTTCCGGGGTAGTTTTTCGATACTGTTTCACCAAGTAGGAGAAGAGCAAAGTCACCGCAAGTATGAAAAAAACCCAGATGACTAATTTCCACGGAGAAATGACCCTCCAAAAAACTGCGGCAAGTATCAGAGAATTCACCGCCGTGGCAATCAGACCCGCCGGAGCCTGGGCATAAAGCAATTTTACCTGCTCCAGGCGAAGTTGTGCAGCCTCCTGTGTACTGCTTAAAGAGCCGCCGCGTGTTCTTGTCTCCTTCATGAATCTTGACCTATGTCCCGCTTCGATTCTGGTTAACGGGAGCAGTGAAGGTTATTTGGGTCCCTTCGTTCTCCTTACTCGCGATGTCGAGCATGCCACCCAGCATTCTGACCCGCTCGACCATAGCAGCCAGTCCCAATCCTTTGTCAGTCGCCCTGCTGTCCGATATCTTCGTCGGATCAAACCCGCAGCCGTCATCTTCGACCTGAAATCTGATCATCTCTCCTTCGCGTCTAACCACCAGCGTCATATGAGAAGCGTTGGCGTGCTTGGCTATATTGGTTAAACACTCCTGAAAAATTCGATAAACTAATATTTGCGCTTCCGAGGCAAGAACACCCTCGATCTCTTCCATTTGAACCGATGATTTCACGTGCGTGCGCTTGGTGAACTCTTCGGTCAGCCACCTCAATGCCGACGTAAGGCCCAGATTCTCCAAAATGAGCGGACTGAGGTCGCGCGAGAGACGATGCACATTTTCCACTACTTCATCGATGTAGCGCAGCATCTCCAGGCACTTGTCCCGCAAGTTCTGCTGCCCCCGATCGAGTTTTTGCTCGATAGCTCGAACCTGCAGCTTTAGAGCCAGCAAGGCTTGACCTAATTCGTCATGCAGTTCCTTTGAAATCCGCTTCTGTTCCTGTTCCCTGGCTGTTATTAACTTGGAAGTAAGATAGCGCAGCTTGCGCTGGGAAGTCTCCAACGCTTCTTCGGCCATCTTTCGCTCAGTGATGTCTCGAATCAAGGCTGTGGCCAAGCATTTGCCACTTTGGAAACAATAACTGGCCGATATTTCAACTGGAAAGACAGTACCATCCTTTTTCCTGTGATACCGCAATGGTATCTTGTTGACCTGGGCCAGCATGTCTTCAATTGTTTGTTCCGGCTGAGCGGACATGTCAATAGTCTTCAGCGTCAACATTTCATCCAATGTATAACCATAAAGCTTACAGGCGGATTCATTCACATCCAGGATATTTCCCGTTTCTTGATCGACAATGACGATGGCGTCCTGAGCCGCAGTGAAGATGCTGCGGTATTTCTCTTCGCTGTCTCTAAGTTTCTGCTCCGATCTCTTGCGCTCGGAAATGTCGTGTATGGTTGCCACTACACCCAGTATTTTCCCGTTGTAGTCGATGCGGGGGCTGTATACTCCCGTAACCCATCCTTCTTTACCGGTCTGGGGAACATGATAGTGAAGGTCGCCCGAGCGGACCGTTTCCCCTGCCAGAGCCCGCCTGATCATGCTAAAGACCCCCTCCTTTTCCAGATGCGGGAAGAAATCTTGCGCGCTCTTCCCCAATACATGTCTAGCCGGCATTCCCGTCAACTTTTCCATGAACTCGTTCCACAACTGGTATCGGAACTCGCTGTCGTAAACGATGATGCCTTCATTGACGCTGGAAATAATGGTTCGCAGGAAGTACCCGGAAGTTCGCAATACGTTTTCGGCCGACCTGTGCTCGGTGATGTCATAATAGTGCTCGACACGCCCTCCCGCGTAAGGGCCGGACTTAATAGGCTGGCTCCAATGCTCGAGCCAGCGATCTTCACGTGTTCGGTCGGCGAGCACATGGCATTCGAAATGTTCCACGTAGGTATTATTCTCGTAGGAGGCAAGAATTTTGCCTATGAATTCCTCGCCATTTTCGAAAATCTCCATCCCCTGTTGCTGAATGACGGTACGACTGTCCCGACCGATTAGCTCGGTTCTGCTCAATCCCAAGAAGTCTTCCAAGGCATTATTCGCCCGCACGATTCTGAACCTGGAATCAAGAATGCAAATGCCGACCAGCAGCATATCCAAGATTTCATCCGTTAGAGAGATATGGCGGGCATTATACTCTTGCGCCATAAAATCGGTTTTGCACGAGATCCGTTTGATGTCCCCGAGCGTCGCAAGATGATTTCGCGAGCCCTTCAAGTCTCGGAGAAAAACTCTGTCCGTTAAATGCTGCTGTCCTCGCGCATTCTGTCGGAAGAATGATTCCCCCGCTGTTGCCTTTCCTTCGGAGCCATTGATTTCTGCAAGCTGCCTGCGTAATTCACACAGCTCCTCAATGAGCTGCTCCTTACTCTTTTCTTGATCTTGCATGTTGCTCCTCAAAACTTGAGAGTTGGGGAAAGGCATGATCGTGAAAGCACAAAGATCCAACAGAGCTCAACGTGTTAAAATTACTCTTCGTCGGGCGCCTTGTCAAAGAGGCGAGTCTTGCTTCGGATTTACACCACAAACGCGAGAAAAATCCACTCTGTTTAAAGGATAAAGCTGAGCACAGAGGATTCAACGAAAACTTCATGGCTCCCCTGTGCCTGATATGCTAACAATGACTATTGTTAAGCAGAGGCTGCATCAGCACCTCAAAACGCTCCGAAAGACATGTGTAAATCTGCCGGAAAGGCACCAGTCCGGAGACGGCGATCTCCTGCACGCCACCTTCTGTCCGCAAAGGGGACTGCTATGGCTATAATCACCATTTCCAGAGGTTCATACAGCAAAGGCAAAGAGATTGCCGAGCAAGTTGCTAAAAAGCTTGGCTATCGGTGTATCGCACGAGAGGTCCTGCTGGAAGCATCGAAAGAATTCAATATCCCGGAAATCATACTATTGGAGGCTATCCATGACGCCCCCTCCATTCTAGAACGCTTTACCTACGGAAAGGAAAGATATATCTCCTTTTTTCAGGCGGCATTTTTACGGCACATTCGCAGAGACAATGTGGTCTACCACGGTCTGGCGGGACAGTTCTTCCTCAAAGGCATTTCGCATGCTCTTAAAGTTCGCGTCATTACCGACATGGAAGATCGCGTGCGCTCAAAAATGCTTCAGGAGGAAATATCACGGGAACAGGCGTTGCGAACGATCAAGGGAGATGACGAGGAGAGAAGGAAATGGAGCCGTAATCTCTACGGCATCGACACTGCGGATCCCGCTCTTTATGATGTCGTCATTCGCCTGAGGAAGATAACCGTGGGGGATGCGGCAGACATCATTTGCCACACAGCCGGGCTGGCGATTTTTCAGACCACTTTCGAATCCCAGAAAGCGATGGACGATCTGGTGTTGGCCGCAGAAATCAAAGCCGCTTTAGTGGATATCAAGCCGGACATCCAAGTGCACGTTAAAGAAGGAAATGTTGTCATCGGCGGCAAAGTCTCACCGCCGGATGAACAGCAGATGATCGATGAAATGGGGCGGATCGCGCGCAACATTGCAGGGGTCAACTCGGTTGAAATCAGGGCCAGACACGCGGTAGATTGGACCGAGTAAAAGGGGTCCGACATGTTTCTCGAGCCCGCACTTCTGCTTACTCCATCTAGAAGCCTGTCCGACAATATGGAGCACAGGGCTTTAGCCCTGCTGAAAGATTCCGAAAATGCCAATTTACCGTTAATACCTCGTTCCCCAACTCTGTTTGGGTACGTAAACTCCGTTTCTTTGCTGCCGAACAGCAAACTGAGCTTGCCGCCCAAGTGCGTTCCCAGACCGGATTTGGCAACGAGGGCAGAGTTTGGGCACGATGGGGGTACTTCCTTGCATGAATCGTGCGTAAAGGGCAGCTCTAGCCATTCTTTTTGACGAAATCTTTCATGAAGCTGACCAACGCGTCCACTGCTTCGATGGGTAGAGCGTTGTAGAGAGATGCTCGACAGCCGCCTACCGAACGGTGTCCTTTAAGGCCGCCCAAACCTGCTGCAGTGGCTTCGCTAATGAATTTGGGCTCCAGGTCGGGATTGGCCAGACGGAAGGTGACGTTCATAAGAGAGCGCGAATCAGCTTCTGCCGTCCCGCGATAAAACCTCTCGCTGTCTATATAACCGTACAACAATTCCGCCTTCTTCCGATTGACGGCCTCCATCTTTTCAACCCCGCCAATGGTCTCTTCCAGCCATTTGGTAACCAGCTGGACGACGTATATGGCAAAGCAGGGTGGGGTATTGAACATGGACTTCTTACTGCTGTAGGTGGTGTATTTGAGCATGGTCGGAATATTGTCGGGTACGCGCTGCAACAGGTCCTCGCGAATGACCACCAGAGTAACTCCAGCCGGGCCGGCATTCTTCTGAGCACCGGCGTAGAAGCAGCCAAACGGCGTCGGATCGAAAACCCTGCTGAAAATATCCGAAGACATATCGCTCACCAACGGCACGCCCCCCGGAGCGGGAAGCTCACGCCATTGAGTGCCCCGAATGGTGTTATTTGAGGTGAGGTGGAGATAAGCCGCGTCGGGGTCGACTTCAACCCCTTTGGGAATATACGTGAATGCCCGATCCTCGGAACTGGCAACAACGCGCACATCTAGACCTTGAATTCTGGCTTCCTTGATAGCTTTGGTCGACCAAGTTCCGGTATCGATGTAATCGACCGATTTTTGAGGGAGAGCGAGATTCATCGGCACCATGCAGAATTGCATGCTGGCTCCGCCCTGCAGAAACAACACATGATAGCGATCGTCCAATTTCAACAATCTCTTGATTCGCAAAATGGCATCGTCCAGTACCTCTTCGAACCACTTGGAACGGTGGCTCACTTCCAATATGGACATTCCGGAACCGCGGAAGTCGATCAGTTCGTTTTGGATCTCTTCCAGCACCGTAAGCGGCAAGGCCGCCGGCCCGGGATTGAAATTGTAAATGCGCTGAGCCATTGCCAGACCCTCCTTGTTTAAACCGAAAAACAGCACCGTGGTTGCCAACCGAGCTCGCAAAAACCTCAGAGGCCAATCGCCGCCAAGGGTGAGCAGCCCTCTGTTCGACCGTTCTCAGCAGGACCTTATGGTAAACGCTTAAGATCCCTAGTGCAGGCATTTTATTCTGTTCTATTAAGAAAAATGGTCGTGATACGCTAATGAGACATGCCGTTTTTGTCAATTATAAACTCTAAATCGCAAATTCCACAACTCTCAACCTTCCTCGGGTGTACCCTTAAGACTCCATCTCCTATTGCAGCAAGTGATATGCTAATTTTTAACCTTGCTCAAGAGGCAGCAGTAATATACATGACTGAGGCTTGGAGGCATCGTTTTTATAGGGGCTCCATCCTGCGCGACGAGCGCACCCGCTGCAGGATGTCGCTCATGCGATAAAACAGAGGTACACGAGATTGGAAGTTCCTAAATTTTGCAATTTCTATCCCGCAATGTCCGCTCTTGTCATTCCTGCATATGCAGGAATCCAGAAGTGTTAGAGCACTCAGTGGATGCCCGCCTTCGCAGGCTTGGCGGGGGTATGCAGGCAGAATCGCTAAATTTGGGTTCTACGAAGATAGCCGGGATATGTTTCAAGCTCGGTTAAGTGGTGCTTTCGAAAAAATGGCTACTTTGCTGGAAAAAGCTCATTCAGTCGACTACTTTGGCAGTTCCCAGCTCGTCATTGACGATGATGCCCTGCTGCAGTGGTCACGGGAAAGCAATATATCGCCTGCCGACGCACAGGTGGAAGCTTTGCACAGAGGGATCGTGCCTCTGCGATATCTAAGAAATCTGAAGGCGTTAAAACCGATCGAACAGAAGAAGATTTGCAGCAGCAAGGTGCTCGTTTGTGGCTGTGGAGGGTTAGGCGGAATAGTGATCCAGCTGCTCGCCAGGGCGGGAGTCGGATGTCTGCGCCTGGTCGATGGGGATACCTTCACCCTCACCAATCTCAATCGTCAACTGCTCGGAGAAACTTCAAACCTGGCCAAATACAAGGCGCAGATTGCAGCGGAACAGGTCCGAGCCGTCAATCCATTGGTTCAGGCAGAGGAATGCACGTTGATGGTTCAACCCGATAACGTCGAGTCATTAATGCAGGGCATGGACCTTGTGCTCGATGCCTTTGACAATCTTCCCGGACGCTTCCTGCTGGCAGATGGGGCACGGAAGCTGGGGACACCTTTCATACATGCTGCCGTTGCCGGCTGGTGGGGACAGATCAGTACTTTCTTGCCCGACTCAAACTACAATTTGCAGAACATTTATGGCGAACTACGCTCCCGAGATCCGGCCGAGGAAGCTACCGGCGTACTCGGCCCGACCGCCGCGGTGATTGGCAGCCTTGAGGCTCTTGAGGCAATCAGGCTGTTAGCCGGGAGAACACCCGCCTATCGCGATCAGCTGCTTTATTTCGACGGCGAGAGCGGAACGATGGAGATTTTTCCGCTCTGAACCTTGATTTGAGGAGAATTCGATGCACACCGAATGGTTGATTGCTCCGCTCGCCCAATGGCGGGCGGATGCCATCCTTTTCTACGCGTTCGAAGGAGCCGCTCAGCACCTCCCCGGAGTGCAACGGTGGCTGCGGGAGCAGCCTTCATGGGCGACTCAGCTAAACCCGCTGAAGGATTTTACAGGAAAGCTTCAGGAGACGGCGGTTTATTATGGATCGCCCGGACAGTTAATACCCCGGGTGCTGTGCGTCGGGTTGGGGCCGGCGGAGAGCCTGGATCAGGAAAAACTACGCACCGCCACGGCCGACCTGCTGCGCAAGTGCCGCGAGCTGCATATCAGCCGGCCCGCCATCCCTTTAATGGCCTTCGATGGCCTTTCATTGGAAGCCGATAGCACATTTCGAGAAGCAATCATTGGAGCCATCAGCGGTCTTTATCGCTACGAGATGCTAAAGACCAGAGAGGAAAGCCAGACAGCTCTCCCGGAAGTACTGCTGATATTGAACGAATCAGCGCCGACGGAAGGTTCTGCCCGAGCCCTTGAGGATGCGAGCGCAACCGCCGCCGGCATTGCCCTGGCAAGAGATCTGGTCACGGCGCCTTCCAACCGGGCCACCCCCGCTTTCCTGGTGCAAACCGCGCGCGAGCTGGCCGAACGCTACAGGTTTGAAATCCAGGTTATCGATCTTGAAGGCGCCCGCAAACTTGGGATGGGGCTTTTTGCCGCCGTTGCCCAGGGGAGCCAAGAACCGGCTTATCTCATCGTTCTTGAACATAGGCCGGCCGGCACCGAAAATGATCAGCCGCTGCTTTTTGCAGGGAAAGGTATCACGTTCGATACCGGAGGCATATCAATCAAGCCCAGCAATAAAATGGAGGCGATGAAGCACGACATGGCCGGCGCGGCTGCCGTACTGGGAGCGTTCAAGATAATAGGCGAAACCGGGCTCAATAAGCGCATTGTGGGGATTCTCCCCTGCACTGAAAACATGCCCGACGGCAAAGCTTACAAGCCGGGCGATGTACTTCGCTCAATGGCCGGTTTAACCGTAGAAGTGATCAGTACCGACGCCGAAGGGCGGCTCATTCTTGGAGATGCTCTCACTTTTGCTTTACGTTACCAGCCTTTGGCCATTGTGGACATAGCCACCCTCACAGGAGCTTGCATCGTTGCCCTGGGCGATCGAGTGGGAGCAGTGATGGGAAACAATGAAAATCTGACCCGCAGGATCCAGGAAATCGGCATGAGGGTAGGGGATCGGCTGTGGCCGCTGCCTCTTTGGGACTTCTACTTTGAGGATATCAAAAGCGATGTGGCCGACTTCAAGAACGTTGGAGGCAGAAAAGGCGGAGCCATCATCGGCGGCATCTTTTTAAAGCAGTTCGTGCCCGACGCCCTGCCGTGGGCCCATATAGACATAGCCGGACCCGCCTGGACCGAGAAGGACTTATCCGCTTCACCAAAGGGGGCAACCGGTTTCGGAGTGAGGCTTCTGGCGGAGCTGGCAACAGATTGGAGCTGAATTGAACGGGCAGTGCGCTCCGGGCGATTATCCGGCGAGATCGCCGCGTAGCTCGGCAGCCTCGCCTTTGACTTCGGCAATGAATGCCTTGAGCTCTTCACCCTCCAGCACTTCTTTTTCCAACAAAATCTCTGCCAATTTTTGCAGGTTGGCTTTCTTCTCTTTCAGAATGCCAATGGTTTTTTGGTGCGCTTCGGAAATAAGCCTTGAAACTTCCGAGTCAATCAGTTGAGCCGTGCTTTCGCTGTAGTCCCGCTCGCGAATGTGCGGTCCGATATCGAGGTGCGCCGAGCGAGGCTCACGGGTGTAAGTAAGCGGTCCGAGCCGATCACTCATACCATACTCGGTCACCATGCTGCGAGCGATATCGGTTGCACGCTGCAGGTCGTTCTGAGCGCCGGTCGAAATATCGCCAAAGATGACTTCCTCGGAAACCCTCCCGCCGAGAAACACCTGCAACCGGTCAAGCAGCTCGTCTCGTGTCATGAGATAACGGTCTTCGGTTGGGAGTTGCTGGGTATACCCCAGGGCCGCAATGCCTCGCGGGATAATGGAGATCTTGTTAACCGGGTCCGCATACCTGACGCTCATCGCCACCAGAGCATGCCCCGACTCGTGATAGGCTACGATCTCCTTTTCTTTAGGATTCATCGCCCGGTTCTTTTTTTCCAATCCGCCGATGATGCGATCCGCCGCATTCTGAAAATCAACCATGGTCACCGCCTCCGCATTGCGGCGAGCGGCTATCAGGGCCGCTTCGTTTACCAGGTTGGCCAGGTCCGCACCCACAAATCCGGGCGTCATGGCCGCTATCTTCTGCAAATCGACGTCTGCGGCCAGTCTGATTCCCCTGCTGTGAATCTTCAAAATCGCTTCGCGCCCGCGAATATCGGGTTTATCGATCGCCACATGCCGATCGAATCGGCCTGCTCGCAAAAGAGCCGGATCCAGTATTTCCGGGCGATTGGTGGCGGCCATGATGATCACTCCGGAGCTTGGATCGAAACCGTCCATTTCGACCAGCAGCTGGTTCAAGGTTTGCTCTCTTTCGTCATGGCCGCCGACGGGATTGATTCCTCGGGCTTTGCCCAGTGCGTCCAGTTCGTCCACAAAGATGATGCAGGGGGCATGGGTTTTGGCCTGCGAGAAGAGATCGCGAACTCTGGCCGCTCCCACGCCGACAAACATCTCCACGAATTCGGAGCCGCTCATACTGAAAAACGGAACGCCGGCTTCTCCCGCCACGGCCCGGGCAAGCAGCGTCTTCCCTGTTCCGGGGGCACCCAACAGCAACACACCTTTGGGAATTCGCCCGCCCAATCGTTGAAATTTCTCGGGAGTCTTCAAAAATTCCACAATCTCCTGCAGCTCCAATTTGGCCTCATCGATTCCGGCAACATCATCAAAGGTGACTCCAACCTGCTTCTCGGCAAATATTTTGACCCTCGCCTTGCCCACCGAGAGGACTCCCTGCGGTCCGCTGCCCATTCGCCTTATTAGAAAGCTCCAGAAAAAAATGAATAGCGCCAGCGGCAACAACCACGAAAGCAGTATTTGCACCCACTTATTCTCCAGTTTTCCACTATAGGTTATCCCTTTTTCATCGAGCAACTGGGTGAGCTCCGGATCGGTTACCCGGTTAGTGACAAAATGCTTCGCCGGCTGGGCGGGGCCTCTGGCTCCCTGCTTTATTGCGGTTTGTGGATCTGCGGTTTTGATCTCGCCCCTGATGCTTTCAGGGCCGATTACAAGGTTTTCCACCTTCCCATCTCTAACCCATTGTTTGAATTCGGAGTAGGCGATCTTTTCCCGTTGCGATTCGGCCATGTAGCTTTGCACCCAGGAGAGGAGCAAAAGGGCAAGAAGAAAATACCAAAAGGAAAAATGGATTTTCTTTTGCGACGGGCCGTTTGTTTGCGGACCTCCACCGGAGCCTCCCCGGAGACGATTCATAAGCTTGTCCATGGGATTAGAATCATCATTGCTCTGGCGCGCCATCAATATGCTCCTTCCCGATCTGCAAACCGTATTGATGTAAAGCTGGAAGATAAGTTGCCGACCTTATATTCCTAAAATTAATGCCCAGCACCTGAAGCTGGCAAGCAAGGATACTAAGAGCTTGTCCGAGAATGCCTGTTTGTCATTTCGAACGGAGCGTAGCGCAAAGAGAAATCTTGAAAACTCGCAGTGATACGATGAACAAGATTTCTCGCTATCGCTCGAAATGACAGTTCTCGGACAAGCTCCTAGCCTTATTCAGCATATTATAGAAATAGCAGAATGACAAAATTGGTCAACTGCTGCTTACAATATCTTCAGCCCATCCTTATTATATTGTGCAACAATGCAAAAAGCGTTTGCAGAAATTGGCATTCGCTTCTACAAACGAATATTCAGAATAAAGGAAGGAATGAGACGGATCTAAGTGTACATATGCTTGCCAACCTTTACTTACTGGTAGTATAGAAAGTCGGTGTTGGCTGCCGCACGCTTAATTAGGAAGGGCTGAACAGAACAGGTTCTTAAGGAGGGTAATCCATGAAGGTCACGTCAAAGATCCCAGTTATGACGGCAATTGTTTTCTTGATCACGCTAGTTGTTCCTGTGTGGAAGTCAAGTGTTACATTCTACGGAACAGCCTTTCTTAACAATACGGCGCAAGCGCAGCTTCCCGTAGAGATTTACCAGACCTACCCCGAAGCAATGGAGGAACCGGTTGCAGATCCCTTAGAATCCTATAACCGAGTTATTTTTCAGTTCAATGACAAATTTTATTTCTGGGTTGTCAAACCGGTCGGCACAGCCTATGGGAAAGTTGTACCGGAAGTCGCCCGTATCGGTCTGCGCAATGCGTTCCACAATTTTCTTTCGCCGGCGCGATTCGCAAACAATCTCCTGCAGCTTAAGTTTGAAGGAGCAGGTGTCACTTTAGCCCGCTTCCTCCTCAACTCGACCTTCGGGTTTGCCGGTTTTTACGATTTCACCGCAAAGCAATGTACATTTGCCAAGGAACCCTATGAAGAAGATTTCGGACAGACGTTGGGTCACTACGGTATGCCTCCCGTTGTTTACATCGTCTGGCCGATCTTAGGCCCGTCGAACTTTCGCGACACCATAGGCATTGCCGGAGATGCATTTATGGAGCCGACCTATTATCTACCTATATCATGGTACACTGCGGGGGGCATCAAAGCGGGGCAGTACCTGAACGCCGCCTCATTGCATATCGGCGACTATGAAGATTTTCTGCAAGCCGCACTGGATCCGTACGTGGCCATGCGTAACGGTTATAACCAATACCGTGAGAACGAGATCAAGAAATAGCCCGCCCATGTGATCCAGTCATTTTTGGAAATGCGAGCAGATCGATTTCGCCAGTGCGGCAATGGTGTAATCAGATGGCATAACGGCTGTCTTTAGACCGAATTTCGCGGCCGTTTCGGCGGTAATCGGTCCGATGCAGGCAATGTCCACGTTGTTTAAGAGCGGCAGGATTTCATCGCGGTTGAACATGCTGAAAAAATTAACTACCGTTGAGGAGGAGGTAAAAGTCAAGCAGTCGATTGCCTCTTCCTGAAAAAGCTGCAATATACCGGAGCTTTTGCCGTCCGGGAGGACGGTTTGATAGGCAGGCACCACGTCCACCTGTGCTCCCCATTCGCGCAGGGTATCCGGAAGCACGTCACGAGCTGCCATGGCGCGCGGCAGCAAAAAACGAAGACTGCCCGGGTTTTCCTTTTTTAGCCCCTCCAAAATCGCCTCCGCACGATACTCCGGCGGAACCAGATCGGCCCTCAGACCGAAATCGCCGAGCGCTTCGGCCGTCTTCGGCCCGATGGCAGCCAGACTGATGCCTTTAAGCTCGCGCACATCAAAGCCGGCCGAGTTGAGCCTCCCCATGAAAAACCTGACTCCGTTGACGCTGGTGAAGATGATCCAGTGGTAATCAGAAAGATTCCTGACCGCTTTATCAAGCGGCTCCCAGGAGGGGGGCGGCTGGATCTCGATGGTCGGGAATTCGATACACTGTGCGCCAAGGGCTTTCAGCTGCAATTTGAAATCACTCGCCTGCTCCCTGGCCCGGGTAATGACAACACGGCGGCCGAAGAGGGGGCGAGACTCGTACCAGTTGAGCTTTTCCCTCAGCTCAACGACTTCACCCACCACAATGATGGCGGGCGGCTTTATTCCCTCCTGGCTCACCCGTTCAACGATGTCTCGCAGAGTGCCGACCACGGTTTTTTGCTGCGGTGTGGTACCCCAGCGAATCACCGCCACGGGGGTATGTTCCGAACGGCCATGGGTGACGAGCTGCCGGCAGATTTCGGCAAGATTTTTCACACCCATGAAAAAGACCAGTGTTCCGACCGCAGTCGACAGCTTTTCCCAGTTTATTTTGGACTCATCCTTATCATCGCGCTCATGCCCCGTTATGAATGCCATGCTGGCCGTGTAATCGCGATGAGACAGAGCGATGCCGGCATAGGCTGGAACGGCAACCGCTGCGGTAACTCCGGGCACCACTTCAAACGGTATCCCTTCTGCCACCAGTTCTTCGGCCTCTTCGCCGCCGCGTCCGAAAACAAACGGATCGCCTCCCTTAAGCCGGACCACCACTTTATCGCGGCCTTTTTCCAGCAACAGCTGATTGATCTCGTCCTGACCGAGGGTGTGGTCGCCGCCCTTTTTGCCGACGTAAATCTTTTCGGCTTCGGCCGGAGCATATTGCAGAAATTCTTCGTTGGCCAAATAGTCGTATATCACCACTTCGGCCTGCTGCAGCACTTCCTGCCCTCGTAACGTCAAAAGACCCGGATCTCCGGGGCCTGCCCCTACCAGATAGACTTTCCCCAGACTCACTTGATCTCCATCCGATAAATTTCATCCAGAATTCGCTTCCCCCCCGCTGCAAGAATTTCCCGGGCAAGATCGCGCCCCAAGGCTTCAGCTTGCTCGCGGGGCGCCTTGCGACTGCGGCGGAAAACCTCCCGACCGTCCACCGAAGAGACCAGTCCGGCAAGCTCCACCGTTTCGCCCATAACTTCGGCGTGACCCCCTATCGGCACCTGGCATCCGCCCTGCAATTCCTTCAACAGGCTTCGCTCCGCCTGCACGGCAACCGCCGAGTCCGGATGGTGCACCGGGGCGAGCAATCCGCGCAGCTCTTCATCGTCCCTGCGAATCTCTATGCCGATCGCCCCCTGACCGATGGCGGGCAGGAAATCCTCGGGCTCCAGATAGGCGGTAATGGCATCCTGCCATCCCATCCGATGCAATCCGGCCGCAGCCAGCACAATGGCGTCATACATCCCCTCGCGCACTTTGCGCAGGCGCGTGTCAAGATTTCCGCGCAACATTTGAATCTCCAGATCGGGACGTATTCTACTAACCTGCGCTGCGCGCCTCAAGCTGCTCGTTCCAACCCTGGCTCCAACGGGAAGCTCCAACAAGCTTTTGCCCTCACGAGCGATCAATACATCTCTCGGGTCCTCACGCAGCGGGACGGCTCCGATCACCAAGCCGTCCGGGAGCTCGGCTGGAACATCCTTCATGCTGTGAACCGCCAGATCGACCGTGCGGCTCAGCAAAGCATCCTCGATCTCCTTTACGAACAGGCCCTTCCCGCCCACCTTGGCAAGAGGCACATCCAAAATCTTATCACCCGTCGTTTTGATGACTTGCAGCTCGACCCGGACATCGGGCCATAAACCTTCCAGAGCCTGCTTGACGTTCTCGCTCTGCTTCAACGCCAGCAGACTTCCTCGCGTTCCAATGCGTAAAATTCTTTCTGCCAATTTATCCTCACGCATTCCCATGGGCAGAGCCGGATCAAGGCCCCCGAAAAGGAATACCAAACCAGGCGGCTGTCAGTGAATCCAATCAATCAAACGATTGAAATTAATGGCAGGAACTGCAATTACCGGAGGAGCATCCGGCACAGGAAGAGCCGCCGGTGCTCACTCGGCTGCTCGCTGCACCCTTGTCTCCGCCGCTTTTGAATCCAAAAACCGACATCACTCGCTGAGCATTACTGGAACTGCATTTAGGACAACTCACTGCTTCATCGCTTCTGAAGACCAGCGTCTCAAACCTTTCGCAGCAATCGCAACATTCATATTCGTAAATGGGCATTGAACAATTCCTCCACTTCTTTATTCAGACTCGCTATATTTTAAGAGACATTCTCTATTCGGACAAGCTCACCCTCTCCCACCGCTTTAAATTCTCTGGCGTCTCCCACAACTTTCCCTACCAGATTCACGGCACTGGCAGGTCGAATCTCGTCGCCTCGACTGGCCGGCGTGGGTCCGAAGAAAATACAGAAAGCCCTGCCGCTCGGCCAATAACCCAAGTCCCCCACCTCAACTACCTCTGCAGCCTCATGCTCCAATTCCCGTTCGACCGGAATGGAGAAGTAAATCTCGTCTCCCCAGGTTCTCGCCGTTGCCTCCAGGGGCAAAACCGATTGGATCGCAACACCGGTGGGGGAATCGTTCAATTCCGCCAAAAGAGTGACCGAGCCAGCCATGATCTTGATTTTCCCTGCCATCTTCAACTCCCTGCCAAGACCCCTCGAGTGGATCTTTCAATCGAGCTTCAGCCGGTCCAAAACCGAAGCCATGAGCAATGGAAACATGATTTCGTGATGTCCTATCAAGTTGATTCCAACGCCTCTTCCCGCCGTCGGACGGTCCAGCACATTAGCCTGGGTGCGGTAATGCCGTTGGAAGTCCATGTTGATTGTGGTGATGCCGCTCAAGGAAAAGCCCATGTTCAATGCCACACTCACCGCTTTCAAGAAGACTTCGGGAAGAATCACAGCCGATCCCAAATTGATGAAAACGCCAT
>Ga0068714_10004713_pt1 | contig 15020 bp, 14 predicted proteins | sample MTBNYHSulfiMetaG_FD_62988 | JGI IMG/M metagenome (GOLD analysis project Ga0068714, IMG submission 62988) | Enrichment culture microbial communities from rom New York Harbor, USA that are MTBE-degrading - MTBE-NYH (New York Harbor Sulfidogenic)... | ecosystem: Environmental > Aquatic > Marine >... | reverse complement strand
GTCACTCATCCCAAGAGCTTTCGCGACAATTGATGGATTAAGCTCACCATCTCTTGGAAGAGTGCCATCCAGTCTTCCAAGCACCTTCAGATTATCATCAAGTATTCCCCTGAGTAATTCTTCGACCACCGGATATCCTTCCTCGAGTACAAGGATCTCTTCACACCTCTCCGTAATGTCCCGTATAATATCAGGAGGGAAAGGGTATGCAGCAATTTTAAGTACCGGGAAATCAGGATCATGGTCAGGAAGATTCTCAATCAGGTAGTTATAAGCTATACCACAGGCAATTACACCGAGCTTTCTGTTGATCCCATCGCGAAAAATATTGAATTTATTGATCCTGTTATCATATTTCAGCGATTCATAAGCCGAGAGGAGACTCCTGTACTTTTTTCTGGCGATGGCGGGGAGCAAAACAAACTGTCGCGGATCTGCCGGAAGATTTATTTTCTTTTGCGGATGGGGATGTTTTCTAAGGACAGCTGAGCGGGAATGAGCAAGGCGGGTCGTTATTCTCATTAGTACAGGCAGTCTGAGCTTTTCTGACAAATCAAATGCATCAAACACCATGTCATAGGCCTCCTGCTGGCTTGAGGGCTCGAATACAGGAACATAGGAGAATTTCCCATAGAATCTTGAATCCTGCTCATTCTGGGATGAGTGCATGGACGGGTCATCAGCGGCTACAACTATCAATCCCCCGTTAACCCCTGTGATAGCAGAATTTATAAAAGCATCTGCGGCAACATTCAGCCCGACATGTTTCATTGCAGCCATTGCTCTTTTACCGGTGTACGACATTCCCAGTGCTGCTTCCAGTGCTGTTTTCTCATTACAAGACCATTCCCTGTGAATATCTCTTTCAACGGCCTCAGGAAATCTCTGGACATATTCCATGATCTCGGTAGATGGTGTACCGGGATATGCATACATGCCGCTCATCCCCGCATCAATACCACCCAGAGCAATTGCTTCGTCACCCAGTAAAAAAAGTCTTTGCATGTTTATTGTATATTGTTTATTTTATACCCTTCAATCAGGAAATTTAACCAGCACCTCAGCACAACTCAAATATTCAAATAATTTTGAATTATAAAAATGATGAATCTTTCAGAGACCGCAAAATTTCAGGCAAAAACAAAACTGAAAGCATCAGCAGGACAATATATCCGGTTAAAAATAAGTTAAATCTTATTCCGTTACATCGAATAATTCTTATTTTGCAGGATTGCAGGTATAAGCGATAACACTACTGAAAATTAATTTTTTGAAAATACTGTTATTCATAATTCTCACCACCTCCGTGACAATCACCAATGTCAGAGCACAGGTTATTGAAAGGGAGCGGTTTATACAGGTTACAGGTATAATTACCGATGAATCGGAAACTCCTGTTCCCAATGCCGGAATAATATCCACGAGGCTCAAGAGGGGAACGATGAGTGACAGGTCAGGTATTTACTCTATTGTAAGCATGCCGGGAGATACTATTATTTACAGGGCAATGGGTTATAAGATCAATCTTGCTTTTATTCCCGGTTCGGCCGAAGGGAGGCATATGACCATAGATGTTGTCCTCTACCCTGATACGATAAGTATTGAGGAGGTGGTCATTCTTCCATGGAGAACCTACGAGGAATTCAAGAGGGATATCACCCAGCCAAGAGAGGCTGACCCGGTTATAGCCAATATGAATGAAAACCTTGCATCGGTTTATGCAAGCATAGCCAGTTCTTCGGGAGTTACCATAACACCCGAAGCAGGGTTCAGGTATGCCATGGAGCAGAATTTCGATGCAATATCCACAAAAAACCAGTACCCTGTAAACAACCTTCTTAATCCCTTCGCCTGGGCAAAATTCCTGAAAGGTGTAAAAAGCGGCTTATTTCGCAACCAGAAAGATAGTAATCCCAAAAGTAACGTAACCAAACCCAGGAAGAAGAAAAAAGAGAACGATTAAGCCGATAATTAGTAATTTCGCGGTGTATGAGAAAATATGAGGGCAAAGTGGTTGGCATTCTGGGTACGCTGATTATACACCTGATCGCGGCAGTGATCTTCATGTCCTTTCAGTTATACAGCCTTAAAATTGAGTTGCCTGAGGAATTCGAGATTGAGTTTATTCCTTCCGATGAACTGGAGATTGAAGAACAGCTCATCGAACTACCTGCAACAACCATTGAGAAACTCTTCCACGATGATGAATATATGCTCAACATAGCCCGCAATCTCTCCGCCAGGGGTGATGTTAAGATCGATCCGGCTGAATATATCGACATGGTTAAGGAGGAGATGATAAAGGCAGGGATGCTTGAAACCGATAATTTTATTGATGAACAAAAAAGGCTCAGCGAGATGATGGAGGAAGATCCTCTCTCCTTTCAGGATGAGGAACCTGAAAAGAGAGAGGAGGATAAACCGTCGAAATCGCAGGAGATGGCTGCCAATTATGAGGGGCCAACAAGGATTTATTATGACCTTGAAGGAAGAACACATACATATCTCCCGATACCAATATACAAATGCGAGGGTGCAGGGAAAGTTACTCTGTCCATTGAAGTGAATCAGAAAGGATATGTAGAGAGCGCACAGGTTCTGGCACGGGAGAGCACCACCAAAGATCCCTGCCTTATTGAGACAGCTATGAATAGTGCTTTGATATCAAGGTTCAATGCCGATTTATACTCGCCCAAAGTCCAGAAGGGGACACTCACTTATCATTTTGTAGCGCAATAAGAAACGGCGTAACGGCGTAGAAATCAGAATAGTCCGGGATTAGTTTTGTGTTCATAGGGGCGGATTACTTCAGGGCTGTTTTTGTCGGCGTTTCTGCTACTTACGAGGGGGCCGACAATATGGGCTTTCAGAAAATCTTCAGGGCAGGGTCTGAGGAGTTGCAGGGATTCGGCAGGCTTAACTGAGAGGTCTGTCCAGATCTTTTCCCCCTCCCTGTCAAGAAGAGCCGGCATCCTTTTCTTCGAATTATGAATGACAGCCATCATGTCATTAGCCTCTGTTGTTATTACTGTAAAAGTCCTGTGCATCTCCCCGTTGCTTCTGTCGGTCCATTCGCTGTACAATCCTGCAAGAGATAATATTTCGTTATCGGGGTGATATATATACCATGGTACCTTTTGCCTTCCGGTATGCTGCCATTCGAAGAATCCTCTTATTGGCACAACGCATCGCTTCGAACTCACAGATCCTGAAAATGAGGGCTTTACAGCAACCGTTTCCGCACGCGCATTAAAAGTTTTATACCTGATATTGTTTGCATCATCGAGATTTCTAATCCATGACGGAATTAGTCCCCATTGGAGGATTTCAATTCTGTCGGGTGCTTCGGAGCAGATGGCAGGTAGTTCCGGCAGACTGAATGCGTGGTAATAATAACTGGGCTGGTATCTGTATTCATAGGGAAAATCAACTCCGTATCTCTTTTCGAGTTCTTCCTTTACAATGTTTACATTAACTGAGAAACACATATCGTCTATAAGCCGGCGTGGAGTTGCTCGCTGAGAGGAAGAGGCAGAGAGTACTTGAAAAGATCAATCGCGGGCCACTCTTTTATCTGGGATACCATCCTTGTCATCATAGAGTTTATCCAGGAGTGTATTTCCGGTCCGTTCCAGGCGCTTGAGTTAAGAAGTACAACCCATGCTGTGCCATCTGCCTGTCTTTTCATCATTGCTGCTGTCCCCGGAAATGAACCTGTCCTCCACCATGTTCCGTTATAAAGAGTTGTTTTCCAGCCAAGTGGGGCAATTTTTCTTTTCATATCAGTCATTAGTTCAATACTTTCCCTGCTCAGTATATCCGGAGGGAAGTCAAAACCATCGATGGCCAGCAATAGTCTCATAAGATCGGGAGCGGTAGAGACCCATGCTCCTGCTGCTCCCAGAGCCTCAATGTCGTTACCTCCGTAAACAGGTGAGACCAGTTCGCCGGTACCGTAAACAGAAGGTTTCGGGGGTACATCAGGAGGTTCGTAATAGGTGACTTCGAATGGTGCTTTTTCTGAGGGCAGGTTATTCGCGACAGACATATCATAAATTCCGAGAGGCTCGAATATCCTAGTGCGGCAATAATCTTCATATCGCATGCCTGTCACCTCCTCTATAACCAGTCCAAGTATGCTGTATCCCAGGTTTGAGTAAGATCTCCCTGTTCCGGGGGTATAATGGAGTCTTTTCCCCAGTGCAAAACTGACTATAGTTCTTGTATCGGCAGGAGGTTCAACACCCATCTGTTTTGCAACCACAAGAGGCATGAACATATGATCGCCATAGCGCTGGGACCATCCTGCCTCATGGCTCATAAGGTGGGCCACCGTTATATTCAGGGCCCGGCTGTCTCTGGGACTGGCAAAGCATGAATCGTTCAAAATGCCTTCCGGTCCGAAGACAATATCGTCAAGTGACAGAACGCCCTCCTCACAGAGTTTCATTATTGCCACTGCCGTTACAAGCTTTGATATGCTTGCTATCCTGAAACGGTGATAGGGTTCTGTCAAAACATTTTCTGTCGTATCAGACATGCCAAAACCGCGTGCGTAGACAAGTCTTCCTTCCCTGGCTATTGCAATTGAGGCTCCGGCTATCTTCCATTTCCGCATAAAGGAGTCTGCCAGTTTCTCACATCCTTCAAATTCCTTTACATCAGATATCGCATTGGTAAGCCTCACATTTCCGGGGACCAGCCTGCCGGTGAGAGAATCACTCCTTTCACGGGCACCAGGATCACCGCCAATAAACAGGATTAACAGCATGAACAACAATATTCTCCAGATCTTTCTCAAACCGTTTACTTTTGCCGCAAAAATACAAAGAATTTCCCTTATTAAATTCCGGTAATTAATAATGTTATTCACAGAGAGAACATCTTTTTAACTTATTTATTTTCTTTGAGCGGTATTTTATTATAAGGCAAAGAATTAACTTTGCATTTATGTTTTCAGAGAGTATTCGGGTTTTACGGGCGGTCATGATCGTTTCAGCACTCTTTTATTCATCAGCAGTGAGTGCCCAGATCGAGGTTATTGACACCTCCTCATATCTGCCCGCATATTACAGGGGAGCAATTGATTATAATCTCATGATTGCTTCATCCAGCGGTTATGTATCTGAAGTGGAAAGGCTTATAAAAAGGGGTGCCAATATCAATGCAGCTACCTCTGAAGGAGTAACACCTCTCATTTTTGCAGTAGCAAACAATCATTCAGAAGTTGTAAAGGCTCTGCTTGAGTATGAACCGGATATTGACAAATTCGCAAATGATTCCAGAAGTGCCCTTCTTGTTGCTGTAAACAACGGCAACCCGGAAATTGCCGAAATGCTTATAAGGGCAGGTGCCGATATAGACTACACAGACAGGAACGGTGCAACTGCACTTCATTATGCAGCGGTATACGGCGATTTCTATATGACCGACATGCTCCTCTATTATTACGCCCGGCCGGACAGCAGGTCCCTTGACGGAACCACGCCCCTTATGGCCGCGATACTTGCGGAACATGCTGCAGTCGCTGACTTACTTATACAAAACGGAGCAAATATGGAGGCACGTGATAAAGACGGATTCACACCTCTTATGATAGCGACACAGAATGGAGACACCCTTATAATGAATCTCCTGATAAAAAAGGGAGTTGATTTAAATGCAACAAACAGATATAATTATGATGCACTTGCATTAGCTATCATGGCAAACAGTGTTGAAGCTGCTGAACTGCTTCTTGGCAATGATATCAAGCAGGATCGGGGCACTGGTACGGTCAACCCCTATAAAGTTGCAGGTACTTTCAGAAGAAAAGAGATTATCAATCTTCTGGAGAAGAATAATGTAAGCGGGAAATATTATTTTGGGGTGGATCAGGTTTCAATATCAATATCTTCAAAGTTTACAGGAAACGACATGTTTACCGGAATCGGGCTTGCGCTGAAGGAACCATACCTGAATAGCGGATTCATTGCGGGATGTGACACTAAACTATGGTATTCAAGGGTTCTTATAGAAGATATCAGCAACCTTTATTACCAGTACCTCGATAAAAGAACAATACTTTATGCAGGGCTTTTCAGGGATTTCTCAATTACTGACAGGCAATTCGGCGGCAACTACTATGTGACATTTTCACTTTTGGCATCAGGGGTTGTAGCTAATAAATTCAAAGGCACGAACATTTCTGCCGATGCGAGGTTCAGGCTTATTCCCGCAGTAACCCTTCAATGGAGCAGTCGTCATATCGGCGTCTTTATGGGCGCCGAATATATGGGAACGGAATTTTACCGCATCGGACCTTTGTGGGGCCGGGCCGGAATATCATACAGATTTTTCATAAACACTGAAAGAGCTCCGGGTAAAGTAATAAGGTGGAATTAAAAGATGAGACAAGCAGTTAAAATAATATTTTTATTCCTGTTGGCGATCACCTTTTCATGTGAAGAGGCAGGTAGGTTAATTTACTGCAACGATTGCCTTCCTGAGGAGCCACTGAATACCACCCTGGAGATTAAATTATCCCGAGACCTGATTACAGGCCCTATAGAGGTTTCAATATATGAGGGAGACATTGAGGACGATGTTCTGATAGCATGGTTCGACTATGCCAGGGACCGTTTTACTGTGGCTGTAAACAAGAAATATACAATATTGGTTAAATATCAGGCCGGGGAGACATATATCTGCATTAATTCAACCACACCCAGGGTCAATTACTATCCCGACCTCTGTGAAGAACCCTGCTGGTATGTTTCCGGCAGGGTTGTTGACCTGAGGCTGAAATACCGGTAAAACAGGTTTTCAGATAATCATTCTTTCATGATCCTTCATACCTGAAAAGGGGATTTCCGGCAAGGCCCTTTGTTTTCATCTCCTGCACTTCCCTGTTATCAAGCGGATCGAGCCTGTCAGAAAGGCCGAGGGCCATGCTGAATAACTTCTCTTCGCCCGGAGGTACTGCAGACGTAATTGGGTGTGACAGGGTAAAACGGAGGCCCATAAGGATATCCTCTTCTTTTTCAAGTGGTTCATACCAGCATTTAGGATACTTCGACCGCTCAGCACCCTTTGTCCATGGTCCTTTCGCCATTGCTTTAAGGGCAAGTATCCCCATATTCTTTTCTTTCGCCATTTCAAGCACCTGGGGTCCAAAATTGCCGGCATGCCAGGTGGTGTAATTGAACGGAAAAAGGATAGTGTCAAAATCAAATCGTTCTATTAATGCAGCAGCAGCCTCCACAGAATGGGCAGAAAACCCTATAAACCTTATCTTACCTTCTTTTCTTGCTTCGATGAAAGTCTCCATCGACCCGCCCGGTCCGAGAAGAATGTCAACATCTTTCAGCGATGTAACTGCATGGTGCTGATACAGATCAAAGTGATCAGTCCGGAGATTCTTCAGCGATTGTTCTAACTCCTTACGGGCAGCGTCTCTGGTCCTCTGCCCGGTTTTACAGGCCAGAAATACATTTCTTCTGTAAGGTTCGAGAGCCGGGCCAAGCTTAACCTCAGCATCTCCGTAGGAAGGTGCCACATCGAAATAATTGATTCCGGCTTCAATAGCTGTTCTGACAACATCTGATGCCCGGGCGGGAGTTGAATCCCGTACAACTATCCCACCAAAACCAATTACGGATAACGATTCCCCTGTTCTGCCAAGAGATCTTTTCTCAATCTTCCCGGATGATTTTTCCCGCACAATCGATGAAAGATCGGCAGGAAACAAACTTAATGCAGGAGCGACTACAGAGGCTTTTTTGACAAATTCGCGTCGTTTCATAATTGAAGGATAAATAGATCAATACAATTTAAACTAAAAAGATACGATATTGTTCTGACATAACCAAAGAATCTTTTTAAATTAAATTCAGATGAATGATAAGGTATTCCGATATGATTCAATTCCTATATTTGCAGATAAAACATAACTTATCATGGATAACAGTTTTTTAACTTCTGATTTCTTCGGATATGTTGTTCTGCCTTTTATGATCTTCGTGGCCCGGATATGTGATGTATCGCTCGGAACAATGCGAATAATCTTCGTTTCGAAAGGTGCCAAGAACATAGCACCCTTTATCGGGTTTTTTGAGGTTTTAATCTGGATAATAGCCATAAGCCGGATTATGCACAATCATAATAATTTCGTGAATTATTTTGCCTACGCAGCCGGTTTTGCAACAGGCAACTATTTCGGGATAATAATTGAAGAGAAGCTGGCAATGGGATTTCAGATGATCAGGGTATTTACCGGCGAAAAGGGCCAGGAACTGGTGAAAGCATTAAACTGCAAAGGATTCGGAGCAACATCGGTTGAAGCACACGGGGCAAAAGAGAAAGTATACCTTATCTATTCAATTGTACATCGCAACGAAATGGGTGCTGTAATGAACATATTAAATGAGTATAATCCCAAAGCGTTTTTTACGATAGAGGATATAAGGGCTGCAAGGGAGGGAATTTTTAATCCGAAAAAACATACCTCGCTATTTATTTTCAGTAATATTCTTAAGCAATGGAGGAAAGGGAAATGATTGATTTCAGTAGTCATCCGCTTTACAGGAGGCACACTATTGACAGTGCCATGAGTTCATTATGGGAGTTTTATAAAACCAGGTTCCTGACGCTTTTCCTTATCTCGTTTGTGATGTCACTCATAATGCAGTTTTCATCCACATTGATCGACTTAAGTGAAATGCAGAGTATCACCGATCCTCAGGAGATGCTGATGAAGATGAGGGAGTATCTGTTACCGATGCTTGCCATATCACTTGTCACTCTTCTCTTCACAACAATAATGCATTACTATGTTCTCTACAATCCGCTCGATCAGGGCAATAATATAATTGTTTGTATAATCAATTCATTAAGGTATTTTATACCATACCTGATCGTACTAATCCTTCTGGCATTCGCAGGCTCAATAGCCATTATTCTCGGTATTCTGGCTCTGGTCATAGGAGCATTTTTCGCGGCGCTTTATATCTTCATGATATACCTTTTTATCCTGCCTGTTATGATGGTCGAGGGACCAAACATAGGTCACACGATCACAAGGAGTATAACCCTCTCTCACCGCAATTTCTGGTCCAACATGGGTTGGAGTGCTGTGTTTTTAATTTTACTTATCGTTATCTCAATAATATTATCCGGCATTGTTCTGTTGCCGTTCACGGGAAGCTTTATGAAAGTTATCGTAACGCAGGATGTTGAAAGCGCAATTGATTTTGCGTCGAGGCCATCCTTCATTTTTCTGTCGGCAGTAGTCAATGCCCTCACCCTCCCGCTTTTGCCAATATTTGCCAGTATAATCTATTTTAATGGCAAGGCTGGAGAAGAAGTACGGGTTCCGGGAAATGATTTCGGTGAGCAGGGACGGGGTGTACGGGTTGAGGATCTTTATGCCAGGCCATGGTCAGACGACAACAGGGAGAAACCTGACAATGATTAGATCTCGTTCTCTCCTTTCACATAACCGAAGTTGGCAAGGATTCCACCATCAACATAAAGAATATGTCCATTGACAAAATCGCTGGCTTTTGATGCCAGGAAGAGTGCCGCACTGGCCACATCTTCAGGCTGGCCCCATCGTCCTGCCGGTGTCCGTGTCATGACAAGGTCGTTAAAAGGGTGTCCGTTTTCACGTATCGGAGCAGTTTGCGAAGTGGCTATATATCCAGGACCGATACCATTGATCTGGATATTGTATTTTGCCCACTCACACGTCATGTTCTGCGTCAAAAGTTTCAGGCCACCCTTTGCGGATGCATAGGCTGAGACACTATTTCTGCCATAAACACTCATCATGGAGCACATATTGATTATTTTGCCGCTGCGTCTTCTGATCATACCCGTAACCACCCTTTTTGATACTATAAGCGGTGCCACCAGGTCAACTTCGATTACCCTCCTGTAATCAGAAACCTGCATATCGAGGATAGGGATCCTTTTAATGATCCCCGCATTATTGACCAGTATATCAACCTCCCCGACTTTCTTTTCAATCTCGGCAATCCCACGGTCAACGTCCTGTTCGTCAGTAACATCAAATTTCAGTGTATATATCTCCAACCCCTCTTTGCCGAAAGCCGCGACACAACTCTTAAGTTTCTCATCATCAATATCATTTGCACATACCCTGGCTCCGGCTCTGGCAAGAAGCAGGCCGGTAGCCAGTCCAATTCCATGGGTTCCTCCCGTCACCAGGGCTACCCTGCCTGTAAGATCAAATAAGTCTTTCATGGTTTATTTTGAGTTTGCCCCCGTCACCCATGCTGTTTCAAGCCTCCTTACAGGGGGTGGGGCTATTTGCATTCTACTTTAATGTATCAGGATGGCGTATATCCATATCGCCGTAATCAAGGTTTTCACCTGCCATACCCCAGATAAAAGTATAATTGGAAGTTCCGGCGGCGCTGTGTATGCTCCATGATGGCGAGAGTACTGCCTGTTCATTTTTCATCCATATGTGCCTGGTCTCATCAGGCTCACCCATAAAATGACAAACCGCCTGTTTTTCAGGTACTTCAAAATAGAAATAGGCTTCCATTCTCCTGTTATGCGTATGAACCGGCATGGTATTCCAAACACTACCCTGACTGAGCTCGGTCATCCCCATCTGAAGCTGGCACGATCTGACCACGCTGTTAACAAGAAGCTTGTTTATTCGCCGGTGGTTTGAGGTTTCAGGGCTGCCCAACTCGACAACTTCAGCATCGGCAAGGGTGACCTTAACCGAAGGGTATGTACAGTGTGCGGGAGCAGAATTTATATAGAGCTTTGCAGGCACCTTTTCCGACAATGATCTGAAAACAACATTACCAGTCCCCCTGCCCAGGTAAAGAGCTTCTTTGTAACCCAGCTGATAAGCAGTCTCCCCTGCCCTTATTTCAGCATCCCCTCCTACATTGATAATGCCCATTTCCCTCCTGTCGAGAAACTCCCCGGCTTTCAGTTCATCAACCGGGTCCAGCCTCAGACTTCCGGCTACCGGCATCGCACCACCAACTATATACCTGTCGTACAGGGAATAGGCCAGAAAAACCTCACCGGGAACGAAGATATTCTCTATCAAAAATTCTTTTCTTATCCTCTCCGTGTCATAGTTTATCGCATCAGCCGGATGAACAGCATAACGAAGGTCTGTTTTCATATTTGTCCTCCTTTTAGAATTTCTTTAGCTTTGTCTTTTGCACACTGAAAAGCATCAACACAAAAATACATTATTTAATGAAGAATGCCAGTTGAATATTTTTTTTAACTATATTACACGCTTATACAATAATCCTTAAAATCTGAATTTAACATGCGACCCTTCATTCATGATGAGTTCCTTCTTGGCAATAAAACTGCTGTCAGGCTTTACCATGAATATTCAGAAAAACAGCCAATTATCGATTTTCACTGTCACCTTTCACCTGCCTTGATTGCCGCTGATCACAATTTCAGTGATCTGGGACAGGCATGGCTTGATGGTGACCACTATAAATGGAGGGCTATGAGGACCAACGGCATACCCGAAAAATACTGCACGGGCGACGCAACAGCAAGGGAAAAATTCATGAAATGGGCAGAAACGGTACCTGCGACTACAGGTAATCCGTTATATCACTGGACACAGCTTGAACTGGCAAGGTATTTTGAGATCTTTGAACTCCTCTCCCCGTCCACAGCCCCTGAAATATTTGAGAAAGCAACGGCGATGCTTCAAGCCAGGGAATTCAGCATCAGGTCATTATTAAGGAGAATGAATGTTGAGGTTATCTGCACGACCGACGACCCTGCTGATACTCTCGAATATCACAGATTGCTTAAAGGTTCATTTGATATCAGGGTTCTTCCGACATTCAGGCCCGATAACGTGATCAAGACAGACGATCCCTCAATGTTCAACAGTTATATACTGAAGCTTGGCGAATCAGCCGGAGTAGAGATCAGCAGATTTGACACCCTGGTTGAGGTGCTTGATTCGCGGCATCAGTTTTTTCACGACAATGGCGGACGCCTCTCGGATCACGGAATGGATCGTTTCTATTATGCAAAATGCACGGCCGGGGAGGCTGATTCCATCCTGGGTAAGCTATTGAAGGGAGTATCATTATCAACAGACGAAACAGAAAAGTATCGCTGTGCTTTAATGCTTGAGCTTTGCAGGATGAATCATAAAAGAGGGTGGACACAGCAATTTCATGTCGGAGCAATGAGGAACAATAATGCACGCATGTTCAGGCAAATGGGCCCTGACACAGGCTGGGATTCGATAGGTGTTACTCAGGATGCCCCGAGGATGTCGAAGTTTCTGAGTGCCCTGGATGATACGGGCCAGCTTGCAAGAACCATACTTTACAATCTCAATCCTGCCGACAATGAGATGATGATAACCATGGCAGGTAATTTTAATGATGGCACATCCCCTGTGAAGGTACAGTACGGTGCTGCCTGGTGGTTCCTGGACCAGAAAACAGGCATGGAAAAACATCTCCGCGACATTGCTGCACTGGGACTCTTAAGGAGATTTGTCGGCATGGTAACCGACTCCAGAAGCTTCCTCTCCTATCCCAGGCACGAATATTTCAGAAGATTGTTATGCAATCATATCGGGGAGGAGATAGAAAAGGGTCTTATTCCCGATGAAGAAGAACTTGTGAGACCGCTGATAGAGGGTATTTCCTACAGAAATGCCAGCGAATACTTCGGCTTTTAAGCAGAAACCTGAACCCACATTGTTGTATGTAAAACCATACTATATGGATAATCTCAACATTAAAAACAAAGTAGCAGTCATAACGGGAGGTGCCGGAGTGATATGTTCTGAGATGGCACGCTCGCTCGCCCTGTATGGTGTTAAAACTGTCATCCTTGATCTTAACAGGGATGCCGCCGAGCTGGCATCGGTGGAGATAGAGAAAAGCACCGGAACACCATCGGCAGGATTCTCAGCAAATGTTCTCGACAGAGTTTCCCTTGAGCAAGCCGGAAAAGAGATACATAAAAGGTTCGGGATGATTGATATTCTCGTAAACGGTGCCGGCGGCAATTCACCGGCAGCTACAACAAAGGTTGAAAAAATGTACGGTCCTGAAATTCAGGATGACACATTTTTCGGCCTTCAGACTGAAGGATTTGACAAAGTTTTTGACCTTAACTTCAAGGGTACATTAATTCCTTCGATGGTATATGCCCGTGATATGATAAAGCAAAGATCGGGCGTAATAGTAAACATCTCCTCCATGAACTCCTACAGGCCGCTGACAAAAATTGCAGCCTATTCTGCCGCCAAAGCAGCTGTAAACAACTTTACCCAGTGGCTCGCAGTCCATTTTGCAATGACGGGGATCAGGGTTAACGCAATTGCACCTGGCTTTCTGCTGACCAGGCAGAACAGATTCCTCCTTGTGGATGAAAAGACAGGTGAGCCCACTCCCAGAGCCAGAAAGATCCTTAACAGCACTCCGATGGAGAGATACGGCACACCAGAGGAACTGACAGGAACACTTCTTTATCTTGTATCCGATCTTTCAAAATTTGTTACGGGAGTAGTGATACCTGTGGACGGGGGATTCAGTGCGTATAGCGGAGTATGAGAGATGAGAGATGAGTGGTGAGTGGTGAGTGGTGAGCGATGAGTAGTGAGTGAGACAAAATTGATTCAAACCGAGAAATAATACAGAATATGATTTATTTTCAGGCAGGTTCGGAGAATACGGTAATAGGTCCTAATGATCTTGAGTATGGGATCTATTCCGCATTGATAAAACTGGGATCAAGGCAAAAAGTGTTGATAGTTCCTCCGGATTATACCCGGTTCCATTCAAGGGCAGGAGAAATTACCACCCTTATTTACAAGTATTACAGGGACAAGGTAAAAGATATTCTTCCGGCTCTGGGAACACACGCCCCTATGACGGGCCATGAACTGGACGAAATGTACAGGGAGGTGCCTCATGAACTTTTCAGGGTGCATGACTGGAGGAAGGATGTGGTAACAGTCGGAACAATTCCAGGTGAATTTGTTTCAGAAATCACCAACGGCGCAATCGACTATTCATGGCCGGCACAGCTTAACAAACTGGTTTACAGCGGAGGACATGATCTTATCATCTCCGTGGGACAGGTGGTGCCTCATGAAGTTGTCGGGATGGCAAACTATAACAAAAACCTTTTTGTAGGAACAGGCGGTTCAGAGGGCATCAATAAAAGTCACTTTGTGGGGGCTGTTTACGGAATGGAAAGAATGATGGGAAGAAGTGACACCCCGGTAAGAAAGCTGCTCGATTACGCGTCATCCAACTTCATAACTCAGCTTCCTGTTGTTTATATTCATACAGTTATAGGTCGCGACGATTCCGGAAAACTAGTTATCAGAGGTTTATACATTGGTGATGATTCTGAGGTCTTCAGGTTGGCTGCAGAGTTATCGCTGAAAGTCAATTTCACCGTGCTTGACAAGCCCCTTGAGAAAGTTGTTGTCTGGCTTGATCCGGCCGAGTTTAAGAGTACATGGCTCGGAAACAAAAGCATTTACCGTACCCGTATGGCCATGGCTGACAATGGAGAACTCATTGTACTGGCTCCCGGACTGAAGGAGTTCGGAGAAGACAGGGAGATAGACAGGCTGATAAGAAAGTATGGTTATTGCGGAACTCCTGCAACACTTCAGTACCTTAAGGATAATGAGGATCTGCAAAGAAACCTGAGCGCCGCTGCCCACCTGATACATGGCAGTTCTGAAGGAAGGTTTTCAATAACATATTGTCCGGGCTATCTTACAAAGGAGGAGATAGAATCGGTACATTTCAAATATTCGGATCTTCAGACGATGATCAGAAAATATGACCCTGAAAGGCTGAAAGATGGGTTCAACACCCTGCCCGATGGTGAAAGAATATTCTATATTTCGAATCCGGCACTGGGTTTATGGAGCTCAAAAGAACGACTTGCCTGATGATAAACTGGGGTATTATCGGATGCGGAAGGGTGACTGAGCTTAAAAGCGGACCCGCTTTTAATAAGGTAAA
>Ga0068714_10004712_pt1 | contig 15023 bp, 14 predicted proteins | sample MTBNYHSulfiMetaG_FD_62988 | JGI IMG/M metagenome (GOLD analysis project Ga0068714, IMG submission 62988) | Enrichment culture microbial communities from rom New York Harbor, USA that are MTBE-degrading - MTBE-NYH (New York Harbor Sulfidogenic)... | ecosystem: Environmental > Aquatic > Marine >... | reverse complement strand
CTCGATGAGCTGCTTCTCCTTCATGGCCGAGAAGGGGAGAATGACCAGGTTCACCTTGATCCCCGTCTTGGCCTCGAACTCCGGCAGCAGCTCCTGCATGACCCTGGTGGCCGAGTGGTCCTGCATCTGCACGGTGATCTCCGTCGCCTGCGGCTTCTCCTGGCTGCCGGCGGCGAACGCGAGGGTCGCGATCGCGCAGAACAGCAGGACAGTGAGAGCGAATACCTTTCTGTTCACGTTGTGCTCCTTTCCTTTCGGAGGATTTCGGGCAAGTTTATCCCAGCCTGAGATATCCCGGAAGTTACCTGACCCCGCCCTGGGGTACTTACTTTTGGTACTTTCGTACTGGCCGCCAAGCCGGTGGGGACGCACCCTGCGGGAGCCGGATACGGCCACGGGCGCCCGGCCGCTCAGTAGGAGGAGAGATTCAGTCCCGCCTCGACCACCTTCTTGATCGCTTGAGAGCGGTTGCTGACGTTCAATTTCGAATAGATCGTGTACAGGTGATTCTTCACGGTCTGTTCGGTGATGAAAAGCCGCTCGGCGATCTGACGGTTGTTGAAGCCCTCCAGCAACTTCTTGAGAATCTCCTTCTCCCTGTGGCTCAGGAACCTGACCCAGTCCTGTGCCTCCTGGTTGGCCCGTGCCGGCGTGCCGCTCTCCCCTGACGGCGGTCGGCCCGCGTGCCCGGCGGAGCCCACCAGCTTGCGGGCCACCTCGGGGGAAATCTGGACCATTCCGCCTTTGATGGCCCGAATGGCGGTAATCAGCTCCGCCGGGCGAGTCGTCTTCAGGAGATACCCGACGGCGCCGTGGCTGATTGCCTCGACCACGTACTCGTCGTCGTCGAAGGTGGTCAGCATCATGACCTTGACCTCGGGGTGCCTCTCGCGGATGATCCTGGCGGCTTCCACTCCGTCGCGCCTGGGCATCCTGACGTCCATAAGGACGATGTCCGGCGCAAGCTGGTCCACCAGGCCGACGGCCTGCTCTCCGTCGTACGCCATCCCGACCACCCTGAGATCCTTGGTCCTCATCTCCAGGATGTTCTTGAGGCTTTCGGCGAACAGGTTCTGGTCGTCCACCAGAAGCAGGCGAATCATTGCCTCGGCACCGTCCAGCTGTCGATGGGGATACTGGCCGAGATCTGGAAGCCCTCTTCCGCGTTCCCGGCGTGGAAGGTGCCGTCCAGGCGGCCCAGCATCTCCTGGATGCCCTGGAAGCCGATGCCCTCCTTGACCGCCTTGGCTCCCGTCCCGTTGTCGGCGACCCGGATCCGCAGGTCCCTCTCGGTGAGCCAAAGCAGGATGTCGATGCGCATGGCCTGACCGTGGCGGAAGGCGTTGGTGATGCCCTCCTGCACGATGTGGTACAGGACGTCGTCTACCTCGCTGCCCAGGCTCCAGGGTACGTTCCCATACTCGATATTGACCTTGATCCCTGTGATGCTCGAGAAAGTATCGATCAGGCGGTGGATTGCCTTGATGCCATGCAGCCGCTCGGAGCCCAGCGACCGGAGCGTGCGCAGGCAGTATCGGATGTCCTCCAGGCCGCTCTCGGCCACGCGCCTGGCCTGCTCGAGCAACAGCTCGGTCTGATCGGGATCGGTCTTGGAGAAGTCGGTCGCGGATTCCATCATCACGATCAGGTTGGTCAGGGTGTAGCCTGCCGTGTCGTGAATCTCCCGGGAGATCCTTCTTCTTTCATCCTTCTCCGCATCCTCCCTGGCCGACAGCGCATACTCCTGAAACCCACGGTTGGCCTCCATGAGCCGCCCGACCGCCGCGTTGAGATAGCCGCTGCGCTCCTCCAGCCCCTCGTTGCGGCGCATCGTCCAGTGGACCAGCGCGCCGACACTCCCGACCGCCGTCAACACGAAAGCCAGTCCCACCAGGTCGGCGGGATGCGGAGGCGGGATCTCCCAATTGCGGAAGTAGAACGGCCTCTGAAGCACGGCGGCAGCCGCGATCACGATGACGACCACCGCGTGGCTGGCCGGCGCTTCCAGGTAGTACTGCACCTCGAGAACGACGAGAGAGAACAGGACGACTTCTGTCCACAGATGCACTCCCAGGGGAATGCCGATCAGCGCGGCGAGCAGAAGCTTCGCGATCGTCATCGCCACCGCGGTGGCCTGGCTGCGGCCCAGTGCCTGGACAAGAGACAGAACCGCCATGAACCCGATCACGAAGTAGAAGTCGCCGGCCAGGTCCAGCGCAGCCACGGCGGCGTCGCCGGCCTGCAGCGCCGCGAACTGGACGGAGGCTACCGCGAGGAACGCACACTGGGCAAGAAGAATGATCCCGCGTCGCCGTCCACGTGTCTTCATGACCAATCAGCTCTTCACGCCGAGCACCCCGGGGCTCGGTCTACGCCCTATGTGGAGTGGGATTCTATCACACTAGGGAATCGGTGCACACCCGCCTGGCCACTTGCCCCAAGTACCCGGCCCGCCTTTGCTTCTCAGAGGTCAGCTGGTCGCGGGAGGCGATTTCGCCGTCGTCCGCTCGCCAGGGCCCGTGCGGCCACCTCGGTCCACCGGTCGATCTGGCGCAGGTCTTCCTCGATCCCCCGAAGGATCTGCAACCCGTCGGCGCGAACGGTGCAGGCGCGGTCCCTGCAGGCTTCGACAATCGAAACGAGCCTGTCCTCCATCTCGCTTGCACTGGCTGCCTGCACGTCCCGCAACGGATGGAGACAGATCTCCAGGGCCAAGGAGTCGGGCGTGCTGCGGACCACAGCCCGAACGTCCGTCCAAGGGCCGACGTGATACATCTCGAGATCGGGGATTCTCGCGATGGACGAGGCCAGGGCGGTGGTGTCCCCGCAGCTGTGCCAGTACAGGATCCCACCGTGGAATCTGGAGAGCTCGGTCTCGTACGGAAGGACGAACTCCTGGTAACGCTCAGGCGAAAGCAGGGGGACGGCCACCTCGTCGTTGTAGAGGTTTCCCGGCCCCACCGGTTGCCCGAGGTGTCGGGCCCGCGCTCCGTACCAATCCTTGCGCGCTTCCGTCAGGAACTGCAGCTGCGCGTGCACGAAGCCGGGGTTCAGCACCAAGTCTGCGGCCAGCTCTTCGTAGCCTCGCAGGTGGAACGCGACTCCAAACGGGCCCCGCCCCCACTCCGGAAACAGGACTTGGAAGTCCGCGTCCAGAAGATTCCGGATCTCGTCGTAGAACCGGTGAACCAGGGGCATCAGCCCGCTCGTGGCGAAGTTCGGCACCACCAACCTGGCGAGATCCCCCACGCCTCCGATCACGTGCTCCCGCGACAGCCACGGGCTCTCGTCGGGGGCGTAGATCGTGTCTGCACCGAACAGGCTCGACTCGAGGGTCGAGCCAAGCCAGATCGGCACTTCCAAACCCACGGAGGTGTCCTCTCCCCAATTCTCGTGCCTGAAGATCATCATGCGGAGGGTGTGCTCCAGGTACACCGCTGGATCGGTGTAGAACTCATCGACGCGAAAGCCAAGCATGCGGGCCCACATGGGTATCTCCGGCTCTACGGTGATCGGCACCCGATCCAGCTCCTGGAGGGGCCGGGGCTTGCCGCGCCAGTGATCCCGCGCCGTCCCTCGCTGCGGAGCCCAGTAGCGTCCTCTGGCGAGGTTGGCCTCCTCGATCGCGATTGCGCGGACCCTGTCCGCCAGTGCCTTGATCCGGTCCTTGGCTGCCACGTTCATCAGTCCCTCCGGGGTTCTTCTCTTCCGGATCATAGAAAAAAAACTTGACAGGGTCAACATATACTGCTATAAACCTATGCATATATGTGGAGAGGAATACATGTTGACAAATGGCTGGCAGCCGGATCCTGACTCGCCGCTCCCGTTCTACTACCAACTGCAGCAGCTGCTGGAGCGCGAAATCACAAACCGCGGTCTCAAGAAGGGTGAGTTCCTGCCGGCGGAGGGTGACATCGCGCAGAGCTGCCAGGTAAGTGTCGGTGTCGTGCGTCAGGCGCTGGAACGCCTCGAGAAAAGTGGGCTCATCCTGCGCAAGAAGGGCAAGCGCGCCATGGTCAGAAGCGGCCCAAAGGTCAAGCTCGAGTTCATGGACACGAAGCTCAGCCACTTCCTGGAGCTCACCTCGAAAGGACTGGCGGTTTCCACGCGGGTTCTCGAGCAGGAGCTGATCGCCCCTTCTCCGACCGTCGGAGCCGCGCTGCAGCTGGAGCCCGGAGAAAACGTCGTGAAGATCTCCCGGCTGCGTTTCGTCGAGGACCGGCCGGCCATTACGTGGATCTCTTTCCTGCCCGAATCGCTGTGCCCTGGCCTGGAGAAGCTGGACCTCGTGGATCGCTCGCTCTACGTAACCCTGAAGGAGCGGTACGGGCTCGTCCCCACGAACGCCGAGCGGAGCTTCGAGATCGTGTACCCGGATCTCAGAATCTCGGAGCTCCTGCAGGTTCGGTCGGGAGAGCCGGTAATCTACCTGGAGTGGCTCTCTTTTCTCCAGGACGGGAGAGTCGTGGAGTTCTACGAAGGCTTCCACGTGACTGCCAATTGGAAGTTCATCTTCCATATCTAAACTCTGGGAACCGTCCGTAACGGACGGCTGCGTAAGGAGACGGGTGCGCCCCGAAGCGGGTCACGCCCGATATCCGGAAGAAAAATCCATCTGGAAGGAGGCAAGAAATGCCTACACGAAGAGTCGTCCTCTGCCTGGTCCTACTGACCGTGGCAGCCTGCCTGCCGCTGTTCGCTGGCGGTAAACGGGAAGCCGGTCCTGCTGGGCCGGGGCCCGAGGGCGTGGTCGCGTCCCTGGACAGCGTGGAGGGACGTGCGGCCTGGCTGCTGGCGGAAAGCAAGGAGGCCTCGATCGACTGGCGCCAGTTCGAGGGGCAGTCGATCACGGTGGCCATGAACCGTCACTGGTACACCGACGCGCTGGAACCGTACTTCGAAGTGTTCGAGGAGCTCACCGGCATCAAGCTCCTGGTGGAGATTTACTCGGAAGAGGAGTTCTACACCAAGCTGGCTATCGACCTGTCGACCAAGGCGGGCATCTTCGATGCCTTCATGCAGGGGTGCAGCTTTCTGATCGCCCAGTACGCGGAGGCGGAGTGGCTCGAACCCCTGGACTCGTATCTGAACAACCCCAAGCTCACGGACCTGAGCTGGTGGGACCTGCAGGATTTCCAGCCTGGAATCGACGCGGGCAAGTACGACCTGGACAACAACCTGTACGGACGGGGCACGCTGTTTGCCCTGCCAATCTCCTTCGAGTGCCAGGTGGTTCTCTACCGCAAGGACAAGTTCAAGGAACTCGGGATCGCACCCGTGAAGACGATGGACGACCTGATGGCCGCGGCGGCAAAGCTGCACAACCCGCCGACCATGTACGGGATCGTGAACCGGGGGCGCAGAACATTTTCGGGAATGTGGGCGTGGGCCGGTTACTTCCGCTCCTGGGGCGGTGAATGGCTCGACGACAACTGGAAGCCCACCTTCAACTCCAAGTCGGGCGTCGATGCGCTCAGGTTCTACACCGACATGCACAACAAGTACGGCCCTCCGGGAATGGAGAACATCGACTGGTATGAGTGCCAGAGCTTGATCAATACCGGTAAAGTCGGCATCGTGACGGATGCCAGCGGATGGATCAGCGCGGTTGTCGACCCCGAGAAATCGACGGTGTACGACAAGGTGGCGGTTTCGCGGTTTCCCAATGGCCCGGTCAAGGCGGAACCGAACATGTGGTACTGGGAAATGGCGATGAACAAGAACTCGGTCCACAAAGAGCCGACCTGGATGTTCCTCATGTGGGCCACCAGCAAGCCGACCTCGCTCGTGACCGCCCTTTCTCACGGGGCGCCCCCGCGGACAGGTACCTGGCAACACGAAAAGTTCAAGGAGGTGATTTCTCAGAAGTGGCCGGAGGGCTACGTCGACGCGGTGTCATTCGGTCTGGAGAACGCCTCGGCGACCAGCTCGCTGCCGGCGATCAAGGAAGGCCCCGAGCTGGGCGACACCTTCGGTCTGGCCCTCGGAGAGGTGTTCGATGGCAAGCCCGTCAGCCAGGCCCTGGACCGTGCGGCCCAGGGATTCGTCGAAATCCTGAAGGCGGGCGGATACTACTAGGACTGGCGACGGCAAGGGGGGAACCCCCCCTTGCCCCTTTTCCCGGATCGCTCGGGCTGCGGACCGCTCGCCACTGCTTCGCCAACCGTAGACCAGAAAGGATGCGCAATGATCGCCGGAAAGCAGGAACGCGTGCATGGTTACGTGCTGATACTCCCGCTTTGCACGGTTCTGGTGCTGCTGACGGTATACCCGTTCTTCCACGCCCTGCTGGCCAGCCTCAGATCGTGGAACCTGGCCGATCCGGCGTCTCATCGGTGGGTAGGCCTCGCCAACTATGCAGCACACTTCGCCGACTTGCGGTTCTGGAACGCCCTCAAGAACACGCTTTTCTATGCGGTGGCTGCGGTGGGCATCGAGTTCCTGCTGGGCTTCCTGGTAGCCTGGCTCCTTAATCGTGAATTCCGGGGCAGGAATCTGATTCGGACGCTATTCATACTGCCGATGATAGCCACCCCTGCCCCAATTGCCATGGTCTGGCGGCAGATCTTCGACCCGACTCTCGGACTCGCCAACTACCTGCTCAGGCTCGTGCACCTGCCGGCGCTGAGCTGGACGAGCGACTCCTCCACGGCGTTGATGTCCATCGTGCTCGTGGACGTCTGGCAGTGGACGCCGTTCTTCGTGCTCACTCTGTCGGCGGGGCTGGCCTCGGTGCCGATCGAACCGATAGAGGCCGCTCGAATCGACGGCGCCTCGAACCTCAAGATCATCCGGCACATTATCATTCCCATCCTCAAGGGTCTGATCGTGATCACGCTCCTGTTCAGGATCATGGACGCCCTGCGAGTCTACGACCTGATCTACGTGCTCACTGAGGGGGGACCGGGCATCTCCACGGAAACGGTCAACTACCTGGCTTACCTAACCTCGTTCCGATGGCTGCGGATGGGCCGGGGTACTGCTCTGGCCTTCATCCTCCTGATCCTGACCCTGTTCACCGGATCCAGACTGGTCAAGCTCGGAGAGAACAGATGAAGCATGACTTGAGAATCGTCGCCCGCCGCACCAAGCTCGGCCTGATCATCGCCACGCTCCTGGTGATCCTGCTATTCGAGCTGTTTCCCCTGTTCTGGATGCTGGAGATCTCGTTCAAGGGATACAAGGACGTGATCGCCATGCCCCCAAAGCTGCTGTTCGAGCCGACCCTCAAGAACTATCGCGAGGTGATTGCGGCCAAGCGGACACCCTTCCTCCACTATCTCGGAAACAGCGCCATCGTCGGGCTCTGCTCCACCGCGGTGGCCCTGGCTGTCGGGATACCAGCGGCCTACAGCTTCGTCCGCTTCCGCTTCCCGGGGAAGGAGAACATCAAGTTCTGGATTCTCACAACACGAATGGCTCCTCCGATCGCCGTGCTCATACCCTACTTCCTGCTGTTCAACAGGCTGCGGCTCATCGACTCCTTCGTCACGCTCATCCTGATGCACGTCACCCTGAACCTCGCGCTCGTCGTGTGGATGGCCATCAGCTTCATCGAAGAGGTACCGGTCGAGCTGGAAGAGTCGGCTGTAATCGACGGATGTTCCCGAATCGGGGCTTTTGCGAGAGTCACCTTCCCGCTCATCGCGCCGGGAATTGCGGCCATCTCGATTTTGGCGATGATCTTCTCCTGGAACGACCTGATGTTCTCCCTGGTATTGAGCGGCCGCAATACCGCTACAGCCCCCGTCGTGATAACATCCTTCATCACGTACCAGGATGTCGCCTGGGGTAAGCTGTCCGCCGCATCCATGCTGATCATGCTGCCAGTGGTGGTGTTCGCCCTCCTCGTCCAGAAGTACATTCTCCGAGGGCTGACCTTCGGGGCGGTGAAGGGATAGAAGGTCCGAGGCGGGCAAGCCTGCCGAGGGTGACGACCGCTGGTGCGCAGTGGCGCGGGGATCCGCTGGGAAAGGGCGAGAGATGAACTCCAGAGAACGCGTGATGACGGCCCTTAACCTCGGTCAGCCCGACCGAGTGCCGATCGTCGAGTTTACGATTGACCGGGACGTCGCCGGGCGCATCTGCCCCGGATGCGACTACGCCGAGCTGATCGACCAACTCGGCCTCGACATGGCGGTCGTCACGCCTGACAAGCGTGGCATGAAAAGGGTCGGCGAAGATCTCTACGAGGACGACTGGAAGACGCGCTACAAGGACACCGGTGAGACCGCTCTCATCGAGACCGTGTTCCCCGTATCGTCGATCGAGGATCTGCGGTGTCTCGCGCCCCCGGACGCACGCAACGATCACCGGTTGCGGGAGCTTCGGAGCCTGGTGGGGCGCTTCAAGGGTCAGAAAGCCATCGCCTTCACCATCAGCGACGCCTTCTCGATCCCACGCAAGCTGTTGGGAATGGAAACGCTCTTGCTGAGCTACCTGGACTCTCCGGAGCTCGTGATGGAGGTGTCCGCGATCGCAGTCACCCATAGCCTACGGCTCCTGGAGTTGGCGATCGAGGCGGGGGCCGAGATCATCTTCTCCGCCGATGACTACGCCTGGAACCAGGGGCCCATTATGTCCCCCGCGCACTTCGAGCGCTACATCTACCCTGGTCTAAAGAGGCTGGTCACCAGGGCCCACGAGCTGGGCGCGAAGTACATCAAGCACACCGACGGCGACATCAGCACGATCCTGGACCTGATCGTGGATACCGGGGTAGACGGGCTGCATCCCATCGACCCCAGTGCAGGGATGGACATCTGCGAAGTCAAGGCCCGCTACGGCCGCGGCCTGTGCGTGATCGGCAATGTCGACTGTCACCACACGCTCTGCGAGGGAAGCGAAAAGGACGTGGAGGACGAAGTCAAGGGGCTCATCGATAGGCTAGCCCCCGGGGGCGGGTACATGATCGCCTCGAGTAACAGCATCCATAGTGGCGTGAGGCCGGGGAATTACTTGGCCATGATCAGAGCAGCCCGCATGTATGGCGCGTATCCCTTGCAGTCCCAGGAGAAATCCTGACGCGGCCTCGCCGTGTCCCCTGCCATGAGCACCGACCTTTTTCTGACCGCGGATATCGGTACTTCAAGCTGTAAGTCGGCCCTGGTAAGCTCTGGAGGCCGCGTGCTGCGCACGTGCTCCGCCGAGTACCCCAGCATCTACGGACCGCCTCTCCACGTAGAGCAGGACCCTACGCTCTGGTGGAGGGCTTTCGCCGAAAACTGCCGCAGCCTCCTGGCGGACGCCCAGGCCGCCCGTATCGCTGTCGTGAGCGTGAGCGGGCACACGCCGTCGGCGCTCCCGGTCGACGACGACGGGAATGCCTTGCGCCACGCCATCATCTGGATGGATCGCCGCAGTCAACGTCAGGTAGAGTGGCTTCGCGAGCGGCGGCGGGAGATCGACGTGGAGCGGCTCACGGCCAACCGCTTGGATGCTACCTATACCCTGCCTAAACTGCTGTGGATCAAGGACAACGAGCGGTCTCTTTTCGACGCGGCGCGATGCTACCTCCAGTCCAACGGTTACGTCGTGCACAAACTCACCGGACGGTTCAGCGTGGATGCCACGCACTGCACGATGATGCAGCTGGTGGATGCGGAGACGCTCAGCTGGTCGGAACCGATATGCCGGCTCGCCGGCCTGCAACTCGCACAGCTCCCGCCGATATACCGGTGCGACGAGGTAGTAGGCGAGGTCACTCGCGAAGCGGCGGCGCAAACCGGGCTCCGCGCGGGGACGCCGGTTATCGCCGGCTGCAACGACGGCGTCGCATCCGCCCTTGGGGCCGGCCTTGTGTCCGCCGGCCAGTGTTTCATCAACCTCGGGCAGGCGGGGGGCGTTGGCTTCTGCACGGACGCGGTATCCCGCAATCTTTCGGTCAACAACTTCCCGTATGCCTTTCCCGGGTCGTGGTTCAGCTACGCGGCGATGGCTGCCTGCGGCGCCTCGCTGCGCTGGGCGAAGGACACGATCTTCCGGGCACCCGAGGGCCCCGCCCGGAGGGATGTGGGTGGCTCCGAGGCCTACCGGCGGATCAACGAGGCAGTAGCCTCGCTCGGAGAAGCCCCCGGACGGATAGTGTTCCTGCCCTACATGCTCGGTGAACGATCTCCGATTTGGGACCCTCACGCTAAGGGGGTCTTCTTCGGCCTGACCCTCGCCCACAACAACGCGGACCTGCTCAAGGCCATCATGGAAGGCACCGCCTTCTCGTTTCGTCACGTCATCGAGGACTTCGGGCAGTCGGGATGCGCCATTCCGGAGGTGACAGCCACGGGCGGGGGCGCCCGCAGCAGGATTTGGTGCCGGATCATCTCGGACGTGATCGGCCGGCCAGTCCGCGTCCTGGACACCGAAGAGGACGTAACCGTGGGGGGCGCGGTCCTTGCCAGCTACTCCCTGGGAATTTTCAGTCCGGGGACGCCCTCCGAGCAGATCGACCGGCTCGTGAGGCAGAAGGAGCGATTCGACCCGGACCTCGCCCGCGGGAGAGCCTACTCCGAGCTGTATTCGATCTTCAGGGACCTCTACGCCTCTCTGAAGGGGCAGTTTCCCCGCCTCGACAGCCTGTAAGCTCGCTGGGCGCGATGGTCTACTCGCCCCGGAGAAATGCCCGCAGACTCGCCCGGGTCCCTGCCGCCTGGAGCCGATCGAGCCATTTGCGCAAGCATTCTGCGAATGGCGTAGAGCCGGCGATCGCCTCCCCGAAAAGGCCGGACAACGCCAGGAATGGGGCAGGATCGGAAGCCTGCGCTCGCAACGACTGGCGCGCAGCCGCCGTTAGCCGCTCCGCCAGCGGGTCTTCAATCGGTATGGGTCGGCCGTCCTCGTCCGTGCCGGTGAGGAATCGAATCCAGCCGGCTATGGCGAACGCCATGGCGCGCGTGGGCCGCCCCGCTACAATGCTCTCCGGCAGGGGGCGGACGATCATGTTCGGGATCTTCTTCAAGCCGTCAACCGCCAATCTGAGCACCTGATCCTTAAATGGAAGGGTTCGAGAAGCGCTCCACGAGGTCGTCTTTGTGGCTTCGAGATCAATACCCGGGACCGCTTGCAGCGTCGGCGTCACCTGTTCCATGTAGTGACCGTGAATGAACGCTCCAAGGTCCGCATCGACGATCGCCGCGGCCACATCCGGTACCCCAGCAGGTAGGCCAGGCATCCAAGGGGGGAATGGCTGCCGTTGAGCAGGCGAATCTTAGTGAGCTCGTAGGGGTGCACGCCCGCGACGAAGCGGGCCCCGGCCTGCTCCCACCCGGGCCGGCCGAGCACGAACCGATCCTCGACGATCCACTGCCGGAGCTCCCCGCACGACACCGGCCAGTTGTCCCGCATCCCCACCTCCGCTTCAAGGAATCAGCGTTCCTGGGGGGTGGTCAGCGCAGCAATTCGGTCTACCATGGTGCTCGGGAGGCGCGCCTCCTCATCGATCCAGGCGCGGAGGTCACCGTTCAGCTGCCCACAGTATCCGAGTAGGAGGCGCCGCAACATCTCCTCGTTACCCGGGAGCTTGTCGCATGACAGCATGGTGAAGGGCTTGACTCCCTGCTCCCGGCGGCGACGTAGTGCCTCAGCCAGGGGGCCAACGAGCGTGAACGGTGGGTCGGATCGGCCAGATCGTGCCGGACCTCCGGGTCCAAGACATCCAGATCCCCTGTGGAAGCGCGGTACCGATATCCGGTCTCGGTGACCGTGAGCGAGACAATACGGGTCTGCTCCGAGGCCAGCCGCTCGAGGACCGCTGAAATGCCGTCCTCGGCGAGGAGGTAGGCGCCCATCGAACCGATCACCCGCACCTCTCTCGAGGTTGCCGTACGGGGGATCTGGGTGCGTAACCAGTCGTGCGGCTCCAGCGTGTCTCTCATCCTCCAATCCTATCAGACCAGCCTCACTCGGCATATCCCCCAGTAACCGACGCCACCCTGCAGCAAGTCGTCGGTATACACCACCTGGTGGGGTCGGTGAAAGCCGCCCATGCCGATATGGACGATGCGAGGACGAACGGCCGCCCTGTCGTAGCGGGGCACGATCACACCCAGCGGGAAAGCGGCCGGCGTGTACCCTGCGAGAGCCACGGGTCTCGTCATCGAGCCACTACCTCCTGGGCCCTTCTGCGCGCTGGCCCCAGAGCGGAATGCTATCATGACGCGATTGCCTGGACAGCATCGCGGCCACTCGATCGGCTCCTCGGCACGAGCCGGTCCGGTGGGCACGCGTCTCCTCGCGCATGTCGCCCTTCCGGAATGTCGGAGCACTCGAGCTTTCCGGGCACTCAGCTCCCAAGCCGAGGCCGTGTTACCCCGACGCTGGCACGCGGCGGGCCAAGTCCACCAAAGGATATTTCGCCGACACAATGGTACTGTGTCACCTCATGGACTCGCACCTGGCGGAGCTGCGCGAGCGCAGACCCTATCTGTTCGGCCGATTGGTCGAGGACTTCGTCGTAGCGGAACTGTCCAGGCCCCTTTCTTGCGGACACGGTAGAGGACCAAGACTCCGCCGGGATCCGCTCGCTCGGGGAAGCGGTCGGGGACGATCCGCGCTACAGCGTGGCCCTGTACGCCGACGACCAGGTCGTGCCCTTCGGCCGGAAGCTCTTCACTACGGCGATTCAAGCCCTCGGGGCGCGAGGCGGGCGGAGGCCCGCGCCAGCGCTGCGCGCATCCCACTTCCCGCGCCGGGCCTGGCGCCTCAGCTCTGAGGCGGGCCCTGCCCCTCTCTCCTCCGTTCCCACCGCGACAGCCGCTGGCGGACCTGCTCCTCCACCTCCGTTCGGGCCTCCCAGCGCTCGAGCCCCCGGGCCAGGAACTCGTCGTAGCAGGTCTCCGCGTAGCGGACATGAGCCGTAACAGCCAAGCGCACCGCCCGATCATCCAGGCTCCTACCCGCCGCAGAGCGGCCGACCCGCCCGCTGTACTTGCGGCAGGCGTGCTCCGCCACGGCCATCTTCCGTCCGGGAGGGCAGGAGGGGCAAAGGGCGCGCACCCGCTCGGCGCAGCGCCGCACTTGCAGCGCGAGGAGTCCCGGTCGCCGGTGGTCGACTCGCCGGAGCGCCGCCCCGAAACCTCTCACTTTGAGAGCAGCTGGTCCTTCCACAGGAGCTCCAGGAACGACCGCCAGGGTAGGATCTCGATCCCGTCCACCCGCCGGGGCCGCGGCTCCGTGCAAACCAGGATTGCCCGCTTGAGCAACCCCTCCTCCCGCAGGGCTTTCAGGCCCTTCAGGTGCCGCGGCTGGATCAGGCTGGCGGCCTTCACCTCCACGGCCACGGACTCGCCCACGAGAAAGTCCACCTCAAACCCGGAGGTCGACCGCCAGTAATGCAGCTGGGTTCTCGGACGGCGGTAGTCGATCCAGCCGCGCAGCTCCAGGAAGATGAAGTGCTCGAAGAACTCCCCGTACTCCGCCTGTGCCGGGGTGATGCGCGGGAGACGGCGCAAGCATCGGACCACCCCGAGATCGAAGAAGTAGAACTTGGAGGTCTCGATCGCCTTGCGCTTGATGCTCTTAGCGTAGGGCGGCAGCTCGAAGCCCAGCAGCGTGTCCTTGAGCACTTGGAACCACTGCTGAACCGTCTGGCGGGCCACCTGGGCGTCGTTTCCGACGTTGGTGTAGTTGAGGATCTTGCCGTTCACCGTGGCCGCGGTCTGGAGGAACCGGGCGAAAGCGGGGAGATTCCGCGCCGTTCCCTCGGCGGAGATCTCTTCGGTCAGGTAGCGATCCACGTACGCCGCCAGCTCTTCCTCCGGATCGGCTGAGAGATAGTGCGGCGGGAGGAGCCCGCTGAACATGGCCCGCTCGAGCGAGAACCCCTCCGAGCGCACTTCCGGATACACGAAGGGATGCAGGAAGCGATCGGAGCCCCTTCCGCCGAGAAGGTTCGCCCCGGATCGCTTCAGCTTCCTGGCGCTGGAGCCGGTCAGGAGAAAGCGGAGTCCCCTCTGCTCGATGAGCAGTTGGACCTCGTCGAGCAATTCCGGGCATTTCTGGATCTCGTCGATGCAGATGACGCACTCCGAAAGATTCCTGGCCTCGAGCTCCTGGCGGATCAAGGTGGGGTCCGCCAGGAGTCTCAGCAGCAGACCGCGGTCGAGCAGACTGTACACCCTCTCGGGAGGCAATCGCAGCTCTTCTCGGACATAGGAGGACTTCCCGGTCTGCCGCGGCCCGAAGAGAAAGACCGAGCGTTGCTCGAGAAGCGGACCCAGGTCGAGCGCACCACGCAGATGGATGCCGGTCATAACGGAACCCCTCCGTCGGCCTGGCTGAACCGGCTGACTGAGTTGGCGAATTTCATGATAATCGCCAATTGAGCTGGCGCCAGGGGAGAGAGGGGACGAAGGAACCGAAGGCTTCGGTCGCGCCCAGATTGCTGTCGGAAGCGGGGGCGAAGGGCCGCGGCTGGTGCCGGTAGCGCCGCCGCTCCCGCGGCCAGGGCTGCCCTACACCAGCTGCGACAGCAGGGTCGAAGCCGGAACGATGAGGGGACCCCGCGCCTCGAAGCAGTCTCGATCCACGTAGTCGAGGTCGAAGGCGATCTGGAACGCGTGCTCCGCCCCGGTCTGCTCGAGGTAGTAGGAGAGCGCGGGGCTGACGCTGCCCCGATCCGTCGATTTGACCTCCACCAGGAACCAGGGCTTGCCGTCGCGGACCACCAGGAAGTCGACCTCGCGCTTGGCCTTGTCGCGCAGGTAGTGCAGTCCGAAGGTGCCAAGGCCCAGGTCCGTCCACCAGTGCACGGCCTTCAGCAGGTGCGAAGCCACGAAGTTCTCGCGTCGGGCCGCTTCGTTGTCCAGGAGGCTCCAATCCCAGAGATAGATCTTGGGCTGCTTCCGCAGCGACTTGGGGACGCTCTTGAACCATGGACGGACGGAAAAACAGTAGAACAGCGCCTCCAGGGCTGCGATCCAGCGACGGATCGTATCCACCGCTACCTGTACGTTCGACGCCAGGGAGCTGTAGCTTGCGAGCTGTCCGGCATTCGCGGCCAACAGCTCTGCCAGGACCTCGACCTG
>Ga0068714_10004711_pt1 | contig 15033 bp, 13 predicted proteins | sample MTBNYHSulfiMetaG_FD_62988 | JGI IMG/M metagenome (GOLD analysis project Ga0068714, IMG submission 62988) | Enrichment culture microbial communities from rom New York Harbor, USA that are MTBE-degrading - MTBE-NYH (New York Harbor Sulfidogenic)... | ecosystem: Environmental > Aquatic > Marine >... | reverse complement strand
TAGGTGCTGACAACGCCACCCAGGGCGGCCAGGGCGGCCATCATCAGCAGGTCGCGCGTGGTGAGATAGGTTCGTCGCTGCTCCACGGTTTCCCCCTTGCCCAATACAAAAGAAAACGGCGCCCGGAAAAGGAGGCGCCGTGGCTGGCGGGTCCACCCCTTGAGCAGCGAAAAGCGGCGTCTCAAGGAGACGCCGCATCGGTGCTGCGAACGGCGCATCTCCTTTCCAATGTGGGAGGCGTAGACGTTTCCAACTACACCCTGCCGGCCTCGCGCCATAGGCCCGCCGCGCGGGCCCGTAGGCCACGGGGCTCGGAGATGCTAGAAACAGGTTTTCAAAGAACTGTGAAAATTCTAACATGCTTCTCGCGGGCTGTCAATTGTGATGAACTCGTTGACAAGACCCTCAGGCCCTTTCTTCATCAAGCCCTGTGAGGCGGAAGGGCCAGTCAGGGTGTTACGGTGGTGTCGCCCTGGGGCGCGCCCGCTTCGGGGGGAACAAATACCAGCCGCTCGTCGCTGGCGCGGTACTCGTAGGTCTGGCCGTTGGCCGCGAGCTTGATGGTGTAGCCCGGCGTGAGGACCTGGGGATAGAGCCTATCCGGTTCAGGCCCACCCAGGCTGGCATTGGGAAACTCGGTCTCCTCGATGCTCTGCACGGTCACGGCCTCCGGCTGGACGCCCAGTTTCTGGGCCAGGTTCACGCGTGCCAGGTCCACCAGCGACTGCAGGGCGCCATATTCCCGCCCGTCGTCCACCGTCTCGGAGGCGGTGCTCTGGATAGACTGCTTGCCCAGGTAGAGCCAGCCGTCCAGCTCGATGATGGTCAAATCGACCGTGACTGAGCCATAGTCCGGCGCGCCCCAGGTGAGTTGGTAGGCGCCGGCCGGCAGTTGGCTGGCATAGGCCGCGGGCCAGCCGGCATTGCCGGGCGCCAGCTCCCATAGGGTTGCCACCGAGATGCGGCCGACCTCCGCGCCGCTGGCGTCATGGAGTCTCATCACGCCGCCGAAATCCTGATAGGCGCGAAAGCGCGTCTTGCCCACGTTGCGTACCCCCAGGCTGACGTGAAACCGCTGGGCCGAGTCGACGTTCATCTGCGCCTCGAAGGCAAGTTGGGGCGACTCGGGATTGACAGAGACCCCACAACCCGCCAGCACGGCGAGCACGGCCATCAGGCTCAGCAGAAAAAACAGACGTTTGCACATTATCTTCCCCCTCCTGTTCATGGTCATCTTATTGCTGCCCGTCTTGGAGGAATACGGCCAGGGTGAGGGCGAACAGCCCCACCGACAGGGTGACAATCGCTGTGGTAATGATGCCCAGCGCAACCAGGGCCAGGCTCACTGCTGCCAGCGCCAGGGCTACAGCCCGGAAGGCCAGTACGAGAATTGGTTGAACTTTGTCCATTGCTTCCTCCGTTGTTCTTGGTATCATTCCGCCGGCTGTGCGGACCTGACTTTACTGCAGTCCCCGTCTTTGCAGGGCTTTGATGGTGGTCACCAGGACTTCGGGCGGATCGCCCTTGCTGACAAAGGCATCGACGCCGGCTTCCAGGGCCGCCTGACCGGCCTCGGGCCGCCCGCTGAGGGCGATCACCTGCAGACCGGGCTGATGGGATTGCAGCAAGGGCAACAGGGTGATCGGCGGCAGGCCGGGCAACTCCCAGTCCAGCAGGATCAGGTCGGGGTGGGTTGCTTTTACCCAATCCAGCAGGCCGGTAGCGTCCACCGCCTCGCCCAAGACCTCGACCCCGGGCTGGTGTTCCAGTAACAATCGCAGTGCAGAGCGCACCTTTGCCTGATCGTCCGCCACCAGTACTCGCATTTTTCCACCACCACCCCTCTCGTCGTCGAATCCATTGTAGGTCCAAAACTCCCCAGATGCACCAGGCATCTGGGGAGTCCATGCACTGGTCAGATGGCCAGATTTTCTGTTCGTCGGGCCGGTCCTGGTTGGCCGTGGGGTTCACCCACGCCAACCTACCTGCAGGCCGATGTCCTGGCAAGTGCCTCGGCTACGCCATCCAACAGCGATATTGGAGTACGCTAGGGTTCTCCAGCCGGCGGCTGCGGTGGGCCGTCGAGATCAAAGGGAAAGGTTGAGACGATGTCCGGCCCGCCGGGTTGATAGGCGCGCACCATGTACTGTACACCCCGTTCCAGCGCCTGTCCGGGCTCCAGAACGACCGTGAGCCCCCACCGCCCCTGCTGAACAGGGGCGCAGGCGTCGGTGGGCCACCAGGCCTGCAGCACGCCGCCGGCCCAGAGCTCGGCGCTCACGCAAGCCCCATCGGGCAAGGTGCTGGTGCCGTGGACGGTGACTTGTGCATCGGTTGCCTCGACGCTTTCAATGCTGATGCGACCCCCGGGCGCTTGGATCTGCCCGGCAGGAGTGATCTCTACGCGCACGTTGTCCACGTAATAGGTCATCTCGGTCTCCCACACCGCGCTGATGCCCAGGGCCAGCCACACCTGTCCCTCTGGATTGCTGCGCACGTCAAAATCGTACGTGTACGCCTTCCATCCTGATACCAGGTTGGCGGGCTGGCGGAAAAAATCCTGCTCGACCGTGGGTGGTTGGGACCCGGCATAGGCTGTGACATTGGCCAGCGTATTGAAGCTCTCTGACTCACTCCAGAAGTCAAAGGCCAGTTGGACGTGGAGCGCCGAGTCGGCAGGCACATCGACCGATCGGGCCAACCAGATGGTGCCATCGTCCTGTTTGCCATCGAGGGTAAAGCGAGCGGAAGAGAAGCCCTCTGCGACCTGGTCAGGGCTGATCTCAATGCTCCAGAAGACGGGCTGCCCCGGGCGCTCCGGGTCCTCGGGCACATCCGCGCCCTGCTGCCAGCCGTCGAGGCTCCCCTCGAAGGGTTCCTGGAATGCGACCGGCTGGGCCGCCGGATCGCCACCGGTGTTCTGGGGTGCTGGACAGGCCTCCAACGCTGCCGCTGTGGGCCACTTTCCCTGGAATGGCTCCCGCTCACCCTCGCCCACCCGCACAGGAGTCACGCTCACCGAGGGGCCGGTGGGTTTGTGGACCACCAGGGCCAGGCCGTAGGTGCCGGCTGGCAGATTGGCCGGGAGGTCGGCGAGAACCTCGCGCGAAAACCCGCCACCCAACTCCAGATCGAACTCTTGCTCCACCAGAGAGATGACTGCAGCGGAGGGCTGGGGCTCTAACAACTGCACGCAGAGCCGGCCTTTCCAGGGTTGGCCGGTGTTGTTCCTGACGGCCAGTTGCATGGTCTCTGTCGTGCCGGGGCCAAAGCCATCGGTGTAACTCTGCCAGGAGACCTCTGCCCCGTCGCCGCCTGCAATGTCCAGGCTAAAAGGGTGCCGCTCCGCCACTTCTGGTGCTACGTCGTCCGTTTGCTGGCACGCAGCCAGCAGACTCAGAAGCATGATAGCGCACAAAGCCCAAACAACCTGTTTCTTTGCCATCGGATATCCTCCTTCAACTATGATCCAGCAGTGCGTGTTGTCAACCCCAGTATATGCAACAGACTTCCCAGCCACACCGCCCATGTGGGGAATCTTGGATTGGCCGGGTGATCAGTTCTGAAGCTGGTCAGAGGGCCAGGTTATGATCCCACTCGTGACCCAGCGTTCCACGCCGACTGCTTGAACAGGTCCCACCGAGCCGGCTGGAGCAAAGGCCTATGAACCCACTACATTGGCTGAGGGCCAGTGGGCCAGGAGCAGGGCAACCAAGACGACGATATCCATCAGTCCCGCGCTGTAGAAGGGTTGCAGGGGCTCAGCGAAGAGAACCAGCCCCAGTAGGGACACCGCGGCCGAGGCGACAGCCAACCCCCGCCACCATTGCTGCAGGCTCCAGACTCCAGCCCCTGCGGCAACAAAACCAGCGATGGCCAGCAACCACAGGGCTCCGCCGATAATCTTGACGGCTGTGTCCGAAGTGTGGCCGCTCAGTAACCAGGAGCGGCCCGCCATCCCCCATTGAGCCAGACCCAAGGTGGGCACGAGAAAAAAGGCATGCCCCACGCCGTGTAGGGCAATTACCAACGCAGTCAGAATGCGCCACAGGCTGTTTGTCATGTTGACCTCCTTTGTCGGTTCTTCACATCATCTCCCCATGGTATCTGATCGTTTGTTCATCCGTCTGTAGCTTTGTCTTACCTTACTATAAACCAAAGACTCCCCAGATGCACCCGGCATCTGGGGAGTCCTGGCCCTGGTCAGATGACCAGTTTCGTGCTAGTCGAGCAGACCCTCCTTGACCGCCACCGCCACCGCCTCCGTGCGGCTGGCGACGCCCAGCTTGGACAGGATACTGCTGACGTGGAACTTGGCTGTCGAGCGGCTGACGATCAGTCGCTCGGCGATCTCGGGGTTGGTCAGGCCCTCGACCAGGAGGGCCAATACCTCCCGCTCGCGCTCGGTGAGATCAAAGCCGGGCTTGGGCTGTTCGCGCCGGGCCTGGATCAAGGCCTGGGCCGCTTCGGGGGCCAGAGTGGGCCGTCCGAGGTGCGCCTCGCGGATGGCCCGGGCCAGCTCGCCGGCGGTGACGTTTTTCAGCAGGTAGCCGATGGCGCCCGCTTCCAGGATGCCTTCGACCAGCTCTTGCTCCTTGAAGCTGGTCAGGGCAATGACCTGTATGGCCGGGCATGTTTGCCGGATGGCGTGGGTGGCCTGCGCTCCGTCCATGCCAGGCATGACCAGGTCCATCAGCACCACGTCGGGCCGGACCCGGGGGCACAGCCGTACTGCCTCCTCGCCGCTGCCCGCCTCGCCGACCAGTTCCAGATCGTCAAAGGCCAGCAGGAAAGCGCTTAGCCCGCTGCGCACCACGGCGTGATCGTCCACCAGCAGGACACGAATCGGGTCAGACTCGCTCATTGAACGCTCCTCCACACAACTTCTATTAGCGTGCCGGTGCCGGGCCGGCTGTCAGCTTTCAGTTCTGCACCGATGGCCTCGGCCCGCTCGCGCATGATGCCCAGGCCCAGGCTGTTCGGCGCGAGACCGCCGGGGTCAAAACCGATCCCGTCGTCGCGGATATGCAGATCCACCTGCCCGGGCTCGCAGCGCAGAGAGACCGTCGCCCGGCTGGCGCCAGCGTGTTTGGCTACGTTGTTTAGCGCTTCCTGGGCGATACGGTAGAGGGCGACTTTGACTTCGGCTTCTAGCTCGCATTCCCCCTCCAGCTCAAAGGCCACCGGCACCCGCGCCCGACCGGTGATCGACTCGGCCAATTGGCGCAGTAGGTCGGCGAGGCTGGCCTCGACCAGGGCCGCGGGGCGCAACTCCAGCAGCAGGGTGCGCATCTCGGCCAGGGCGCCCCGGGTCAGCTCGCGCAGTTCGGCCAGCCGCCGCTGGCCTTCATCGGGGTTTCGCTCCCAAAGGCGGGGCAGCACCTCGGCGATGAGGCTCGACGAAAAGAGGGTCTGGGTCACGGCATCGTGCAGGTCGCGGGCCAGGCGGTTGCGCTCGGCGGCCACAGCCGACGCTTCGGCCTGGGCGCGCAGCCGGGCGTTTTCGATAGCCAGAGCGGCGTGATCGCTCAACATCATGGCCAACTGCACGTCTTCGTCAGAAAAGACCCGGACCTCGGCAAAGTAGAAGCGTAGACTGCCATAGATCTGATTCTGGATAAAAAGCGGGACCATTAACAGGCTGCGAAAGTGCACCATTTCCAGGGCCAACGCCGAGCGCACCAGGCCATCAACTGCAGTGTCCTGCTCCAGGGCGGCGGCATAGACTGCCCTCAGGTCGGGGACGATGACCGGCTGGCGGGCCATCAGAATTTTGTCCGACTCGCTATGATACAGCGGCGTGACGCGGATAAGGTCATAGCCGGCCGGCAGGCGACTGCTGGCCTCGGTGGTGACTACCTGGCGCTCAAAGTCGGCACGGCGAATCATGGCTGCTGCGGCGCCGAGCAGTCCCCGTGCCTGCTCTACCAGAAAGTCGAGCACGTCGGGCAGCGAGCGATCGGAGTTGAGGATGGCCAGGAGATCGCGCAAGCCTTCGGCCACGCGGCGCCGTCGTTCGCTTTCGTCCAATTGCTGCTGTTCCGCCTGCAGCAGCCGCGCATTCTCGATGGCTACGGCGACCTGGTTGGCAAAGGTCAGGACCAGATCCGCGTGTTGGACTGTGAAAAAGCCAGGCCGGCTGTGATCCAGGGTCAGCATGCCCAGCGGTTCGCCTTTCACCAACAGCGGCACCCCCAGCCAGGAGCGGACGTAGCCAAAGGTCGAGTCCAGCCCGCTGCCGGCCGTCTGGCGGAACACACGCGCCAGGGGCGCATCGCTGCGCACATCAGGGATGACGAGCGGTTCTCGCTGCCGGATCACCTCGCGGTTCACCAACGCTCGCTCCAACGGGAAGCGCAAGTGTCGCGCCTCATCAGTGGGGATGGGGCCGCGGTAGGCGCGCACGATCAGGTCACTGCCTTCCAGGGTCAGGATCGAAGCGCCGCTATAGGCCACCACTTTTTTCAACTGGTCCAGGATCAGCTCCAGGAGCGGTTGCAGTTCCAGGGTGGAGTTGACGTCACGGGAAACCTGGAGCAGCGTGGCCAACTCGTGGGTGCGCTCCTTGACGCGTTGCTCCAATTCCTGGTGGATCCGCACCCGCTCGGTTACATCGGTCGTCACATGCACGATGCCAACCACGCGATCGCCCTCGGTCAGCGGGCTGATGACGGCATCCCAGTAGGAAACAGCGCCGCCGGTTTCCAGGCGAAAGGCATGCTGGCGCACCGTCTCACCCGCCAGGACGCGTTCAAAGATCGGCCAGGTGTCAGTCTCGGTGCCGGGAATCAACTCAAAGAAGCTCAGGCCGGGGACTACCTGCGCCGGTGAGGCAGCGCTATGGCGGGCGATGAACTCGACCCAGGTCGGGTTGAAGCGGCGGATGCGCAGGTCGCGGTCGAAAATCACGATGCCCATCGGCATCCGGTCAAAAAGGATCTCCAACAGGTTGATCTGCCGGCCCAGGGCCGGGTCGGGGGAATAGGCGATGACGGGTGTGTCGCCGGCAACCTCGGCTGGGAGTAACTCAAACAGGCAGGATTCGGCACCCTGGGCCTGGCAGGTGCGCTCGATGCAGACCACGTCCTGGCGGCCGGCCAGCGCGTTGACAAAACCGACGAGCACGCCAGCGGTGTAGGCGCAGACCGGCGACTTGGGCGACTGGCTGTACTGCTGCACCGTCCAGGCTTCGAAAGCCTCCTGGGCGCGGACCAAGACGCGGCCGGTGGACCTGCCCTGAGCAAAGCCGAAGGGCCAGTCCAGTGCCTCGATCTCGAACTGCCCAAATCCGGCAGCCTGGTAGGCCGCAATGCAATCGCGCAGGGCTTGGGCATTGCCCTTCTGGCTGGCAAAGGCGCGGGCAAAGGAGGCACCGCCATTGGCGCCAGCCTGCTGCAATACCGCGTCGGTCAGGCGCGGGCCAGCCAGCGCCTCCATCTGACGGCGCAGTCCCCAAAAGCCGGCCGCGATGTCGAGCATGGCCATGCGCACGCCACCGAAAGCCAAGACACCGGGGCGCTCCTCTACCAATAGCGTGTCGTAGGTCATGGTCATAGCGCCTCAATTATACCCTTTCGGTGGGGACCCGTCAACCGTCTGAGTTCGGTTCGATACAGCCCCAGACATAGCAACCGCGGAGACTCTGCCTATTCCAACAAAGCGCCACAATGACGGCAGAACAGATCCTCTGAGACTATGGCCTTGCCACATTTGGGGCAAAAGCCCTCAGTGTTGCCGTCAACGTCGAGCTCGTACAGGGGCAGGCCCCGCCTGCTGAAGGCATTGTAGAAGGCCGCCGCCGCTCCCCCCAGGCAGATGATGACCCACAACGCCAGGAAAGACAAGGGTGGGCTACCAAATCCGCCAAAGCTGGTCAGCATCCACAGGCCGACCAGCATGACCACTAAAGCCATGACGCCGGCCAATATGGACCGTTTTCTTCCCGGCCGGATTTTCATCAGCGCTTTCTCCTTCGGTTGACCATCTTGATTCAAGGATATCACAAAAAGGTCCCCGGTGGATCAGCTAGAAGGAGAGCTCTGTCCCTGGTCAGGTTGGCAGTCACAAACCTGGTCATCTGACCAGGCAGAAGCATGGGGCCAGGGCGCGATCCTGGTCAAACAGTCTGACATGATTGTCAAGAGGATTTGGACGGTCGCAAGGGGTGGCTGCGCACCTGCATCTGCGGCTACAAGGTCATGAGCGAGGGCGGGGCGCACATCGGGACCCTGAGCAACATGCTGCCGGCCACCAAGGGCCAGCTCATCGACTGCGAGATGGCTGAGCTGGCCGCTGGTGGTTGGGTAGCTGCGGCCATCGGATCGACGTCAAGGCCACGCGTTCCTTGAGTCTCGGGTTGTGCTGTCGCCGGCCCTACTGGGCAGCGGTTCAGCCTTGTTGGCCCCGATCGCGCTGCGCGGTGTCGGCCGGATCCGGCGCCAGGCGCCCACGCCCCCCTTGCCCGAATTCAGACCGCTCGCCCGGGCTCGACGGCGGCTCTTGCGCCTTTGGCCTGAATCTGGTATCATGTACCCATGATACAATGCACTCACCTCGCTCGGCTCCAAGACTGCATCGACATCACCCGCGTGCCCTTTAGCGATCGGGGCTCGCGCCTGTTGGTGTTCAAATATCCTACCAAGGACCATCTATATATCAAACTGGCCGAGCGACTGACGGCCATCCAGCCTGGCCTGGATACGTACCGTTTCCGCCCGCCCTATATTCAGGACTTGTGCTTTGTCGATGGCGAGGGGATGCCGCTCACCTATCACCTGACCACCTATCCCCACGTCCTGCTGTTCCAGACGCGGCTGGGGACCTTTTCCCTGGCTTTTCATCGCAACGACACGTTGGCCATCGGACTGCCGCCCAACGTACCGGCCGGTCTCCACTTTCGCGTCAGCACCCAGATGTGGCAGCAGAGCAACGACGGTGGCAGCCTGATGGGCGTGCGCAATCTATCCTATCGCACCAACGGCCAGGTGCTGCGAAACGAGCTGGGCTTGGAACGGGAGGCCTATGCCATCGAGTTCGTCGTGGACGGCGGCGACGACGTGACCATCCACCTCAACATCCGCAACGACCTGCGGCTGGACGGCGAGGCAGTCCCTTTTGCCGGGACGCTGGCCGCTGCCGAGGAGAGGTGGAGTGGCTGGTTCTGCCGCGTGCCCCCTGTCGCCGAACGCTTCCGCGACCACTACTACTACGCCTGGTGGGTGATGAGCAACAACCTGGTTGCCCCGTTGGGGCGTGTGGAGCACGAGGCGATGATGCCCTCCAAGGTGCAGTACGTCGGTATCTGGAACTGGGACGCCTGCTTCCATACGCTGGCCTTTCGCCACGTAGACCCGAATCTGGCCCGTAACCAATTGCGGACCATGCTGGCCTGCCAGTTGCCGGATGGCATGATCCCCGACGCCGTCTACGACGAAGCCGTCGTAGCCGACATCGAGCATCCACTGCGCGCCGAAGTCACCAAGCCGCCGATCATGGCCTGGGCGGCGCTCAAGCTGCACGAAATCGACCCCGACCCTGCGTTCCTGCAAGAGATCTATGTGCCGCTGGTGCGCTGGAATGCCTGGTGGTTCAGCATGAACGACGATGACGCCGACGGCCTGGCCCAGTACAACCATCCCTACTCCTCCGGCCTGGACGACAGCCCCCTGTGGGACTATGGGATGCCGGTGGAATCGCCTGATCTGAACACCTACCTCTGCGTGCAGATGGGCTCGCTGGCGATGATGGCTGAAGCCCTGGGCATGGAAGCCGAAGGGGCCATGTGGCGTCGCCGGGCAGCGGCCATCATGCGGCGCATGATCGAGGATTTCTGGGACGAGGAGGCTGGCCTGTTCCGCGCCCTGCACGGGGACCAGCCCATCCCGGTGGTCACGCCCTTTAACCTCTATCCCCTGTGGACCGGCCAACTGCCTATCCCGATCCGTGACCGGCTGCTTGCCCACCTGACCGATCCAGACCAGTTCTGGGGGGAGGTTGCCATCCCCTCGGTGGCACGCAACGACCCGCACTATGACCCGGGGCGGATGTGGCGCGGCCCGGTGTGGACCAATATCAACTATATCTTTATCGAGGCGTTGCGCCAGATCGGCGAGTTTGCCCTGGCCGAGACCCTCCGGGACAAAACGCTGGCTCTCATCATGGGCCAGCCCGGCATCTATGAGTACTATCACGCCGAAACCGGCGAACCGCCCTCGACAGCCGCCGAGGTTTTTGGCTGGACCGCCGCGGTCTTGATCGACCTGGCCATCCAGGCCAGCCGCGAGGAGGAAGAACGGTCATCGGAAAGGGCCAACGATGGAAGCGGATAGAGAAGCGACGCGCCAGCGCTGCCAGGCGCTGCAAACCGATCTGCTCGCCAACCGGGCGTTGATCGTCGCCGCCAATCGCGCCCCCGTGATACTGGATCGAGCCGATGATGGCACGCTGCGCGTACAGCGTGGCGGCGGTGGCCTCGTCACGGCGCTGACTGACCTGTGTCGCCACTCGGAGGACACTACCTGGATCGCCTGCGCCCGGACGGAAGCCGACGCTGATTGGCACGAGGGACAGGTGAGCCTTGACGATGGAACCGCCATTCGGGTGCACTTGCTCTCGCCCGACGAAGCGGCCTATGAGGGGTATTACAACGTCATTGCCAATCCCCTCCTCTGGTTCCTGCAGCACTCGATGTGGAATGTGCCCCTCGCGCCGGTCATCGACCGCGCCACCTGGCAGGCCTGGGAGGAAGGGTACAAGGCTGTCAACCGTCTCTTTGCCGATGCCATCGTGCAGCGGGTTCGAGCGATTTCCCGTCCCACCCTGGTCATGCTCCAGGACTACCACCTCTACCTTGTGCCCCGGCTGGTGCGGGACAGGCTACGCCGGCGCGAGCGGCCCACGATCTTGCATTTCGTCCACATTCCCTGGCCCGGGCCGGAGTACTGGCGCATCCTGCCGCCGGCCATGCGCCAGGAGATCCTCAATGGCTTGTGCGCCGTGGATATACTGGGCTTTCAGACCCATGAGGATGGGTTGAACTTTCTCCGCACCGTCGAGTCCTTGTTGTCCCAGGCCTCGGTGAACTATCGGCGGGGTCGAGTGTGGCACCGAAACCACGCCACCCACGTGCGCGATTTTCCCATCTCGATCGATACCGGGGTGCTGAATCAGGTAGCCGGCTCTGCGGAGGTGGCCGGGCAGTTGGCCGAATTGGAGGAAATGGTCGGGGCCTGCAAGCTGATCCTGCGTGTGGACCGCATCGAACCGAGTAAGAACATAGTGCGTGGCTTTATGGCTTTTGAACAGATGCTGGAGCTGCATCCCGAGCACCGGGGGCGGGTGCAATTTCTGGCATTGATGGTGCCGTCGCGGCTGGATGTGGGGGAATATCGGCATTACCTGGACGACCTGATGGCGACAGCAGGGCGGGTCAATGCCAGCTACGGCGACAGCGAATGGGAGCCAGTACGCGTGCTGGTTGGCGACAGCTATCCGCGGGCCGTAGCGGCCATGCAACTGTACGACGTGCTGTTGGTCAACTCTATCGCCGATGGCATGAACCTGGTGGCAAAGGAAGGCCCTATCGTCAACCGGCGCGACGGTGTGCTCGTCCTGTCGGAACGGACCGGCGCCCGCCAGCAACTCGAGCCGGGCGCGCTGGTCATCTCCCCCTGCGATATCTATGCCACGGCCGAGGCGCTGCACCAAGCCCTGACAATGCCTGCTGAGCAGCGCCGCGAGCGCGCCAGCCGGCTGCGCTGGATGGTCGAGCGGGAGGACATCGCCGACTGGTTGTGCCGCCAACTGCAAGCCATTGTCGAGTTGAATCTGTGATGAGCTATCCCCGGATTGCCATTCTACACTACAGCGCTCCGCCGGTGGTGGGCGGCGTCGAAGCCGTGATCCTGGCCCACACCCGGACTCTTGTCCAGGCTGGCTACCCGGCCACCATCGTCGCCGGCCGCGGGGAAGGTGGGACGTTGCCGGCGGGCGCCGAGTTGCTGCTCGTGCCCGAGATCGACTCGCAACACGCCGAGATCGCCCGACTGAGCGCCCGGTTGGAGCAGGGCCAGGTGCCGCCCGGGTTCGAGATCATGCGCGAGAGATTGGTCGAAAAGCTGGCGCCCATCCTCAGCCGCTTTGATACCCTCATCGTGCACAACGTATTTACCAAGCATTTCAACCTGCCCCTCACCGCCGCGCTCGATCGCCTGCTGGATGGGGACCATGCACCCCACTGCATTGCCTGGTGCCACGACTTAACCTGGACCAGCCCCAGTTCCTCCTCCAAGGTGCGGCCCGGCTATCCCTGGGACCTGCTGCGCACCCGGCGGTCGGACGTGACCTACGTTGTCGTCTCGAAACGCCGGCAGCATACATTGGCGGGGTTGTTCGGCTGCCCGGCGGACGAGATCCACGTGATCTACAATGGCGTCGACCCGCAAACGCTGCTGGGGCTGTCGGCGGAGGGAGCTGCCCTGGTGGCGCGTCTGGACCTTTTGGGACGGGATCTGGTGTTGTTGATGCCGGTACGCGTTACCCAGGCCAAGAACATCGAGTACGCCCTCCGAGTGGTGGCCGCGTTAAAGGCGCGGGGTTGCCGCCCTATGCTGGTCCTCACCGGCCCTCCCGATCCGCACGACGCGCAGAGCCTGGCCTATTTCCATTCGTTGGTGTCCCTGCGCCGGGAATTGGACGTTGAAGAGGAGATGCGCTTTGTCTTTGAGTCGGGCCACGATCCTGGCGAGCCCCACTTTATCGATGCCGACGTGGTGGGCGAGCTGTACCGGGTCAGCGACCTGATGTTTATGCCCAGCCACCGCGAGGGGTTTGCCATGCCGGTGTTGGAGGCCGGACTGGCCGGCATCCCGGTGGTCTGCACCGAGGTGCCGGCCGCCGTGGAAATCGGCGGCAAAGACGTACTTGTGTTCCACCGGGATGAGGCACCCGAACATCTGGCCGGGCGTATTCTGGCCTGGGCCGAGAGCAGTCCGCTGCATCGATTGCGCCGCCGGGTGCGGCAGCGGTACACCTGGGAGGCGATTGTCCGCCGTGACATCGAGCCGCTGCTGTGTCGCCGGGAGGATGCGTGAAGGCGGAGATGCCTACCCGGGTGCAAGCACGGTTGGCGCAGGCGGAGTACCTGTGGCTGTTTCTGGATTATGATGGTACCCTGGCTGATTTCGCGCCCACGCCGGAGCACGTCTACCCCGACCCGGAGCTCATAGGCCTGATCGCCCGGCTGGTGGAGCATCCACGATTTCGCGTGGCCGTAGTCAGCGGCCGGCGGTTGCGCCACGTGCGAGAGCTGGTCCCCGTGCCCGGCGTCCTTCTGGCCGGCACCTATGGCATCGAGCTGCAGACGCCGGAAGGCGAGCGCCTCGACAGGCTGAGCTATGACCACGTGCGCCCTCCCTTGGAGGCGCTCAAGCCCCGCTGGGCAGCGCTGATCACCGGGCGGCAGGGCTTTTTCCTGGAAGACAAGGGCTGGACGCTGGCTTTTCACGCCCGGTTTGCCGACGAAACCGAGGCGCGCCAGGTGCTGGCCCAGGCCCGGCGCCTGGCGGGCGCGGCGATCGATCGGGCGGATCCCGAGTGCTTTCGCCTGTTAGGTGGTCACAAGTTCCTGGAAATCGGCCCCCGCTTGGCGAACAAGGGCCTGACAGTCGCCTATCTGCTGGACCACTACCCCTGGCCCGAGGCGCTGCCCGTCTACCTGGGCGACGACGACAAGGACGAAGAGGCGTTTGGCGTCATCCAGGCGCGCGGGGGCATTGCCGTCGTAGTCGCCCCGCAGCCGCGAAAGACAGGGGCCGACCTACGCCTGGAGTCACCGCAAGCCGCCCGCCGCTGGTTGGAGACCCTGCTGGCCGCTCCCCGTTAGGGAGCAGGTCGAAAGCATCGATATTGTTCTGCACGCCGATTCGAGCTGCCCGCCGGTGTGCGTCATGCACTGCAGGGACGACGATGCCGTCTGCTTTGAAAGAGCCGAGCTGCTGGCAAATACGCTTGCGGATCTCGGCATCCTCCCCGTCCGATACCTCATTCCAACCGACTTGACAAATCGTACCACCCCGGCTATCCTATCGGCGGAGGAGCCATGAGCGACGAATTCACGCCGGGGTACGACCCGGCGGTACTCCGCCAGGAGGCCTACGCGGACGACACGCACCTCGGCGTCCGCCGCCGCACCCACCAGCTCTACACAGTGGACCCGGTGGACCTGGGCCGGTGGACGATGGAGCGGTTACCCTGGCGCGGCGATGAGCGGGTGCTGGATGTGGGCTGCGGGCCGGGCGACCTGTTGCGCAGTATGGCCCGGCATCGCGACGGGTGGGGCGTGCTGGCCGGCTTTGACTTTTCGGCAGGCATGGCCGCCCAGGCAGCCGCAGCGGCGGCGGGATTGCCGGTGCGGGTGATGGTGGCCGATGCCCAGGCCAACCCCTTCCCCGACCGGTCCTTTGACGTGGTGCTGGCCCGCCACATGCTCTACCACGTGCCCGACATCGGCAGGGCGGTGGCGGAGGCGGCGCGGGTCCTGCGGCCGGGCGGCTATTTCCTGGCGACGACCAACAGCGCCGGCACGATGCCCGAGTACTGGGCCATCCGCGAGAGGGCGGCGCGGCGCTTCCCGGCCATGACCAGGCCCAACACACTCGCCCATCGCTTCTCCCTGGAGAACGGCGTCGCCTTCCTCGAACCTCACTTTTGCCGGATCGAGGTGCACACCCTGCCCGGCATACTCCGCTTTCCCGCTGCCCAGCCTTTCGTCGACTATTTTGCCACCACCCGCGCCCTGTCTATGCCTGCCGGTCACACCGACGCCGAATGGGAGGCCGTGATCGATTTTGTGCGGGCCGAAGCTGAGGCGGTCGTTGCCCGGCAGGGTCGCCTCGACGTGACCAAGATCACCGGCGCCATCGTCGGGGTCAAGGGGGACTAGCCCTTGGAGCAAAACGCGCCGGGAGCGCCTTCGGCGGTGGCACGCGCAACCCGGAAGGCCAGGCTCCCCGGCTTGGGCAGTACCCTCGGCCA
>Ga0068714_10004710_pt1 | contig 15039 bp, 12 predicted proteins | sample MTBNYHSulfiMetaG_FD_62988 | JGI IMG/M metagenome (GOLD analysis project Ga0068714, IMG submission 62988) | Enrichment culture microbial communities from rom New York Harbor, USA that are MTBE-degrading - MTBE-NYH (New York Harbor Sulfidogenic)... | ecosystem: Environmental > Aquatic > Marine >... | reverse complement strand
TTGCTCAACCGTGCAAACCTTCGGCACGCCCCAAGCTGCCGCCTGGGCCTCGGCCCTTTCCCGGATGAGGTCCGCACAGGCGGCGATCTGGAGGATTTCAAAGGTCCGGGTGGCTCGTTCGAAATAGATCCCGCTGATGTTGCCACAGCCGATAATGCCGATCTTCACTTTGTCCATAGGCCGGTCCACGCTATCTATCAGGTGCCCGGCACTCGATAAGAAAGAAGTGCCCGGCACCTGTCGGGCACTTGTCGTCGGTTGATTACACGGCTTCGATGGTCGAGGGAGGTTTCCGCGCAATGTTGTAGGTCACGCTGACCACCTCGGGCAGCTCGGCAGGAATCCTCTCGCCCAGTTTCAGCAGGAGCTCGAAGGGGAGCCGGCTGGGCGCGCCGGTGACGGCATCGGTGCTCTCCCAGCAGCGCACCTCGATCTGAAGGCCGAATTGTCTCCGGCCGTTGCGGATGCCGGTGACCCGGTCTTCGTGAAGAATCGCCAGGTACTGAAAGGCGCCGGTCGAAGCGAGCTCCTCCTCGACGATGCGTGTCGCGGCGCGCACGATGGCGATTCTTTCAGGAGTCACTTCGCCGATGACCCGGGCGGCCAGCGCCGGTCCCGGAAAGGGCGGCCGGCTGAACATCTCCTGCGGCAACCCCAGCGCCTTGCCGACCAAGCGGACCGAAGTCTTTCTCAGCGGAAGGATCGGTTCGATGACTTTATAGCCATAGGCTTCCTGAGTGTTGATGCCGAGTTGTTCAAGAATGTTGTGTTGCCGTTTGATTCCGGCGACGGTTTCTTCGACGTCGGTGTAATTGGTGCCTTGCAGGAGATAGCGCGCACCGCTTTGCTTGACCAGGCGGGAGAAGACGTCTTTGTAGAAGCAGTCGGTAATAGCCTGCCTTTTTGCTTCCGGGTCACTCAGACCCTTCAGCGCGGTGAAAAACTCCTCCTGGGCGTCCACGAGCTCGACCGGCACGCCTAATTCCTGAAACCATGCGACGACCGTCTGTAGCTCCTCGTGCCGCATAATACCGTTTTCAATGAAATAGGTTTTGAGCCGCTCGCCCAGCGCCCGATGGGCCAGCATCGTTACGACCGAAGAGTCCACCCCGCCCGACAGCGCGTTGACCGCGGTGTCATTGCCGACTGTGGAGGCAATCGCCTGCACCTGTTCCTCGATAAACGCCTCGACATTCGATTCGTTCAGAACGCGTTCCTGGATAGTCATCGCTTGGTGACTCCTTTCCTGCTCAGGGGGCGCTTTTCGCCCGCAGCGTCAATTGTCCGTCTGCGACTTCGATCGATTCCAGGTTTTCCAGGACTGCCGCCGTTTCGGGATTCTCCCCTACGTCTTTGGCGAGGTTCTCCTTGCTTATCTCCTGGATCAAAGGCTCGGGAATCGCCTTGCCCTTCACCTCGGCCGATTCGAGAAAGACGAACAGCCGGCCGTTCATCAAGTAAGTAGTGAATGCGGCTGAGCCGTTCAGGTAGCGTCCGCGGAACAGGAAGGGGGACACTTTCTCCAGGGGAAGGCTGATCTCGCCCCGTATCTTGTCGTCTTCGATCGAGACGTAGACGATGTCGTTGAGATCTTTCCACTTCGGGTGATACTGGATGAGGGTGTTGATATCCTCGCTGGACAGCACGAGAGGAGAGATCGGCTCCCCTTTGGAGACCGCTTCGGTGAAGCGGTCCGCCCGCTCGATGACCGCGTCAATCTCTTCCTCGGAGCGCTCCACGCGGGGAAGCGGCCTCGGCTGCTCCTCGGTGTACTCCTGCACGTATTTGTTGATGGCTCCCTTGACGCCGATGTAGAGGGCCACGCCGCTGATTACACAGAGCAGGAGAAGAAATGAACAGCCGATAATGAAGCAGGTCTTTTTCCCGCTGCCTTTTCTGACTTCGTCCACAGACATGATCCCCCTCCTGTCTTCCATGATTCTCAGACTGCGGCCCCGGGCAAACCGGCGGACTGGGCGCCTCGCATTCTGAGTTGCCCACAACTCCGGCGATTCGCTTTCTCTCCCCTTATTTCTGCCCTTTTTCGACTTTCGCCCAGCTGTCGCGCAGGGTCACGGTGCGGTTGAAGACCAGCCTTTCCTTTGTCGAATCGGGGTCCACACAGAAGTATCCCAAGCGTTCAAACTGAAAGCGGTTGCCCGGCCTGGCATCGTCGAGGCTCGGCTCAACCTGGCAGGCTAAAGCCTCGAGCGAGTTCGGGTTGAGGTTCGATCTCCAGTCGTTGCCTTCCTCCGCCTCGTCGGGGTCCGGCTTGAGGAACAAGTGATCATAAAGGCGGGCTTCGGCCTCCAGCGCATGGGCCGCGGAAACCCAATGGAGGGTCGCCTTGACTTTGCGGCCGTCCGGGGCGTCTCCGCCTCGGGTGGCCGGATCATAAGTGCAGCGCAGCTCGACGATCTCGCCCTGGTCATTCTTAATAACGTCCTTGCAGGTGATGAAGTAGGCATAGCGCAGCCGGACTTCCCGGCCGGGGGCGAGGCGGTAGAACTTCTTCGGAGGCTCTTTCATGAAGTCCTCGCGCTCGATGTAAAGCACCTTCGAGAAGGGAACCTTACGCGTGCCGGCGCCGGGGTCTTCCGGGTTATTGATCGCCTCCATCATTTCCACTTGATCATCCGGGTAATTCTCGATGACCACGCGCAGGGGGCGAAGGACCGCCATCACGCGCGGGGCGTGCCGGTTCAAGTCGGCCCGTACCGCGTGTTCCAGGCGGGCGACATCCACAACGCTGTCGGTCTTGGCGACGCCGATATCGCGGAGGAAACTGCGGATCGCCTCGGGCGTATAGCCCCGCCGGCGCAGGCCGGACAGCGTCGGCATCCGGGGATCGTCCCAACCCTTGACGTGTTTCTCTTTCACCAGTTGCAGCAGCCTGCGCTTGCTCATCACGGTGTAAGTGAGGTTGAGCCGCGCAAACTCGATCTGCTGCGGGTGATAGATGCCGAGTTGATCGAGGAACCAGTCGTAGAGCGGCCGGTGATCTTCAAACTCGAGCGAGCAGAGCGAGTGCGTGACGCCTTCGATCGAGTCTTCCAGGCCGTGCGCCCAGTCGTACATCGGGTAGATGCACCATTGGTCGCCCTGGCGATGATGCCGGGCGTGGAGAATGCGGTACATGACGGGATCGCGCATATTGAGATTCGGCGCGGCCATATCGATCCTGGCGCGCAGCACGCGGGTGCCGTCCGGGAACTCTCCGGCGCGCATCCGGCGAAACAGGTCGAGGTTCTCCTCGATCGGCCGGTTGCGGTAGGGGCTTTCCTTGCCGGGTTGGGTCAGGGTGCCGCGGTACTCCCGGATTTCATCCGCGCTGAGGTCGTCCACGTAGGCTTTGCCGGCTTGAATGAGTTGCTCGGCCCACTGGTACATCTGCTCGAAGTAATCCGAGGCGAAGTAAAGATGCTCGCCCCAGTCGAAGCCGAGCCAGCGGATGTCTTCCTGGATCGCCTCGACGTATTCTTCCTCCTCCTTGCTGGGGTTGGTGTCATCGAAGCGAAGGTGACAGACGCCGCCGTATTCCTCGGCGATGCCGAAATCAATGCAGATGGCTTTGGCGTGGCCGATGTGAAGATAGCCGTTAGGCTCGGGGGGGAAACGAGTAACGACCCGGCCATCCCACTTGCCCGTTCGCAGATCTTCCTCGACGATAGCGCGGATGAAGTCGAGCCGACCTGCGCCTTCGGCGCCTTTGTCCGGGGAAGAATCTTTCTCCAATTCTTCCTTGAGATTCTTAGAGTTGGTTTTATCCGATTTCATGGGTGTTTTCCCGATGCTCCAATCGGGCGGAAAAAGGCTATCCCCCGCCGTAAATGCGGCAATCTATCATATCCGCTCTATTCATACAAGATGAGGAAATTCAAAAAGTTCTGCGCTTTGCCGCCGCCGGGGCGCTTGACAGGGGCATGCGAAGGGGGGCATGATAGGAACGCCCTGCAGAACAGACCCCCGGGGGTGCCCTGGTCGAACGGGCGGCGTGCCGCTTGGATTTTTCGCAGGGGGGGGTGGCAAGCCGGTTCTGCGGACAAGGCCCATCTGTTTTTCGGAAACGATCGTTTTGAAATCGCTTCTGGCAAGGAGCAGGAAGGGGAAAGGACGCACTCATGAAGAAAGCGAGCGAAGAAGGATCTGGACAAGTTTCGAGGAGGGAATTTATCAAGGCTTCGGCTACGGCGGGCCTGTCGTTGGCGGCGCTGTCGGCGAAGGTCCCGGTGGCCTTCGGGGCCGGTTCGGACGTTGTCCGCCTGGGCCTTATCGGTTGCGGTGGCCGGGGGCTTTATGACTCCACCAAATGCCTCAGCGCGGCGCCGGGCGTCGAGCTGGTGGCGATGGGGGATCTGTTCCGGGATCGCCTGGACGAAACGCTGAAGGCGCTCCGCAACGGACTGGGCGACAAGGTCAAGGTCACCGAGGAGACCTGCTTTGTCGGCTTTGACGCCTATGAGAAGGTCCTCCAGTGTGACGTGGATTTGGTGATCCTGACCGAGCCGCCGCATTTTCGGCCGCAACATCTGAAGGCGGCGATCGCGGCCGGCAAGCATGCCTTCATCGAGAAACCGGTGGCGGTGGACCCGGTCGGCGTGCGCACCGTGATCGAGGCGGCGGAGCAGGCGGACCAGAAGGGCCTGACTATCGTAGCGGGCACCCAGGCGCGGCGGATGCCGGCGCGCGTGGAGATGATGAAGCGCATCCACGACGGAGCCATCGGAGACTTGGTGGGCGGGCAGTGTATTCGCACCGGAGATGCGATGCGGGATTGGGGCCTGAAGGAACGAACGCCGGAGATGTCGGATATGGAATGGCAGATTCGCCGCTGGCTGTTCTACACCTGGCTGTCGGGGGATTTCATCGCCGAAATGCACGTGCACGAGCTGGACATTGTCAACTGGGCGATGGGTTCACCGCCCGCGCGATGTTATGCGATAGGAGGCCGCCAGGCGAGAACCGAGCCGGAGTTCGGCGATAGCTACGACCATTTTGCCGCCGAATACGAGTATCCGAACGGGGTGCGCGTCGCCTACCTGGGCAGCCAGATTGACGGTTGCAGCACAAAGAGCTTTGAGCGTTTTGTCGGCACGAAGGGCACGGCCTACACCGATTGGGCGATCAGCCGCATTGACGGCCCTCAGCCCTATGAATACGAGGGGCCGGAGGTCGATCCCTGCCTGCGACAACATGCCGATCAGATCGAGGCGATTCGAGAGGGCCTGCCGCTGAACGAGGGGCGGCGGATTGCCGAGAGTTCAATGACGGCCATTATGGGGCGCATCAGCGCCTACACCGGCCGGGAGCTGTCCTGGAAGTGGGTGATGAACGCCTCCGAGCTGGACCTCAATCCTCCGGAGTACAAACTGGGCGACTTGCCGGTTCCCGCCGTGGCGATTCCGGGAAAGACGCCGCTGATCTAAGCGAAGAATCCAGACAGGAGAGTGAAGCGATGGAAGGCAAGCCTATCGAACGACGGCAATTTCTGAAATACTCGGCGGCCGCCACGACGGCCCTGGCGCTCGAGGGGCTTTCCCCGGCGCCGGTCGCGGAAGGCAAGAAGAGGAAATGGTACAAGGCGCTCAAGTACTCGATGTTGCCCAAAGAGCTGCCGGACGAAGAAAAGTTGCAGCTCGCCCAGCGATGCGGCTTCGAGGGCATTGACGGGGATCCGATGGAAGATCATGAGGCGGCCCGCCGCCTGGCGAAGCGGGCGCGCGAGCTCGGGGTGCCGATTCATGGCCTGGTCTTCGGCGGCTGGCACGCGCCCTTTTCCGACCCCGACCCGAAGGTGATCGAGAAGGGCCTGGAGGGGATGGAGAATGCTCTGCGGTGCGCCAAGGCGATGGGCGCGGACACGGTCCTCCTGGTCCCGGCGATCGTCAAGGAGGATGTCAGTTACGCCGACGCTTACCGGCGCTCGCAGGAGCATATTCGCACCCTGCTGCCTCTGGCTGCCGAGCTGGAGGTGATCATCGCCATCGAGAATGTGTGGAACAAGTTTCTGCTCAGCCCGCTGGAGTTCGCCCGGTATCTGGATGAATTTGAAAGTCCCTGGGTGCGGGCCTACTTCGACATCGGCAACGTGATCCTCTTCGGCTATTCCCAGGATTGGATTCGAACGCTGGGCAGCCGGATTGTCAAACTCGATCTCAAGGATTTCAAGCGCAGCGGCTCTCAATGGGTGAACCTGGGCGACGGCGACGTGAATTGGGTGGAGGTTTGCCGGGCGCTCGACGAGATCGGCTTTGAAGGCTATATGACGGCGGAGCTCGCCGGCGGTGACGAGGCTTACCTGGCGGATGTCGCCCGGCGCATTGACCGGTTGATGGGAACGGGCTAGGCCGGCGCGAGGAGGACAGGCGCAGCACTCGTTCCCAAGTTTAACTTGGGAACGAGTCGGGAGCGGGAGCAGCGAGTAGCGAATAGCGAGTAACGGAGTTGGCATCCTGAATAAATGGCCCCGGTGGGGAGTAAGTCTATCGAAGAACCGGTTTATGGAGGGGCTGCGACGATGGGCAGCGGCGGATATCAGTGTCCCAAGTGCCGGAACACAGAGTACGAGGCGGGTGAGTTTCGGGCCGCCGGGGGATTCTGGACCAAGGTCTTTGACGTGCAAAACCGGAAGTTCACCACAGTGACCTGCTCCCGATGCCGGTACACCGAAATCTACCAGGCGGACAGCAGCACCTTGGGCAGTATCTTCGACTTTCTGGCCAATCAATGAGGCCGTGGCCGGGAGAGCGGAAGGCGGGGGCGAAGGGGGCCGATGCGCCCGAGGGGGACTCTCCAGGGGGGGAGACGATGGAGCGAAGGTATGAGTATAAGTTTGTCCGTTTAGGGGAGGGCTGGGTGGGTGTGCGCAAGGAAGCCAGAGAAAGCTACCAGCAGGTCGTGCATGATCATGCGCACGAGGGGTGGCGGCTGGTGCAGGTCTTTGCTCCCGGGACCGGGGCGTATGGCCTTGCAAAGTACTTTGAGCGGATCTTTGAGCGCGAAGTGTGACTGCGTCCCTCCCGAGTCGCTTGAAACACTTCGCCAAGCGGCCTTCTGCCCGACTGGATTCTTGAGCGATAATCAAGACGTTGAATGGTCCTCCAGCTGGGCAGGCCGCTGGGGTCGCGTGCTCTGCGAGTCGAACCTGGGGAGGATTCTGATGGGCCAAGCTTCTGACGATGAAAGGGAAGAGCTCGAGCCGCAATTGAGGCGGATCCTTGCTTTGGTTATCGTTCTGATTCTGCTGGATTATCTCTTAAATGTGAAAAAGATTGTTTCATCGATCCACGTACTTCCAGCGCCCCTTTATCCCTTCATCAAGACAATTGCTCGTGTATTGGTAGACATCGCCTTCGTTTACTGTCTTTTGAAATTCTATCGAGCATGGTTCTGGTGGTTGATGTTACTCTTGGCCCTGCTGGTGTTGTTGTATGTTCCCAAGGAAGTCTATGAATTCGCTACTACTGCTTCGAGCAGCCTCATTGAGGATTCAACTGAATTGTATGTATATTGTGTTGGATGGCTATTGTGTCTCGTATTGGCGTTCTATCTGCTGAAGAAGTCAAGCCGAGATCTATGCCTTAAAGCTCGTGGTACACCGTCCGCGGTGAGCGAGCAGTGAACTTGCTGTGTATGCGTTCTTCCGGAAGACCTGGGAGTAACTGCCGGGTGCCGGTCATGAGGACCGAGGCATCGGCATCCCCAGCAGCGAGCGCCAGTAACGCCCGGTGGCCTCCACGCCAGCCGGTTGAGTCGGGGACGCAGTTAACGGATGGAATCAGAGGATATGTTCGGGGTGATGGGACATGATCGGAAGGCTTCTTATCCTGACGTTTTGCATCCAAAATCTGCTGTGCCTCGGATGCACGTCTCCTGTCCGCCGGGTCGCTGAGACCTTGATTGATAACTTCGACCACGGATGGGATGACGTCGACGTCGTGAGGACAGCGACCTCGCCTGATTTCCGCCATTTCGCGTACGTCGCGCGAACAGCAGAAGGCAGCGTGGTCGTCTCTGACGGCGAGGTCAGCCCGCTGTTCCGGCATGTCTTCGAGGAATCCTTGACTTATAGTCCTGACGGAGAGCGTTTGGCCTACTGCGCTCAAGTCGAGGATGACATGGCCATTGTGATCGATGGCGTGGTCTTCAATGTGGGGAGAATGAATCTCTCCAGTCCTTGCTTCAGCCCTAATAGCGCCCATGTGTTTGTGATCGGCAGTGATCCTCAAGAAGAAGTGATGTATCTTTATCAGGACGGCAGAAAGATTTGCACATATGACAACATTCTTGGCCCCTTCTTTAGTGAGCAGGGCGAGCACATTGCCCTTCGAGTTGAGGATAAAGGCAAAGAGCGGATCGTCGTCGATGGTGAGGAAGGAAGTCCATATGACGTCGTCAGTCGCCCGATGCTTTCCCCGGATGGTACCCGCGTGGCTTATATCGCGACCAAGGGGGAGCAGGCATTCCTGGTCTTGAATGGGAAAGAGTCCGAGGGATACGACGCGGCCAGACATCTGACTCTCAGTCCGGATGGCCAACGGATAGCGTATGCTGCCAAAGTGGGAGCGAACTGGCAGGTCATTGTTGACGACGTAAAGCAGCCTCTTTATGACTACATCATTGCGATCGAGTTTAGCCCCGACAGTCGAAGACTCACCTATGTTGCACAGTCCGGTGGGGATCATCTTCTGGTTGTCGATGGGGAGGAGAATCAGCCCTGCGACAGGATCGGAAAGATCGTGTTTGGTCCCAAAGGGAAACGCCTCGCTTTTCTGGTCCTGTCGGGTGGGGGTCAGTTTTGCGTGGTCGACGGGGCGAAGCAGGAAGAATACGACGAGGTCGGCCTGCTGGTGTTTAGTTCGGGAGGCAATCGATTCGGCTATCGGGCAAAGCGGGGAGATCACCTTCGGGTCGTCATCGACAGCGCTGGGGGCAAAGAGTATCAAGGTGTAGGTGAACCCTTCTTCAGTGCGAACGAACGTCGCGTCGCGTACCTTGCACGCGAAGCGAATGAGGAATTCATTGTTGTTAACGACAAGGAAGGGGAGCGCTATAGGAAAGTCGGCAATCCCGTCTTCAGTCCGGATTCCAGGCATTGTATATACTGGGCAAAGGATAACAACGGCGCCTGTTTCATTGTCGTCGATGGAGTTGAAGGGAAGAAATACTCAAGGATTGTACTTGTAGAAGGCAGAGCAGTGTTCTTCAGTTCGAACCAGTGCTTCCATTACCTGGCGACAATAAATGAGCCGGACCGCTCGGAATATGGTGTATACCGAGTGACGGAGGAACTTCGATAGAGGAAAGCAGGGGGCGCCTCTTTTCCTTCGGGGAGGGTGGCCGCTCTGAGAACTCGGAGCAAACAGGGTGATCTCCCGAGCGCTTGTAAATACCGGCATTGCTGAGGTGAAACATTCCGCAAAACCGCCCGTCAGGTGACCTCGTCACACGGGATCACAAACGCCTTGATGCCCTCGCGCGCCAGGCGTTTACGTAGCTCGCGCACCCCCGCCATCAGCCGGCCGGCGGTGGCTTCGTCCGTCAGCGCGGCGAGGACATTGTTCGCCTTGGGCCACACGTGGGTGCCGAGATGGGGGCCGCTGGCCTGGCCCTTGCCATAGACCTTCGTCCATTGGGTATAGCCTTCGACGCCGCACTGTTCGAGCAGTCCCTCGACCTCCTGCTCCAGGGCTTCATTGTAAGCGAAGACGACCATTTTCATCGAAGGCCTCCTGCCTCTCAGCGGTGGTTGCGCGGTCGGATACCGCTTTCGAAGATACTATACACGGTCGGAACGAGAATCAACGTGACCAGCGTGGAGATGATCAGGCCGCCCATGATGGTCGAGCCGAGAGGATTCCAGACCTCGGAGCCTTGGCCCTTGCCGAACGCCATCGGACTCATGGCGAGGATGGTGGTGAAGGCGGTCATCAGCACCGGGCGCAAGCGGGTGCGGCCCGCCTCGCGCACCGCATCCAGCATGCTGCGCCCGCGGGCGCGCAGGATGTTGATGTAATCCACCAGGACGATGGCGTTATTGACCACGACGCCTACCAGCAGCAACAGGCCGAGGAAGACAATGATGTTCAGGCTGTAACCTCGGAGAAACAGAAACCAGAGGACTCCGATGAAGGCGACCGGCACCGAGAACATCACCACGAAGGGGTCCACCAGCGATTCAAACTGGGAAGCCATAATCATATAGACGAGAATGATCCCGATGACCAACGCCAGACTCAACCACAGGAACGCGTCGCGGATTTCCTCGCTCTGTCCTCCGATGACAACGGTGATCCCTTGCGGGACCTCCTGTTCCGCGACGCGCTGTTGCACTTCGGCGATGACCTCGCCCAGCGAGCGGCCATGGACGTCACCTTCGACGCGCACAATGCGGTGCTGGTCCTTGCGCTCGATCTCGACCGGTCCCTGCTCCCGGGTGATCTCAGCGACGTTCTCGACCCGGATGAGCTGTCCGGAGGGCAGCCGCACCGGGAGCTGTCCCAAGGCGTCGAGGTCCTGCCGGTCGGCTTCCCGCAGGCGCACGAAAATGTCGTACTCATCCCCGCGCACACGGAACTTGCCGGCGTTTCGGCCGTAAACGCTCGCCCGGACCGTGTCGGCCACGTCAAAGACATTCAGCCCCATCGAGGAGGCCTTCTCGCGATCCACATTGACCCAAACTTCGGGGGCCCCCTTGTCGCGCGAGATGGTGATGTCCACCGTGCCGGGCACACTCTCGACGATCAATTTCAGCTTCGCGGCGAGGCGATCGGCGGCCTCCAGGTCGTCTCCCAGGATGTTGACGCTGAGGGGTTGCTCGCCGCCCATCAGCAAGCTGGCCATCGGGTCTTCCAGGCTGATGCGGTACTTCACGATGCCGTAGAGGCCCGACAGCTCGGCAACGCGCCGGCGGAGCACGTCGGCAATTTCCGCCACGTGGCGGTCCCGCTGCTCCTTGACGACCAGCTTGGCGCCGAAGACGCCGATGTGGGTGCCCTCGTCGTCGCCCATTCCGCGCTCGCTGGTCCCGCAGCGGGTGAAAAGCGCCCGGATCTGTTCCCCCGGGATCTCGCTGAGGATGACCTTGTAGATCGCTTCCAGGGCTTCAGCGGTTTCTTCCACCCGGGTGCCGACCGGCAATTCGATGGTGCCCATCACCAGGCCCTCGTCCTGCCGGGGCATGAACTCCCATCCAATGGCCGGGACCAGTACCAGGCTGGCCGCAAAGAGGCCGATGACGCCCAGGAGCACCACGGCCCGGTGGCGCAGGCACCAGCCCAGGAGCGCGGCGTACCCTTCCGCCAGCCGGTCGAAGCCGGCCTCGGTCGCCCGGTAGAGAAAATTCGAGGGACGCTCGGTTCCATAGCGGCGGGCCAGCAGTCGCGAGGCCAGCATCGGCGTCATCGTCAAGGCGGTGAACAAAGAGGCCAGCAGTACCACGGCCGCCACTACCGCGAAGGGCGTGAAGATGATCTTGGCGATGCCCTTGACAAACAGCAATGGGAAGAAGATGCACAGCGTCGTCAGGGTCGAGGCGATGATCGCCATGCCGACCTCCGAGGCGCCGAAGATCGCCCCCTCGGAGGCGCTCTCGCCTTCCTCCCGGTGGCGGGCGATATTCTCCAGAACCACGATGGCGTTATCCACGACCATGCCGATCGCCACAATCATCGCAAACAGGGTCATCATGTTGATCGTATAATCGAGCAGGTACATCAGGACACCGGAAGCAATGAGCGAGAAGGGAATGGCCAGAGCGATGACAAAGGTGGCCCGGCCTTGGCGCAGGAAGAGGAACACCGCAAGCATGGCCAGTCCCCCCCCAATGATCAAGGTGCGCAGCAGGTCATTGACCATCCGCTGGATGTCTTCCGAGCTGTCCATCACATTGGCAATCTTGACATCCGGCGGCAAGCGATCGGTCAGCCCGGCCAGAGCGGTCTGCACCCGGCGGGCGACCTGGACCGTGTTCGCATCGGACTGCTTCTGGATCATCAGCAGGGCGCCGGGTTGTCCGTTGACGCGCACGATCAGTTCAAGGTCCTTGAAGCCGTCGGTGACCCGCCCCACGTCGCGGAGGCGCACAATGGCCCCGTCGCCGGCGCGCAGCACGATGTCGTTCATCGGCTCGGTGCTTCGGAACTGGGCGGGAATCCGAGGCAGGTAGTCAATCGCCCCCATCTTGATACTGCCGGCGGAGACTTCCTGGTTTTCCCGGAGGATGGCGCGGACGACGTCCTCCGGCATCAGCTGGTACGAAGCGAGTCGCTCGCGATCCAGGTCCACATTGACCTGGCGGCGCAGCGGCGTGATGACGCTGACCGAGCCGACGCCGGGGATGCTCTCCAGGGGGTTGGCCACGTCGTCCTCGAGGATGTCCTCCAGCTCCTCGTAGGATTGCTGGGCGAAGACGCCGTACACCAGAATGGGAAAGTTGCTCAGGTCGAGCTTGAAGATCCGCGATCGGTCGGCTTCGTCGGGCATCTGCTGTTGCGCCTGGTCAATGGCGTCGCGGATATCGTTGGCGCGCGTGTCGAGGTCGGTTTCCCAGTCGAACATCAGCCGGATGGTGGACATCCCCTCGCGCGAGAGCGAGTAAATGTGCTTGAGGTCTTCGACGGTTGAAAGCCCTTGTTCGAGAGGTTGGGTAATTTTCTCCTCGATTTCCTCCGGGCCGGCCCCCTCATAGGGGGTGATGACCGTGATGGTGGGGATGTCCATCTCGGGGAGCAGATCGAGCGGCATCTGGACCAGACAGAACACGCCGACGAGGATCACACCCAGGAAGACCATCAGAGTCGTAACCGGGCGCTGAACCGATACCTCGGGAAGTTTCATCGGTTCTGCACCTCCTCGGTCTCCACCGTCATCCCTTCCTCCAGAAGCGCGTGGCCTCGCACGACCACCTCCTCGCCTGGATTCAGGCCTTCGAGGACCTCGTTGAGCGCGCCCTCCTTGAGGCCAAGCCGTAGGGTGCGTAAGGCGACCTTGCCACGATTGACGACGAATACCTGGGGCGGCCCTTCCGAGCTGAGCAGCGCCTCGTCGGGGACCCTCAGAACCTCTTTGCGTTCGTCGAGCACCAGTCGAATGCGGGCGAACATTCCGGGCTTCAGCCGGTGTTCTTCGTTCGGGACGCGGATGGTGACGGCCGCCGTCCGGGTCAGGGGGTCCAGCTCGGGGCGAACCCGGGTGACGGCTCCGCTGAAGGTCTCGCCCGGGTAGGCATCCACTTGGACTTCGGCCTTCGTTCGGCCCACTTCGAGCTGCGGGTAATGCCGCCCGGCCACGCCGCCGGTCATCTCCACCTGATCAATGTCAACAATTCTGAACAGCGGGGCGCTTGGCCCGACAAACGCTCCCTCGTCCACGTACTTGCGGCTGACTACGCCGGAGAGAGGGGCCTCGAGGGTGGCATCCTCAAGGTTGACTTGGGCCTGCTTGAGGGCGGCCTGCGCCTGCGCCACTTGGCTTTCGGCTTGCTTCACTTGGGCCTCGGCGCGCTCAAAGGCGGTCATCGCCTGATCGTACTGCAGCTCGGTGCCCGAGCCTTGCTTGCGCAGATTCTCCCAGCGTTGCTTTTCGCGGCGGGCGTCGGACAGATTGACCTTCGCGGTTTCGTGGGCGGCGCGGGCGACTTCCAATGCCGCTTCGGCCGAACGGACGGCTGCCTCCAGCTGCGCATGCTCGATGACGGCCACGATCTCACCCTTCTTGACCATAACGCCTTCCTCGATCAGTTCGCCGTCCGGGCACCGCAGACGCTGCAAGCGTCCGGCGATCTTGGGCACCACCTCCACGCTGTTCAAGGGGCGCACTTCCCCCGTAACCCAGACGACGCTGCGGATATCGCCTCGCTGCACCTGTTCCACGGCGACTTTCACCGGCGCTGTGCGCGCCTGCTGCCCGGCGGCGACCTTCGCGGCCTCCTTTCGGGCCTGAACGTAGCGGAAGCCCCGATAGCCGCCGTAAAGGATGGCCGCCAGCACGATGATCCAAATCAGCGCCTTGGCAACATTTTTCATTAACGCTCTCCTCCGTCTTCGCCTTCCAATAGTGTTTCCGACCGGTGCGGGGGAAACTCTTTGATTTGCCCGGGATGCGCCTCTACCTCGCTCGGCGGTTCCGTCGTGCCGGCGCGCGGCCCGAGGATACCCATGGCCCGTTGCAGGGTGAGCCGGGCGAGCGAATGGCTATAAACCGCCTCGTAGTACAAGCCCTGCGCCAGGGTCAGGGCCGAGCGGGCCTCGGTGATCTTCACCGTGTCCTCGATCCCCTGGCGATAACCCACTTCGGCCAGGCGCAGGGCCTCTTTGGCTCGAACCAGATTCAGCCGCTGGGATTCGACAAACTCCTCCGCGTCGCGCAGGTTCAGAATCGCCTGCTGGATCTCCAGCAGGGTGCGCTCCTCGGTGTCAACGAGTTGAATCAGGCGCTGTTTGAGCCGCTCGCGATCCTGGTGGATGCGGCCCTCGCGGCGGAATCCGTCGAACAGGGACCATCGGGCGGACAGTCCGGTGCTCCAGGCGTCACCCCACTCGATGATGGTCGAGGAGTGGGGATCCGGCTTGGACCATTCCTGGCTGAACCAGGCGTCAATCTCGGGCCAGTACTTGCTGCGCGCGACGCGCAGGGCCTCCCGCTGAAGCTGCACGGTGAGTTCGGCCTGGTACAGGTCGGGCCGGTTCTCGTAGGCCAGCCGCACGGCTTCCTCAAAAACCGGTTTCATCGGCGCATAGACCAGGGAATCAGACAGGGCAATCTCGCTTTCCTGGGAAGCGCCGAGGGTTTTAAGCAGCTGAGCCTTGGCCAGGTGAATGCGGTTGCGCTGCTGGATCATCTCGGCTTCAAAGATGGATACGTCCACTTGGGCGCGCAGCACGTCGAAGTCCGAGGCGATGCCCTGTTCGCGCTTGATCTCGACATCTCGCAGATGGGCCTGGGCCGATTCGACCGCGTCGCGATTCACCACGAAGAGATGTTCGGCCAGGAGCGCGTCGTAGTAAGACTTGGCTACTTCGTAGATGACCGCCTGGACGG
>Ga0068714_10004709_pt1 | contig 15047 bp, 10 predicted proteins | sample MTBNYHSulfiMetaG_FD_62988 | JGI IMG/M metagenome (GOLD analysis project Ga0068714, IMG submission 62988) | Enrichment culture microbial communities from rom New York Harbor, USA that are MTBE-degrading - MTBE-NYH (New York Harbor Sulfidogenic)... | ecosystem: Environmental > Aquatic > Marine >... | reverse complement strand
CTCGGCGATCCCCTCCAGGCGGGGGTGGTCAACCGTGCCCAGCAGCTCCACCACGCCGGTCAGCCGTCCCGCCGGCTCCCAGGTCGGGAGCAGGACCCGCAGCGCGAGAGCGTCCAGGGTCCCGGCCGCGTTGCCGGTGAGGGCGCCGTCGGCGGCGATGGAGCCGCGCAGGAAGACCTCGTCGCCGAGGACCCCCAGGCGCATCCGGTCCAGGCGCAGACCACGGTGCGACAGGTGAACCGGTGCCGGTTCGAGGAGCCGGAGCGCACGGCGGTCGAGCTCCACCTCCAGGCGGAAAACCTCCCCGTCGAGCTGCGGCCATCCGCCGGGGGGCCAGACGAGGTCGAAGCGGGCGGCGCCAGTCCCCGACGCCCGCACGTTGGCGGCGGGAGCCAGCCGGTCGAGCAGAGCGCCCACGTCGGTCGTCTCCACCTCGCAGCCGCCCGCGAGGGTGCCGTCGGCACGGCGCCGGGTCCGAACGGTCAGGGTGGTCCCCCCGGGCAGGCGACCCCGGGCGTTGACCCCGTCGTCGTGGGCGGTGACGGTCAGCTCGACCAGGTCGGACGTGGCTGCGAAGGTGCCGGTGGGGACGCCGTCCAGGGGCCAGGTGAAGCGGCCGTCAGCCGACACGCCGTCGCCGAGCAGGCGGAGGGCCGACCCGGGCAGCGCACCGCCCGGAACCGAGGGCCAGCGCAGGTCGCCGCCGATCTCGCCCCGGTCGACCGCCCACCACAGCGTTCCTTCGAGCCCGGCCGAAAACGCCACGGCGCGGGCCGTGAACGTGGCGTCGGCGAGGGAGACGGTGGCCTCGCCGTCGCCGAGCCGGACCCCGGCGAGCTCCACGTTGCCGAGGCCCAGCGCCCACGAGCCGCGCGGCGAACGCAGCGGGCCCCGCAGGGCGCCGGTGAACGACCCGTGCCCGACGACACCCTCGTCGACCCCGACCCACCGCGCCACCCGCGCGAGGGGGATCTGCTGCCCCTCGAAGCGGAGCTCGACCCTCGCGGCCCCCGCGCCCTCGTCCCAGGTGATGCGGCCGGCCACGGCTCCCTGGCCGTCCCCCACCTGGAACGGCGACGGGGCGAGCTCGAGCGCACCCCCCTCCACCACCCCCTCGGCCACCACCCGGTCGAGCTCGACGCCGGCGTAGGTGAGGGGGCGGGCGTCGAGCCTCGCCTGCACCCGCAGCGCGGGCCACGGCCCGGCGAGCGTGAGCTGGAGCGAACCGGTGCCGTCAACGCCGTCGGGGATCACCTCGGCGCCGGCCCAGCCGTTCACGAGCCTGGCGAGCTCGGCCACCCGGGCGGGGCTGGCCCGGACCCACCACGACGGCGTCCAGTCGCCGACGGTCAGGGGGCCCTCCCAGTCCACGGTTGACGAGCCGAGGGCAAGCTCGTGGGCGGCGAAGTGGAGCATCCCGTCAGCCGGCAGCTCGACGTCGAGGGTCCCCGCCACCGGGACCCCGCCCGGGCCGGCCTCGACGCGCGCCACTCCGTGGCCGTGCCCGCTGCCGACGCCGCGGCCCTCCCAGGCGAGGGAGACCTCGGCCTCGGCCCGGCCGGCCAGGTCGGCGGGGGGAACGCCGAGCAGGGCCAGGACCCGTGCCACGTCGAGCCCCCGTCCGCGGGCCTCCACCCGGTGCGGCCAGGGGGCGGTCAGGCGCCCGAGCTCGTAGCGCGCGGAGAGGGTCCCACCGGCGATGGAGGCACGTTCGAGCACCCCGCTCAGCCGGTCCAGGTCGAGCTCGAGGAGGGCCGTGACGTCGGTCGCGGCAAAACCTGCCGCGCTGACCCGCGGCCCCCGGAGCTCGGCGCGGAGGAGGGGCTCCCGCGCGGTGGAGAGGTCGACCCGGAGGTCGCATGTCCCCTCCAGGTCGGCCTTCGCCCTGGTCACCCGGTCGACCTCCTCGAGCCGTACCTGTCCGCGGGCCTGCAGCGCCACGCCGGCGCGGGGCGAGAGGGTGGCGGAGCCGGTCAGGTCGAGGCCCGGGGCGCGGAGGCGGAACCGAGGCAGGTTCAAGGCCGTGTCCAGGCCTAGCCGGGCCTCGAGCTGGGCCGAGATCGGCTCGAGGCCGGGGACCTGCAGGCGAGCCCGGCCGACCCGCAGGTACCCCCTTCCCGCATCGCCGCCGTCGCTCCAGCCGGCCTCGACGCCGGAGAGGTCCAGGTCGAGGCGCCCGGGCAGCGACCGGCCCTCGATCTCGACGTCGCGCAGCTGGAGGCGGCGCACGGTGAGGCGGACCCAGGAGCGGGCCTCGGTCCGAGTGCGGGGCAGCTCGCGGGCACGCACCCGCAAGCCCTCGACGACCACGGTGTCCAGCTCCACCTGGCGTTGGGCGACCCGGATTCCCCCCAGACCCAGCAGGACCCGCCCCGCCTCGACGTCGAACGAGGGGGCCTGGAGACGGACGCCGCGCAGCACCACCTCGGGGGGGAAGAGCTCCCAGGCGAGGTCCCCGACCTGCAGGTCGAGCCCGAGCCGGCCGGCCTGTGCCTCCAGCACCCGCGTCGCCTGCCGCCGCACCGGCACGCTCGACAGGACGGTGACGGTGAGCACCGCGGCGGCGAGGATGAAGGCGACCGCCGCCAGCGTTGCGATGGCGGTGCGCCGCAGGTGGCGGTACCTCACCCGCCGCGCTCCCCCCACTTGAGCTTGTGGTTGAGAATCTGGAAGTAGGAGCGGTTGGGGTCGACGATGAGGCGCAGCGGCTCGGAGGCTCGGCGGACTCGGACCAGGTCGCGAGGGGTGAGGGGAAACCCCTGCTGGCCGTCGAGGGTCAGGTAGACCTCCTCGGACCGGCTCTCGAGGCGGATCTCCACCACCGCGTCCAGCGGCAGGGCAATGGGGCGGTTGGTGAGGGTGTGGGGGCAGATGGGGGTGAGGAGCATGACCTCGAGGGTGGGGTAGAGGATCGGCCCGCCGGCCGAGAGGTTGTAGGCGGTGGACCCGGTGGGGGTGGCGACGATCAGCCCGTCGGCGCGAAAACGGCTGACGAACTCGTCGTTGACGTGGACGGTCAGGGTGACGATGCGGGCCAGAGCCGCCTTGGTGATGACCGCGTCGTTGAGCGCGAGGCGAGTGATCGGTTCCAGTCTCGGGGAGACCACCTCGACCTCGAAGCGCTCCCGTCGCTCGACCGAAGTGCGGCCGGCGAGGGTCGCGTTGAGCATCGGCAGCAGGCTCTCCGGCGGGTGCTCGGTGAGGAAGCCGAGAGTCCCCATGTTGATGCCGAGGATCGGGGTGCCGCCAAGGCAACCGTGAGCCACCGACAGCAGGGTCCCGTCACCCCCGAGCACCACCACCAGGTCGACCCGTGAAGCGAGGGACGCCCGGTCGCACCCGTTCGGGCTCGCGAGCACGGCGGCCGACTCGGCGTCGAGCAGGGTCTCGAGGCCCAGTCGCTCGAGCTCCGTGAGCAGCTGTCGGCCGAGCTCGAGGGCCTCGGGGCTGGAGCCCTTGAGGACCACTCCGATTCGGCGGATGGGGGCGGTCGACCCGTCCACGGGCCCCATTCTACTCCCCGAGGTCGAGGCCCCTGCGCGGTGCCCGTTGCCGGGCTCGGGGCGGGATCCTCCCCGCTGGTCGAGGCGTGTAGATCGCCCCAGCAACCACAACCCCAACTTGGACCTGGTCCTGGTCGTCGAGCGTGCGCCTCGAGGGCGGTGGTGAGGGCGATGAGCTGCTTCGAGGGGGCTTGGAGCATGCCCCCCGCCCCGCCCCGCCCCGCCCCGCAACTGCTCGCTGCCGCTGCCGCTGCCGCTGCCGCTGCCGCTGCCGCTGCCCCTGCCGGCTGCCGCTGCCGCTGCGGTGAGAACCTCCCGCTACCCCTCCCTGTGCGGCAGCGGCCTTTCGACATCGCAACACCCTCGGTTCCGAAGAACCCCGATCCCCGAACCCCATTTGCGATAAGATCGGGCATGCTCACGGCCCATCTGTCGTTGGAGGCCCGCGCCCTTCTCGACTCCGAGCGGCAGCTGCTGGCTGAGGTTGCCGCCGCGCTCGCCGCGGACGAGACGGCCGCCGGCGACCGCTCCGCCCTCGCCGGGGTGATGGAGCAGCTCGAAGACCTCTTCCTGGTGGTGGTCGTGGGGGAGTTCAACGCCGGCAAGAGCGCCTTCCTCAATGTTCTGCTGGGCGTGGAGGCGCTTCCCGAGGGGGTCACGCCGACCACCTCGCGCCTCGCCCTGCTCCGCTGGGGGGCCGAGGTCGGTCGGGTCGTGCTCGATCCGGGGCGGGAGCTGGTGACCCTGCCCGCCGAGCTCCTGCGCGAGACGACTTTCGTCGACACTCCGGGGACGAACGCGCTCGACCGGCAGCACGAGGCGCTGACCGAGGAGTTCGTGCCGCGAGCCGACCTGGTCCTGTTCGTGACCTCCGCCGACCGCCCGTTCTCGGAGTCCGAGCGGGCCTTCCTCGAGCGGATCCGAACCTGGGGCAAGAAGGTCGCGGTGGTGCTCAACAAGGTCGACATCCTGCCGTCGGCGGAGGCAGTGGCCGAGGTCGAGGCCTACATCCGCGTTCACGCGCACCGGTTGCTCGCGCTGGAGCCGCCGGTGCTGCCGGTGTCGGTCCGGGACGCTCGCCGGGCTGCGAACGTCGACGCCCTCGAGGCAAGCGGGCTCCCGGCCGTCGAGCGCTTTCTCGGGGAGACCCTGGCGCCGGCGGAGCGGGTCCGGCTGAAGCTGGAGAGCCCGCTCGGTGTCGCCGAGCGGGTGATCCAGGCCGGTGTCGGCCGGGTGGAGGCGGCGCAGGCGCTGCTGGCCGAGGACCTGGCGACGATCGCCGACATCGACCGCCAGCTCGCGGCCTACGCCGCCGATGTCGGGCGCGAGTTCGAGCTGCGCCTGACCGACCTGGAGGCGACCCTGGCCCGGATCGAACGACGAGGTCTCGCCTTCTTCGACGACCGGGTCCGCGTCGGACGGGTGCGGGGCCTGCTCGACAGGGACCGGCTGCGAGCCGACTTCGAGCGGGAGGTCGTGGCCGACGCACCGGAGGAGGTCGAGCGCAAGGTGGGCGATCTGGTCGACTGGCTCGTCGAGTCGGATCTCACCCAGTGGCAGGCGGTCGTCCAGCACGTGTCCCGCCGCCGGTCGGCTCACGCCGACCGCGTCGTCGGCGAGCTCACCGGCCGGTTTTCCGCCGACCGGGCGAGGCTCCTCGACACCGTGGGTCAGGCAGCTCGCCAGGGGCTCGAGCGGTACGACCGCGCCGCCGAGGCGCGCCGGGTCGCCGACGACCTGCAGCGTGCCGTCGCCGGCGCGGCCATTGCCGAGGTCGGAGCGGTCGGCCTGGGTGCCGCCGTGGCCTGGCTGGCGACCTCCACTGCCGTGGACGCCACCGGGTTCGCCGCCGCCGGGCTCCTCGCCGCCCTCGGCCTGGTCGTCTTGCCGACCCGGCGGCGCCAGGCCAAGAGAGAGCTCGGCCGAAGGATCGAGGGCCTGAAAACCGAGCTCATGGGTCGCCTGCGCCACGAGCTCGGGCGTGCCGCCGAGGGCACCCGCGCGCGCATCCGAGAGACCGTTGCGCCCTACGTCCGCTTCGTGCGCTCGGAACGCGATGCCCTTGCGGGGCGGCACGAGCGGCTCGCCGCGCTGCGCGACCGCGTGGCCGCCCTCCGCGGGCGGATCCAGGCCGAGATCTGAGACACGCCGGGGCTCTCGCCCGCAGCCCCGCGAAGCCGGCGGTTCCCGCCCCCCGGCGTCGACCGCTCCCGCCCCGGCCAGCAGCCGGAGGTGACCATGCACCCCCTCGCCACGGCCAACCCCACCGCCGCTCGCCGTCGCCGCCGGTTGCCGGCTGTCGCTGCCGGCTGACGCTGCCGGCTGACGCTGTCGCTGCCGCCGTCGCTGCCCCTGCCCCTGTCGCCGCCGCTGGGCTGAAATCGCAGCCGCCCCCGTGGAAGCCCTGGCAACCCCGTCGCCGCTGGCTCCGCCCGGGGTGAGAGCCTGCCGCCACCCGGCGCAGGTCCCTCTGCGGCAACGACCGGCCGAGGTCGCTCCGGTTTCGATCGCGGGACACCCTTGACACGGGGGTGGGAGGGGTCCAAGATGGAGTGGTCAGAAGTGGGCCACAGAGGGATGAAGTGGGAGCTAGCCCACGCAGACGTCTCGTTGTGGCGACTCGGAGGGGGACGGTGGAGCGGTTCCGGGGCGGCTTTCCGGCGACCATCGACGACAAGGGTCGGGTGAAGCTGCCGGCACGCCTGCTGGAGCAACTGGCCGGAGGGTACGGTCGCGAGGTCTACGTCTGCTCGTTCTTCCCCCACGAGCTTCGGATCTATCCGTTGCCGGTGTGGGAGGTCTACGAGGAGCGGCTCCTCGCCAAGCCGAACACCAAGGCGGTGCTCAAGCTCAAGGAACGGGTGGGTTACGGCCAGCTGGTGGAGGTGGACGACCACGGTCGCCTGCTGGTTCCAGCCCTCCTCCGGGAGATGGTCGACTTCGGCGGCGAGGTCGTGATCTCGGGCCGGATCAACTACCTGGCGATCACCCGCCGCGACCGCGCTGCGGCCATCCTCAAGGAGACCTCGCTGGCCGATGAGGAGCTCGAAGAGCTGGCCCAGCTGGAGCTGTGATGGGGGTGGGCGGTGGTCGACCCGCACGTGCCCGTCCTCTGCGCCCAGGTGGTGGCGCACCTCGCCCCGACGTCGCCGGGCCTGCTGGTGGACCTCACGGTTGGCGCGGGGGGTCACGCCGCGGCCCTGCTCGAGGCGGCGCCCGCCTTCACCCTCCTCGGCCTCGACCGTGACCCGGAGGCCCTCCGCCTGGCGGAGCGCAGGCTCGAGCCCCACCGCGACCGGGTGGAGCTGGTCTGCCGGCCGTTCGCCGACCTGCCGCAGCTGTTGGCTGAGCGGGGCGCCGTGCGACCGGCGGCCGTGCTCGCCGACCTCGGCTGCTCCTCCATGCAGCTCGACCGGCCGGAGCGGGGATTCTCGTTCCAGGAGGACGGGCCCCTGGACATGCGCATGGGCGGGCACGGGCCGACCGCGGCGGACGTGGTCAACGGCGCGAGCCCGGAGGAGCTGATGAGGATCCTGTGGGAGCTCGGCGAGGAACGACGGTCGCGCGCCATCGCTCGCGCCCTACTCGCCCGTCGGGCGCGGGCGCCCCTCACCACCACCGGCGAGCTGGCCCGGGTGGTGGTGGAGGTCCTGGGGCCCTCCCGACGTGGCCGGGTCCACCCGGCCACCCGCACCTTCATGGCGTTGCGCCTCCACGTCAACGACGAGCTCGGGCAGCTCGAGCGGGTTCTCGAGCCCTCCTTGAGGGCGCTCCGTCCCGGGGGGCGGATGGCGGTCATCAGCTTCCACTCCCTCGAGGACCGGATCGTCAAGCACACCATGCGGCGGCTGGCCAGCCACTGCGTCTGCCCTCCCGACCTGCCCGCCTGTGTCTGCGGGCACCGGCCGCTGGTGCGCCTCGTCACCCCCCGTGCCGGGCGCCCCGACCCGGCCGAGCTCGAGACCAACCCACGGGCTCGGTCGGCCCGCCTGCGGGTGGCCGAGCGCCTCGAGGTGGGCGGATGATGGACCTCGGGATCGCCGTCCCCAGCAACCGCTACCTGGTCCACCAGCGGGATCGCCGGTGGCCCCGGGTGCTGAGCTCGGTGCTGGTCGTGGCGGCAGTGGTCCTCGGGACCCTGCTCCTGGTGGGCTGGCCGCGGCTGCGCTCGACCTCGCTCCACTACGACCTGATCCTGCTCCGGGCGGAAGTGTTGGAGCTCGAGCAGCGGGAGCGGAGCCTCGCCCTCCAGCTGGAGTGCGAGCGCAGCCCGCTGACCCTCGCCGGGCGAGCCCGCGACCTGGGTCTGGTGCCGCCGCCCCCGCCGGTGTCCTGGGACCAGCTCGAGGTCGGGGGTGCCCCGTGAACCCGGGCCGGTTGCGGGTGGTGGTCGCCGGCCTGGTGCTGGCGACGGTGGTGGTGGTCGGTCGAGCCGGCCAGGTCATGGTCCTCGAGGGCGCGACCTGGGAGCAGCGCGCCCGCAGCCAGCAACAGCGGGTGATCTCGGTCCCCGGCCGTCGCGGTCAGATCCTGTCGGCCGACGGGTACGTCCTCGCCGGCTCGGTGGACCGGGTGGCGGTGCAGCTCAGCACCGCGGCGCTTCGCTACCCCAACCTCTTCGCCGACGTCGCTGCGCCCCTCCTCGGGACCACGGCCCCCGAGCTGCTCGAGCGGGTGACGGGCCGCCCGCGGGCGATCTGGCTGGCCCAGCAGCTCGAGAAGGAAACCGCCGAGATGATCCAGGCCCTCGCCCCGGCCGCGGTGGTCCTGGTGCCCGACTCGGACCGGTTCTACCCTCTCGGGCGGCTCGCCGCACCCGTGGTGGGCTTCGTCGGGCGGGAGGAGCTCAGGACGCTGGGACGGGTGGGGTTGGAGCAGGCCTTCGACGAGTTCCTCTCCGGCGCCCCCGACGAGTACCTCGCGGTGCGGGACGCGGTCCAGCGCCAGCTCCGCCTGGAACGGCTTCGGGCCGGGAGGGCCGGCTTCGACCTCGAGCTCACCCTCCACGCGCGGTTGCAGGCCGTGACCCAGGAGGTGCTGGAGGGGGTGGTCGCGGAGCTCGGGGCCAAGGGTGCCGCGGCGGTGGTGCTCGACCCCCGGACCGGCGGCGTTCTCGCCCTCGGCTCGGCACCCTCCTTCGACCCCACGGTTCCCGGGCGGACCAGCCCTGTCGAGTGGCGCCTGCGCCCGGTGCAGGACGCCTACGAGCCGGGCTCTACGGTCAAGCCGATCGTCGCCGCAGCGGCGTTGGCTTCAGGCGCGGTGCGGCCGGGCGAGCGGTTCGACTGCAGCCGTCGCGGCATCATGCTGGCGGGGCGGTGGATCCGCGACCACGCCGGGCCTGGGTACTACTCGCTGGACGAGATCGTCGTCGAGTCGGCCAACGCCGGCATCGTGATGCTGGCGGAGCGGATGACGCCGGAGGCGCTCCGGGGCGCCTTTGCCGCATTCGGATTCGGCGAGGCGGCTGGAGCCGGGTTTCCCGGCGAGGCGAGCGGGCTGCTGCTGCCGGTCAGCCAGTGGACCCGGTTGAGTCGCTCCGGTGTCGCCCTCGGCCAGGAGCTGACCGCGACCCCCCTGCAGATGGCGGTGGCCTACGCCGCCATCGCCAACGGCGGGTGGCTGGCCCAACCGACCCTGGTTCGGCGGGCGAGCGGCGCGGAACCAAGCCAGCCGCCGGCGACGCAGTGGCGACGGCGGGTGGTGGACGCGGCCCTGGCCGAGCGCCTGCGGTCGATGCTCGAAGGGGTGGTGGCGGACGGAACCGGCACGCTGGCGCAGGTTCGGGGGTACCGGGTGGCCGGGAAGACGGGGACCGCCCAGCAGGCGGTCGACGGGCGTTTCGACGACCAGCACCACGTGGCCTGGTTCGCCGGCTTCCTGCCCAACCCGGAGCCTCGAGTCGTGGTGGTGGTCGCGGTGGAGCAACCAGCCACCACGTTCTGGGCTTCGCAGACCGCGGCGCCGGCGTTCTCGGCCATCGCCGGGGCGGCAGCCTCCCTGCTCGAGCTGCCGTCGTCCCCTGTCGTTGAGGGCGAGACCGGGGGGACCAGGGCGTGAGGCTCGCCGAGCTCGCCCGCCGTCTCGAGCCGGTCCTGCTGCTGGGGGACGGCAACCTGGAGGTGACCGGCGTCACCCATGACTCGCGGCAGGTCCGGGACGGGTGGGCGTTCGCCGCGGTTTCGGGCCAGCACCGCCACGGTCTCGAGTTTCTCCCCGAGGCGGTCGCTCGGGGGGCGGTGGCGGTGCTGACGGACCGGGCCGCGCCGTCGCCGTCGCCGCTGCCGTGGCTCCAGACCGCCCTGCCCCGCCGGGCGATGGCACTGGCGGCGTGGGCCCTGGCCGGCGACCCCCAGGACGGCCTGACCCTGGTCGGCGTCACCGGGACCAACGGCAAGAGCACCACGGTCAACCTGGTCGGTCGCATCCTCGCTGCGGCGGGCCGGCCCGCGGGGTGCTTCGGCACCCTCGGGTACGAGCTCCCGGCCGAGACGGTGGAGGCGGCGCGGACCACCCCCGAGGCCACCGACCTGGCACCCCTCCTCCGGCGCCTCAGAGACCAGGGTGGGCGAACCGCGGCGATGGAAGTGTCCTCCCACTCCCTGGTTCTCGACCGGGTTGCGGGGCTCGAGTTCGAGGTCGCGGTGTGGACCAACCTCACCCGGGACCACCTCGACTTCCACGCCGACATGGAGGACTACTTCGCTGCCAAGCGGCGCCTTTTCGACCTCCACCTGGCGGCCGGTGGCCGTCGCGTCCTGCCGGCGGAGGAGCTCTGCGGGCAGCGGCTGCTGGCCGAGCCGCGGCCCGGAGACCTGAGCTGGGGTGAGGGGTCGGGGGACGTCAGGGCGGAGGCGGTGGAGGCCTCCCTCGACGGTACCCGTTTCCTCCTCGTCCTGCCGGACGGGCGGGTGCCGGTGACGCTCCCCCTGGTCGGGGGTCACAACCTGCGCAACGCGCTCGCCGCGGCGGCCGTCGCCCACGCGCTGGGGGTGTCCGCCGCGACGATCCGGCGCGGCCTGGACATGGCGCGGCCCCTGCCGGGTCGGCTGGAGCCGGTGCCGACCGGCCTGCCGTTCCCGATCCTGGTGGACTACGCCCACACCCCCGAGGGGCTGCGGTCGGTCCTGGCGGCGCTGCGCGCCGTCACCTCCCGGAGCCTGGTCGTGGTGTTCGGGGCCGGTGGCGACCGGGACCGGGGCAAGCGGGGCCCCATGGGGGAAGCGGTGGGGTCGCTGGCCGACCGGGTCGTTGTCACGTCGGACAACCCGCGCAGCGAGGACCCGGAGGCGATCGCCGCCGCGGTGGTCGCCGGGGTCCGCGCCGCGGGCGCGGAGCCGGAGGTGGTTCTCGACCGGCGCGCCGCCATCGCCCACGCGCTCCGGCTGGCCGACCGGGACAGCCTGGTGCTGGTGGCCGGCAAGGGGCACGAGCGGGTTCAGCTGGTGGGTGAGCGGCGGATCCCGTTCGCCGACCAGGAGGTGGTGCGCGAGCTGGCCGCGAGCCTCGGGGGTGCGCCGTGAGCCACCTCCGCGGTTCGCGCGTCCTCGTGGTCGGCCTGGGGCGCTCCGGGGTGGCGGCGTCCCGCCTGGCCTTGGCCGACGGGGCTGCGGTCACCGTCACCGACCAGCGGCCCGAGGGGGCGATGGCGCCGTCGCTGGCACAGCTGCCGACCGGCTGCCGGCGCTTCCTCGGCGGCCACCCGGAGGAGTGCCTGGAGGGGGTCGACCTGGTGGTCACCAGCCCCGGGGTGGTCGCCTCCGCACCGATCCTGGAGGCGGCCCGGACGAAACGGGTCGAGGTGCTCACCGAGCTCGAGTTCGCCTGGCGGCACCGTCCGGACGCGCCGCTGGTGGCGGTCACCGGCTCCAACGGCAAGAGCACGGTCACCACCCTCACGGCCGAGCTGCTTGCCGCGTCGGGGGCCCGGGTCGTCGCGGGGGGCAACCTCGGCACGGCAGCCTCGGAGCTGGTGCTCGCCGGTGGCTGGGACGCCTGGGTGCTCGAGGTCTCGAGCTTCCAGTCCGAGCTCCTCACCGCCATGCGGCCGACTGTCGGGGTGTTCCTCAACCTGAGCCAGGACCACCTCGAACGGCACCCCACCCTCGAGGACTACCTGGCCGCCAAGCAGCGGCTGTTCGCCTCCCAGGTCGCGGCGGACCGGGCGGTCCTCAACGCCGACGACCCGCGGGTGGCCGCAATGGCGACCCGTGCCCGACGGCTGCTCTTCTCCCTCGACCGCCCTGCCGACGGCTGCCTCGACGGCTCCTGGCTGGTGGTGGGAGGCGAGCGTCTCCTCGAGGTGGGTCAGCTCGCCCTCACCGGACGCCACAACCTGGCCAACGCGCTGGCTGCGGCCCTGGCGGCCCGCGAGCTGGGCGCCGCGCCCGCGGCGATGGCCGGCGTTCTGCGGACCTTTGCCGGGCTTCCCCACCGCCACCGGACCGTCCACGTCGCGGCTGGAGTGCGGTGGGTGGACGACAGCAAGGCGACCAACGTCGGCTCCACCGTTGCCGGGCTCGGCGGGTACGACGACGGCTCGGTTCACCTCGTGCTCGGCGGCCAGGCCAAGGGCCAGGACTTCGAGCCCCTCGTCGCCGAGGTCGCCAGGGCCGCGGCCCGGGTCTACGTCATCGGGGTCGACGGCGACCGGATCGGCGACGTGTTGGCGGGGGTCGTCCCGGTCGAGAGGTGCGGGCGGCTGGAGGAGGCGGTAGGTCGGGCGCGCGCCCGTGCCCGCCCCGGGCAGACGGTGCTGCTCGCGCCGGCCTGCGCCTCCTTCGACCAGTTCACCGACTACGGTGCGCGCGGGGATGCGTTCGCCGCCCTGGCCCGGGGGGAGGGGGTACGATGCCGCTGACCCAGCGCTTCGACCGTCTCCTCCTCGGCGCGGCCGTCGTCCAGGTCGCGGTCGGCCTCGCCCTGCTCGCCTCCGCCTCGTGGGTGATTGCCAGCGAGCGGTACCACCGGGACGGGTCGCACTTCGTGGTCTGGCAGGGCGCCACGGCCATGCTCGGGCTGGCCGTTCTGGTGGCGGCCATGCACCTGAGGCTGGGGCTGCTCACGAACCCGCGCGTCGTCAGGGGCCTGCTCGCCGCTGCCTGGCTCCTCCTCATCGGCCCACTGCTCCAGGCCCCGGTCAACGCCACCCACCGGTGGCTCTCCGTCGGCGGGTTGTCGATCCAGCCGTCGGTGATCGCCCGGCTCGCCCTCGTCCTGCTGGTGGCCGTGGAGCTCGAACGGGCGCAGCGGGAGGGGTGGCCGCGCCGGCGTCTGGCGGTGCTGGCGGCGGCGGTCGGCGGCACGGTTGTCCTCGTCATCGTCGAGCCCGACTTCGGGTCGTCCGCCCTGATCGTGGTGGTGGTGGCGGCGATGGCGTTCGTCGCTGGGGCGCCGCTCAGGTTGCTGACGGTTCCGGCGCTGGTGGCGGGCGTGGGCCTCGCGGTCGCGGTTCTCGCGTCCCCCTACCGACGACGGCGGGTGGTCGCGTTTCTCGACCCCGACGGGGCGGCCGACGTCAGCTGGCAGACGTTCCAGAGCCTGATCGCGATGGGCAGCGGGGGCATCTTCGGGAAGGGCTACGGCGCCGGCCTCCAGAAGCTGTTCTTCCTGCCCGAGCCCCACACCGACTTCATACTCGCCATCGCGGGCGAGGAGCTCGGTCTGCTCGGAGTCCTGGGTCTGGTCGGGTTGATGGCGCTCATCGCCTGGCGCGGCCTCAAGATCGCGTCCCGCCAGCAGGCGAGCTCGCGCGCGCTCCTGGCCTTCGGACTCACCGTCGCATTCGCGTTCCAGAGCCTCATGCACATGGCGGTCTGCCTCGACCTGGTCCCACCGAAGGGAATCCCGCTGCCCCTGATCAGCTACGGCAAGACCGACCTCCTGGTGTCGATGGCCAGTGTCGGGCTGCTCCTCAACCTCTCTCGGGAGGTCAAGCCGTGAGGGCGCGGGTGGTGGTGGCCGGTGGGGGCGGTGGGGACCCCGTCGACCCCGGGCTGGCGGTGGTCCGCGAGCTGCAGGTGCTGGGCGTGGAGGTGCACTGGCTCGGGGTGCGGTCGTCCCTCGCTCGGGAGATCTCGGTCTCGACCGAGCAGATGGCGGATCTGTCCCGCGACGGCCGCGAGGGGCGCCGGGCCGTGGCGGCGCTGCAGCTGGTCCGGGTGCTGCCGGCCAGCGTGGCAGGAGCGATGCGGACGCTGATGGCAGTGGCCCCCTCGGCGGTGCTGTGCGTCGGCGGCCGGGTGTCGGTGGCCGCGGCGCTCGCGGCGGGAATGCTCGGCGTGCCGTGGGTGCTGCTGGAGCCGAACTGCCGGCCGGACTGGGGCGGCCGCTTCCTGGCGCCGTGGGCGGACCTGGTGTGCTGCGGGTTCGCGGATGCGGTGCGGGCCTTCCCGTCCCTGTCGGCCGAGTGGACGGGCCTGCCGGTGCGGCCGGAGTTCTTCGCCGTGCCACCGTTGGAGGTGCACGACCCGCCGCGGCTGCTGGTGATCGGCGGTGCCGAGGGTTCGCTGCTCCTCAACCGGACCCTTCCCCGGGCGGTGTCCCGGTTGCGGTCGGGCGGCCTGGCCGTGGAAGTCCGGCACCAGGCGGGGAGCCGGTGGGCCGAGGTCGTGCGGGCGGCGTACCAGGATCTCCAGCTCGAGGCGGCGGTCGACGGCATCCTCGCAGAGCCCTGGCGGGCCCTGGCCGAGGCGGACCTGGTGGTGGCGCGGGCCGGTGCCCTGACCCTCGCCGAGCTGGCGGCATCGGGGCGTGGGCTGGTCCTGGTTCCCCCCACCGCGGCCTTCGGCGAGCACCACGAGCACAACGCGCGCGCCCTCGCGGCGGCGGGTGCGGCGGTGGTGGTGGCGGAGGAGCAGGCCGAGCCGCGCGGCCTGGAGGCGGTCCTCGGGGGCCTCCTGCGGGCCCGCCCTCGGATCGAGGAGTTGGCCCGGGCGGCGCGGGGCGTGTCGCGACCCGGAGCCGCGGCTCGGATCGCCCGCCGTCTGCTCGAGGTGGGAGGTGCGGCGTGAGGCTGGGGCGGGTTCGCCGCCTGCACTTCGCCGGCATTGACGGCGTCGGCATGTGCGGCCTCGCGGAGGTCCTCCTCGGCGAGGGGTTCGAGATCTCCGGCTGCGACCTGGCCCCCGGGCAGCGCAGCGACCGGCTGCGCCGGCTCGGGGTAGAGGTGGCGTGCGGCCACCACCCGTCCCACCTCGGGGGGGTCGACGCGCTGGTGGTGTCGGCCGCCGTCGACCGCACCAACCCCGAGGTGGCGGCGGCTCGCGACCGCGGCATCCCGGTCGTGCGCCGGGCGGAGATGCTCGGCGAGGTGATGCGCTCGAGGGTCGGCGTGGCGGTGGCCGGGACCCACGGCAAGACCACCACCACCGCCCTGGTCGGCCACGTCCTGACCGCTGCCGGCCTGGACCCGACCGTGCTCGTCGGCGGACGGGTTCGCTCCCTCGAGTCGGGCGCCCGCCTCGGGCGAGGCGAGATTCTGGTCTGCGAGGCGGACGAGTTCGACCGCTCGTTCCTCGCCCTGCAGCCGGCCTGGGCGGTGGT
>Ga0068714_10004708_pt1 | contig 15049 bp, 11 predicted proteins | sample MTBNYHSulfiMetaG_FD_62988 | JGI IMG/M metagenome (GOLD analysis project Ga0068714, IMG submission 62988) | Enrichment culture microbial communities from rom New York Harbor, USA that are MTBE-degrading - MTBE-NYH (New York Harbor Sulfidogenic)... | ecosystem: Environmental > Aquatic > Marine >... | reverse complement strand
CAGGTGACCACCTTTTGGCCCGCCTTCATCGCATCTACACCTACTCTATATATACCCAAGCCAGGAACCCATTTCAATGGCACCTTAGGACTATGCAAGGGCACACTGAAGCCCGCCCCCGGCGTATCGGACGCAGGCAAGGGGAGTGTAGCTGGCACGCAATCACCTCGCTCTCCAGGTGGAACCCCTGAACCGGCTAAGCTGGTGCGTATCGGGTGGGAGACCTGGTTTATTCGCTGTCCAATTCCTGGACACCTTCTTTGCCTGCTAGGGAAGCCTCTGCCAGTGAGGGCGGAGGGTCCAGGCGGCCCCATTGGGATGTGTTGCCTATGCAGTAGTAATCAGGACCATTCAGTTGGCGCCGGCGGCAGGACCAGCCGGTCCATTCGAGAATACTAGGAAAGATTAGCTCCTATTCCTGGTCGTCTGCGAAAGGGGTATCTTCCCGTGGCTCATGCCGGGCCACGCGCGCCGGTCGTTGTTCAGAGCGATAGATCCGTTCTCCTTGAGGTGGACAGCCCACTCTATGAGGAGGCGCGGGATTTCCTGCTGCGTTTCGCCGAGCTGGAGAAAAGCCCCGAGCACGTGCACACCTATCGCATCACGCCGCTCTCCCTCTGGAACGCCGCGGCGGCCGGCTACCGGTCGAAACCGCTGCTCGAAGGCCTTGAGCGGCTCTCCCGCTACCCGGTCCCGGACTCCATCCGGAGGGACGTTGAGGAGCACATGGCGCGGTACGGCCGGCTGCGGCTCCTCAGGCGGGACGGCCAGCTGGTGCTGGCAAGCGACGATGAGTCTCTGGCGGCCGAGATGTGGCACGTCAAGGCTGTCCGCCAGCACCTGACGGGGAGACTGGGGCCGCGGGAGCTCGTCGTCCACGAGGACCGGCGCGGGCATATAAAGCAGGCGATAATCCGGACCGGCTACCCCGTGGAGGATCTCGCGGGCTACGTGCAGGGCGAGGCGTTGCCGCTGGCGCTCCGGGACGTGACGGGCGGCGGGGATCCATTCGCGCTGCGCCCGTACCAGGAGGAGGCGGTCGCGGCCTTCCACGCGGGCGGCGGCGTCGCCGGCGGGTCCGGGGTCGTCGTCCTGCCTTGCGGTGCGGGCAAGACCGTCATCGGCCTGGCAGTGATGGCCTGCCTGCAGACGCACACCCTGGTGCTCGGAACCAGCATCGTCGCTCTGCGGCAGTGGCGGGACGAACTGCTCGACAAGACCGACATCGACCCCGGCCTGGTCGGCGAGTACAGCGGCGAGCATAAGGACGTGCGGCCGGTGACTCTGGCCACGTACCAGGTCATATGCCATAGGGCCTCGCGGGAGGAACCCTTCCCCCATTTCAGGATCTTCACGGCGCGCAACTGGGGCTTGATCGTATACGACGAGGTTCACCTGCTGCCGGCGCCGGTCTTCCGGATCACCGCGGAAATCCAGGCGCGGAGGCGGCTGGGACTGACGGCCACCCTCGTCCGCGAGGACGGCCTGGAGGAAGACGTTTTCACGCTGATCGGCCCCAAGAAGTACGACCTGCCGTGGAAGCTGCTCGAACGCCAGGGGTGGATAGCGACGGCGGAGTGCTACGAGGTACGCCTCGAGCTCCCCCAGGAGCTGCGGCTGGACTACGCGGTTTCCTCCGAGAGGGACAAGTTCAGAGTGGCCTCGGAAAACCCGCGCAAGCTGGATCTTCTCATGAAACTCGCGGCGGCCCACCGTGGCGACAGGGTGCTGGTCATAGGGCAGTACCTCGACCAGCTGCACCGGGCGGCGGAGGCCCTGGGCGCGCCGATCATCACCGGCCGTACCAGAAACCAGGACCGCGAGCGGCTGTACGAGGGTTTCCGCAGAGGAGAGATACCGCTGCTTGTCGTCTCCAAGGTCGCCAATTTCGCGGTGGACCTTCCCGACGCCAACGTGGCCATCCAGGTTTCCGGGACGTTCGGGTCGCGGCAGGAGGAGGCCCAGCGGCTGGGCAGGATCCTGCGGCCGAAGGCGGGCGGCGGCCCGGCGCGGTTTTACTCGCTGGTCACGCGCGACACGAAGGACCAGTGGTTTGGGTCCAAGAGGCAGCTGTTTCTGACAGAGCAGGGCTACGACTACCACATCCTCGGCGAGGAAGAGGCGGGCGGCCTGCTGAAGCCGGGCGGCGGGGACCGTGGCGCGGGATGAGGCTCAAGGAGTGCCTTGAGACCCAGACGCAGGCGCACCTCCGGGAGATAGCGCGGACGGCGGGCCTGGGGGTAAGCGCATACCTGCACGCCAATCTGCCCGAGCGGCTGGCGGAACGGCTGACGGACCGGGATGTTCTGCTGAGCCTGATCCGGCGGCTGAGCGAGCCGGAGCGGGCCGCCCTGAAGGTCATAACGTTCGCCGGCGGCGGCAGCGGGATCGTCATGGAGCAGTGCCACCAGCGCATCAACCAGGTAACGGGGCAGCGCCGGCGCAACGGGGCCCAGGTCGTCGGGGCTTTGATGGGACGCGGCCTCGTCTACGTGGGGCGGGCGCGGTATAGGCAGCACTACTTCGTCCCGGCGGACCTGCAGGTCCAGCTTGCGGGGATGTTTGCCCGCGAGCTCCTCGAACGGGTGGCGGTCGACAGCGGGGCATCCGTCGCGGAGCAGGTCCACGACAGCTATGCCCTGTTGAGGTGGACCTGCCAGTTCCTCGCGTATGTGCGCAAGGCGCCGGTCGAGTTGACACAGGCGGGGATCATCTACCGCCGTGCCCAGCGGCACCTGCTGCGGCTCATGGGGCTGGAGCCCGCCGGGGGCGAGAACGGCGACGCCTCTCCGGCAAGCTCCGGCGGGCAGGCGGGCGCCGGGCACGGGGGCCCGGGCGGCGCAGGCGCGGCGGCTCACCCCGAACCTCTGGACCTGATCTTTGACTACTGCCGCGCGCGGCGGCTCTGCGAGGTGCGTGGTCTCACGCTGGGCGCGACGGGGCAGGCGGAGGAGTGGATGTCGCTCCCCGTATGGGAAAGGCGCGGCGACTACCTGGCGTTCTGGCGCGAGGCGAGAGTTTCCGGCGACGTAGACGTCCAGGCGGTGCTCTCGGTGCTGCTGTCATTGCCGGAGGATACCTGGGTGGACATGCATGCTCTGTTTCAGGAGCTGGAGCCCATGGCCTCGGACCTGCACCGGGGCTCGCTCCGGCGGCGGCTCGAGCAGAAGGTACTGCGCCAACTCCTGGTCCAGGGCGTGCTGGTGCTCGGCGAGACCGGCGGGACGAGGGTCTGCCGGATGACCGACCTTGGGAGGGCCTTGCTCGGCGGCGGGGGCCCGGCCGGCGACGTGGAAACCGAGCATAGCTTTTTCGTCCAGCCCAACTTCGAGATCCTGGTCCCCAGCCGGATTGAAACCGGCCTGCTCTGGCGCCTGGAGGAATGCGCCGACCTCGAGAAACCCGACTGGATGATGGTGTACCGGATCAGCCGGGCCACTGTCTACCGCGCCCTGAAGCTGGGCCGGCGCCCCGAGGAGGTCGTAGAGCTGCTGGACGACCACGCCCGAAACCAGCTGCCCCAGAACGTTGCCTTCTCCATGCGTGACTGGTCGGCCGCCTTTGGCCGCCTGTGGTTTGGAGAGGCTTTTATCCTTCAGTGCGATAGCGAAGCGCTGGCTGACGAACTGCTGGCCTCGCGGTCTGTCGGGCAGTACATCCGCGGGCGGCTGTCACCGACGGCCCTGCTCATTGACCGCGAGCAGCACGCGGCAGTCCTGGCCCTGCTAGAAGAGGAGGGCTACATGCCGGCCCCGGGCGTGCGGGAGTTGGCGAAGGGATAGGGGGCGGGTCGGGGCGGGCGCCGGCTGGCCGGGTTGGCCGTATGGACCAGGCTGCGGGCGGCCGCGCCCGCACTCGTCCCTGGGATCGAATGTGCCTGAGGGGACTCGTCTCGGGAGACGAGTCGACCGATAGGAGCTCGTGCGTACAGACGACTGCCGCCGGGACTCGTCCCTGGGATCGAATGTGCCTGAGGGGACTCGTCTCGGGAGACGAGTCGACCGATAGGAGCTCGTGCGTACAGACGACTGCCGCCGGGACTCGTCCCTGGAATCGAATGTGCCTGAGGGGACTCGTCTCGGGAGACGAGTCGACCGATAGGAACTCGTTCGTACAGACGACTGCCGCCGGGACTCGTCCCTGGAATCGAATGTGCCTCAGGGGACTCGTCTCGGGAGACGAGTCGACCACTAGGAACTCGTCCGTACGGACGAGCCACGGCCCCGGCCCCAGCCAGCCCGCCCCTGCCCTGCCCTTTACCGGCCCCCGGCCGGCCCCTGCTCCAGCCCTCACCCGAGGCGTTCTTCGAGCCCTGCCCGCCGGAGCAGCAGCAACAGCGGATAACCGAGCCCGTAGCAGGCCACGGCCTGCCCGATCAGGATCTGACCGGCCGTCAGCCAGTACGGCAGGTTAAAGAGCAGATGCAGGTACGCCGGCACGACCAGTGCGTTTACCAGCACGGGAGGCGTCAGGGCAAGCAGTGGGTGGGCGCCGACCCTGCCCAGCCAGCGGGTCATGACCGCGGCGATCAGCGTGGCCAGGCTTCCGAAGACGATATCCTGCCAGCCGAGGCCGCCCCAGATGTTCGCGATGAGGCACCCCAGGAAAAGCCCCGGAACCGCCGGAGCCGAGACGAAGGGCAGCGCCGTGAGGGCTTCGGCCACCCGGACCTGCAGGGGACCGTAGCTGATCGGCGCAAGGATGATGGTGGTGGCGGCGTACACGCCGCCGACCAATGCAGTCCTTGTCAGAAAGCGCGTCCGCGTCCCCGGGTTCGTCTGAAAGCTCATCTCGCCGCCTCCCTGGCCAGTGCGCGCGCCCCGATGTCGCGCCGGTAGTGTGCCCCGGGGAAGCTGATGCGTTCGACGGCGCGGTAGGCAAGCTCGACGGCCTCCCTTAGGCCCGCGCCCAGCGCGGTGACCCCGAGCACGCGGCCTCCCGCCGTGACGAGCTCGCCGCCTGCTCCGCGCCCCGTGCCGGCGTGAAATATCACGACCTGCTCGCCGCGCGCGGTTTCCGCAACGGACTCGGCATCCTCAAGCCCCCCGAGGGCGATCCCCTTGGGGTACCTCCCAGGGTAGCCCGGCGACGCCAGCACGACGCACGCCGCCGCCCTCCCGCCGGTGCTCAGCAGCCCCCTGACCCGCCGCAGGTCGCCCTCGGCGGCGGCCAGCAGGGCCTGGGCAAACGGGCCATTTAGCCGGGGCAGGATAACCTGAGCCTCGGGGTCGCCGAAACGGGCGTTGTACTCCAGTACCTTTATTCCCCGCGAGGTCAGCATCAGCCCTGCGTACAACGCCCCACGGTACGGGCGCCCGAGCTCCGCGAGGACCTCCACGGCCGGCCGGAGCACCGTGCGCTCGACCTCTGCCACCAGCTCCGGAGGGCATGCCGGGACGGGGCTGTACGCGCCCATGCCGCCGGTATTGGGCCCTCGGTCACCGTCGTGGGCGGCCTTGTGGTCCTGGGCGGGCGGCAGCGTCAGGACGGCCTCTCCATCCGCGAGGCAGATGACGCTCGCCTCCTCGCCGTCAAGGAACTCCTCGACTACGACCACGCTCCCCGCATCGCCGTACTGCCCCTCGACCAGCATGCCGCGGGCCGCGTCAAGCGCCTCACCCGTTGTCCGGGCGAGGACCACGCCTTTGCCGGCAAAGAGCCCGTCGGACTTTACGGCCAGCGGACCGCCGCGCCGCCTGATGAACCTCTCGGCCTCGGCCCAGGAATCAAACGCCTCGTACGCCGCGGTCGGGATTCGCCCCTCGGCCATCACTTCCTTGCCGAAACTCTTGCTGGTTTCTATCTCGGCCGCCGCCCGCGTCGGGCCGAAGACCGGGATCCCGGTTTCGGCAAGGGCGTCGACCACCCCGGCGGCCAGCGGCGCCTCCGGCCCGACAACAACGAGGTGGGGGCGGAGCTCCCCGGCGAGGGCGCGGACCGCCGCCGGGTCGGCCGGATGGGTCCCGGGGTGGCACGTCGCGACTGCCTCGATGCCCGGGCTGCCGGGCGCGCAGTGAACCCGGGCGACGTCCGGGTCGCCGCGCAGCCTCCAGGCAAGGGCGTGCTCGCGGCCGCCTGCGCCCAGGACTAGTACCTTCATGAGACCCAACCCCCCACCAGCGATGCCAATCAGATCCTTGGAAGTGCGAGAGATGTGTGCTATAGGTGCATCCCTAGGCCGCGCAACATCGCGAACGTCTCGGCCCAAGGTACGCCGAAAGCCGCGCACACGTCAGGCAATTTAACTCTGGACTTCGCTTCGGGACTAGGTACCTCGTTGGTCACCACGATACACCCTCTGGCCTTAGCGTAGGCGACAAGCCAGCCGTCGGCGCCCCCGGCGAAGGCCTCCTTGGCCGCTTGGGTGAACCGCTCCTGGGCCTGTACCCAGTTCATAATGGATGCGTAGACCTGAACGACGTCATCTTCGTCCGTCGAGACGAAGGCATTCGCTAGATTGTCTTTCACCCACTGTGCAAGCTCGTCTTTTCCGCGCTCTAGCTCCCGTTTGACCCAGTCAATACTCCGGACCGTGCCCGCCTCGGCATGGCGAACCAGAAATAACCAGAAACCCGGTGCAAGGTCAAACGCGTAGTACTGGCGCGACGCCCGAATGAAGACATCAGAATCCAGTACGTACACCCGGCCCTTCATTCGGAAAAGCCGCCGATTCCGAGGCGTTTCCCGTACTTCGTAAACGCTGCTCCGTGCAATCCCGTGAGTCTATAGGCCTCGGTGTAGGAGAGCTTGCCCTCCTCAGCCGCAGTCATCACCGCGACGGCAAACCGCCTTCCAACCCGGAGGTCCTGATTGGAGTAGAAATCCCCTCCGTCTTCTCGCGACTCGCTTCTGCGGCGGTCCTGCTTCAAGTACCTCTGGTAGAACACGAGAAAGTCGCTCCTGCGGATTAGGGCCAGGTCAAGTGCTCTACGCGCTGCGACGATTGCACTTACTTTGAACTCCCTGGCAGCAGCACCGAATGGGTCCGATCTGTCGCGAACGGTAGGCCACAACTGACGGAGCTGCGCGGCTGGAATAAGGAACTCCGCTGCCACATGGTTACATGCCAGCTCGATTGCATCCCGGGCGGGCTCCATCCGGCGTAGGTCGAATGCGGCGCTCACGCCGAAGAGGAGGTGGGCCAATTCGTGTGCCAGGGTAAACATCTGTGGTGCTTTGCCGTCATTGTTGTTCAAGAAGACTAGTGGAGCATACTCATCAACAAGCACGAACCCACGGAATTCTTCGACATCCAGCTTCCGGTGCGTGTTGTTCCCAACGACGCCGTTGCTCACCAGGAGAACGCCTGCAGCCTCCGTAGCTTCACGGAGGGCACGGAGGGCGTGGGTCCACGTCTTGTGGACAGCGGCCCAGTCGTCCGCGAGACCTAGGGCCTGTCTCAATGCCTGAGCCAGGAATACGGGCTCCTCGTCGTGCCGGGCGGAGCCGACGAAGGAGAGAGGATCCTTGCCTTCCTCCACGAGAAGCTGGCGCATCCAGGCCTGACGACGCTGCATTGTATGAACCGTCTCGAGAAGGTCAGGGCTCGGTCTCCCAGACACCTTGTCTCTAATGGTGCGAAAGTGCGGAATAGGCAAGGAGTCCTCTAGTGGTTTCGCGAGGAAGAAATACCCCAGAGGCGTTCTCGTGGCTTTGGCCAGACGCTCGACTTGCCTCAACGTTGGACGAGTGGTGCCGTCAATCCACTCCTGGATTCGCGGAAACCTGGACGCGAGCCTCTGCTGCGTGAGGTTGCTCCGGCTGAGGGCCCAGCGCATAACGCTCTCCCTGACCGCCACCTTCGTCACAACGGCACCTCCCCCTAATGCCTCAAATGCCTGGTCCCCGTGAAGACCATCGCGATGTCCGCGGCGTCCGCCGCGGCCACCGCCTCCTCGTCACGGATCGACCCGCCGGGCTGGACGATCGCCGCCACGCCGGCTGCCGCGGCCACCTCCACGGTGTCCGGGAACGGGATGTAGGCGTCAGAGGCCAGGACGGAGCCGCGCGCGTGTTCGCCTGCCTGCCTGACGGCAATCCGGGCCGCCTCGACGCGATTGGTCTGGCCGCCGCCGATGCCGACGGTCATCCCGCGCCGCGCGAGCACGATCGCGTTGGAGCGGACGTGCTTGACGGCTTTCCACGCAAAGGCCAGCTCGGCAAGCTCAGCCTCGGACGGCCGGCGCTTGCCGGCGACCTTCCAGGCCGCCGGGTCCTCTGCCGCCGCGGCTGCGTCCGGAGTCTGCAGGAGCAGGCCGCCCCCGATCCGTTTGACGTCGTAGGTGTTGCCGGCAGCGGGCCCGCCCAGTTCCAGCACGCGCAGCGAGGTCTTGCGGGCCAGGACGGCCCCGGCCGCGGGCTCGTAACCGGGCGCCACGAGCAAGTCCAGGTGGATCCGCCGCAGGACCTCGGCGGCGTCGCCGTCGAGGTTACGGTTCACCGCCAGGATCCCGCCGTAGATCGACACGGGGTCCGCGTCGTGCGCCTTCTGGCAGGCCTCGGCCAGGGTTTCGCCGATCCCGACTCCGCAGGGCGTGGCGTGCTTGACGGCGACAGCCGCGGGGACCGCGAACTCCCGCACGGCCTCGACGGCGCCCTGGGCGTCGTTCAGATTATTGAAGGACAGGGGCTTGCCCTGGAGCTGCCTCGCAGTCGCCAGGAGGCCCCTGGCCGCGAACGGCTCGCGGTACAGGGCGGCGGCCTGGTGAGGGTTTTCGCCATAGGTAAGGTCGGCGAGCTTGTCCAGGTACAGGACCAGGCGCTGCGGCATGGTCTCGGGGCCGGCGCCGATCCGCCCGCCAAACCAGCCGGCGATGACGGCGTCGTACGCCGCGGTGTGGGCAAACGCCGCGCACGCGAGCCGGTACCTGAAGTCCTCGCCGTCAGCCCCTGCGCGGAGGGCGGCGAGGACCGCGTCGTAGCTGCCGGGATCCGTCACCACGAGCACGTCCCGGTAGTTCTTGGCCGCCGCGCGGATCATTGAGGGGCCGCCGATGTCCACGTTCTCGACCGCTTCGTCGAGGGTCACGCCGGGACGCTCGACGGTCGCCCGGAAGGGGTAGAGATTGACGGCGACGAGACCGATCTCGCGCAGGCCGTGCCCGGCCAGCTGTTCCATGTGCCGCGCGTCGCCGCGCCTCGCCAGGATGCCGCCAAAGATCGCCGGATGGAGCGTCTTGACCCTTCCGTCCATTATCTCCGGGAATCCGGTGACCTCGCTGACGTCGGTCACGGGGATGCCGGCGCCCGAGAGAGCCCGCGCGGTACCGCCCGTCGAGACAAGCTGCCACCCCATTGAAACAAGCCCGCCGCCAAACTCGGCGAGTCCGGTTTTATCGTAGACGGAGAGCAACGCGGTCTTGGGCAAGGTCATCTACCTCCGGATTGGGACTTGGATTGAGGCTCGGGCTCAGACTGACGGCCGGATTGGGACCCGGACTGAGGGTCGGGCTCAGACTGAGACCGCGGCAGCGGCAAGATCCGGACCCGCCTTCCTTCGATGCGCAGCCTCCCGGCGGCGAAGAGGTTGACGGCCTCGACGTAGGCCTTGTGTTCCTCGACGAGGATCCTCGCGGCCAGCGTTTCGGCGGTGTCGTCCTCCAGCACCGGGACCGCCCTCTGGACGATGATCGGCCCGGTGTCCATCCCGTGGTCCGCGAAGTGCACGGTACAGCCGCTGACCTTCACGCCGTACTCCAGGGCGGCCTGCTGGACTTCCATCCCCGGGAAGGCAGGGAGCAGGGCCGGGTGGATGTTCATCATCCGGCCAAGGTACGCGTCGACGAACTCGGTGCTCAGCAGGCGCATGTAACCGGCAAGGCAGACGAGCTCGGCCCCGGCTTCGTCAAGCAGGCGCTTCATCTCCATGTCGTGGGCGGTCCGGTCCACGAAGTCCCTCGGGCGGACGACCGCCGCCCGGATCCCGTGCCTCGCGGCGCGCTCCAGGGCCGCGGCCTTGGGGCGGTCGCTGATGACCAGAACGATCTCAGCGTCAAGCTCGCCCCGCTCGGAGGCGTCGACCAAGGCCTGCAGGTTTGTGCCCCGCCCGCTCGCGAGAACGGCGATCCTCAGCAACCCCGCTCACCTTCTTTCTTTCAAGACAGGAGACCCCCGGCGTTTTCGAGGACGAAACCGCGCTCGCCGGCCTCGATCCGCCCGACGCGGGAAGCCTCGGCGCCGGCCCGCCGGAAGAGCTCGACGGCCCTTCCGGCCTCGCCCTCGGGGACCATCACGAGGTAGCCAAGCCCGCAGTTAAACGTCCGCAGCATCTCGTCCCGGCCCACGCCGGCGGACGCCAGTAAATGGAATACGCGGGGCACCGGCCAGGTCCCTGCCCGCAGGACCGCCCTCAGGCCCGTGCCGAGGACCCGGAAGCTGTTGTCCGCCAGGCCGCCGCCGGTGATGTTGGCCATCCCGTGAACCGGCAGGCTGGCCCGGAGGGCGGCAAGGACGGGCCGGGCGTAGATCGTCGTGGGCTCGAGGAGCTCGTCGGCCAGGCTCCGCTCCCCGCCGAGGGCCGGCGGCCGGTCGTCGAGCGTGAGGCCGGCGTGTTCCAGCAGGGCGCGCCTCGCCAGCGTGAAACCGTTGCTGTGCAGCCCGCTCGACGCCAGGCCGATGACGGCATCGCCGTCCCGGACCGCGGAACCGTCGATGAGCGCGTCGCGCTCAACGGCGCCGACCGCGCACCCCGCAAGGTCGTACTCGCCGTCCGCGTATAGGCCGGGAAGCTGCGCGGTTTCGCCCCCGATAAGCGCGCACCCGGCCAGGCGGCAGCCCTCCGCGACGCCTTTCACCAGGTCCACGACGACGTCCGCGTCGTACCGGGCTATGCCGATGTAATCCAGGAAGAAAAGCGGCTCCGCGCCGTGCGTGAGAATGTCGTTGACGCACATTGCCACGCAGTCCTGCCCGACCGTATCGTGGCGGCCGGCCGCGAAGGCCACCTTGAGCTTGGTTCCGACGCTGTCGGTGCCCGAGACCAGCACCGGGCGGCGGTAACCGGTTTCGCCGATATCAAAGAGCCCGCCGAACCCCCCGAGCCCGCCGATGACCCCGGGCCGTGTCGTGCCCTCGGCTAGTCGCTTGAGGCGCTCGACTGTCCGGTCGGCGAGGTCGAGGTCAACCCCTGAGGCCCGGTAGGTCAGCGCTCCCCCCGGGCTTAGCCTGTTGTCGGTCAATGCGGACCCTCCCTGGGTCGTCCCGGGCTAGCTCCCCGCGGCCGGGGGCCTCGCGGCCCAGGATTGTTGTCTGGTCAGCGGCCGGCGCGGCTCCTGACCCGGCACCCGGACCGGGTAGTCGCCGCAGAAACAGGCCAGGCAGACCTCGTCGGGCCGGTAGCCGAGGCTCTCCGTCAACCCCTCAATGGTCTGGTAGGCCAGGCTGTCGGCCCCAACGGCTTTACGGATGGCCGGGACGTCCTTGTTTGAGGCGATAAGCTCGGCGCTTGTGGACGTGTCTATCCCGTAGAAACACGGGCACCGGTAAGGGGGCGAGGTTATCCGCAGGTGCACCTCGCGGGCGCCGGCCTGGCGCAGGAGGCGGACGATGTGCCGGGAGGTGGTGCCGCGGACAATGGAGTCGTCCACCAGCACAACGCGCTGGCCGTCCACGACCTGCTTCAGGGGGTTGAGCTTGACCTGCACGGCGGCCTCGCGGCCCTCCTGCGTCGGCTGGATGAAGGTCCGGCCGATGTACCTGTTCTTGACGAGCCCGATCTCGTTGGGCAGCCCTGCCTCCTCGGCATAGCCGATCGCGGCGGAGACGCTCGAGTCGGGGACGCCGATCACCAGGTCCGCATCCACCGGGTAGTCACGGGCCAGGCGGCGGCCCAGTTCCTTGCGGACGAGGTGGACGTTACGCCCCTGGACGTCGGAGTCTGGGCGGGCGAAGTAAATGTACTCAAAGCTGCACAGCGCGGGCCGGCCGGCCGGGCTGACCTGGAACGAGCGGAACCCCTCGTCGCCCGGGCCGATGCGGACCAGCTCGCCGGGGTGCACGTCGCGAACCATCGTCGCCCCGACCGAATCAAAGGCACAGCTCTCCGACGCCACGAGCCAGGCGTCGCCCAGGCGGCCGATGGACAGCGGCCGGATCCCGTTTGGGTCTCGGGCGGCGTAGAGGGCGTCCTCGCTGAGGACGGCCAACGCGTAGCCTCCGCTGGCCCGGCGCAGCGCGTCCAGCAGCGCGTCCTCGAGCTTCTCGTGCCCGGACTGGGCGGCCAGGTGCGCGACGACCTCGCTGTCGGAGCCGGTCTGGAAGACCGCCCCCTGCGACTCGAGCTCGGCGCGGAGCCCGGGCGCGTTCACGAGCTCGCCGTTATGCGCCAGCGCAATGGTGCCGGTGCGGGCCCGGACGACCAGCGGCTGGGCGTTGTTCAGGTTGCTCGACCCGAACGTCGGGTAGCGGACGTGCCCGATCGCCGCCGGGCCTTGCCATCCCTCGACCTCGGGGCGCGTGAATATCTCCCCGACGAGCCCCATGCTCTTGCGGCAGGTGAGCTGACCGCCGCCGGCGACGGCGATCCCCGCGCTTTCCTGGCCGCGGTGCTGGAGGGCAAAGAGGCCGAAGTAGGTCAGCAGGGCGGCCTTGGGGTGGCCGTATACCCCGAATACGCCGCACTCCTCGCGGAGCTCCGCGATCAGGCCATCGCGCATGGCAGTGCATCCCTCCAGATGAGATTGAGCTCGTCGATAGGCTCGTCGAGCAGGACGCGGCCCGGCTCGCCGCCGAAGCCAGCCACGCTGGCGGTGCCGGCGGCCCTCACCACCAGCCGGGGCGAGGAGGTCACCCGGCCGATCGGCGTGCAGGCAATCCCGTTCGCCGCGGCGAGGTCTTGCAGGATGTACACCCTGCTCGTGCTCAGCGAGACCACGACCCGCGACTGCCACTCGCCGAAGAGGGCCGCCTGGTCTCCGGGCCGCGCGTCGATCGTTACTTCCGCGCCCAGGCTGGGCTGTTGGCCGCCAACCATGACCATGTCGCCATCGGACCCGGGCCTCGGGGCTTCGTCAAAGACTTCTGCATCCGCGGCCGCGAAACACGCCTCCGCGAGGCAGACCGCAAGGCCGCCGTCGGAGCAGTCGTGCGCCGAGTAGAGAAGGTTGCGTCCGGCGGCGGCAACCAGCGTCCGCTGCAGCCCGGCCTCCGCATCAAGGTCGATCGCGGGCCTGCCGCGTATCTCGCCGTGGATCACTTTGAGGTACTCGCTCCCCGCCAGCGCGGCCTCAACGCCGCCGGACTGCCCGGCGTCGCCCTCCGGTGACAGCAGGCAGATCAGCGCGGACTCGGACACGAATCCCATCGGCAGGCGGTCCTCGGCGCGGTCGAGGATTCCGAGCATTCCGACGACCGGCGTCGGGTAGATCGCCTCGCCCATCGTCTCGTTGTAGAAACTCACGTTGCCGCCTGTGACCGGCGTGCCCAGGGCCTCGCAGGCCTCGGCCATGCCCTCAACGGCCTCCGCGAACTGCCAGGCGATCTCCGGGTCCTCGGGGTTGCCGAAGTTCAGGCAGTTGGTCAGGGCCACGGGACGGGCGCCGGCGCAGGCGACGTTGCGCGCCGCCTCGGCGACGGCGATGCGGCCGCCCTGCCGCGGGTCCAGGTATACGTACCGGCCGTTGCCGTCGGTGGCCACCGCAAGGCCGCGGGAGCTGCCCCGGATTCTGAGCACGGCGGCGTCGGACCCGGGCGGCAGGACGGTATTGGTCTGCACGACGTGATCGTACTGACGGTAGATCCATTGTTTGCTCGCCACGGCCGGCGACGCCAGGATGCGCCGCAGGACGCGGGCGTTGGACTCTGGCGCCGTCGCGCACGAGGCCGCCGCGGCCAGGGCGGCGGGAGAGATGCGCGCGGTTTCGGCCAGATACGCGGGCACGGCTCTCGGGCGGTCGTAGACCGGGGCGGACTCGGTGAGCGTCTTGACGGGTATGTCGGCGACGCCCCGGCCCTCCTCGCGGATGACGAGCCGGTCGTGGGCGGCTACGCGCCCGATAACGACCGCGTCGAGGCCCCAGCGGCGAAAGACCGCGGCGATGCTCTCCTCGGCCCCTGCCTTGACGATGACCAGCATCCGCTCCTGGCTCTCTGAGAGCATGACCTCGTAGGGGGTCATGCCCTGCTCGCGGCGCGGGACCAGCGAGATGTCGATCTCCATCCCGGCGTTGCCGCGGCTCGCGGTTTCCGAGCAGGAGGAGGTCAGGCCGGCCGCGCCCAGGTCGTTGAGGCCGACCACGTCCGGCGACTCAAGGGCCTCGAGGCAGGCCTCGATCAGGAGTTTCTTCAGGAAAGGGTCGCCGACCTGAACGGACGGGCGCAGCTCCTCGGATTTCTCGTCAAACTCGCGCGAGGCCAGAAGGCTGGCCCCGTGGATGCCGTCGCGGCCCGTCTTGGCGCCGACGAGCATTACGGCGTTGCCGGGGCCGGCGGCGCGGCCGAGGACGATGCGGTCGGCCTGCGCAATCCCCAGGCACATGACGTTTACCAGAGGGTTCTGGCGGTAGCAGTCCTCGAAAACGGCCTCGCCGCCGACGGTGGGAACTCCGACGCAGTTGCCGTAGCCTGCTATTCCGGAGACGACGCCGCCGAAAAGGTAGCGCGACCGCGGGTCGTCCAGCGGCCCGAAGCGCAGCGGGTCGAGCAGGGCCACCGGGCGCGCGCCCATCGTGAAGATGTCGCGCAGGATGCCCCCGATGCCCGTCGCCGCGCCCTGGTACGGCTCGATCGCGGACGGGTGGTTGTGGCTCTCCATCTTGAAGACCGCGGCCAGGCCGTCCCCGATGTTGACGACGCCGGCGTTTTCGCCCGGGCCCTGGATTACCTTCGGCCCGGTGGTCGGGAACCGCCGCAGGAAACGCTTGGAGCTCTTGTAGCTGCAGTGCTCGGACCACATCAGGCCGTAGAGGCCGAGCTCGAGCGAGTTGGGCTCGCGGCCGATGAGGGCCACGATCTGCCTGTATTCGGCGGCGGTGAGTCCGACTGCCTCCCAGACCGGCTGGGCGGTTGTCGCGTCTGGCTGCTCGCTAGCCAACCCGGGCACCCCCTTGCAGCC